>Ga0302279_10001477_pt1 | contig 33265 bp, 23 predicted proteins | sample III_Bog_N3_3_FD_194541 | JGI IMG/M metagenome (GOLD analysis project Ga0302279, IMG submission 194541) | Peat permafrost microbial communities from Stordalen Mire near Abisko, Sweden - III_Bog_N3_3 | ecosystem: Environmental > Terrestrial > Soil > Wetlands > Peat | place: Sweden: Abisko...
GGCGTAGGGTGGGCGGGCTGGCCGCCGCCGTCGAACGGTCCCCGCCCCCGGCGACTGGCGCGCACGAGCCTCGCTCCCTCGAATACGACGAACCCCGGCCGCCACGTCTTCGTGGCGCCCCTTCAGGCCGGCGACTTCGCCTCTTCCACGAGCTTCGCCGCAAACTCGTCCACCGGGATGGGCCCCAGCTCGCCCTTGTCGCGCGAACGGACGCCGAGCGTGTTGGCCTCGGCCTCCTTGCCGCCGACGACGCAGAGGTACGGGTACCGGGCGAGCCGCGCGTTGCGGATCTTCGCGCCGAGCTTGTCCTTCGAGGCGTCGATGTCCACGCGGAGGCCGAGCGCCTTCAGCTTGTTCACGACGCCGTAGGCGTACTCGTCGAACTTCTCGTTCACGGTGAGCAGCACGACCTGCCGCGGCGCGATCCACGTCGGGAAGTTCCCGCCGATGTGCTCGAGGTAGATGCTGAAGAAGCGCTCGATCGATCCGAAGATCGCGCGGTGAATCATCACCGGGCGGTGCCGCGCGCCGTCCTCGCCGACGTACTCGAGCTCGAAGCGCTCGGGCAGGTTCGGGTCGAGCTGGAACGTGCCCAGCTGCCAGGCGCGCTTCAGCGCGTCCTGCACGTGGAACTCGAGCTTGGGTCCGTAGAAGGCCCCTTCGCCCGGGAGCACCTCGTACTCGAGGCCGGCCTGCTTCAGCCCTTCGGCGAGCGCCCCTTCCGCCATGTCCCAGTCGGCGTCCGTCCCCATGCGCTTGTCGGGACGGGTGGCGAGCTTGACCGCGATCTTCTCGAAGCCGAACGCACGGTACACCTCGTAGAAGAACTTGAGGAACGCCTCGAGCTCGCTCGCGACCTGCTCCTTGGTGCAGAAGACGTGCGCGTCGTCCTGGCAGAACGACCGCACGCGCGACAGGCCGTGCACGACGCCGCCGCGCTCGTAGCGGTGCAGGCGCCCGAAGTCGGCGACGCGCCACGGCAGCTCACGGTAGCTGCGGAGACGCGATCCGAAGATGACGCAGTGGCTCGGGCAGTTCATCGGCTTGATGCCGAACGACTCCGCCTGGAGCTTCTCCTTGAGCTTGTCCGGCTCGACCCCTTCGATCTGGTCCTCGGTCCACAGCCGGTACATGTTCTCGTTGTAGTGACCCAGGTGACCGCTCGTGCGGAAGAGCTTGGGGTCGAACGCCTGCGGAGTGATGACCTCCTCGTAGCCGCGTGATTCGTAGAGGTCGCGCACGTAGCCGACCATGCGGTTGTAGACGTAGGCCCCCTTAGGCAAGAAGAAGGGCATCGCGGGGGCGACGTCGTTGAACAGGAAGAGGTCGAGCTCCTTGCCGAGCTTGCGGTGGTCGCGCTGCTTGGCTTCTTCGATGAGGCGGAGGTGCTCCTCGAGCGCTTCCTTGCTCGCGAACGCGGTGCCGTAGATGCGCTGCAGCATCGGGTTCCGCTCGTCGCCGCGCCAGTACGCGCCGGCCACGTGCGTCAGCTTCACGGCCTTCAGGAACCCGGTGGACGGCACGTGCGGCCCTTCGCACACGTCGAACCAGGGGTGCTCTTTGTCACCGTGGCGATAGAGGGAGACCTCTTCGCCTTCGGGGATCGAGCGGATGATCTCGACCTTGAAGTGCTCTCCCATCTTGTCGAACGTGGAGAGCGCTTCTTCGCGCGAGACGACCTCGCGGCGGAACGGGGAGTTCGCCTTGACGACGTCGGCCATCGTCTCCTCGATCTTGCGGAGATCTTCGTCGCTGAAGCCGCCCCCCGCCTTTTCGAAGTCGTAGTAGAAGCCGTCCTCGATCGACGGGCCGATGGTGACCTTCGTTCCGGGGAAGAGTCGCTGCACTGCGTCGGCCATGACGTGAGCGGTCGAGTGGCGAATGACCGCCAGCCCCTCGGGATCGGTGGCCCGAATCGGCGTCAGCGCCGTCGTGGGATCGATCGGCGTATGCAGGTCGACGATTTTTCCGTTCGCACGCACCGCGACCACGTCGTCGGCCATCTTTCCCTGCGCGACGAGGAGCTCACGCGGGGTCTTCCGTTCAGTCTTTTGGGGTTCCATCGGAGGCACACGCTTTAACACTTTTTTCGCACTCGTGGCGCGAGCATGGCGGCCCGAACCGCGCTAAGACGCGCGCCATGCAGAGACCGGTCTCCTTCCTCGTGTCGATCGCCTTCGTCCTCGCCGCGTGCGCCCCCTCGGTCGCCCCGCAGTCGCCCCCGTCGCTGGCGACGCCCACCTCGGCCATCGCGCCGCTCACGGCGCCGACTCCGACTACGATGGCGCCCATCATGACGAAGCCCTTCGACCCGGTCGCCGTCGGTCTCACCGTGGACGGCGTGCGCGCCATCTGCGACGATCACCTGGCGCTCGCCAAGACGATCCTCGACGAGATTCGCGGCAAGGCCGGCGCGTCCGCCGATCAGCTCACGTACGCGAACACGATCGGTCGCTTCGACGACGCGGTCGCCGAGATCGACAACGCGAGCCAGTTTCCGTACCTCATGGGCGTCGCGCATCCGGACAAGGCCGTGCGCGACGCGGCCAAGGAGTGCGAGCCGAAGGTCGAGCAGGTGAACACGGGCCTGTACCTCGACGCGAAGCTCGCCTCGGTGCTGAAGGCGTACGCGGCCAAGGGGGAGAAGCTCGAAGGGGAGCGCGCCCGGCTGCTGAGCGACACGATCCGCGACTTCCGTCGCAACGGGCTCGAGCTGTCGGCCGACGACCAGACGAAGCTGCGCGCGCTCAACAAGGAGATCACCGACCTCGGGCAGCAGGTGAACACGAACATCGCGTCGTCCACGGGCCACGTGGCGCTCGATCCGAAGCAGCTCGAAGGGCTCTCGCCGGAGTACATCGCCAAGCACCCGGCGAAGGACGGCAAGGTCTCCATCTCGACGGACTACCCGGACTACTTCCCGTTCGTGACGTACGCGAAGGACCGCAAGGCGGCGCTCCAGCTCGAGGTTCTGTTCGAGAACCGCGGCGGCGACGAGAACGTGAAGCTGCTGGAGCGCCTCTTCTCGCTCCGCAACGACAAGGCCAAGCTCCTCGGCTACGCGACGTGGGCCGACTACCAGACCGAGCCGCGCATGGCGAAGTCGGCGGCGACGGTCGCGACGTTCCTCGCGCACGTGCGTGACGCGGTCCGCGAGCCGGCGAAGCGCGAGTTCGCCGAGATGGTGCAGGAGCACGTCGCGCTCGGCGGCAAGGCGACCGACGCCATCCCGCTGTCGGACCGCTACTACCTCGAGGACAAGCTCCGGAACAAAAAGTACAAGTTCGACTCGAAGGAGCTCTCGGCGTACTTCGAGGTCGGCTCGGTCACGAGGGGGCTCCTCGACGTGACCGCGCAGATGTACGGCCTCGAGTACAAAGAGGTACCGGCCGAGGCGTGGCACGCGGACGTGAAGGCGTACGAGGTCCACTCCGACGGGAAGCTGATCGGGAAGTTCTACCTCGACCTCTACCCCCGCGACGGCAAGTACAAGCACGCGGCGATGTTCCCCATCCGCCCGGCGAAGCGGTTGGCCGACGGCACGTACCAGACGCCGGAAGCCGGGCTCGAGTGCAACTTCCCGCGCCCCGCGGCGCCCGGCGAAGCCCCCGCGCTCATGGAGCACACGGACGTCGTGACGTTCTTCCACGAGTTCGGCCACGTGCTGCACCACATCCTCACGCGCTCCGAGCTGGCGACCTACTCCGGCACGAGCACCGTGCAGGACTTCATCGAAGCGCCTTCGCAGATGTTCGAAGAGTGGGCGTGGAACAAGGACGTCCTCGACCGCTTCGCCAAGCACTACGCGACCGGCGCGAAGATCCCCGACGCGCTCTTCGCCTCGATGACGAAATCGCGCGCCTTCGGCCGCGCGCTCTTCACGCAGCGGCAGCTGTTCCTCGCCTCGCTCGACCTCGAGTACCACATGCGCGCGCCGGGCTTCGATTCGACCAAGATGGTCGAAGAGGTGATGAAGCAGAACAGCCCGTTCTCGTACGTGCCCGGCACGCACTTCCAGGGCTCGTTCGGGCACCTCGTCGGCGGCTACGACGCGGGCTACTACGGCTACCAGTGGTCGCTGTCGCTCTCGCGCGACGTGCTCACGCGCTTCAAGAGCGAGGGGATGCTCAACCCGACGACGGCGCGCGCCTGGCGTGACGCCGTGCTCTCCAAGGGGGGCGGCGAGGACGAGCGGGCGCAGGTCGCGCACTTCCTCGGTCGCGAGCCGAACGAGCAGGCGTACATCGCGTTCTTGAAGGGGCAGGACTGACCGGTCACCGTTCGCGCACGATGTCGAAGATCGCGATCCTCGTCGGGAGCCCTTCGTCCCCGTCGCGGACGGCGTACGTCGCGGCGCACGTGGGCGAGCAGCTCGCGCGCGCCGGTCACGAGGTAGCGCGCGTCGACGTGCGGGATCTCCCCGCCGAAGACCTTCTGCGCGCGCACACCTCGGCGCCGGAGATCGCGCGCGCGGTCGCCGCCGTCGAAGCGGCGGACGCGGTGGTGGTCGCGACGCCCGTGTACAAAGCGTCGTTCGCCGGGCTCCTCAAAGTGTTCCTCGACCTGCTCCCGCAGTCCGCGTTCGCCGGCAAGAGCGTGCTGATGCTGGCGACCGGCGGCGCGTCGGCGCACGTGCTCGCGATCGACTACGCGCTCCGCCCCGTGCTGATGGCGCTGGGCGCGACGCACGTGGCGCCGGCGTGGGTGATCCTCGAGCAGGGAGTCGTGAAGAGCGACGCGGGCTACGAGCTCACGGCAGACGCCGCGTCGAAGCTCGACGAGATGACCTCGCGCTTCGCCCGCGTCGTGTCACTCGGCCCGCTCGGCTGAGCGGAACCACGAGCCGCGAGGCCCCCATTCGTCATTCCGAGCGAAGCGAGGAATCCCCGACCCGCGGGAGATCCTTCGTCGCTTCCCGCCTCAGGATGACGAGCCGCGGGGCCCCCATTCGTCATTCCGAGCGAAGCGAGGAATCCTCGACGCGCGGGAGATCCTTCGTCGCTTCCGCCTCGGGATGACGAGCCGTCAGGCTCGTCACTTCGCTTCGTGCACGCCCGTGACGAAGTAGTTCGTCTCGCCGAAGCAGCTCGAGGGGATCCCCTTGTGCTCGTCGTACTGCAGCACGAGGCGGTGCCCCGCGAGACCTTCGATCTGCTTCACGACCGCGTCGTCGCGCACGGTGAAGTTGAAGATCTCGGCCTGCTGGCCGGCCATGTTCACCATGGCGAGCTCCCCCTCGTCGGTCTTGCAGATCCACCCCTTCTTCGAGACCTTCTGCACGAACCCGACGCGCTCGCCGCTCGAGTAGGCGAAGTGCAGCGAGCCGTACGTGTAGAGCGCCGTCCCGATGACGGCGATGGCCAGCCCCCACACGACGATGCGGATGAGCCACTTCTTTCCAGTCGCGCGCGCGGTGTTCAGGTCCATGGTGGCGCGGAGTCTCGGCGACGCCAGGGGGGGAGGTCAACCTTCCCCGAAGCGTAGAACCACTCCGTGAAGCAGCGATGGGTGATGCTCGTGGCGCTCGGCGTGGTCTGTTTCGCCGGCCTCGTCGGCGCGTGCAGCGGCGCGAACGACTCCGGACCGCTCATTCCCTCGGCGGCGTGCGTGCCCGGTCAGCAGATCGCGTGCACCTGCCCGGGCGGCGCGGTGGGGGCGCAAGCCTGTAACGCGAACGGCGAGGGGTACGGCGCGTGCGCCGGGTGCGGCACGACCATCCCCGGCCTGGACGCGACGGCGCCGGTCGACGACGCGGCGGGCCCCGGGCTCGGCGACGACGGCGGACCTGTCGTCACGGGCGACGACGGCGGACGCATCCTCCCGAGCGATGATGGCGGACGTGTCCTCCCGAGCGACGACGGCGGGCGCGTCCTGCCGAACGACGACGGCGGCCTCACGGGAAACGACGGCGGACCGCACGACGACGCCGGTGAAGCCCACGACGCGGGCGGCCAGCACGACGCGGGCGACCAGCACGACGCGAGCCCTCCTCCTCCCCCCGTCGACGCTGGCCCCTGCAATCCAGCCGCCTTCGACTTCACCGGCACCTGCGGCACGTCGGGCCCGTGCGATGAGTCGCTGCTCCCCGACGGCGGCGCGAGCGCCTTCGCCCAGGCGCTCGGCATCTGCCCCACGTCCATCGATGCGACCCACTGGGGCCTCGTCTCCGCCACGTACTCCTCGGGCCATTCGTACCAGGACGCGGGTGCGGCGAATTTCGACGAGCAGCACGGCATCCTGCCCAGCTTCGGCAGCGTCCTCGTTCCTACGGAAGGAGCGACGATGGGCGTCCTCAGCAGCGGCTCGGCGACGGCCACCGACAGCGATACCGGCCCCCTCTTCAAAGGGGAGAAGACTGGGATGCAGGGCGCCGCGGGCGTGCTCGGCACGACGGGCAACACGGGCGACCTCCCGCCGGGCTTCCCGCAGACGTACCCCGGGTGCCCGGCGGTCTCGACGATCCTCAACGACCTCATCGACGTGCGCCTCCAGATCCGCGTCCCCACGAACGCGAGCGGCTTCACGCTCGACTTCGACTTCATGTCGGGCGACTGGCCCGACTACGCGTGCTCCACGTACAACGACGGGTTCATCGCGTATCTGTCGTCCGCCGCGTTCAACGGCGGCACCCCCGCGAACATGGCCACCGACGGCGCGGGCAATCCCGTCACGATCAACGCGCCCGCGCTCCCCGTCTGCACCGCGGGCACGGAGCTCGGCTGTGACAGCAGCGGCACGCCTTCGGACGCCGGCACGGGTACTTCGATCTGCGCCGCCGGCCCGGCGTCGCTCGCGGGGACCGGCTTCGCCGCCGCGGATCCGGCGGTCGCGTATTGCGGCTCGGTCGTGAGCACGAGCGGCGGCGGCACCGGGTGGCTGACGTCGAGCGCGCCGGTCCAACCGGGCGAGGTCATCACGCTGGAGCTGATCATCTGGGACTCCGGGGACGCGAGCTTCGATTCGAGCGTGCTGCTCGATCACTTCCACTGGTTGCAGGCGCCGTAGCCAACCTCGCGACCCACAAGCCAAATCCAGCGACAATGGTCTCTGACGACGCCGACACCTGGGTCAGAGGCAGCTGCTCCTGGGCTAAAGGCAGTTGCTCCCGGGTCAAAGGCAGCTGCTCCTGCCTCGGAGGCAGTTGCCCCCGGGTCAAAGGCAGCTGCTCCTGCCTCGGAGGCAGTTGCTCCTGCCTCGGAGGCAGTTGCTCCTGCCTCGGAGGCAGTTGCTCCCGGGTCAAAGGCAGCTGCTCCTGCCTCGGAGGCAGCTGCTCCTGCCTCGGAGGCAGCTGCTCCTGCCTCGGAGGCAGCTGCTCCTGCCTCGGAGGCAGCTTCACCTGGGTCAGAGGCAGCTTCACCTGGGTCAGAGGCAGCTTCACCTGGGTCAGAGGCAGCTTCACCTGGGTCAGAGGCAGCTTCACCTGGGTCAGAGGCAGGTGCTCGGTCGTGCACTAGCGCATCTGCGCGCGGACGAACCCGACCACCGCCGCCGTCGTCTCCTCGGGGCGCTCCTTGTGTGGCGCGTGCCCGCACTCCGGAATCATGAATCGTTCCGGTGGCCCGCGCACCGCGCGCGTGACGGCGTCGACCTGCGCGATCGTCCCGTACGGATCCGCCTCGCCCTGAATGACCAGCACGGGGACCTCGATCGCCGGCAGGAACGACTCGATGTTCCACGCCCGGAACCCCGGATCGAGCCACGCGCGGTTCCACCCCCAGAAGGCGCCGTCGACGTTCGCCCCCTGCCGCTTCGCCAGCCGTTCGCGCAGGTCGCCGTTCACGAACGCTTCGCGCGTTTGCTCGATCGCCACGACCGACACGTCCTCGCAGAAGACGTGCGGCGCGAGCAGCACGAGCCCTTTCACACGAGCTCTCGCGCGCGGATCCGCTCGCGCATCGCCAGCGTGGATGATCGCGATCGACGCGCCGTCGCTATGGCCGAGCAGCACGGCCTCCTGAATCCCCACGGCGTCCATCACCTGCGGCAGCGCGATCAGCCCCTCATCGTGCATGTACGTGAGCGGCCTCGGGAGCTCGACCGGGTCGGACCCTCCGTACCCCCACCGGCTGTAGCCGAGCACGCCGCACCCGGTCGCGCGCGCGAGCTCCTCGGGCCAGTCGCGCCAGCCCGAAACGCACCCGACGCCCTCGTGGAGCATTACAATCGCGAGAGCATCGCGGTCGCTCGGCGGAATCCAGAGCGCCTCGAGCCGATGCCCTGCCGCGACGATAGAGAGAGAGTCCACGCCCTTGCCTCACTCACAGCACAACGCGGACACGCGGCTCGATGCAAGCGCGCCGCCCGAGTGGTTCAACTTCGCCTCCCATCTGCTGAAGGTCAACGAGTCGCGCGCCGCGAAGGTCGCCTACATCGACGACGAGCGCTCGACGACGTACGGGGAGCTCGCCGACCGCGTGAAGCGGTTCGCCTCCGCCCTGCGCGCCCTCGGGCTCCGGCGCGAAGAGAGGCTCCTCGTCGCGATGCTCGACACGGCCGATCTCCCGACGGTGTTCCTCGGCGCGCTCTACGCCGGCGTCGTCCCCGTACTGGTGAACACGCTGCTCCCGGCGTCGGACTACGCCTACATGCTCACGCACTGCGACGCGCGGGCCGTCGTCGTCTCGGGTCCCCTGCGCGACACGCTGCGCGAAGCCATGGCGAACGCGCACACGGACGTCCCCATCGTGATCGCGCGCCCGCACGCGCAACGGGCGCCCGGCGAGCCGGCGCTCGAAACACTGATCCACGACGCGGCTCCCGTCGAACCGGCCGCGACGCACGCGGACGACATCGCGTTCTGGTTGTACTCGTCCGGCTCGACGGGCAAGCCCAAAGGGACGGTTCACAGCCACGCCAATCTCCACTGGACCGCCGAGCTCTATGCGAAGCCCATCCTCGGCATCCAGGAGTCGGACGTGGTCTTCTCGGCCGCGAAGATCTTCTTCGCCTACGGCCTCGGCAACGCGCTCACCTTCCCGCTCAGCGTGGGCGCGACCACCGTTCTCGTGGCCGAACGTCCGACCCCCGACGTCGTCTTCGATCGTCTGACGCGGCACAAGCCGACGATCTTCTACGGCGTCCCCACGCTCTACGTCGCGATGCTCGCCTCGGCGAAGCTCCCCCCGCGCGAGCACGTCACTCTCCGCGTCTGCGCGTCGGCGGGCGAGGCGCTCCCTGCGCTTGTCGGCGAACGGTTCACGGCCCACTTCGGCTGCGAGATCCTGGACGGCATCGGCTCGACCGAGATGCTCCACATCTATCTGTCGAACCGCGCGGGAGCCGTGGCCTACGGGACGACGGGCACGCCGGTGCCCGGCTACGAGGTCGAGCTGCGCGACGAGCACGGGAAAACCGTCGAAGACGGCGAGATCGGGGAGCTGTACGTGAAGGGGCCCAGCTCGGCGCTCCTCTACTGGCGCAGCCACCACAAATCGCGGTCCACGTTTCAGGGCGAGTGGCTCAAGACCGGAGACAAGTACCAGCGCCGTCCGGACGGCAACTACGTGTACGCCGGGCGAAGCGACGACATGCTCAAAGTGAGCGGGCAGTACGTCTCACCGATCGAGGTCGAGGCCGTCTTGCAGAGTCACGTGGCGGTGCTCGAGGCCGCCGTGATCGGCAGGCCGGACGCCAACGGCCTGGTCCGTACGTGTGCCTTCGTCGTCGTTCGGGACGGGCACCGCGGCGACGCCGCGCTCGACGCCGCGCTGAAGGAGTTCGTGAAGACGAGGCTCACGCCGCACAAGTACCCGCGCGAGATCGTCTTCGTGGCGCAGCTCCCGAAGACGGCGACGGGGAAAATCCAGCGGTTCAAACTGCGAGAGAATACGTAGCCAATGGTCGCGGTGCCCGCCTTGGGCTAAATGTGACTGGGGGTCGTTTTCTTGGGGGGAGTCAACGAGCGCGAACGGTACGAGACCTTCCTCCCGTTCCAGCACGGGCGAGAGAAGGCTCCACCCGTCACCCACGTGCGAAGCACGCTGCTCTCGGCCTCGCTCCAGGGGCTGCGTTCGTTCGGCTGGGAATCGCGCTATTTCGCCGCCCTCCCGAAGGAGCTCCACCCCGTGATGACGTCGATCGTCGCGGGGAGCTGGACGCCGATCGACATCGCCTTCGCGCACTACACCGCCTGCGACCGCATGAACCTCTCGACGGAGGAGATGGCCCGGATCGGCGCCGAGGTCTCCCTGCGCACGCAGAAGACGTTCGTGGGGACGCTCGGCAAGGCGATCGCTTCGGCGGGGGCGACCCCGTGGCACCTGCTCGGCCACGCGCACCGCATCTGGGGCCGCGTGCTCGATGGCGGCGATCAGTGCGTCTACAAGGCGGGGCCGAAAGAGGCCGTGGTCGAAGCCTGCTGTGACCCGCTCCTGCGCCTAACCTATTTTCGCGCGGCCCACTCCGCGTACTACCGCGTGCTCTGCGGGCTGGTCGCCGGCAGCGTGTTCGTGCGCGACGTACCGAAGCTCCGCGGCGAAGCGGCCATCGGGTTTCGACTCTCCTGGGTCTAGGGCAAGCGTCCATTGAGCGTCGCAGCGCTACGCGCGCCCCTCACCCCCGGCCCCTCTCCCATAAAGGGAGAGGGGTGTCGCCCGGCGCGCGCTCTCCCCCTCTCCCCTCGGGGGAGAGGGGGCGGGGGGTGAGGGCTCGCGGGGGGTGAGCGCGGATCCAATCGATCGGCGGATGCTCTACGGCTGCCCCTCGGGCGCCGCGTCTCTCACGGGTGCGCAATCACGACGAGCGCGCGAGCGCGCGCGAGAACGCAGCGGAGCGAGAGCGCCAGCGTCTCCGGATCGAGGGCTGCGAAGCTCTCGTCGAGCACGATGAGCCGCGCGTTCTGGAGGAGCGCGCGCGCGATGAAGAGCCTGCTCTTCTCGCCGTGGGACAGCTGCCAGCCCGTCTCGCCCACCATCTGAGCGAAGCCCGCCGGCATCCGATCGAGCAGCGGGCCGAGCCCGAGCTCGCGGCAGACCTCCATGGCCTCGTCGACGTCGTCGGGTTGCGGCGGCCAGCGGCGGCCCATCAGCACGTTGAAGAGGAACGTGTTCGAGAGGACGTGGTTCTCGTGGAACTGCGGCGAGCCGGCGACGCGCTTGCGCCACCCGCGAGAGCCGAGCGTGTGGCGGTCGAGCCCGTCGAGGAGCAGCAGGCCGGACCCCGGCGAGCGGAGGCCCGTCATGAGCGAGCCCAGGGTCGACTTTCCTCCGCCCGAAGGCCCTTCCAAGAGGAGTCGGTCGCGCGACTCGACCTGGAGCGAGACGCGCTTCAGGACGTCGTCGCCCTGGGGCCGGTAGCGAAAGGCGACGTCGTGAGCGACGAGGAGCGGCTCGTCGTCTCGGCGCTTCCGCACGTCGACCATCTCGGCGATCGAGGTGCCGAGCTCCTCGGGGCGCGCGGCCGCGCGGAAGATCGGGGCCACCTGGGTCCACGCGACGTGCGCCCCCGCGAGCGAGGCCATCCCGCCGGCGAGGCGACCGAAGGCGCCTCGTGCGAGCAGAACGCCGCCGACGCCGGCCGCGATGGCGCCAGACGACGCGCTGTGCACGAGGAAGCCGGGGACGAGCGAGAGCAGACCGAAGATCGTCCAGCCGCGACCGAGGAAGCCCGAGAGCAGCGTGCTCGTGAAGTCGAGGCGCGCGGACTTGTCCAGGTAGTCGGCGAGCGCGCGGTCTTCCTCGTCGTGCCACGAATCGGGCGACTCCTGGGCGATGCGCGTGCGGTGCCCGACCATGCGCTCGACGAGATCGTTCGTCATCTTGACGCGCGAGTCGGCCCACTCGTGCGAACGGCGCGCATAGCGGAGCGTGAGCGAGACGGCGAGCACCGTCCACACGGCGAGCGCGGCCAAGGCCACGGGGCCGCCCGCGCTCACCGCGAGCACGGGCGCCGCGATGGCGAGCTCGATCACGGCCAGCACCGAGCTGAAGCCACCGCCGAGCACCAGCGACTCGACGGCCTCCGACTCGATGACGCGCCCGAGGATCTGCCCCGTCCCCTGTCCCCGGAGCTCCTCGGGGTCGAGGCGGAGCGCGCCGGCGAGGAGGCGCTGCTTCAGGAGCCCGCTGAGCGTCAGCATGAGGAGCCCCTGCCAGCGCGACGAGACCACGCGCAGCGGGATCATCGTGAACAGGAGCAGCGCCCAGGCGATCATCATGCCGCGGTCGAGCGAGCCACCGAGCGCCCCCTGGCCGATCAGCCACCAAGCGACCATCGACAGGATGTGCGCCGCGATGGTCGCCGCGAGCATGAACCCGCCGAGCTGGAAGAGCGCGGCGCGCGAGGCCTGCTTCCGGAACGATGCCGACGGCGGCAGGCGCAGGATCCACCCCGCTTGAACCGCGTCTCCGGCGACGGGCTCGCGGAGGAGAGCCACGCGAGCACGAAGGCGACGCTTCGGGTCGACGTCGGCTCGTTCGAGGATCGCGTCGGCGCGCGGGCCGTTGCGCGCTTCGATGGGGGCCCACAGCGCGTCCTCGATGACGCTTGGGTCGACCGAGACGATGCCGCGATCCGGCGCTGCGACGAGCGCGTGGCCACGCTTGACGCCGACCAGAGCGATGAGCGCCGGCTCGGGGAGACGCACGAGCAGGATGGCGGGCCCCGCGCTGTGGACGAGCGACGCGATCTCGCCGTTCGTCGCGCGAATCGGCTCCGACTCGAGCCCCAGGCGCGCCGCGCAATCGTCGACCCAGGGACCAATCAGGTCGTCGTCGTCGATCGCGATCTCGATCTTCGAAGGGAGCGGAGCGCGCGCGGTCACGGGGAGCCGCGCGGCGTGCGCGACCGCCTCGATCGCGTCGGAAGCCCGCTTCGTGGACCAGGTGAGCGCTCGAACGTCCGTCACGGCAGCTTCCCCGGCTCGCCGAGCACGCCGCTTCGCATGGTCAGCCGTCGCCACTCCGCCCCGCCCCACATGCGTCGGCGGACGTCGTCCTCGGCGTCGAGCATCGCGCGATAGCGAGACCCCTCGCGCTTGGCGAGCTCGCGGGGCGACCCCTGCTCGACGATGCGTCCATCGTCCACGACGAGGACGCGATCGAAGCCGAGCGTCTCACCGACGTCGTGCGTGGCGCACAGGATCGTCGAGCGCCGCCAGAGCTTTCGGGCGCGGGACAGGAGCTCCACCCGCTTCTCGCGGTCGAGCCCGCGGAACGGCTCGTCGAGGATCACGAGCTTGCTCTTCGGTCGCATCATCGCGCGCCCGAGGCGAACCCGCTGCCCCTCGCCGCCCGACACGAGCGCTCCTCCTTCGCCCAGCTCCGTCTGCAGTCCGTTGGGGAGACGCTCGAGGAGCCCGATGAGATCGGCCTGCTCGAGCACCGTCGCCAGCGACGACTCGCCGAGGGCGCCGTAGGCGAGGTTGTCGAGCATGGAGCGGTTCCAGAGCTGAACCGACGGATCGACCCACGTGGTCTCCTTGCGCAGCAGCCGAAGGCGCGCGCCACGCAAAGGCTCGCCATCGACCTCGACGACGCCCTGCGCGGCACGGTGCCACCCGAGGAGCAGGCCGACGAAGCTCGACTTTCCGGCCCCCGACGGCCCGACGATGCCGACGTGCTCGCCTGCGGGGATCTCGAGATTGACGCCGTCGAGGATCGTCCGCCCCGCTGCGCGAATGGCGACGTCGTGAAACGCGAGCTGGACGGAGAAGAACTCCCCCTCGGTCACGGGGTGCTGATCCGTGAGCTCGTCGCTCTCTTCGATCGCGCCGAGGGGCTCGACGACGCGGAGCAGGAGGTTCCGAGACGCGGGGTAGTCGCGCGACGCCGCGCCGATCTCTTGCCCGTACGAGGGGACGTTGAGCGCCCAGTAGAGGAGCAGCAGCAACGCGGCCGGCTCGGCGACGTGGCCGATGTAATCGAAGGCCAACCATATGGCGAGGATGGACCCGACGACCTGCTCGACGGCATCGACCGTCACCACCGTCCGCAACCGATCGCGATTCGCGCGCGTCCACTCGCCGAGCATCTGCGCATGCTCGCTGCGGAGCGCGCGCTCCGCGCCGTGCGTCCGGACCGCCACGAGGCCGAGGAGCGCGTCGAGGTAATAGCGCGTGAGCGCGCCGTCGTACGAGCGAACGCGCTGGTCGCGCTCGATGAGAATCGACTGCGTGACCCAGGGGACCGCGATCGAGATCGACGCGACGACGACGACGAGCCCGAGCCCGCGCGGGTCGATCCACACCAGGCCCGTGCAGACGACCAGGAGATCCATGACGCTGCGCAGAAGCCGCGTCGCGATGCCGGGCATCCGGCGCACGGGGTGGATGGCGTGAACCCGGTGCGCCATGTCGGAGATCGGCCGGCTCTGAAAGTACCGGTCGGTGAGGCGCGGGATCTTCGAGAGGAACGCGACGCGGATGCGCGTCTCTAGCTTTCGCCCGATGCGGAGCGAGGCGCCGGCGGCGGGCAGCTCGAGCGCCATGAGCACGATGAACAGGACGAACATCACGACGAGCCCGCCCGCGCGCTGTTCGACGAGGCCGAGGTGGCGCCCCACCTCGATGAGACCGCGCATCAGCAGGGCCTCGATCGCGCCGCCGAGAGAAGCGCACGTCAGCGCCACGACCAAGGCGACCGGCGTGAGCGCACCATCCTCGCGCAGGAACTCGACCAGCTGGCGGAGCGGGCGAACCGGCACTTCGTTCAACGCAGCCTCGAGCTCGGCATTGAGCGGCGCCGCGTCGGCCTCTCGCGCGCGGACGCCTGCCACCCGTACGAGCACGGCGCCGCGCGCGAGCACCTGGTGCGTTCCATCCTCCGCGGCGTCGTGCGGGCGGGCGCTCCAGTACGCGCGCGGGATCGCATCGGGATCCGTGCGCGCCGCTTCGGCGAGCGAGACGACGAGTCGACCTGCCGCGCCGCCGCTGTCGATCCCTCCGCTCTTCACGAGCGAGGTCACGAGCCGGATTGCTGCGTCGAGCGCGCCGAGCGACGTCGCGGAAGGATCGGCCCTCGCCTCTTCGAGCGCATGTTTGGCTTGGCCCCACGCGCCGATCGCCGACAGCCGCCTGCGCAGCGCCGCCGCAAACTCGTCCGAGCCCGCCCAGTCGCGCCACGCCTCGGCCGGCAGCGGCATCGCGTGGTGGTAGAGGTTGGATACGACCTCGTCGCGCGGCAGCCACTTCCGGCCGCTGCCCGGGTCCATGATCATCACGCGGCCGCCGATGACGCGCCAGAGGATGACGAAGTGGGGCGCACCGTCGGGGTTGCGCCACACGACGAGAGCCGGCAGCGCATCGGTCTCCGGAAGGAACACGTGATCGAGCGGGACGAGGATCTGCTCTGCGTCCAGTCCGAGCTGGACGGCGACGTCCTCCATCACGTCGATCGACGTCCCGTCGACGTCCGTCTGACACGCCTCGCGGAGTCGCCCGTAGCTCACGGGGATACCGAAGCCTTCCAGCAGCGACTTCAGGCACGCCGGCCCGCAGTCCATCGCGGACGTCTGGATGACCTCGGGCGCGGAGAATCGATGACGCTTGCGCGAGGCCACGTCAGCCCCCCGTCGGCGCGGCGGCGGACGCCGCAGGAGCTGGCGGCGCGTGCGATCCGGCGACGAGGCGTCCCGCGGCGCGTAAGACGAGCTCCATCGGCGTCGCCTGCTCGAGCTCGATCTGAACGGTCGCAGGCATCCCGTGCTGGAGAGGAATGCGCGGCGACGCGCGCACGACCTCCAGCTCGACGCGCGCTTCCCCGTCCCGCAGCTCGCGGGCGACGTTCGTGACGCGTGCGATGACCTCGCCGTACTCGGTCCACGGGAAGCCCTCGAGGCGGACGCGCGCGGTCTGCCCCTGATGAACGCGCCCGAGCGCCTCGGCCGGGGAGTACTGCGCGATGATCCGCAGGTCGCCCGGCGACACGATCGTCGCGATCCGGTCCCCCTCCTTCACGACGCTCCCCGGCTGCACGTTGCCGATCTCGCCCACGCGCCCCGACGCCGGCGCGAGCACGCGACGACGCTCGATCTCCTGGCCGAGCGTCGTGATCGTGGCCCGGACATTGGCGAGATCCGCTTCGAGCTTCGACGCATCCAGAGCGAGCGACGCGAGGCGCGTGCGACGGTCGTCGTGATCGGTGCGGTACTGGTGCTGGAGCTTCTGTACGTCGGAGCGCGCGCCCGCCTGGATGGCTGCCTTCTGGTCGGCGTCGGCTTGCGCGCGCATCGCCTCGACGTCGGAGAGCGCGCCGCTCGCGCGGAGCCTCGCGGCGCGCGCGGCCTCCTCTTTGGAGAGCATCGCAGCCGCCGTCGTCTCCTGGATGCGGGCCGTGGCTTCGTCGATCGCCGCGTTCTTGGTCCCCGAGATATCGCCGAGCGCGCGCTCCTCGGCCGCGATCTCCGCGCGGGTCGCGTCGACCTGCGGGCCGAGCCCCTGCTCTCGCGCACGGGCCTCCGCGAGCTGGAGCTTCTCCACCTGATCGTCGAGCTGCGCGAGCACGTCCCCTTCGGCCGTCTGCTGGTCGAGCCGCACGTTGACGCTGACGACGCGCCCCGCCATCGGCACATCGACGGGGTGCGTCGCACGGGTGACCTCGACGCGCGCCGTGCCCGACGTGGCGTACACGGCCAAGTGGGCGCGGACGAACCAGGTGGTCCATGCGGCGAGGACGAGCACAGCCGCAAACATGGCGAGGCGGGAGCGAGCCTCGGGCTCAGCCTCGAGGGTACGAAAACTACGCGTGAACGTGGACGGCACTGGCGGGCGATCGAACAACGAGCGACCCTTTCGCGCAAGCCCGTTGCGGGCCCCCCCGCGTCATCCGTTCGGGCGTCAAAGGAACCAGGGGGCGGTCGCGCATGCGGCTCGTGACGACCGCTGGACCATGCGCTAGTCTCGCCGCCTCCCTTCCGATCCCGACGACTCTTCGGAAGGAAGGAACGAGTCTCATTCCGAGTCGTCGCTACGAATCGAGAACACCCATGGGCAATCGTCTCTACGTTGGCAATCTCTCCTACTCGACCACGAACGACTCGCTTCGCGCTGAATTCGCGAAGTTCGGCGAGGTGACCGACGTGCACGTCATGTCCGATCGCGAGACCGGCCAGTCGCGCGGGTTCGGCTTCGTGACGATGGGCTCCTCGGACGCCGCCGCGAAGGCGATCGCCGAGATGAACGGCGCGATGGTCGACGGCCGCGCCCTCAAGGTCAACGAGGCCGAAGAGCGCCCGAACCGCGGTGGCGGCGGCGGCGGCGGCGGCGGCGGCGGTCGTGGCGGGGGCGGCGGTGGTCGCGGCGGTGGCGGCGGTCGCGATCGTTACTGATCGCTGAGACGGCCCGCGGGCGCGTGAGCCACCTTCGAGTGAGCGAGGGCGCCCGAGAGCCGCGGCAGGTGTGCGGGCGCTGCCGGAGACCCGTCAGCGTCTGCTACTGCGCCCACCTCACCTCCATCGAGACTTCGACGCGCGTGGTGCTCCTCCAGCACCCGCGCGAGCGGGACGTTGCGATCGGCACGGCCCGCATGGCGAGCCTTTGTCTGCCGAACGCCGAGCTTCACGTCGGCGTGCGCTGGGACGACTCGCGCGAGCTCACGCGTGCGCTCTCGGATCCCGAGCGACCGGCGAGGCTCCTCTACCCTGGCGACGGCGCCATCGACATCGTGGCCCATCCGCCCGCCGGGCCGATCACGCTCATCGTGATCGACGGAACGTGGTCGCAGGCCAAGACGGTCGTTCGCGACAACGCGCGCCTTCGCGAGCTGCCGCGCTACACGTTCACGCCTCCTTCGCCGAGCGAGTATCGGATCCGAAAGGAACCGAAGGCTTCGTACGTCTCGACGATCGAAGCGCTGGTCCACGTGCTCGGCGCGCTGGAGCGCGACCCGGCCCGCTTCCTGGCGCTGCTCGCGCCATTTCGCGCGATGATCGACGCGCAAATCGAATCCGAGAAGCGCCGTGACTCCGGGCGGAGCCGCCATGCGAAGAAGCCGAAACCAGCGGGCCCCCGAGCGCCGGCGATCTTCGGCACGCGCGCGGCCGATCTCGTCTGCGTCGTCGGCGAAGCAAACGCCTGGCCCTACGGTTCACCCGAGCGAGAGGGCGGGCGCTGCCCCGACGAGATGGTTCACTGGGCCGCGCATCGCGTGGCCACGGGCGAGACATTCTCTTTCGTGGTCGCGCCGAAGCATCCGCTGGCCCCTCGGACCTCGGCGCACGTAGAGCTCACGCCGGAACGCCTCGCAGCGGGAGAGGCCACGAGCGAGCTGGCCGCACGCTGGCGCGAGTTCGCGCGAGACACTGATGTCTTCTGTCACTGGGGACACTACGCGGCTCGGTTGTTCGCGAACGGAGGCGCGTTCGTCCCTGCGGAACGCGTCGATCTGCGCCACGTGGCGCGCGCGTTCACCAAACAAAGCGTGGGGACGCTCGAGGACTTCGTGGCTCACATCGGCGCCCCGACTCCGGTTCGCCTGGCGGAGGGGCGCGCCGGGATGCGCCTCGGAAGGCTCGCCGCCGTCGCGCGCCACTTCACGGCAATTGCATCGACCGACGCGCGGCGCGCGTGACGCGGGCCCCGCGCTGCTCGTAGTCTTTCTGCGACACGCTTCGCAAAAAGGAGACTCCGATGGCAAAAGGAATTGAGCGCGGGAAGAAGGACAACAAGAAGAAGCTGACGACGAAGGAGAAGCAGCAGAAGAAGAAGGAGAAGAAGGCGGGGGGGAAGTAGCCGAGAAGCGGGGCGAAGATGGGGAGTGAGCCGAGGCGAGAGCCGGGGATTCGCTCCTCACGCCTGCGCGCAGAATCGAGCACGGGAGAGCGCGCAGAATGAGAGCGATCGCCGAGATGCTCGCGGACGTGCATCTGTTCGCCTTGCTCGACGAGAGCGAGCGCGCCCTCTTGGCCGAGCGGCTGGATCTCGTGAGCGCGAGAGCCGGCGACATCCTCTTCAACCGCGGCGACCCAGGCGACTCGCTCTACGTGCTCCGCTCGGGGACGGTCGAGCTCTCGATCAAGAACGACACGGGCGACAAGATCGTCCTCGAGGTCGCGAGCGTGGGGGATTTCTTCGGGGAGATGTCCCTGCTCGACGGCGGCCCGCGCCAGGCCACCGCGCTCGTCACCGAGTCCATCGAAGCGCTGGTCGTCGACCGGGGTGACCTCGACGAGCTCTTTCGACTGCGCCCCGCCACGGCGCTCGAGATGCTCACCGCGATGGGGAAGCGGATGCGCGAGACCGCGCGCCTCCTGCGTCACTCGGCCACGCGCAACGTCAACGACACCGCCGAGGACAAGCGCACGTCGGTGATGAAGGCCGCCGACTGGATCAGCGAGTTCAGCGGGAGCATCCCGTTCCTCCTCATCCACTGCGTGCTGTTCTTCATCTGGATCATCCTCAACGTGAAGCCGCTGAGCGGGTCCGCGATAGGAGGGTTCGACCCCTACCCGTTTGGGCTCCTCACGATGGCGGTGTCGCTCGAAGCGATCATTCTCTCGGTGTTCGTGCTCCTCAGCCAGAACCGGCAGGTCTCGCGCGACCGCGTGAGGAACGACATCGAGTACGAGGTCAACCTGAAGGCGGAGCTCGAGATCGCGCACCTGCACGAGCGGGTCGAGGCGCTGGAGGCGAGCGCGCTATCGCGGCTCGAGCGGATCGAGAAGCTCGTCGGCGCGGCGATGTCGGCGCGGGACCCGGTGATCCCGCGCGTCGGTCACGGGTGAAGGACGCAGCCGCCCACGACGTCTCCGTTCCACTTCGCCCGCATCGCCTCCTTGAAGTCCGCGAGCGCGAAGACGTGGGAGACGTGCGGCCGGATCTGGCCGGCCTCGGCGGCGCGTAGAACCCACTCCAACCTCGGCGCGCGAATCGACGGATCCTGGAGGGTCGAGATGACCGTCGGGCACCCGAGCACGTCGAGCCCCTTCATCATGATGAGGTTGGTCGGCAGCACGTTGGCGTTCGGCGCCCCGCGTTGCCCTTTCCCCTTGGCGACGAACGGGGTCGCGGCCCAGCCGACGATGAGGAACCGCGCGCCGAAGGTCACGCACCGCAGGCTCTCCAGCGAGATCTCGCCGCCGACGCCGTCGTAGACGACGTTCACGCCCCGCCCACCGGTGAGGGCCTTCACCTCGTCGCGAAACTCGCGGACGCCGGGCCCGCCGTCGGCTCGCTTGCAATTGATGACGTGATCCGCGCCGTGCTCCTTCACGACCGCGAGCTTGGCGTCCGATCGCCCGGTCGCGATGACCGTCGCGCCGAGGAGCTTGGCGAGCTGCACCGCCGCGAGCCCGGTCGAGCCCGAGGCGCCGTGAATCAGCACCGTCTCGCCGGCCTGGAGGCGACCACGCGTGACGAGGCAGTGGTAGGCGGTCTCGTAGTTTCCGAGGAGATTGCACGCTTGGTCGAGTGACAGCCCTCGCGGAACGCGGTGCAGCGCGGCGGCCGGTACGACCGCGTACGAGGCAAATCCGCCCGACGCCTGGTACGCCCCCACCGACCTCGGCCCCGCGAGGAAGCCGTCCACGAGAACGGCGTCCCCCACGTCGAACGCACCGACCTCCGCCCCCTTCCACGCGACCTCGCCCGCGTACTCGAGCCCGGGGCAGTACGGGGGCTTCGGCATGTGCTGGTACTGGCCGCTGGTCATCAGCAGATCGACCCACCCCACCGACGCGCTCTTCACCGCGACGATCACGTCGTGCGGAGAGAGCCTCGCCACGTCGGGCGGGTCCATCACCTCGAGCGTCGCCTTCTCGATCGCCTCCAGCGGGTTCTCGGCGAACGCGCTGACGACGACCCTCTGCCCGGACCTCATTTCGTGGAGGAGGTGCCGCACACGCTCGCGACGCCACCACCGCCGCAGGTATCCGGCGCGGTGCACGTCCCGCACTGGATGATCCCACCGCAACCGTCGGCGACGGGGCCGCAGTTCGCCCCCGCCAGCTGGCAGGTCGTCGGCGTGCAGTTCGGACTGCCGCACTGGTTGGGCGTGCCGCCGCCGCCGCACGTCGTGCTGCCGTTGCACGTGCCGCAGTTCGCCGTCACGCCGCCGCATCCGTCGGCGACCACGCCGCACGTCGCCCCAAGCTCGGTGCAGGTCTTCGCCGTGCAGCTCGGAGAGCCGCAGACGCCCGCCGTGCCGCCACCGCCGCACGACTGCGGAGGCGCGCAGTCGCCGCAGTTGATCGTACCGCCGCAGCCGTCGCCGATCTCGCCGCAGGCCACCGTTCCGCAGGTGAAGGGCTGACAGACGTTGGCGTCCGCTTCGCCGCAAACGCCGGTCGTGCCGCCGCCACCACACGTCAACGGAGGCGTGCAGTCGCCGCAATCGAGCGTGCCGCCACAACCGTCGCCGGTCGTACCGCACTGAAGGCCCAGCCCCGTGCAGGTGAGCGGCGAGCAGACAGGAGAGCCGCAGACGCCCGGAACGCCGCCACCGCCGCACGTCTCGGGGGACGGGCAAGGGGGGCACGTGAGCAGGTTGCCGCAGCCGTCTCCTGCGCTGCCGCACTGGATGTTCTGTTCGGCGCAGGTGAGCGGAGTGCAGGCGTTCGCGTCGCCTTCGCCACAGACGCCCGTGGTCCCCCCGCCGCCGCAGGTCGCCGGAGCGACGCAGTCGCCGCAGTTGAGAATCCCGCCGCACCCGTCACCCGTCTGACCGCAGTGCAGGTTCAGGACCGCGCACGTGAGCGGATTGCAGTTCGGAGCTCCGCAGATGCCGGGGCTGCCGCCGCCACCGCAGGTGGTGCCGGGCCCGCACGTCCCGCAGGTCGTGATGAGGTTCCCGCATCCGTCTCCGGCCGGGCCGCACTGGATGTTCTGCGAGCCGCACGTGAGCGGCACGCAAAGATCAGCGTCGGCCTGACCGCAGACGCCGGTCACCCCGCCACCGCCGCACGTCTCCGGAGGCGTGCAATCGCCGCAGTCCTGGGTCCCGCCGCAACCGTTGCCCGCCTGGCCGCAGTGCAGGCCGAGCGTGGCGCAGGAGACGGTCGTGCATGGTGCGCTGACGCACAGAGTGCCCGCGTCCGTGGCTTCGCACGATTCGCCGGCCGGGCAAGAGCCGCAGCCGCCGTCGATGACTCCACCGCAGCCGTTACCGGCCTGCCCGCACGTGACGTGCTGCGAGCTGCACGTCTCCGGAGTGCATCCGGAGGTGCAGGCGCCGCCGATGCACGATTCGCCGCTCGGGCAGCTGCCGCACTGGAGAACGTTGCCGCAGCCGTCGGGCCACTCGCCGCACGTTTGGCTCGCCGGGCACGCCGTCAGCGGAACGCAGCCCGTGCACTGTCCGTCGATGCACGAGAGGCCTCCGTCACAACCGCCGCAGTTGATGTTCCCCGTGCCGCAGCCGTTGGGGTACTCGCCGCAGGTGTAGCCCGATGGGCACACGGTGAGCGGCGTGCACGTGGGCGGAGGGAGATTGCTCCCGTTGCCCGAAACGCACGACGAGAGGTCGAAGAGCATGAACTCGAGCGCCTTCTCCTGGGGAGAGAGCTTGGTCGAAGTGCAGTACGTGGGCGTCTTCGTGTTGTTGGTGCCGCCGTCGGGCTCCTTGTAGTCCGCCGGGGAGACGGCGCTGCCGACATGCAAGTCGCTATAGACGACGCGACCGCAGTAGTCCGCCCCGCCGTCGCCACCACCGACCGGTGTATCGAAGCTGAAGTACTCCGTCGCGCCGGGCGAGCTGGCGTTGGTATCGGCGACGAGCCACGGCTGCGAGGCGGTGTTCGTGGCAGCCACGTTGGCGTTGTGCTTCGGAGCGTGGATGTTCAGCTCCGTCGCGCCCGTGCCATCCGCAGGCCCGAGGGTGTTCGCCGCGCTACCGAGGGCGTTCGTGTTGGAGAGGAACGTCTCGAGCGCCTGCCCCCTCGCGAAGACCCCGCCGTCCCAGTACGTCGTGACGACGTTCGTGTTGACCTCGAGATTCGAGAACTGGTCGTTCATCGCGTTGGCGCCCGCCGTCCAGGTGGCGAGATTCTCGGCGCCGAACGAGCCCGCGTCCGGGACGGTCTTGTTGAACCACGAGTAGTGGTAGTGCGACGCGAAGACGCGGCCGCCGTTGTTGGCGTACTCGAACAGCGTGCTCCGCTCGGCCGCCGTGAGCCCGCCGCCGGTGGTCGTACCGATCGTCTCCTCGCCTTCGCACGAGAGCACGACGATGTCGTAGGGCGTCATGTCCGTGTACGAGTTCCACAGGTTCCCCAGGCTCGACGGGGCCCCCGACATGGTCGGCGCCGCGCCGGAGTTCGAGCTCCCCTGGAAGATGTGGATGTGCCCGGTGCCACCGGAGCCCGCCGTGTACTCGCTGGCGGAGATCCCGATGCGGCGGAAGAGGCACTCCATCGTGTCGGCGCCTCCGGTGGAGACGGCGATCTCGGGGAGGTCGTCGATCGTCCCGGGCCCTTGCCACGGACCGGCGCCCGCATCAGCGGGAGCCGCGTTCTCCTGCGGAGGAAGGAGCAGGGGAGCGGTGATGGCATTGTTGACGCACTGGTTGATGGTCTGCGTGAGCGCCATCTGGCGCCGCCACTTGCCGATCTGGATGACGATCGGCAGGTTCGCCATCACCGGGACGTTGTCGAGCTTGAAGGTGCCATTCGCAGCGGTCACGGTCGCGACGAGCGGATTGCCCGTATAGAGCGAGCCGCACGAGCCGCACGAGGGGCCGTGCGTGAACGGTTGCGGCAGACTTTGCGGGACGTAGACGACGACGTTGTAGAGAGGGTCGTTGCCCGCCGGATCGTAGACCGTGCCCGAGATGGACGTCGTCCCCGAGTCGCAGGCCACCTGATTGCACGCGATGCCGGTGCACTCGCCGCCGTCGGGGAGCGCGTCGCCGCACACGCTGGGTATACCGCCGCCTCCGCAGATCTGCGGAGGCGTGCACGTTCCCGCATCGTTGCCGCAGGTGATCGTGCCGCCGCAGCCGTCAGGCCACGTGCCGCAGTTCTTGCCACCGGGGCATACCGTGAGCGCAGTGCACGCCGGTGAGCCGCAGACGCTCGACGTGCCGCCGCCGCCGCAGGTCTCGGGCGGAGTGCAGGTACCTGTGCCGCAGGTGATCGTTCCGCCGCAGCCGTCGGCCCAGGGGCCGCAGTTCAGGCCCGTCGGGCACGAGGTGATGGGCGTGCACGTCGGCGAACCGCAGACGCTCGGCGTACCGCCGCCACCGCACGTCTGAGGCAAGGTGCACGTGCCACACGCGATCGTGCCGCCGCATCCGTCGCCGATCGTGCCGCACGTGACGCCCGAGGGGCACGCCGTCGCCGGCGTGCACGCAGGGTGTCCGCACTGGAAGGGGACGCCGCCACCGCCGCAGGTGTCCAGACCCGAGCACGTGCCGCAGACGTAGATGTCACCGCAGCCGTCGCCCGTCTCGCCGCAGCCGATTCCGGAGCAAGCGACGGGCTGGGCGATCGGCGTGCAGATGTTGAGACCGCCGTCGATGAGGCCACCGTCGGGGAGGACGTTCAGCGCACCGCACACGTTCGGCTGGCCGCCGCCGCCGCACGACTCGTCGCTCGGACACGTTCCGCCGTCGACGCTGCACGTGAGCACACCACCGCAGCCGTCGGCGTAGTAGCCGCAGTTCATTCCGGCGGGACACGCCGTGAGCGGCACGCACCCCGAGTTACCACCGCAGACGCCGTACGCCCCGGCGTCGCCGCCGCCACCGCACGTCTGCGGAGCGGTGCACGCGCCGCAGTCGTAGCTGCCGCTGCAGCCGTCGCTAACGACGCCGCAGTTCTTCCCCACGTCAGAGCACGCCTGCGCCTGGGTTAGCGGGACGCAGACGCTCAGCCCGCCGTCGATGACCGCACCGTCGGAGAGGATGTTCTTCGCGCCGCAGACGTTCGGCTGACCACCGCCGCCGCAAAGCTCGCCGCTCGGACAGGCTCCGCCGTCGGGGGCGCAGTAGACCGCACCACCGCACCCGTCGCCGATGACGCCGCAGTTCATGGTGCTCGGGCACGCCGTGAGGGGAACGCAGCCAGCGTTCCCGCCGCAGACGCTATGAGGCGTGCCTACTCCGCCGCCGCACGTTTCGGGCGCCGTGCAGGTACCGCAGCTGTAGGTGCCGCCGCAGCCGTTGCTCTCGATGCCGCAGTTCTTGCCCGCACACGCCGTGCCGGCGTCCTCGGGGATGCAGAGGTCGAGCCCACCGTCGATGATGCCGCCGTCGGGCAGCACATCGAGCCCGCCGCACACGTTCCCGGAACCGCCACCGCCGCACGTCGTGCCGGCGGGACAGCTCCCCGTTCCGCAAGGAACGAGACCGCCGCAGCCGTCACCCACGGCTCCGCAGTTCATCCCCACGGGACACGCCGTGAGCGGGACGCACGCCGCCTTGCCGCCGCAGACGCTCCCCGTACCGCCGCCGCCGCAGGTCTCGGGTGCGGTGCACGTTCCGCAGTCGATGGTGTTGCCGCAGCCGTCTCCTTGCGTGCCGCAGTTGACCGCGAGGGTCGCGCACGTCGCCGGGACGCACGCCGCCGTGCCGCCACAGACGCTCGGCGTACCGCCGCCGCCGCACGTCGAAGGCGCCGTGCACGGTCCGCACTGGATCACGTTGCCGCAGCCATCACCGATGGGGCCGCAAGTCGCGCCCGCGAGGGCACACGTGCGCGGTGTGCAGGTCGATGCCTCCGAGGGAATGGTGGCGTCATTGAGGAGAACCGGGACGGTCGCGTCGTCCGGACCGACGCCCCCGTCGCTCGTCTCCACGAATGCGGACCCGCCGACGCCGGCGCTCCCGCACCCCGTCAGCACCAAGACACCCGCAGCGACTGCGCCCCAAAGCCAACGCGAACTATTGCTCACTACGGCAAGTGTGCACGGTGCGCGAAACGCAGCAATGGCCACGATGGCCGGGTATGCGTTTGGGACGCGCGGCGGCCGAAAGCGAGTATGTGTGCACGCGCGCACGTCTCCCCTCAGCGCCCTCGACGCGCGTGGTCCCGCATCCTAGGTTCCACGCATGCCGTGGTCCCGGATCGACGTCGTTCTCTGGGCGATCCTCGCGGTCGTCTGGGTTGCGGCCGCGCCGTTTTCTCGCAAGACGGTCCGCAGCGAGACGTTCGCTTCCCGCGCGCGCTACATCGTCCCCGCCCTGCTCTTCTCGGCCCTGTGGAGCCGGCGCTTGCTGGACGTCCCGTGGCTCGACGCGCGCTGGCTCCCCGACGCACCGTGGGTCGGGGCGCTCTCGGTCGCGATCACCGCGTCGGGGGTCGCGTTCACGCTCTGGGCGCGCTTCACGCTCGGCAAGAACTGGAGCGGCACGGTCACGGTCAAACAGGACCACGAGCTCGTTCGACATGGCCCGTACGGGATCACCCGGCATCCGATCTATACGGGCGGGGTCATCGCGCTCACCGGAACGGTCCTCGCGCTCGGGACCGCCCGCACCGCGCTCATCGTCCCGTTCGCGATCGGCATGCTCTGGTCGAAGATGCGCGTCGAGGAGCGGTTCATGTCCGAAGAGTTCGGCGATGCCTACGCCGATTACCGACGGCGCGTGAAGATGCTGATCCCGTTCCTCTGGTAGCGCACGGCCAGGCGCCCACCTCGGCTAAGCTCGCGCCCGTGCTCCCGCTTCGCGATCGACTGCCGACGCGCACCTTCCCGTTCGTCAACTACGCGCTCATCGCCGCGAACCTCGGCGTGTTCACGCTGGAGTGGCTCGGCGGCGGCGAGGCGCTCGTGCAACAGCTGGGGGTGATTCCGGCGGAGCTGCTCGCCGATCCGCTCTCGAACGCGCCGAGGCTCCTCACGCACATGTTCGTGCACGCGAGCTGGTCGCACGTGCTCGGGAACATGCTCTTCCTCTGGATCTTCGGCGACAACGTCGAGGACGCGCTCGGCCACCTTCGCTACGTCGGGTTCTATCTGGCGTGCGGTCTCGTGGCGGCGATCGCGCAGATCGCGTTCAGCGCGGGATCGGAGATGCCTCTGGTCGGCGCTTCTGGGGCCATCGCCGGTGTGCTCGCGGCGTATGCGATCTTCTACCCGCGCTCGCCCATCGTGGTGCTCAACCCGATTCCGCTCCTCTGGCTGTTCTGGGGGCTGACGTTCGACCTTCCCGCGTGGGTCGTCATCGCCTTGTTCTTCGTCGTGAACCTGATGAACGCTTTCCAGGCCGCCAGCGCGGCCGGCGCGACCGGAGGCGTCGCGTTCATGGCCCACGTCGGCGGCTTCGTCGCCGGGCTCGTGCTCCAGCGCGTGATGAGGAAGGACCCCCACGCGGAGTACGACCCGTGGGACCGGTTCGTGACCCGGCGACGCTGAGACGTCGAGCACGTAGCGCCGTCAGAAGCTCCACCCGGCCAGGAGCGATGCGCGCAGCGCCGCGGGGTCGCTCGTCGGCGCTTTGCACGAGCCTTCGAGGCAGACGTAGGCCTTCGCAAGCACGTTACCGGCGGTCTTGCCGTGCGCGGCGGCGACGATCTGCTCGAACGGAGCATCCGGGCCGCCGGCGAGAACCTGCGCAGAAACCGCCCACGCCGAGGCAAGCCCACGACGCACACTCGTGAGCCGCTCGACGGAGGTTGCGTCGTCACCGGCCACGACGACGTCGTAGAAGGGGCCCACACGGAGCAGGGCGGCGTCGAGCCATCCGGCCGAGCTCATGCCGCTCGCGCGGAGCGCGGCCGCACGGGCGCGGAGGGGCGCGTCGACCCGTTGCGTGAGCTCGTCGCGGAGCGTGAGCGCGCCGAGCGCGATGCGCGCCTCGAGGAGCGCTGCCGAGCCGGAAGGTTCGACCGCGTCGTCGAGGGAGACGGTGCGTGCGAACGGCGTGGAGCCGTCCTCGTTGCCGTACCAGCCGCTCTGGTCTTCCGTGGCGAAGCGAGCGTCGACTTCCCCCACGAGCGCGAGCGCGTGGTCGAGCAGCTCCGCGCGGTTCGTTGCTTCGAAGAGCGCGACGAGCGCGCGCGCGAGGAACGCGTAGTCCTCGAGCACACCAGGCGCGTCCGCGTGCCCGTCGTTCGACGCGCGGAAGAGTCCCGAGGGTGCACGCCGGTGGACGCTCCAGAGCCAGTCGGCGGCTTTGGTCGCGGCGTCGCGATAGCGCGCGTCTCCCGTGGCCTCGAAGCCGCGCGCGAGCGCTTCGATGGCGAGGCCGTTCCATGCGGTGACGATCTTCGTGTCGAGGCGCGGCTTCGCTCGTATCGCCCGCGCAGCCAGGAGCTTCGGGCGCATCGTGGTCCAGAGCGCGGTCACGTCCGCGACGCTGCGACCGCTGGCGGAGGCGACGTCGGCGAACGACGCCTGGCGGTTCGGTGCCGAGGCCGCCCCTTCGAACCTCCCCGCGCCGCTGACCCCGAGGATGCGCGCGAGGACGGGTCCGTCGGCGGGGCCGCCGAGGCGGAGCAGCTCGTCGCGCGTCCAGACGTAGTACGCACCTTCGACGCCACCGCTGTCGGCGTCGAAGCTCGCGTAGAAGCCGCCGGTGGGCGCTTGCATCTCGCGGAGCAGGAAGTCGAGCGTGTCGGTGGCGACGGCGATGTACTTCGGCTCGTGGAACGCGAGACCCGCTTCGGCGTAGAGCGACGCGAGCTGCGCGTTGTCGTAGAGCATCTTCTCGAAGTGCGGGGTCTCCCAGCGCTCGTCGGTCGAGTACCGGTGGAACCCGCCCCCCACGGGGTCGCGAATTCCGCCCGCGGCCATCGCGTCCAGGGTCGCTCGCACGGCGCTAACGACCGGCGCGTCGCCCCACTTGCGCGCGCCGTGGAGCAACAGCTCCCAGCGCACCGGCGTCGGGAACTTCGTCCCGCCACGAAATCCGCCCCACTGCGGGTCGACGTGCGCGAGTGCGTCTCTCACGAAGCCGCGCAGCTCCGTCTCGTCGATCGGGGGGGAGCTCGTGCCGGGATTCGCGCGCGAGAGGCGCGCGGCGACTTCTTCCGCGTTGGCTTCGAGGTCGTGCCGTCGCGAGGCGAACTCCTCGGACACCTTCTCGATGAGCCCGAGGAAACGGTCGTGCGGCAGGTACGTCCCGCCGAAGAAGGGCTTCAAAGAGGGCGTCAGGAAGAGCGTCATGGGCCAGCCCCCTCCGCCCGTCATGCTCTGCACCGCCTCCATGTAGACGGCGTCGAGATCGGGGCGCTCTTCGCGGTCGACCTTGATGCTCACGAAGTGCGCGTTGAGGAACACGGCGACGTCGTCCTTGTCGAAGACCTCCGCCTCCATGACGTGGCACCAGTGGCAGGACGAGTAGCCGATGGAGAGGAAGATCGGTTTGTCCTCGTCGCGCGCGCGGGCCAGGGCCTCCTTGGACCACGGGTACCAGTCGACCGGGTTGTGGGCGTGCATCTGCAAGTAGAGCGAGCCGGAGGTCACGAGGTGGTTGCCTTCGCGACGGACCACGTCGGTCGTGCGCACGGTCGCGGTCGCGGGCGGGCGGGAGGCACCGCGGGACGCGGACGACCCGTGGCCGCGGTGGCACGCGGTGACGAGGAGCAGCGCGACGAGAGCGAGGAGATCGGTGAGACGTATGCGCATCGCGGGATGCCCGCTCAGTGGCGGACTGCGCGTGCGAGCTCGGAGCCGATCGCTCGGAAGACGTCGACGTTCCACGCCATGCCGCAGTGGCTGGAGTCGACCTCGACGAGGCGCGCGCCGGGCTCGAGGCAGGCACGCCAGTCGACGATGCCGTCGGAGCGCGAGTAGATGGAGACGAACGGAGTGTCCGCCGGGAGGGGGAGCTCGTACTGATGGCGCATCTCGCAACATGCGCCCTCACGCGTGCAGTCGAGTGACAGGACGCCGGGCAGGCCGAGCGTGCCGAGCGCCCCCACGAAGCCGACGTTGAGAATCACGAACAGGTGCACGGCGAGCGGATCGAGGATCGGCGCGCCGAGCGTAATCAAGCCGTCTACGAGATCGGGGCGACGCGCGGCGATGAGGCGCGCGAAGACCCCTCCGCGGCTCTGACCGATGAGGAGCACCTTCCGCCCGCCGTTGCGCGCGACGTGGCGCTCGAGACGCGCTTCGATCGGCGCGGTCATCGCGTTGGCGCAGCCGATGTTCAGGCGGACGCCGGCCGACTTCGTGCGATAGCCCGCGCGACGGAGAGCCCGTGCCAGGGGGGCCAAGGAGACGTCGCCGGCGAGGTAGCCCGGTATCAAGAACACGGGACGCCCAGCGCCGGGCGGAAAGCCGACTCCATTGGCGACCGGGTCGCGCACGAGCCGCGTTCGTTCGAGAAGCATGCGCGGAGGCTCGCGCCAGATGGGGGGGCTTCGGCGGCGGCCTTCGCGCGAGAGGCGTCGGAGGGCGGCCTCCCACAGCGAGCGGCTCGCGGGGGTGCGCAGGGAGGGGGAGGTCGCTGTGGTCACGAACGAAGCTTACTCCGGGCGTGATCTCGGCGTCCCGATACGGGTAAACGGGGTTAGCCTGGCGGCTGGCCCGGTTCCTCCAATGCTCACGATTCACGAGTGGACCCGCGACGACGGAGCGAGCGAGACCGTGCGTCTCGGCGAGCAGGGTGGGGCGGTCGTTCTCTCCGTGGGGAGCGCGCCCGCGGTCGCTCTGCCGATGCTCGCGCTCGAGCGGGTGATGGAGAGGTACGGGAGACCACTGGCCGAAGGGGTCGCGCTCGATGGGCCGAAGATCGATCTCGGAGGAGGGCGCACGCTCCAGCGCATCCGGCACCTCGCGCGCTACGACGTCATCGCGCGCGACTTCCTCGTGTGGTGCGCGCCGGGGCGGGAGCCGCTCGTCGAGCTGGCGGTGACGGTCTCGGGCGCGCTCGAGCACCTCGCGCGCGTCGCGGGGGAAAGGGTGGAGGATGACGTTGCGCGCACGTGAAGGGAGCCGCGTCGCCGAGGTCGCGCAGGTCTTCCTGAAGCTCGGGGCGACCGCGTTCGGCGGGCCATCGGTGCACGTGGCGATGATGGAGCACGAGATCGTCCAGCGGCGGCAGTGGATCACGCGCGAGCGGTTCCTCGATCTGCTCGGCGCAGCCAACTTGATCCCCGGGCCGAGCTCCAGCGAGCTGGCGGTGTACCTCGGCTTCGAGCGCGCGGGGTGGCTGGGACTCGTCGTCGCCGCGACGTGCTTCGTGCTCCCGGCGGCGCTCCTCGTCGCGGCGCTGGCGTTCGTCTACGTGCGCTTCGGTGCGCTGCCACAAGTGGGGGCGGTGCTCTTCGGCGTGAAGCCGGTCGTGATCGCCGTCGTGGCGCAAGCGCTCTGGGGCCTCGCGCCCAAGGCGGTCAAGTCGAAGCTCCTGGGCGCGCTCGCCGTGGTCGCGTGTGCCGGAGCGGCGCTCGGGGCACCGCCCGTCGTGGTGCTGCTCGCGACGGGGGGAGCCGCGATCGTCGCCGGGAGGACGTTCGCCCCGCGCGACGCGGTCTGGCTTCTGCTACCGGGCGCAGCGACCGCCGCCGCCACCGTGGCGCCCGTGAGCCTCCTCGCGCTGTTCCTCACGTTCGCGAAGATCGGCGCGACGGTCTTCGGCAGCGGCTACGTGCTCCTCGCGTTCCTGCGCGAAGATCTCGTCGACCGGTTGCACTGGATCACCGAGTCGCAGCTGCTCGACGCCGTCGCCGTTGGACAGGTGACGCCGGGGCCCGTCTTCACGACGGCGACGTTCATCGGGTACATCGTCGCGGGGGGCTGGGGGGCGGCGGTGGCGACGTTCGCGATCTTCCTGCCGGGCTTCGCCTTCGTCGCCGTGACCCGCCCGCTCGTCGCGCGAATCCGGCGCTCGCCCACCGCGAGCGCGTTCTTCGACGGCGTGAACGTCGCGGCGCTCGCGCTCATGGCGGTCGTCACCGTCCAGCTCGCGCGCTCGGCGCTCGTGGACGTGACGACAGTCGTTGTCGCCGTCGCGAGCCTCGTGCTGCTCGTGCGCTTCAAGGTGAACACGACCTGGCTCGTGCTCGGAGGTGCGGTCGTCGGGACGGTGGTGCGCGGGCTAGGGTGACGCTCGAGCGTCGAGCCTCACCGCTTCGACTGCGAGCGACGCCGGCCACGCACGATGCGCACGAGCGCGAGCCCGAGCATGGCGCCCGCGACGCCCCACCGGGCGCTCGCGCCGTCGCTCTTGCGAGCCGAGGTCACGCAACCACCCGCGCTCTTGAGCCCTCCGAGGCTCGAGCTCCCCGAGACCGGAGTCGCCTGCGCGGGCGAGCCGCTCCCGATGATCTGACAGTTGCTGTAGATGGGGCACTGCTCGTTCACGCTCTGGCTCACCTGGCGGATGTTCGAGAGCTCGGTTTGATCGGGCGAGGCCTGGAGCGTGAAGTCGGTGGTCATCGCGGCGTGCGAGATGTCGCTCCTCATGCGCGTGATGAACACGTTCTGGCCGCTGATCCCGGCAAAGAGCGTGGAGATGTCGTCGTTGCGGACCTGGTCGGCCGATTCGTACGTGCCGCCGTCGTCTGCACCACCGTCGGCTGCGCCGCCGTCATCGGGGGTGCCGATGGGGAGGTAGTCCTGGCTCGCGTCGGACGGAGCGCCCGAGTAGACGCCGCCGTACTGGTTGTACTGACCGCCGCTCAGGATGACGCCGGAGATGAGCTGCTGGTTCAGTGTGATCGCGCTCTCGATCTCCCACCCCTTGCCGCTGAGCGCGGCCTCGTTGGACGCGCGGAGCGCCGTGTAGTTGCTCGAGCTCGTGCTCCAGTCCCAGATGAGCGCGCTGTCCTCGATGTGGAAGAAGGGGAAGTTCTGCGGCTGGTAACGGCCGTCGCTCACGACCCAGATCGTGATGCCCACGGTCGCGCCGGTGCCGATGGAGGCCATGCGCAAGGGGAGCGACAGCGCCGCGCCGGGCATGGTGACGCGGACCGGGCGCATCGCCTGGACGCCCTGGCCGGGGAGGAGCTTCATCGCGAGGAAGTCGAACCCCTCGGTGACGTACTCGTCGATGACCGGGAGCACGGCCGCCGGGAGGCTGAAGCCGTTCTGCACGAGCCAGTTGTTGAGCGCGCTCGCGTCGGTCGCGTGCAGCTGCACGGTCGCGTACGGGCCGACGTTCTGCTGCTTGGTCACCGTGACCGTGCCGGCGCCACCTCCGGCGGTGGGCGCAGCGGAGTTGCCGGAGGCGTTGAAGTTGCAGTCCGACGGCGCCGCGGGACAGTTGAGCGGAGGGGGGTTGATCTGCGTCGCGGTGACCTCGTCGATCGAGTCGAAGAGCACGTCGGCGCTCAGGCCCACTTGCACCGTTCCGTGGATCGGGAGCACCCAGGCGAACGACGTGGGGTTCCCCGAGTACTGGATCTGGTCGTAGAGCGTCGTCTGCGTCTGCGAGACCGACAGGAGCATTCGCTCGTCGGTGATGTCCGTCACCGTCTGCGTCGGCGGGTGGAAGCAGCCGCCGCACGC
>Ga0302279_10001478_pt1 | contig 33241 bp, 39 predicted proteins | sample III_Bog_N3_3_FD_194541 | JGI IMG/M metagenome (GOLD analysis project Ga0302279, IMG submission 194541) | Peat permafrost microbial communities from Stordalen Mire near Abisko, Sweden - III_Bog_N3_3 | ecosystem: Environmental > Terrestrial > Soil > Wetlands > Peat | place: Sweden: Abisko...
GCCCCCTCGAAGGAGTTGCTCCGCGACGGGCAGTTGCTCCGGCGACAACGTCGCGAGCAGCGCGTTTCGGTGGATCGTAGTCAGTGGCGGCTGTTGGGGACCCTGGGGACGCTCACTCCGAGCGCCGCTCGCGGGTCGCCCCGGGCGATCGCTACGAGGGCCCCGCGATGGTCGCTCGCCGCGTGCGGCACCGTCGCTGGGTCGTTCGCTGCGGGGTCCACGTGGTGTTCGCTCCGGCCGAGGCGCGCCGTCCGCGGGACGCTCACTACGAGGTGCGCGCGCCGGACGATCCCCGGTGGTCGCACCGTCTTTGGCGTCTCGACGAGTACTCGGTCGCTTCGAAGCGGGTCGGTCACCGCGGTCGCGGTCGTCACCGTCGCGACGAGGTCCACGTCCCTTTGGCGCGTACGTCACCACAACGTCAGGGCCCTTCTTCGGCTCCGCGATGCGCTCGACGCGTTCGTTCTTTGGATCCAGTGGGGAGGCGGTCTTAGGAGCCGTCACCGAGAGCACCTCAATGCCCTCCATGTACTGCTCAATGTCCGCCCGATAGACGTTGCCGATCACGGGTCCGCCCGGGACCAACGAGGCCTGTAACACGCCCTTGGGGAGCTTGGCTCCCGCGGCGCGCCAGGTCGCGAGGTCACCACTCAAACTGGTGATTTCGATCTCAATGCGACGAGACATAGGGTTCCAATCTACTCGCTCTATGAAACGCAAACATTTCGAGTGGATTTAGTTCATTTTTACTTTCCTATGCGTAGCATGGCTCCGTGAGTGACACGCCCGACAACACTGGGGACGAGCACGACTCGAACACCACTCCCGACGCACCGTTCACGCCCGAGGCCACGTCCGAACACGTCAGCGAAAACGACTCACCGAGTGAGGCGATTCATGGTGCGACGACCTATCACGGCGAGCTGGCGAGCGAGCCCGTTGTGGCGGCCAGTGCGCCGATCGTGGACGAGGCACCACTCGCGTCGCAGTCACGACAGAGCAAGGGTCTCTGGTCGACGCGACTTTCTCTTTTGCTCGTAGCGGCCCTGGTGGGGGGACTCGCCGGACACTTCGCCGCGCCGAGTTCTTCGAACGACGGGGGACTCACCATCAAGGTGTCGGGCACCGCACCCGGGGCCGCGATTCTGCCCAACGGCGTGAGCATCCCCAAACTCGTTCAACGTGTGCTGCCCTCGATTGTCAGTATCGATGTCAAGGGGAGTGGCGAAGAGGATCAGGGCACCGGCATGATCATCTCGAAGCGCGGCCTCGTCGTCACGAACAATCACGTCATCGCCGCGGCGGTCAACGGGGGCACGATCACCGTTACCCGCAGTGGCTCAACGAAGAGCGAGCCAGCGACGTTGATCGGCACGAACCCCGTTGACGACGTCGCACTCATTCGCATCAACAACGCGTCGAACCTGCCAACGGTGACCTTTGGAAACTCCAATGCTCTCGAGACCGGAGACGCCGTCGTCGCCATCGGCAACGCCCTCGGCCTCGCGGCGGGTACCCCCACCGTGACCCAAGGCATCGTCTCGGCACTGGGTCGAACGGTCACCGCCGGTACCTCATCGTCATCCGAGACGTTGGAGAACATGATTCAAACCGACGCGGCGATCAATCCCGGCAACTCCGGTGGCCCACTGCTCGACTCCAGCGGCGACGTCATTGGGATGAACACCGCGGTCGCGGGGACCTTGTCCGATGGTGAGAACTCACAGAACATCGGCTTCGCCATTCCGGTGGCGACCATCGAATCACTCCTCAAGTCGCTTGCGGCGGGGGAGAGCGTGGTCAACCACGGCGCCTTCATCGGGGTAGAGATCGAGTCGAACACGCCGTCACTCCAGGCGCAGTACGGCTTCTCGGTCTCCACGGGCGCGGTCGTTATCAGCGTCATTTCCGGTACGGGCGCCGCCGCCGCTGGCGTGAAACAAGGCGACATCATCGTGGGTATCAACTCGACGACGATTCAGAGCGCCCAAGACGTCACCCAGGTCATCTCCGCCCTCAAGCCGGGCGATGAGATCGTCCTACACGTGGTGCGAGGAACGAAGCACGTGGTGCTTCACGTGACCCTAGGGCACGAACCGGCTACTTAATCCGACGGTCGCGATGCCGCCATCGACCGGCAGAATCGTTCCGGTGATGTAGCTCGCCGCCGGCGACGCGAGGAAGATAGCCGCGCCCGCCATGTCCGACGGTTGGCCAATGCGCTTCATGGGCGCCGACTCGGCAATGGAGTCGCCAAACGCCTCGAGAGTGGAGTGCATCATCTTGGACTCGAAGGGTCCGGGGGCGATCGCGTTCACCGTGACCAACGGGGCCAGGTACTTAGCCAAATGGCGGGTGAGTTGGTGCACCGCAGCCTTAGAGGCCGAATAGGCGTAGGTCTCCATGGTGGGAACGTGAAGGCCGTCGATGGAGCCGATGTTGATCACGCGCGACGGGTCCTCATTCGTGGCGGCGGCTTCGAGCAGTGGGCGGAGAAACTTAGTGAGGTGAAAGACGCCTTTCACGTTGAGGGCCAGGACACGCTCGAACGCGGCCTCGTCGTAGTCGGCCATGGGCGCACCCCAGGTCGCTCCCGCGTTGTTCACCAGCACGTCGAGATGTGATTCGCGAGACGCGAGCTCCTCAGCCAGCCGCTTGCACTCGGCTTCGGACGAGAGGTCGGCGGGGAGGGACGTACAGGGTCCAATCGCCGAAAGTTCCTTGGCCAGTGCGTCGCCGACCGCCGCCTTACGAGAGGAGATATAGACGATCGCGCCGGCTTCTACGAATCCCCGTGCGATCATCTCGCCGATGCCACGGGTGCCCCCGGTGACGAGTACGACCTTGCCCGAAACGTCAAAGAGTGAGTTCATGGGCCGAATTGTAGGTCAGGCGATAGCCGTCACCAGAAACGCGGTGCGGGGACGCTCCAGATCAGGTCGTCGCTCATGAGCAATGACGAGTGCGTCGACGTCGTGAGCAACCACAAACTCCTGAATCATTCCGCGAGAGAAGTCACCCCAAATGACGCGAAACTCGTGGAGCCCGGCAGGGCCCACGCCTAGTTAGAAACGCGAAGCGCGGTCACCGACACCGAGGAGTACGCCGATTTCGTATCGGTCGAATATTCGGCTCGGATCTGCCAGACGCCGTCGGCGCTGAAGTTAAAGCTGCACTCAACTTGACTCTGCTGAACGGGCTGATACGCGCACACGATGTTGGGTTCGCTCGCCGCCACGGGTGCGAACGCCACCATCCGGACGACGCCGCCAGTGTGCGCAGGGAGAACGTCGGCAATCACGTTGAAAGGTCCGTTCGACGTTGACGCCGGGACGGAATTATCACTGAAATCAAAGGAAAGGACCACGCTGTTCTGAATCGACAGGTCGGCACCGGCTGGAATAGCCACAAATCCGACGCTGCACGCTACGAAGAGCGCAGCCAAAAGTACCCGACGCATGAAATGACTATAACAGGATGCCTAATTTATAACGCCGATAATGTTCGTTATGTAAAGTTAGTAATTTAGGTGTCCCAACGGACACATGCGACCGTTTTCCCAGTAATTCCCCACTCTTTGGAGGGTGTTCGCTAGGTTCGTAGTACCAATGTCGTCGAATCTGGCTCTACAACCACGCGAATTTGTAATGGCATTGTCATCTGCGGCGATCGGCGGTTTCGTCGGCACGATGGTGCGCGATTTGTTGACGGGGCTGGAGCATCTACCTTCACCGACCGGTTCGGTGTCGTGGTCCCACGAGATTCCGTGGGCGTTGCTGGCAATCAACTTTGTCGGCGTGTTTCTCGCCACTCGACTCCTTCGTGGACCTCTCCGCCACCGCGATTCGAACGACCGTACTCGGGTACTGATCATTACTGGCTTCTTCGGTGGATTGACCTCATACTCAGGACTCTTCGTCGATTTCGCCGCAATTTGGCACGTCAGCCCCCACGGCTGTCTTTTCGTGGCCGTAGGCGCGATTCTGAGCGGCGTCGTCGCGGGTTGGCTCGGACTTGCGAGCTTCGGCACATGACCCTCTTTCTCGTTTCCCTACTGGGCGCCGTCGGCTGCGCGGTGCGCTATCTCATGGAGTACACCCTTCGGCGCCATCACCCCACCATTCGTCCCTGGGCGACGGTTGCGGCCAACACGCTCGGTTGTCTCATCGCCGGATACGCGGCATATCGACTCATTGGCGTCGCCGACGTCCATCTGAGGTCCATCGTATTGACCGGTTTTTGTGGGGGACTGACGACCTTCTCCTCGGCCTTCGCGGTACCGATGATCCTCCAGCGTGAACACCGATTGGCCTATTCGGTGACCCTGATGACCACTACCCCACTGCTCTGCACCGGCGCCTTTCTCCTGGGGACGCTCGTCGCACGCTAGTGACGGGCGCGGTAAAGGTCGACGGGAAGCCATGTAATACTCTGTTCGTCCATCTCGTGAGCCAGTCTCGGAATGGGAGTAACGGAGGCAGAGTGAAGCGACGCGGACCACTCACGGTCGCTTGCCTCCTGTCACTGGTCACCGCGGGCCTATCGCTGCCGGCTACCGCCGCCTCCACCGTCACCGCGACGCACTTTTCCGCCAACGAGTTGCTCCTAAAGTCCGAGGCGGCGACCGAAGCCGCCGGCAGTGTTCGGGTCACCGGGCTAGAAACCTTCTCCAACGGGACGACGTTTTCCTCGGTGCTCGACAGTTCCGTGCACGAGTCGACCCAGATCGGAAAGGGTTCCGGCCAGCATGAGCTCGTCCTCGTCATCGGGTCAAAAGTCTTCATCAAGGGGAATGAGTCGTACTACCTCAACGCTACGGGCAAGGAGAACTTCAAATTTGCGAACCGCTGGGTGCTGGTCAACTCGTCGAGCTCGCTGTATCACTACAACCAGACCGGTGAACTTTTGGACTCCCTCGCTAAGAGCGTCTTTAAGTTGACCAACCCGAAGATCGAAGGTGTCGTCAAGTACTACGGACATCCCGCGGTCAAGGTCTCCGGCCGACTCCCCGCCGCATCGTCGGCCCCGGGATCGCCCCAAACGATATTCATCTCGACCACCGCGCCGTATCTGCCACTCGGTTACAACCTGCGAGTCGCCTCTGACGATGAAGCACTCACCGCCAAGGCGAAGTTCTCGATGTGGGGCGAGAGGGTCTCCGTCGTCGCGCCCACTAGCTTCGTCACCTCGTCGTAGCGCTCGGCGCTGCGATTGACCAGCGACGTTACGAACTCTCGCTAGCGCTGCGCACGAGCCAGAGGAACGTGGGGTCGGGCTTGTCCAAGAGCTCGGGGTGCCACTGCACCGCAACGAGTCGTCGATCTGGCGTCTCGAGACCTTCGACCACGCCATCGGGGGCCTTGGCCGATACCAAGAGACCCTCGCCCACTTCGTCGACAACTTGGTGGTGGAGTGAGTTCACACCGACCTCCCCCGCGAAGAGTTCGGCGGTCAACGTGCCCTCGACGACGTGCACGCTGTGAGTCGCTCGGTGACCGTCGACGTCCCACTGCGGGTGACCGACACCGTCGTCGAGTTCCACGTGTTGACGCAACGTCCCGCCATAGACGACGTTGACGAGTTGTAGGCCGCGACAGATCGCGAGCACCGGGATCCCCTTGCGCTGGGCCGCGCCGAGCAGTTTGATCTCCCAGGCGTCACGATCGGGTTCGATGGCGCCGAGATCAGCGTCCGGCGATTGACCGTAGTTAGCGGGGTCGACGTCCGCGCCACCGCTCAGTACCAGACCGTCGAGGTGATCAATCATCTCGTCGGGATCGGCGTCACGCGTTAATTCAACGGGTAGGCCCCCCGCGAGGGCGACCGAGCGCGGATAGTCGGTGAAGTGGAGATCGAATTCGATGCCGCTCATCGCCGCGGGGACGTGGGCGCCCAACGTCGACGCGGGCCACCGGCGCCCGGAGATGCCAATCAACGGTCGAGCCATACCCCAAGTGTACGTGGCGCGTTCAAATCGTGTTGTAATGGGATGTCGTTTGGACGCAAACATCTCTGGAGGATTCGTGACCGACGCGCTCGCGGACATCACGTCCCACGACACCTACGTCACGGGGGTCCCGTACGACACGTTCGCGTACCTTCGCGAACACGATCCCGTCCACTGGACCGAGGAAGCCGAGGGTCGCGGTTTCTGGAGTCTCACGACCTACGACGACATCCTCTTCGCCAGCCGCAACACCGAAGTGTTCTCGAGTCGCTGGGGGATCCGCCTCGAGGACATGGACGAAGAAGAGACCGAAGCCCGCCGCACCCTCATGGAGATGGACGCGCCAGAACACACGCGCCTTCGCCGCTTGGTGAGTCGGCCCTTCGCCCCGAAGTCGGTCAACGAGTACGAAGACGCCGTGCGCGCCCTCGCGGTAGAGGTCCTCGACGCGCTCGAGGGCGAACGAGAGTTCAACTTCGTCCAACGCGTGGCGCGCGAGCTACCGATGCGGATGCTGGGCCGTCTGCTTGGACTGCCCGACGAGGACCTCGATTGGCTCGTCCAACGTGGCGACGCCCTCATCGGCAACACGGACGCCGACTTCACCGACTTCGTCGTCGACCAGGTCGACACGAGCGAGTACCGACTCCTCCCCTTCCGCTCCCCCGTCGCCGTCGAACTCTTTGAGTACGCCGCCCAGGAACTCGACGCGCGTCGCCTCTCCCCCACCCACGACGTGCTGAGTGCCCTCCTCTCCCCCACCGTCGACGGTGACACGCTCGACGACCTCGCGCTGAAGAACTTCTTCACGTTGATGGTGGCAGCCGGCAACGATACGACGCGCTACACCATGACGGGTGGTCTCCTCGCGTTGATCGAGCGACCAGAGTTGTTCGCGCGAATTCCCACGATGACGTTGGAAGAACGCAAAAGCCTCGTCGAGGAGATGCTTCGTTGGACCACGGTGACGATGCACTTTCGCCGCACGCTGACGCGGGACGTCGAACTACGAGGAAAATCTCTCAAGGCGGGCGACAAGGTCGTGCTCTGGTTTGCCTCCGCCGATTTCGACGAGACTCACTTTGACCAGCCCCGAGAGTTTCGCGCTGACCGCACGCCCAACGATCACGTCGCCTTCGGACTCCACAGTCCGCACCTGTGCCTCGGGGCGCACCTCGCCCGACTCGAGCTGCGCGTCCTCTTTGAGGAACTCGCGCGCCGCTGGGAAAGAGTGGAGCTCATCGCACCACCGGAGCGTCTGCGTTCGAACTTCATCAGCGGCATGAAGACGTTGCCACTTCGGGTGACCTGGCGTTAGAGAAACGGCAGGTACTCGCGAAGCTCCCAATCGGTGGTCGCCGCCTCGAAGCTCTCCCACTCCGTTCGTTTGATCGCGATGTGCTGTGCGACGAGGTCCGCTCCGATCGCGTCAGAAAGTTCGTGGTCGCTCTCTAAGGCGTCGAGCGCGAGGGCCAGCGAGCCCGGCACGCCCACGGTCGCGTCAATGGTGTCGAGCCCGTTGCCACCCTCGGGCGCACCGGGGTCACTCTTGGCGGATACGCCCAACCGCGCCGCCTGCAGCACTGCCGCCGCGGCGGTGTGGATGACGGCCGCGCCGTCGCTGAGTCGGTGCTCGAGACGAGCCCCTCGACCACGTTCGCTCGGCACGCGAATCGTGGCGCCACGGTGGTCGTAGCCCCAGTTCGCCCAGTAGCCCGAGAGCGACGCGGGTCGAAGGCGCTTGTACGCGTTCACCGTCGGCGCACAGAGCCCCGCGAGGGCGCGGTGGTGGTCGAGTAAGCCGCCGATGGCACCCTTTGCCAGCGCCGACAGACCGTCGGGCGTCGACGCGTCGTTGATCACGTTCTCACCGTCGTTGTTGGTGAAGGAGAAGTTCACGTGCAGGCCCGATCCCCCTCGATCACTCAAGGGCTTACCCATGAACGTGACGAGCAGACCGAGCCGCTGGGCCACTTCGCGCGCGAGGACCTTAAAGAGGAACGCGTCATCGGCCGCGCGTAACGCGTCGCGGTAGCGCAGGGTGAATTCGAATTGGGGAGTGTCGTACTCGGAGTTCACCGACTCCAGAGGAATGTCGGCCTCGGCGCAGGCCGCCCAGATGGCGTCGATGAGGCCGTAGGGATCGACCGCCGCGCCGGTGCCGTAGACGAACGCACCGGGCGTGTCTAGGGGCTTCCACCCGCCGCGGTCGTCGGCCACGAACACGTACGCCTCGAGCTCGAAGCCGACCTGGGGCTCGTAGCCGAGCGCCCGCCACTCCCCGATCGCTCGCTCCAGTGCGCACCTCGGCGATACGGCGACCGGTTCACCGTTTCGCTCCAGGGACGCCACGACCACCGACGTGTTCGCCTCCCAACTCGCTCGAACGTCCTTGAGTCGGTACACCGCGTCAAAGTCGGGTAGTCCCTCGTTCCAGTGACTGCCGGGTGCCTCCGGGGTCATCCCCCGGTTGTAGCCCAGCGCCCAGGTGCCGGTGCAGTGGCGCACGCCGTGCGCACCCACGTCAGCGGGGACGTACTTGCCTCGGGCGAGGCCGAGGTGGTCGGGCCACAGGACCCGTACGCGTTCAAGTGCACTAGCCATAACGCCTCCTCGGGTGACGTCGCGAACGTAGCACGGGCCCGGTCGAGGGGTTTGTAATGTGAAGGAGTCATTTGAATACAAACGATTTCCGGAGGCCGGGTGGAGTTTCGACGCATACTTCTTGACGGCAACGTCGTCGAGGTCACCCGCGACGGTGACACCCTCGTCGCGGCCGACGGACGTCGCGTTGAGGCCGAGCGCGCGACGCACCTCCCACCCGTCTCGCCGAGCAAGATTCTCTGTTGTCACCTCAACCACGTCTCACGCGTTCGTGAGTTCGAGCTGGAGCTTCCGCCCGCACCCACCTGGTTTCAGAAACCCGTGTCCTCGCTCAACACCCACCACGGTGCGGTGGTGCGACCCGCCAACTGTCACTACTTGAACTTCGAGGGTGAGGTGGCCATCGTCATTGGCCGCACCGCGCGCAACATCCGACTCGCCGACGCGGAGCACTACATCGCGGGCTACACCATCGCCAACGACTTCGGTCTGCACGACTTTCGAGACACCGACGCTGGCTCGATGTTGCGCGTGAAGGGCGCCGACACGCTCTGCCCCCTGGGGCCGGGCCTCGTAACGTCGTGGGACTTTAGGGGCAAGTCCCTCACCACGAGCGTCAACGGTGTGGTACGACAAGACGGCTCCACCGACGAGATGGCCTGGGACATGCACTACCTCGTCACGGACCTCGCTCGGCTGATCACGTTGGTACCTGGCGACGTCATCCTCTCGGGCACGCCCGCCTTCTCTCGCCCCGTAGAGCCGGGCGACGTCGTCACCGTCGAGGTCGAGGGCCTCGGCGCGCTCACCAACCACGTAGTCGCATCACCGGAACCCGTCAGCGACGAAGTGGGCGCCCAACCCACCGCCAGCGAAGAGGTCCTCTCCACCACCTTCGGCGGTGACTGGGAGTTCCGCGGACAGCGCCGTCCCGCGCCCACGGACCGTGATTCCCTCCCCTCGCCTCGCGTGCCCGCGAGGTTTCGCTCATGAACGACGAACGCGTCAACGTCGGCGGCGTCGAGGTCGCGACCGGTCACTTCATCCACAACCAACGCGTGTCTTCGGCCGCGACGTTCGAGGTTCGCTCGCCGCTCGACTGGTCGCTCACACTCGCCAACGTCGCCCGCGGCACTTCGAAGGAGAGTGACCTGGCCCTTTCGGCGGCCTCGGAGGCCTTCGCGAGTTGGGCGAACCTACACGTCAAAGAACGCGGCCAGTACCTGCGCCGACTAGCCGACTTGATCGACGACAACGTGGAACGACTCGCGATCGTCGAATGTCTCGACACCGCGATGCTCGAAGAGAGTCTGCGACGTCGCGTCATCGCCCGGGGGGCGCGCAACTTCCGCGCCTACGCCGATCTCGCCGAGGAGTACCAGTCACGACGTTGGGCGTCCAACGGCACGCACAACACGGTTCTGCGGATGCCCGCCGGACCGACGGTGGTGATCACGCCGTGGAACGCGCCGTTCTTGTTGTCGACCTGGAAGTGCGCCCCGGCGCTCGCTGCGGGCAACACGGTGGTGCTGAAACCGGCCGAGTGGGCCCCGCTCAGTTGTTCTGTGTTGATGGACCTCGTCCTCGAGGCAGAGTTCCCGCCCGGCGTCATCAACCTCGTTCAGGGCTTCGGTGAGGAGGTCGGCGCGGCGCTGGTGAGCGATTCTCGGGTCCGTCGGATCTCCTTCACCGGTTCACCGCAGACGGGTCGGGCGATCGGCGTCACGGCGGCCAAGAACCTGGTGCCCTTCACGGCCGAGCTCGGTGGCAAGGGTCCCTTCGTCGTATACGACGACGCCGATCTCGATCTCGCCGCCCGACAAGCGGCTCTCATGTACGACGACGCCGGTCAGGTCTGCTTGGCGGGCACGCGACTCTTGGTACAGGAGTCAGTGCGCGACGACTTCTTGGACCGGTTCACGTCCGAAACGGAGCGGCACGTCCTCGGCGACAGCCGCGACAAGGTCACCACCATCTCCCCGCTCATTCACCCCGATCACCTCCGCCGGGTGGAGGGGTTCGTTGAACGCTCCCTTGCCGCCGGTGACACGTTGGTCTTCGGTGGCGAGCGTCTCCGTCGCGACGGCCTGTGGTTCGAGCCGACGCTCATCGAACCACGATCCAACGACGCCGAGATCGTGCAGAACGAGGTCTTTGGTCCCGTGTTGACCTTACAAACCTTCGCCACCGAGGAAGAAGCCATAGATCTGGCGAACTCGACGCCCTACGGGCTCTCGGCGATGGTCTTCACCGCCGACCAGCGGCGGGCCGATCGCTTCGGTCTCGGCGTGCGGGCCGGCACCATCTGGGTGAACTGCTTTTTGATACGCGACCTCACCGCACCCTTCGGCGGCACCGGGATCAGTGGGATCGGCCGCGAAGGTGGCGACTACGCCCTCGACTTCTACAGCGACGTGAAGACCTACCAGGTCAAAGAGGAGACGACCCGTGGGTGAGATCGTGGGCGCGGGTTTCCTCGCCCACGTCCCGACCATCGTGCTCCCCGACGCGGAGCGACGTGCCCTCAATCACGGCAGAGAGAGCACGCTCTACAGCGGACTGCACCAACTACGTCGCGAGGTCTTCGACGAACTGCGCCCCGATCTCGTGATCGTCTTCGACAGTCACTGGTTCACTACCGTCGAGTTCGTCGTCACGGCCGCCGAACGTCGGCTCGGGTTTTTCACGTCCGAGGAGCTGCCGCGGGGGATGTCGAGCGTCCCCTACGACGTCAAGGGCGATCCCCTCTTCGCCACACTCGTCGGCTACATCGCCGCGACGACTCCGCAGTGTTGGCTCACGCCGGTTGACAACGAACACCTGCCGATCACCTACGCCACGACGAACTTCTTCCCGTTCCTACAAGGCGAGGAGGCCTGGATCTCGGTCAGCACGTGTCAAACGGCCGAACCACGGGACTTCGCCCTCGTCGGTGAGGTCATCGCCGACGCGGTCGCCCAGAGCGACCGTCGCGTGGTGCTCATCGCGTCGGGTGCCCTCAGTCACACCTTCCATACGCTGCGCACGTTGCGTGACCACGAAGCCGCGGAAGAAGAGCACATCTTCTCCGAAGCGGCGCGGCGCGCGGACCACGAAGTCATCGACGCCTGGTTGACCGGCGATCACGCTCGAGTGATCGACAACTACCCCAAGTTCTTCACCGTTCGGCCCGAAGGTCACTTCGCGCACTACCAGATGATGATCGCCGCCCTCGGCGGACGCGCGTGCGTCGCGCCGGGACGTCTCTTTTCCGACTACGAGAACTCCATCGGCACCGGTCAGGTTCACGTGTGGTTCGATCGCCCGGGCGACGGGTGGACGGGGTCGAGCACGTGAGCTTGCGCGGGGTGCCCTTCCCCCGGACCCCGAGCGGTCGCGCGTCGCTGTTGCCCCCGTTGCCGTGGCACTACTCGGGCGACCTCTTGACGGTGGAGTACCGCACCGACCCCGCCGCCATCGCCGCGCTGTTGCCCGAGGGCGTCTCACTGCCCCACGACGACGAGGACCCGGGCGCCGTCGCCTTCATCTGGGCGGACTGGCAGAGTTGCGGGGACGACGGAGCGGAACTGCTCGATCCGGTGCGCGCGCAGTACAAGGAGGCCTTCGTGGTCGTGCGCTGTCGCTACGGGGAACAACTCTTCAGCCGCTGCCTGTTCATTTGGGTGGATAAGGACTTCGCGCTCGTGCGCGGGTACCTCCAGGGCTACCCCAAGAAACTCGGATCGATCCACCAAACCCGCCCCGTCACCCGGGGCCGCGCCGGACCTCGGCTCGACGTCGGCGCTCGATTCGGCATGACCTTGGCGGCGAGTGACCGCCGACTCGCCCAAGCGACCGTCACGCTCGAGGGAGAGCGGGCCACCAACGGATTCGTGAACGCCCACGCGATGTTGCACCACCGATGGTTCCCGCGCATCGAGCTCGACGATCGCGACTCGTTGAGTGAGGTCGTCACCATGTCGGGCGTCGACCTCGACCTCGGTCCGGTCTGGGGCGGTAGCGCGACGCTCGAAGTCTTCGACTCACCGAGTGAGGAGTTGACCTCGATCGCGCCGCGCGAGATCATCGGGGGTTACTTCCGCTCCGTCGGGACGACGTTCAATGGCGGCACGACGGTGGAGGCGTAGCGGTGTCCCGGCGGATCGCCAGCTCGGAGGCGACGGTCGTCTCGCAGGCCGAGCGAGACATCCGGGCGCGCTTAGCGGGCCACGAACTCGACTTCGTCGCGATGAGTGCGGTCTCGAACATCTACCGCACCGGCGCCGCGGTGCGCAACCACATGGAACGCACCCTTCTGGCGGACTACGACCTCAGCTGGGTGGCCTTCACGGTGCTCTGGGTGCTGTGGATCTGGGACGACCAGGAGACGGGCCACGTCGCGGCCGAAGCGGGTATCACCAAGGGCACGTTGACCGGTGTGATCAAGACCCTTCAATCGCGCAAGCTCATCCGACGCATCCCGCACCGCGACGATCGGCGCCGCGTCTCGATTGGTTTGACCCGAGCGGGCACTCGAATGATTGAAGAGGTGTTCCCACAGTTCAACCAACAAGAGTCCCTCGCCGTCAACACGCTCAGCGCCACCGAGCAGTTAGAACTCGCGCGACTGCTGCGCCTTGTCCTGGCGCACATACACGACGTCGACGAACACGAGGGCGTTTCGACGATCTAAGTTCCTGGCGACCCGCGCGGAGGCGTGCGTCAAGATCACGCCACCCCCTACACCTCGAGTTCACGGAGTCGGCGGCGAAGGAACAAGCGCTCGACCTCGTTGGACTGCTGGGCGAGCGCCTCTTCGTAAGCCACGCGTGCTTCCGCCCGATGACCGAGGCGACGGAGGACGTCCGCACGGGCGCTCGCCAAATAGCCGTAGTTCGCGAGTTGTGGCTCGCCAGCGAGTGCCGTGAGCGCCACGAGACCCGACTCCGGACCGTCGGCGAAACTGACCGCCACCGCACGGTTGAGCGCGACGACCGGGGAGGGCCAACTGCGCATCAAGACGTCGTAGAGCCCGACAATCTCGCGCCAGTCGGTGTCCTTCCAACTGCGCGCCTCCGCGTGGACGGCGGCAATCGCGGCCATGAGCACGAAGCGACCCGTCGACCCGCTGGCCAAGGCACGTCGTACGAGCGCTCGGCCCTCATCAATCGCCTCGCGGTCCCAGCGCGAGCGGTCCTGTTCCGAGAGCAGCGCGAGAGTCCCGTCCTCATCAACTCGCGTCTCGTGCCGGGCGTCGGTGAGCACGATGAGGGCGAGGAGTCCGGTGACGTCTGGCTCGTCCGGCAGCAGGTGGTGCAGCATCTCGGCGAGTTGCCGGGCGTTCTCCACCAGGTCGCGACGCACGAGCGCCGACCCGTTGGGGGCGGTGTGGCCCGTCGTGAACACCAGGTGAATCGCTGAGAGCACCGCGTCCAGACGTTCGGGCAGATCCGCGCGGGCGGGTACGCGGTAGGGGATGCGCGCGTCGCGGATCTTCTTTTTCCCCCGGGTGAGACGCGCCGCCATGGTCGACTCGCTGACCAAGAACGCCCGCGCGACCTCGCTGGTGGTCAACCCACAGAGCAGACGCAGCGCGAGGGCCACCTGGGTCTCAACGCTCAACGCCGGGTGACAGCAGGTGAAGATCAACCGGAGACGCTCGTCGTGCACGTCATTGTCCGCGACGTCCTCGGTCGCGCCCGCGACGCTCAACGCTCGGGTCCGCGACGCGTCGTGGCGAAGCACGTCAATCGCTCTACGACGAGCGACCGTGGTCAGCCACGCGCCCGGCCGACGTGGCACGCCCCGCGACAACCACGCCGCCACCGCTCGCCCGAAGGCGTCCTGCACGCACTCTTCGGCCACGTCAATATCACCGGTCACGCGTACCGTCGCGGCGAGAACGAAACCCCACTCGTGACGGTACGCGTCGGCGATCGCCGCTTCAACGTCGTCGCGGCGCACGTCGTTCAGTCGAACACCCTGATGGGACGTACTTCGACACCGCCAAAAGGCGCCGGCACCTGGCTGGCGATGGCGATGGCGGCGTCGAGGTCGCTGGCTTCGATCACGTAGTAGCCGCCGAGCGCCTCTTTCGTCTCGGCGAACGCGCCGTCGGTGACGACGAGCTTGCCCGCGGCGTCGCGTCGTAACGACGTCGCACTCGAGGTGGCCTCTAGTGCGTTGCCCCCGCGCAGCGAGGCGGCGTTATTCGTGCCGAACTCCTCGTGCTCTTTCATCATCGTGTTGAACATCTCGGGGGCACTCGCTCCCAAGGCCGCTTCCTCCGCGTAGATAAGTACCAAATACTCAGACATCTCGTGCTCCTTTAGTGAGACCCGCCCCTCGGGCCTCACTCCTACCGACGTAGGACGATCCTCGAAATCGACAGTCCCTTTCGTATTTGTCGAAAATATCGCGCCGAGTTCCTCAGCGCGCGGCGTCGGCGGTCGCGATGAGTTGACGCGCCGCGCGCGCCTCGTCGACCCGCGAGACGGGTGTGCTCTGGGGTGCGCGATGCAGGGAGACCGGGTCGTCGGCCGCACGCTGGGCGATGCGCTCGACGGCTTGGGCGAGCGCTTCGAGGGTCTGGACGCTCTCGGTCTCGGTGGGCTCGAACATCAGCGCCTCTTCGACTATCAAGGGGAAATAAACGGTCGGTGAATGGAATCCCTCCTCCAACAGTGCTTTGGCCACGTCCAGGCCACGCACCCCGTAGGCCTGCTTCAACTTGGTCGCGGTCAAGGTGCACTCGTGCATGCACACCCGGTCGTAGGCCGCCGGAAGGATGTCCCGCAGTCGATGGCGCAGCCAGTTGGCGTTCAAGACCGCGTGACGCGCGACCCTCGTCAAACCGTCGCTCCCGTGGACGTCGATGTAGGCGAGCGCACGGGCGAGGACCAGCGCGTTGCCCTGCCACCCGTGGACGCGACCGATCGAACGCGGTGGCGCGACCCAGTCGAACGTTCCGTCCTCCACCCGGTGGGCCTGGGGACCGGGGAGGAACTCGACCAAATGAGACGCCACCGCTACCGGTCCGGCGCCGGGGCCCCCTCCCCCGTGGGGCGTGGCGAAGGTCTTGTGCAAGTTCATGTGCACGATGTCAAAGCCCATGTCCCCCGGGCGCACCGCGCCCAGGATCGCGTTCAGGTTCGCGCCGTCGTAGTAGAGCAGTCCCCCGACGTCGTGGACGGCCTGGGCGATCTCGGTGATCTCTTCTTCGAAGAGTCCGACGGTGTTGGGGTTGGTCAACATGATCCCCGCCACGTCGGGACCGAGGGCCGACTTCAGGGCCTCTAAATCAACTAGTCCGCGGTCGTTCGAGGGCACCGTCGTGACCTCATAGCCGCCGAGGGTCACCGAGGCGGGATTCGTCCCGTGGGCCGAGTCCGGTATCAACACGCGACGTCGGTCCTCGCCGTTGGCCTCGTGGAAGGCGCGCATCAAGAGCAGCCCGGTCAACTCCCCCGCCGCGCCCGCGGCCGGCTGCAACGTGGCGGCACTCATGCCGGTGATCGCGCAGAGCTTTTCTTCGAGGGTCACCATGATCTCGAGCCACCCCTGACAGAGCGACGCCGGAGCGCCGGGGTGTACGGCGTTGAGACCCGGGTCGGCCGCCACGGCGTCACAGAACTTCGGGTTGTACTTCATCGTGCACGAGCCGAGCGGGTACATACCGAGGTCCACGGAGAACTGCCGATGGGAGAGCCGAGTGAAGTGGGCCACCAGGTCGCGCTCGGAGACCTCGGCGATGGGCACGACGTCCTCGTTGAGGTGCGCCGCGGGCACGAATTCGCTGAGCGGTCGCGTCGGTACGCCGGTCGTGCGGAGTTGGTAGGCGGAGCGATGGGGCACCGACATCTCAAAGAGGGTCGGTTCGGTCTCGTGTCCCATGATCGGTGCGGACGCCGCGCGGCCCCCGGGTTGGGCGTTCGTGCTCATCGCTTCAGCGCCTCCTTCAGTAGTTCGACGTAGCGGTCGATCTCTTCCTTCGTTCGTCGTTCGGTCACCGCAACTAACAAAACGTTCTCAATGCCGTCCTCGATGGAAGGATCATCGCCACCGGCGAGCGTCGCGACCGAAAGACCGGCCAGTACGTCGCTTTCGGCCATCGAAGAGATCACCTCATCGGCCCGACGCGAGAGACGCACCGCGAACTCGCGAAAGAACGGCTGGCTCGACACGGCGCTCACCCCGTCGACGCCCATGAGTTCGTCGTAGAGATAGTGCGCGCCTTGGGCGCAGCGCGTCGCGACCTCGCGCAGACCTTGTGTACCCAGCCAGCCGAGCTGAATCGCGGCGGTGACCGCCATCAAGGTTTGATTCGTGCAGACGTTCGACGTCGCTTTCTCTCGTCGGATGTCCTGCTCGCGAGCGCGCAGCGTCGTCACGAAGGCGCGCCGACCGCTCGAGTCGACGGTCTCGCCCACGATGCGACCCGGTAAGCGACGAACCTGCGCTTCGCTGCAGGCGAAGAGACCGAGGTAGGGGCCACCGAAGGAGAGGGGGGTACCAAACGCTTGACCTTCGCCGACGAACACGTCCGCGCCCCACTGACCCGCGGTCTTCAGCACCCCCGCGGCGACCGGATCACCCCCGACGACGAAGAGGGCTTCGTGCTCGACGGCGAGTGCTTTGGCACCCGAGAGGTCTTCGACGATTCCCAAGTAGTTCGGATAGGCCGCGACGACGGCCGCGACGTCGGTTACGTCGACGCTCTGCCAGTCGGTCACCCCATCACGTAGCGGTACCTCGACGATGCGGTGGCCCGTGCCGCGGGCGAAGGTGCGTGCGACCTGACGCCAGTGCGGATGGACGCCCGAGGAGATCACCATGGTCTGGCGACCCGTGGCGCCGTGAGCCATGTTGAGTGCCTCGACCAGCGCGGTTGCGGCATCGTAGAGCGAGGCGTTCGGAACCGGCAGGCCACTGAGGCGCGCGACGAGGGTCTGGTACTCAAAGACGGCCTGCAGCACCCCCTGGGCGACCTCTGGTTGGTAGGGCGTATAGGCGGTAACGAACTCGGAGCGGTTCGCGAGCATCTTGACCACGGCGGGTACCTCGTGGTCGTAGGCTCCACCGCCCGCAAAACACGTCATCGCCGTCGCCTTGGCCGCGTTCGCTCCGGTGTAGCGAGCGAAGAGCGCGGCGACGTCGGGCTCGCTCATGCCAGGCTCCACCTCGAGGCCACCCGAGAGGCGCACCGCGTCGGGGATGTGGGCGAAGAGGTCATCGAGTGACGCCATGCCGAGGAACGACAGCATCGAGGCGACGTCGTCGTCGGTGTGCGGCAGGTAGTCCGCCATTACGACTCCTTTTTTACGAAGGGCAGTCCCGTTATCTGCGCCGGCATCTCCTTTTCGCGCAAGACAACGGTGACCTCGCGGCCGACCGGGAGATCCGGCGCTAAGAGTCCCATGCCGATCCCGTGTCCGAGCACGGGAGAGAAGTTACCCGAGGTCAAGGTGCCCACGCTCGTGCCACTCAAGACCACGTCGCCGCCGTCGCGCAGCGGTCGACGATCGGCCGTGGCGACCCCGGTCAAGATGCGACGCACGCCGCGTTCGCGTTCGGCCGCAACGGCGTCGCGACCTCGAAACGTCTCCTTCTGCCAGCCGAGTACCCACCCGAGTCCCGCCTCCAAGGTCGTCGACTGCAACGTGAGTTCGTGACCGTAGAGCGGCAACGCGGCCTCTAAGCGCAGCGTGTCGCGCGCCCCGAGGCCCGCCGGGGTGATGTCGGCGGCGACCAGTCGACGAAAGATGCGTTCGGCAACTTCGTTGGGCGCCGCGATCTCGAGGCCCGCTTCGCCGGTGTAGCCGGTGCCGGCGACGCGTACTTCGACACCCTCGTAGTCGAATCGCTCGACGCGAAAGCGCCCGACCGCTGCGAAGCGCGCGTCAACGGCGTTCACCTTCTCTCGAGCACGCGGCCCCTGCACCGCGAGGATGCAGCGTTCCGAGGTGACGTCGCGCCCGGGCAGCGCCGAGGTCACGCCGGAGGTGTTGGACGCGTTGGGCATGACGTCGAACTCGTCCTCGGCGACCCACCACACGATGATGTCGTCCACGACGAAACCGTCGTCAGTCAATAGGTGGGTGTACTGGGCCCGACCCGGCGCGATTTTCGCCAAGTCGTTGGTCAAGGTGCGCTGTAGCGCGTCGAGCATGTCGGGTCCGTCGCAGCGCACCGTGCCGAGGTGGCTGACGTCAAAGACCACGGCGTCGCCTCGACAGGCCAGGTGTTCAGCGACCGTGCCGGTGCCGTACTGCAGCGGCATGGCCCAGCCACCGAAGGGCACGATCTTGGCGCCGAGTTCGACGTGGAGATCGTAGAGAAACGGTCGGCGATCGTCCATGGGCTCCTTAGGCTGCACGTTCGTCCACGATACGCAGATCGTGGTGACGAAGCAGCGCGTGGAAGTCACGCTGGTAGACCACGAGCAAGGACATCTCGGGGTAGAGCTGGCGAAAGCGCCGGACCTTCTGATTCTTCTTGGTCACGAGGCGTTGATCGAGCACGGTGAGCTCGATGAAGAGACGCAGGTCCGGTAGGTAAAAGTCCGGACGGAATCCCCGAGTGGGCGCGCCCTTGTCGTCCCAGGCGAGGGGGAACTCCAGCGGCTCGTAAATCCACTGGTGGCCGTAGAGCGTGAGGAGCTGGGAGAAGAGTCGCTCGCTCGGATGCGCGAACGCCCCCGCGCTGGTTGGGGTGACGCTCGGGTGGCGACGACGGGCGTCGTCGCTACGTGTCGGATGGCTCACGCCGAAGCGGCCCCCTTCTCCGACGTTGAGAGTTCTGATTGCCGCAGCGTAGTCGTGAGTTCGGCGACCACCTGAGCCAGTGGAACGATGTTAAAGACGCCCTGCCCGCCACGTAGGAGGTCCACTAGTTCGCCGTCGTTCTGGGCCAGGACCGAACCGGCGTCCGAGAGCACCAACGAACTCGACGCGAGGTCCGCGCCGAGCGATGCGCGAAGACAGGTCACGGCCTGTCGGGCCCGAGCGAGGGAGACCCCGGAACTGAGGAGGGACTTGATGACCTTCACCTCGAGGAGATCGCCGTAGGAGTAGGCCCGCTTCGAGCCGCTGCCGTTCGCGGGTGTGATCGAGGGCGTCACGAGTTCGGTGCGCGCCCAATAGTCCAACTGGCGATACGTCACCCCGGTAAGGCGACAGACCGTCGGTCCGCTAAAACCAAACGTTGCAGTGTCACTCATCTTGTGTGTCCTCCCGACCGAGGCTTGACCAGACTATCTCGATGGACTACATCAGTGTAGTTACGACGGTGACTATCCGGCAAATAAATCTGGACGACCGAGTGACGGTGAGGACGCCTCGGCGTGCAGTCGCGTCGGTATCCGACCCGCCCGCCGAGCGAGATAGCCCGCTTTGACCGCTTCTTTCAGCGCCTCGGCCATCAAAACCGGTTCGAGGGCCCGGTTCATCGCCGACGCGGCCAAGACACCATCGCAGCCCAATTCCATCGCGAGGGCGGCATCCGACGCGGTGCCCACGCCCGCGTCGAGCAGCACGGGGACCGTCGCCCGCTCGGTGATCAGTGAGATGGCGTGAGGATTGCGGATCCCCAGTCCCGAGCCGATCGGCGAGCCGAGGGGCATCACCGCGACGCAGCCCAGTTGCTCTAAGCGTTGGGCGACGATGAAGTCGTCCGAAGTGTACGCCCACACCTCGAAACCTCGACGAACCAACTCTTCGGCGGCCGCGAGCGTCTCGGTGGTGTCGGGCAGCAGTGTCAGGTCGTCGCCGATCACCTCGAGTTTGATCAACGAAGTTGAGAACGCCTCGCGCGCAAGTTCGGCGACCTTCACGGCCTCGGCGGCGCTGTAACAACCCGCGGTATTCGGCAACAACGTCACCCCGAGACGAACCAAAAGGTCGTAGATCGATCCTTCGACGTTGGGGTCGACCCGTCGCAACGCCACCGTGGCGATGGAGGAGCCCGAGGCGAGGATCGACGCTTCGAGCACGTCCATCGACCGAAACCCGCCGGTGCCCACGACGAGTCGAGACGGCGAGGTGAAACTTCCGACTTGAAAGAGCTCTCCCACGCTCTCAGCGTACCGAGTAACCCCGATTACTAGTGTTAGATAGTGCAGCCCGTGACCGCGTTATCGATTGCCGGTTCGGATTCGGGCGGCGGCGCCGGCATTCAGGCTGACCTGCGATCCCTCAACGCCTTTGGCGTCTTCGCGACAACCGCCTTGACCGCCGTGACCGCACAGAACACGTTGGGCGTACGCGCCGTCACCCTCATTGAGCCCGACGTCGTGGAAGTCCAGGTTCGCACCGTCGTCGACGACTTCGAGGTCAGATCCGTCAAAACCGGCATGCTCGCCCAAGCCGCCACGGTGGAACGTGTGAGCGCACTCGCCCGTGAGGGTCTTCTCCCCCATCTCGTCGTCGACCCGGTGCTCGTCTCGACGAGTGGTGACGCCTTGATGGGCGACGGCGGTATCGAGGCGTACCGTACGGCGCTCTTCCCCTTGGCCGAAGTGGTCACGCCCAACCTTCACGAAGCCGCCGTGCTCTGCGGCGTCGAGGTCGGCGACGTCACCGACGTAGACGACGTCGCGCACTTGGCACAGTTGCTCTTGGCGATGGGTCCGCGTTTCGTCCTAGTCAAGGGTGGACACCTTCTCGCCTCCTCCTCCCCCGAGCGTTCGCCCGATCTCCTCTTGAGTAGCGACGGCTTGGTGGTGCTCGATGCACTGCGCGTCGCGACGAAGAACGATCACGGCACGGGCTGCTCGCTCTCAGCGGCGATCGCCGCGGGGCTCGCCCTCGGTCGCGACGTACCCGACGCGGTGCGCGACGCGAAGTCCTTCGTCCTCGCCGCGCTCACGGGTGCGTCCGGGTGGCGACTGGGCGCCGGGCGAGGCCCCATCGACCATTTAGGATGGGGTGAGTGAGTGACGCGTCGGGACCCCCTCAGCCCCCGCTGACCACGACGACCAGCATCTGGCCCGCCGCGGCGGTGCTCGGCCTCGCGGTGGTGATGTTGATCATCTTCATGGTCATCAACCTCGCCACCAGTGAAGGTGTCACGAAGGAGACGACGACGACCGTCGTCGCCGTCGTCGGCGGCTTGCAGCGAGACCCCGACCCGGGCACGGCCCTGCAGTACTGTCGCCAGGGCGAAGAGGTCCCCTCGAACATCGATGACGCCTTCATCGTGCCCGTCAAGACCACACCGCGACCCGGGGCCCACACGCCCAACCTCGGGGCCGGCGACTTTGACTGCGTGCAGCCAATGGCGACGGCCAAGGCGAGCGCCACCGCGCTCATTGACTTCTTCAACGCCCAGCTCGGCGCGCGCGGTTGGAACCTCTTTTCCAAGGGTTCCTCGAACGGCGACGCGCAGTCGCTCTATCAAAAGGCCGGTTCCGACGGCTTCTACTGGGAAGTCGGGGTCACGGTCACCAAGTCCGACGCGGACGGCGTCGACTGGACGTTCCAGATCTACCAGAACTCCGAGACCGTCTAGGCCTGATGGACCAACTCGGGTACGGCGACCGGTTGCACCTGGGTGACCGAGGACCACAACGCGAAGTTCAAGGGATAGATGAGGTAGCCAATGCGCGTCGCGGTCGCCACGCACATCAACACCGCAAAGATCACGCTCATCACGCCGAGGAGTTGCGACAGGGTCAAGGGCCAATGACGACGCAGGTACTTGGTGGTGAAGTAGCCACCGATCACGAACGCGACCGGCGCGAGGACGTGCCCGAGCACCGGGACCCACGTGGTGAGGATGTGTCCGGGTAGCGCCGAGGCGGCGGGTGACTTCACTCCCGCCAGCCCGAGGGGGAAGGCGAACACGTTCGACATGAACGCGGCGGGCGCTCGAAAGACGAAGGGCACCGTGGTCACCGCCACGATCACCACGATCCACGACAGCAGCCGCTTCCAGGTCGATCGGTCCTCGCGGTCGCGGGCGACGAGCAACGCGCCCGCCGCCATGGGCCACGCGGTGAGCTTCATGGCGGCCGCGAGCCCGAAGCTCACCCCCGCCAGATTGCTTTGACGGCGCTGCAGTGCCGCGACGCCGAGGAGCAACAGCGCCAGGATCGGCATGTCGTCACCACCGGTGGAGAGGAAGAGCGCGCCCGTCGGCAGGGCGATCAACACCTGGGCGACGCGGATCTTCTGCTCCTTCGAAAGGCGCAGCAGCGCGAGTGCCCACCCACTCGTCAACAACGTCATCAGCGTCATCACGATGCGCGCGTCGGTCAGTCCCTTGCTTTCGTGTCGCGCGGCCGAGGGTAGGCCGAAGATCCCCATCAGCGGGAAGTAGGGGAAGAACGACTCGAAGGCCGGGATCCCCTTGATCTCGTTGATGACGTGTCCGTGCCGGTCGTAGGTGCGGTAGGGGTCTTGGCCCTTGCTCAAGAGCTGACCCGCTCGCGAGATGACCCCGACCTCGGGTTGGGCGTGACGCCAGTGCGCCTCTAACCCCAGGGGTATGAACACGGCCCCGAGCATCACGAGCCCCACGAGCCCCACGCGAAAGAGTTGGCGACGCTTGCTCAAGCGGCGGCCGACGAAGAACGCGAGCACTGCGGCGAGCGCGTAGGGCCCGAACGTCAGGTACCCCCACTGCCACTGCGCCGGTTGGGTGGAACGCCAGGCCAGCAAGAGGGCGAAGACCGACGCGAGGGCGTAGAAGATGGCGTCTCCCGTGACAGCACCCAGGGCATTCCAGCGCACCATGAATCCGTCGCGCACCGTACCGACCCGCGCCAACATGAGGCCCAGTGTACTGACGCGAGGACGGCGCACCGGCGTTCGTTACTCGACCACGTCGCGGTGCGCTCGCCGAAGCGGGTACTTGGTGGTCGGAGGAACGGGGCCGAGGAAGAAGCGCGTGATCATCCGAACGCACACTTTGGTCTGCTCCTTTAAGACCCCGTGCGAAGCGCCGGGCAGCACGGCCAACTGCGCGGCCGGGATCGCCTCGTAGAGCGCGACCGTGTGATCGAGTCGAGCGACGTCGTCGTCGCCCGACATAACCAGCACGGGCACACTGACCCCCCGGAGTTCTTCCACGCTCAACGTCGGTTGGGTCTTTACGAGCAGCAAAGACTTTTCTACGACCGCCGCCGCGTGAGCGATGCCGTCGGGCGAACGCGTGGCGAAGTCCTTCGCGAACTCCGCAAAACCCTGGCTGGCCGGGGTGAACTCGGGCATGGGTACGAGCCCGTCGTGGTGGAAGTTCGCCCCGACGAGTACGACGCGACGCAACAGGTCTGGACGTCGCAGGGCGACGAGTAAGGCCACGTTGGCGCCGTCGCTGTGACCCACCAGGTAGGTCCGACGATCGAGCCGCGTCAAGAACGCGATGGTCTCGTCGGCCATGTCGTCGTAGCTAAATGGCTGGTCCGTGTCCGCGGTGCGGCCGTGTCCGCGTCGATCGAAGGCCGCGACCGCGAAGGACGCGCTCAACGGCCCTTCGAGGACTCGCAGCAGGCTTTCGCTCGAACTCAGTCCCCCGTGCAGCAGGACCACGATGCGACCCTTCTTCTTGGGGAGCTTGACCCACGTGGGGTGGCCGTTAAGGAGAATTCGCGTCACCTGGGCATGGTATTGGCTCCAAGAGACCATCAACGGCACTGCCTAATCTGGAGCGGTGAGAGCGTTCGTCATCGAAGAGACCGACGGCGTCCTCTTCTGCGGCGTTCGTGAACGTGACGCCGCGGCGAGCGACGACGGCGACGTGCACGTCGACGTCGAATACTCCAGCGTCAACTTCAAGGACGAGATGGTGGCGAGCGCGCCGAGCCGAGTCCGACGGGTTGCGTCCCTCGTCGGGGGCGTCGACGCGGCGGGCGTCGTGACGGCCTCAGCGAATGCGGAACTCGCCGTGGGCCAGGTGGTCGCCGTGCACGGTGGGAACCTCGGGGTCGGCCGAGACGGCGGATTCGCGACGGAGCTCTTCGCGCCGCCGCGCTACGTCTCGCCACTACCCGCTCCCCTTTCGGCGCGTGACGCGATGGTGATTGGTACCGCGGGCTTCACCGCGATGGCCAGCGTCCTCGCCCTCGAAGAACGGGGCCTGAAGGAGGGCGCCACGGTCGTGGTCACTGGGGCCACCGGTGGTGTGGGTTCCCAGGCCGTGCACTACCTCGCTCTGCGGGGCTATCGTCCCGTCGCCTCGACGGGATCTCGCGATCACGCGGTGTGGCTCGAGCAGCTCGGCGCAGTAGAGGTCATCGGGCGCGACGAGATCAGTGCCCGACCAGAGCGAGTGCTCGACACCGAACGTTGGGACGGTGCGGTGGACTGCGTGGGCGGAGCGACCCTGCATTCGATACTGCGCTCACTCAAGTACGGGGCCGCCGTCGCGGCGAGCGGGCTCGTGGCGAGCGCGGAGCTCACGACGACGATCTATCCCTTCATCACTCGCGGTGTCGCTCTGTTGGGCATCGACGCGGTGGAGGCCACATCGACCACCCGGCAGCGGGTGTGGCGCTCCCTCGCCGACCTGTCCCCGACGATCGACTTCGCCGCGCTCACCGACAGCGAAGTGACGCTCGATGATCTTCCCCGGGCCCTCGAGGCGGTGCGCACCGGCGTGACGCGTGGGCGCATCCTCGTTCGAACGCGTCCGTCTTCTTCCGAGGTCTAGTAGAAGGGACTGACCCAGAGCTGGCCACCGTCACAGGGTTGGACCGCGTACTGGGGGGTCACCGCCACGGCGGCTCCCCCGGCGACGAACTGCACGCTCAACGTGACCGCGCTTTCGCACGCGGTGTTACCCGTTTGCACGTCGGAGTAGGCGAGGGAGAAGGTCGTGGTCGAGTTCGCCGACAGCGTCAAGGTCGTCGGCTTCGCGTTCTCTCGAGCGGTCAGGAACTGAAAGTCGTTGCCCGCCGACGGCACGTCGATGGCGGTGGACTTTAGGACGGCACCCAGTCGGTCCGACAGCGTGAGGAGGGGCCACCCGTAGAGCGTGCACGTACCCCCGGTCGTCTTGGTGAGCGTGACGCTGGCGTAGATCGTTCCCGCGGCACCCTCACCTTCGTTGTAGATACCCGAGAAGTCCGTGGCGTTACACGTCGTGGCGGCGAGCGTGGTGCTCGTGGTCGAGGTCGTCGTGGCCGGCGGTTGCGTCGTGGTGGTGGTGGTGGTCGTTGTTGAGGTGATCGCGTGTCGACTGATGGTGAAGATGGCGACGAAGGCGACGAAGATGGCGACCGAGATGATCCCGCGTCTCACGCGTCAAAGTCCTCGGGGCGCACCTGGTCGAGAAACTCGCGCAGTTGCGCCACGAGGTCGGCCTCGCTTGGCGTGTCGAGGGCCACGTACTCCTCGTCGTCCTCGTCGTAGGCGAGTTGCATCACTTTGCCTTCGGCGGCCATGAGGTCGTCACTCACCAGGATGGGCGCGCCCACCCGTAGCGCCAGCGCGACGGCGTCACTCGGTCGCGCACTCACGATGATCTCTTCGTTCGTGCGAACCAGGCGTAGGTTCGCAAAAAACGTGTTGTCCACGAGCTCGGTGATCTCCACCGAGAAGACCTTCGCGTTGAGCGCGCCGATGACGTGACCGAGCAGGTCGTGGGACATCGGTCGAGGCGCTTCGACGCCCTGGAGGGCGTACGCGATGGCCGCGGCCTCGGGCGCGCCGATGAAGATGGGTAGCACCCGCTCGCCACCGACCTCTTCTAATAGGAGCAACGGCGTGGAACTACCGACGTCGACTCGAACGGCTCGCAGGACCACTTCGATCATGCGTTCAGCCTAGACCCGCGTCATTGACGCGGGAAGGTCTAGGCGCGCAGGTAGTCGTGGAGTTCTCGCTCCATCAAGACGCTGCGCAGTGAGCCAACTTCGCGCGCCACGTCCGCGGTAATAGTCCGGACCTGTTCGCCGGAGTACCCCGCGCCCGCTTGGCGAAGGGGCGCCGTCAGGTCGTCGATCACGCCAATTTCGCGCTCGGCGATCCTCCGGAGCGACCCGAGCAGTCTCGCGTCGACTCCGCGCGCCAGCAGCGCTCTCGAGTGTGCGGCGACGCGCACGTCGAGTGCGCCGTACATCGTCTCGCCATCGATCACCACGGGCGAGATGAGGCCCAACGCTTGGATCTGATTGAACTCTTCGGGTTCGAGCCCCGTCGTGGCGAGTAGGTCGTTGGTGGTGAAGTACTCCTTCACCGGCGCTGACACCTCGTCGCTCGAACTCTCCACCACGGTCATCACCGGACGGACCACTGGCGCGGGTGCGGGTGCGCTCACCACCGACGTAGCCGCGTCGCGCGCCGCGTGACGCGGCGTCGAGGTCACGTTCGGTGCTGCCAAGAGTCCTTGCTCGATAAGTCGCAGTCGCACGACGCGCAGGGGGACGAACTCCTCGTGCGCGAGACGAATCGCTTCGGTCAAGCATTCGACGTCACGCTCGGAGTAGAGGCGGTAGCCCTTGCGGCTGCGACTCGGCTGCACGAGCCCCTTGTCTTCGTAGTAGCGGATCTTGGAGAGCTCGACGTCGGGAAAGATCTTGCGCAGTTGCGCGTGCACCTCGCCGATGCGCATGACGCCCGACGTGCCGCTCACGAGGTCGCTTCCCAGAAGACCAGTTTGAACTTGCCGATCTGCACCTCGTCGGCCGAGTGCAGCGTCGTCTCTTCCACTCGCTTGCCGTTGACGTAGGTGCCGTTGAGGGAGTTGAGGTCACGGAGCGTGACGCGCCCACTCGCCGTGCGGGTGAACACGGCGTGATGTCGCGATACCGACACGTCGTCCAACAAGAGGTCACTCGCCTCGTGACGACCCGCGGTCGTGATGTCCGAGACGAGTTCGATTCGAGTGCCGGCTTGAGGTCCCGCGGCAATCACCAGCTCGTCACGGTGCTCGCCCTGAGGTCCGCGATTCGCGTCGGGGTGCATCGCGTCGGGTGCGCTGATCACCGGCACGGCGATCGTTTCGGGAGAACTCGACTCGTGTTGCGGAGCGCCGCACGACCAACAAAAGTTCGCGTTGGCGTTGAGTATTTCTCCACAGCGTCGGCAGTTCACGCCCTCACACTAGTTAACTTTCGAAAATGCCGTCAGGGCTAATTAGTGGTAAGGGCCTCGTACGCAGCCGCATCAAGCATCGCGTCAAAGTCGCCGCTCGACGACGTCGTAATCTCACAGATCCACCCCTCACCGTAGGGATCACTGTTCACCAATTCGGGTGATGTAGAGAGCGCGGTGTTGACGACGGCCACGGTACCCGCAACGGGCGCGTAGATCTCCGACACCGATTTGGTCGATTCCACTTCGCCCAACACCCCACCAACGCTGAGCGTTGCGCCGACCTTGGGCAAGTCGACGAAGACCACGTCGCCGAGGGCGTCTTGCGCGTAGTCCGTGATACCCACCCGCACGCGATCACCTTCGAGTTTGGCCCATTCGTGATCGCTGGAGTAACGAAGTTCGCTGGGTGTCTGCATGCGAGCCAACTTACAAGATTCTTCGACCTTGACGCCCCGCGCGCAGCGCCGCGAGCGCGGGCCGCACGTAGCCCGCCAGTACCAACCACGACAACGTGAGGCCCATGACGCCGATCACCCAGCACGCGTCACGAGCGTCCCGCTGCCAGGTGGAGAGGGCAACGTGATGAGCGTTCGAGGTCAACAAGAACAGAGGAAACGTTGTCATCAGGGCGAATGTCGACACCTTGCCCCACCACAACACGTTGATTCTCGCCGCGCCCAGCGCCGCGAGCGTGAGGGTCAGGACCGACACGATGACTTCTCGCGCGAGTGTCGCCAGCGCGAACCACCACGGCACCCCACCGGCGGCCGCGACCGCCACGAGCCCGCCGATCACCAGTACTCGGTCCGCCGACGGGTCGAGAATCTTGCCGACGTTCGAGACTTGGTGCAATCGACGCGCGACAAAACCGTCGATCCAGTCCGTGGCCCCGAGGGTCGCGAGGAGCCACGCCGCGACCGCACGATGCCCGGTCCCAAAGAGGAGCCAGAAGAACACGGGGAGAAACGCCAATCGCGCGAGGGTGATGACGTTCGGCCACGTGAACCACCCCGCGTCGACACTCTCACTCTCACTCACGAGTGCAGCGTATGACGCGTCGTCCCTAGGCGACGGAAATGGACGGGTCGAGGTAGACGTCCTGGACCGCGTGCATCAGCGCGGCGCCCTCATCAATGGGGCGCTGAAACGCCTTTCGACCGACGATGAGCCCCTGCCCACCCGCGCGCTTATTGATGACGGCGGTGCGCACGGCGTCCGCCAGGTCGTTACTCCCCTTGGACTCTCCGCCGGAGTTGATCAGTCCCACTCGCCCGGCGTAACAGTTCAGGACCTGCCAACGGGTCAGATCGATGGGATTGTCCGTCGTGAGCTCGGAGTAGACACGGGGGTCGGTCTTGCCGAACTTGACGACGTTGTAGCCACCGTTGTTCACGGGTTGTTTTTGTTTGATGATGTCGGCTTCGATCGTGACACCGAGATAGTTGCCCTGGCCCGTCAGGTCGGCGCTGACTTGGTAGTCAACACCCCCGGTGACGAAGGCGTCGTTGCGGATGTAACACCAGAGCACCGTGAAGAGCCCGAGGCGATGAGCCTCGCACTTCTTCGTTCTGGTGAATGGAATCCGGCGAGCCGAAGTAGATGGTGGCCCCGACACCCACCGCACCAAGGTCGACGGCTTGTTGGACGGAGGCGAACATCTGCTGATCAAAGGAGTTCGGGTATCGCAACAGGTCATTGTGATTGAGTTTCACGATGAAGGGAATGCGGTGCACGTAGCGCCGCGAGACGATTCCCAAGTTCCCCACCGTGGTGGCGACGGCGTTGCAGTCACCGGCCAGCGCGAGGTCGCAGAGTCGCGCGGGGTCGAAGTACTCGGGAAACGGCGCGAAACTCGCGGCCGCGGAGTGCTCAACACCTTGGTCGACGGGGAGGATGGAGAGATAGCCGGTGCCCCCGAGTCGCCCGTGGTTGTAGAGCGTCCCTAGGTTGCGCAGCACGCTGGGCGAACGGTCACTCCAGGTGAACACGTCGGTCAGGAACGAGGGTCCCGGGACGGTCAACAGCTCCTTCGGGATCGCGGTGGCGTGGTGGTCGAGCAGTGAGGACGCGTCCTCGCCCAAGAGTGCGGCAATATCCATGCGCGAATGTTACAAGGTGTCGCTGCGCCGACGAGGTGGCGAGTCGCTCCTCCTCGCTCGTGAGGAGTCTCACTAGGGTGGGCTCGTGGACGCCGCCTACCGCTCGTCGTTGCTTCGTCGCCTCGCCGCCGCACACTCGCTCTACTACGACGCGTGCGACACCATGGACGTGGAGCAGGTGAACACCGTCGTGGCGCCCACCTCGCTGCCGATTGCGTTTTCACTGGTCCACCAGGTGTTGATTGAAGACGGTACCGTCGTCTTCGTCGGCGGTCCCCCGCCACAGTTCACACCGGAGTGGGCGACACGATTGGCGTTGGGTGTCGAGGACCACGGTAAGGAACGGAGCGTCGCCGAGATGATGGACCAGCGGATTGGAAACTACGACGCATTCAAAGAGTTCCAACGATCGGTCTTCGTCGCGACGGAGGCGTACGTCGAATCGATCGAACCCTCCAGTTTTGACGAGGTGATCGTCGCGGCCCCCTACGGCCCCGCCGTCGCCTCGACGTTCTCAGCACGAGTGGGGGGTGAGCACGGCATCACCCGCAGCGACGCCCTCGAATGCTGGATCTACCAGCACGCCCTGCGCCATATGGGAGAGATCGAGCACGCGAGGTCCCTCGTCGGACTCGGTGGCATGACGTCGTGAAGTGCTCGACCAACGGGTGATTCTGCAACGGTGGTGGACGATATGGCACGGGTAGAAGGCACCACGACCGAACGATTCGCCGGTCTGCGCCAACAACTGTCGAACAACTTGGATCAGGGCTTGGACGTCGGCGCGTCGCTCGCCGTGATCCACCACGGCAAGGTCGTCTGTGATATCTGGGGCGGCTACCGCGACGCCGAACGCACGACGCCCTGGACCGCCGACACGCTCGTGAACGTGTGGTCTACCACCAAGACGATGACGTTCCTCGTTATGTTGATGCTCTTTGACCGAGGCGAGCTCGACTTCACCGCGCCCGTCGCGACCTACTGGCCCGAGTTCGCCGCGGCGGGCAAGGCCGACATCGAAGTACGACACCTCATGAACCACACCGCCGGCCTCTCGGGCTGGAGCGAAACGGTCACCCCCGAAGTGCTGGTGGACTGGACTCGATGCACCGACCTCCTCGCCGCGCAAGCACCCTGGTGGGACGACCGGTCCCGATCCGGTTATCACGCGCTCACTCAGGGATACCTGCTCGGCGAGGTCGTACGACGGGTGACGGGCACCACGATCGGCCAGTTCTTCAAGAGTGAAGTCGCCGACGTCCTCGGGGTTGACTTCTACATCGGCCTGCCCGAGAGCGAGGAGTACCGCGTGAGTCTCGTCATTCCACCCGAGCAGCCCGAAGGGCTCGGCGGTGACCGACACTCCATCCGCTACCGAACGCTCACCTCTCCCTCGATCGACGCGGGAGCGCGCGCGCCGCAACATCGGTGGTGGCGCGCGGCGGAGATCCCCGCCGCGAACGGACACGGCAACGCCCGCTCGGTGGCCACCATCCAACAGGTCATCACGAATCGCGGGGAGGTCGACGGGCATCGCTTTTTCAGCGAGAAAACGGGAGAGTTGATCTTCGACGTGCAAACGAGCGGCGTCGACCAGGTACTGGGCTTCGACATCAACTTCGGTCTGGGTTACGGTCTGGCGAGCAGCGTCATTCCCGTTGGTCCTCGCACGTGTTACTGGGGTGGCTTCGGTGGTTCGCTCGTCATCATGGATCAGGACCTGGGACTCACCGTCGCCTACATGATGAACAAGATGAATACGGGCCTTGCGGGTGATTTCCGAGGTGGCGCGTTCGCTCTCACGGCGGCGCTCGCGGCCAGCGCCTAGTCGAACTTTTTCTTCGACGTCGGCGTCACGCGTCGTTTGCGGTTCTTGCGAGGGAGCGTTGCGCCCAGTTCCACCAACCGGTCCGCCGCGTCATAGGCGTCAGGTTCGGCGAGGACGATCCTCGCGAAGAGCTCACGGGCCGAACTCGTATCGCCCGCGCGGTCGTAGACGTCAGCGAGTGCGTACCAGAGACGCACGTGGCGGTACGAGGGGTTTCGAAGGTTCTTCGCGGCGCCGGCCTTAATCAAGAGGTCAATCGCCTCTTCGAAGTGTCGTTGATCGGCCCAGGTCTCGGCCATCACGATACGGGCCTCGGCGAGGACTTCGGCGGTCGGTTCACTCGCTTGGACCTCCTCGAAGGTCTTCTCCACCGCGCGGTAGCGGTGGTTCGCGCGGTCGGCGTCCATCACGAGTGGCAAGTGTTCGGGGTCGTCGCTGATGGTGAAGTACGCGCGCAGGTGGATCTTGGCCATCGCCCAGCGTTCCGCACGGTAGGCGGCGAGTCCGGTGAGTTCGCGAACCGCCGCGACCCCGGGTGTCGCGTCGGCCACGACCCGTCCCAGGCGTAACGCCTCTTCGTAGCGCTTGCGATCGTACGCTTCCGCCGCTCGGGTAAGGGTGTTCACCGTCTTCTCGCGCATGTACGCCGTCCCGATGAACGCCTTTCGAACGTCGGCGGCCACGTCGGTCGGCAGCGAGTACTTCGCGCGGATCTTCGCCTTGGTCGAGGGGGCACTGCGTGGTGCGGGTGTCGCAACGGACTCCCAGGAACCGAGCGGATCGGGCGTACGCCCCAGACTCTTCGCGTCGCCGAGTTCCGGACCCGTACTTGTGATGTTCACCGCACCCTTGCGGGCGACCCCGCCCCAACCCTTCGCGCGGGCGTGTTCGCGCGCGGCGTCGCGTTGTCGTTCTTCAGGGCTGAGCGGTGTCGGGGTGCGCGCGTCGCGGCGGCCCGGACGGGCACCGGGACCTCGGGCTGCGTTGCCCCGGCGCGGCGAAGCGGCGTCACCTGATCGTCCGTAGGGTCGGATTGGTCGCTCACCACGCTCGCCTCGTTCGTCACGGGGGCCCCGAGCGTCACGGGCCCCTCGAGCGTCACGGGCCCCTCGAGCGTCACGGGAGCCGCGCTCGTCCGCCCCGGCGCCGCGGGGACGACGTGGGCCGCCGTCGGTCCGACTTGACGTTCCCTCGGAGGGCTTTCGATGCGGGCGGGCCGCTCGAGGCGCGGGGCTCTCGGCGCCTCGCGGTCCGCGAGGGCTCTCAGAACTCCTCGGCGTTCGCTTGGTCGGCGAGTTTGGGCGCTCCGCGCGCGGGGACCGCGAGGGCGTGGCCCTCGGGTCATCGCGACGTTGGCTCGGGGCGGCCCGATCGACACGCCGCGCCGCCGCCTTCGCGTGTCCCGTCGGGGTTTTGGCTCCCCGCGGCGCACCCTTCGCGCCCGACGTGGGGCGCCCGGGGCGCGCGGACTTCGAGTTCTGGGACGCGCGGCGAGGAGGTGGAGTCGAAGCGGTCACGTCGCAGTCTACCTTCGCTCACCGCCATTCCCCCGCGAAGGACGGCACCGCTTCGAGCAACGACGCTCCGACACGATCAGATCTCGGCAGCGAAGAGATCCGGACACGGCCCCTCGGTGCTACATTCGCGCCATGAACACGGAACTCTCATATCGATTCGACGACGCACTTCGTGAGCGGCAGTTGCTCGCCCACCCCTTCTATCGACGCTGGGAAGACGGCGCGCTCGCGCC
>Ga0302279_10001479_pt1 | contig 33218 bp, 26 predicted proteins | sample III_Bog_N3_3_FD_194541 | JGI IMG/M metagenome (GOLD analysis project Ga0302279, IMG submission 194541) | Peat permafrost microbial communities from Stordalen Mire near Abisko, Sweden - III_Bog_N3_3 | ecosystem: Environmental > Terrestrial > Soil > Wetlands > Peat | place: Sweden: Abisko...
ACCCCCGGAGGCATCCACACCCCCGGCACCCCCGGCACCCCCGGCACCCCCGGTGGCCACCCTGGCCTCGTCGGGCAGCGCCGTGGCGGCCGTGCTGGCCGGGGTGCTGGCCGGCGACGAGGTGGGCGAGGAGGAGATCGTCACCCTGTTCGCCGCCCGGGGACCCGAGGTGCGGGCGGTGGCCGACGTGGCCGACCACCTCCGGTCCGAAGCCAACGGCGACGAGGTGACCTTCGTGGCCAACCGGAACATCAACTACACCAACGTCTGCACGTTCAAGTGCCGGTTCTGCGCCTTCTCCAAAGGGCCGCTGTCCCTCAATCTCCGGGGGGCGCCGTACCTGCTCGAACTGGGGGAGATCACCGACCGGGTCCGTGAGGCCGAAGAGCGGGGGGCCACCGAGGTCTGTCTCCAGGGCGGGATCCACCCGAACTTCGACGGCGATTACTACCTCGAGGTCATCCGGGCCGTACGGGCCGGTTCCCCGACCATCCACATCCACGGCTTCACGGCCCTCGAGGTCACCGAAGGGGCCCGCCGGTCGGAGGTCTCGCTGGCCGAGTACCTGACCCTCCTGCGCGACGCCGGCCTGAAGACCCTGCCCGGTACGGCGGCCGAGATCCTGGACGACGAGGTCCGGGCCGTCCTGTGCCCCGACAAAATCGACACCGAGGAGTGGCTCTACGCCCACCGCACGGCCCACGGGGTGGGGCTGCGATCCAACGTGACCATCATGTTCGGGGCCATCGAGCACCCGCGCTCGTGGGCCCGCCACCTCATGCGGACCCGGGCCCTCCAGAAGGAGACGGGCGGGTTCACCGAGTTCGTCCCCCTGCCCTTCGTCCACATGGCCACCCCGATGTACATCCAGCGCAAGGCCCGCCGCGGACCGACCTTCCGGGAGACCCTGCTGATGCACGCCGTCGGGCGCATCGCCTACCGGGGGGCCATCGACAACATCCAGGTCAGCTGGGTAAAGATGGGTGCCGACGGGGTCAGCCAGCTGCTCCGGGCCGGGGTCAACGACCTCGGGGGCACCCTGATGGACGAGAACATCTCGCGGGCCGCCGGGGCCGAACACGGACAGATGATGGACGTCGACCGGTTCCGGGACATCGTCGAACCGCTGGGGCGCACCCTGGCCCAGCGCACCACGCTCTACGGCCGGGTGACCCTCCCCGAGCCGCTGGCCGCCTCCCACTGAGTTGACCACCGACGGCACCCCTCCCGGTCCGGCCGGCGGGCCGGCGGACGAACCCGGTCGGCCGCCCGACGGGTGGCTCCCCGACGGGTGGCTCCCCGACGACCTGTCACCGGCCCAGCGCCGTCTCTTCCGATCGATGCTCGGAACGGTGCGCTCCCTGGCCACCGAGGGCACCGACGTGGTCGACCTGAAGATCGCCGACGCCGCCCTCGGCGAGATGGCCGAGGCCTTCCGGGTCTTCCGGCCCTTCCGCCAGGTCCGCAAGGCCACCATGTTCGGGTCGGCCCGCACCCTGCCGACCGACCCCGTCTACGGACTGACCCGGTCCCTGGCCGCCGCCCTGGCCGCCGCCGACTGGATGGTGGTGACCGGTGCCGGCGAGGGGATCATGGCCGCGGGGATGGAGGGGGCCGGTCGCCAGCGCTCCATCGGTGTCAACATCCGCCTCCCCTTCGAGCAGGCCGCCAACCCGTTCATCGCCCAGGACCCGAAGCTGGTCGAGATGCGCTACTTCTTCACCCGCAAGCTCATGCTGATCAAGGAGTCGGACGGGTACGCCGTGTTCCCCGGAGGGTTCGGCACCCTGGACGAGAGCTTCGAGCTCCTGACCCTCCTGCAGACGGGGAAGGCCGAACCGGCCCCGGTGGTCCTGGTCGACGTGCCCGGCACCCCCTACTGGAGGGGCTGGGAGCGATTCCTCGACGAGGACGTGGCGCCCCGGGGCCTCATCTCCCCCGACGACCGGGCCCTCTACCGGATCACCGAGGACACCGGGGAGGCCACCACCGAACTCCTGGGCTTCTACCGCAACTACCAGTCGTGCCGGTGGGTGGGCGACCTGCTGGTCCTGCGGATGCTGGTGGCCCCGGACCGGGAGGAGCTGGCCGGGCTCAACCGGCGCTTCGGCGACATCGTGGACCACGGGGTGCTCCGCCTGACCGACCCCCTGCCGCCCGAACGCACCGGGAACGACCACCTGGAGCTTCCCCGGGTGGCCCTCCGCTTCGACCGGGTCCACTACGGACGGCTCCGACTCCTCATCGACGCCCTCAACGAGTGCACCGGCTGAACGGCCCGGTCAGGGCCCTTCGTCGAACGGCGTCGACCCGCCGCCGAGGAGGGCCACCGCCTTGTCCACAGCCCGACGGGCCCGGGTGATCCGGCGTTCCTCGGCCACCAGTGACGGATCCGGTTCCTCCCCGGCCCGCACCGACTCCGAGGCCTGACGGAGGCGGTCCAGGGCCAGGTCGCCCAGCGCGTCGGCCAGGTCCGCCAACCGGGCCGCCAGATCGTCGACGGCGTCGTCCACGGCCGGACTACGAGCCCGGAGGTGGCGCCACCTCGACCACCTCGAGCAGGCCGTCGGCATGGCGAGACCGGATCACCTTCTTGTCGAACTTGCCCACGCTGGTCTTCGGGAGTTCCTCCACGAAGGTCCACCGTTCGGGCAGCCACCAGCGGGACACCCGGTCGCCGAGGAACGCCACCAGGTCGTCGGCCGAGGCATCGGAGCCCTCCACCAGGACCACGGCCACCATCGGGCGCTCGCTCCACTTGGGGTCGGGAACGGCCACCACGGCCGCCTCGAACACCTCGGGATGGGCCATCACCTCGTTCTCCAGCTCCACCGAGGAGATCCACTCCCCACCCGACTTGATCACGTCCTTGGTACGGTCGCTGATCTGCATGAACCCCTGCCCGTCGAGTGACCCCACATCGCCGGTGCGCAGCCAGCCGTCGTGGAAGCGCTCGGGGGTGGGCTCGCCGTAGTAGGACCCGATGACCCAGGGGCCCCGGACCTCGAACTCCCCCACCGCCTCACCGTCACGGGGCAGGACGTTGCCCTCGTCGTCGCAGATGCGGATGTCCACACCCGGCACCACCCGGCCGGTCTTCGAGCGCCACCGGATCTCCTCGTCACGGGGGGTGCCGCGGGGCGGGATGGCCAACGCACAGAGCGGGCTGGTCTCGGTCATGCCCCACCCCTGGATGAGCTCCACCCCGAATCGCTCGTCGAACTGCTCGATCATCTGTCGGGGCACGGCGGCCCCTCCGGCCACCACCGTCCGCACCGAGGAGAAGTCCACGTCGTGGGTCTCGGCGAAGCGCAGGAGCTCGTTCCAGATGGTCGGGACCCCGCAGGCCACCGTGGGCCGGCAGGTGGCGAAGATGGCCGCCAGGGGCTCGGCCTGGAGGAACTGCTGGGGCATCACCAGGTCGCACCCGACCAGGAAGGCCCCGTAGGGGGTGCCCCAGGCGTTCACATGGAACATCGGCACCACGGTGAGCACGCTGTCCAGCTGGTTGATCCCGAGCGACGAGGCCGAGGTGATGGCCATGGAGTGCAGGAAGGTCGACCGGTGGCTGTAGACCACGCCTTTGGGATTGCCCGTGGTGCCCGACGTGTAGCACATGCCGGCGGCCTGGCGTTCGTCGAGGTCGGGCCAGGCGAACCCGGCCTCCTCGGCGGCCAGGAGCTCCTCGTAGTCGAGCGTGGTGCCCAACGCCTCACCGGCCCCCGGGGCCCCGCCGGCCACGATGACGTGGCGTACCGTCGTCAATTGGTCGAACACCCGGGCCAGCAGCGGCACCAACGTGGCGTCGACGATGATCACCTGGTCCTCGGCGTGGTTGACCACGTAGGACAGCTGCTCGGGGAACAGCCGGATGTTCAGGGTGTGGAGCACCGCACCCATCGACGGCACGGCCAGATAGGCCTCGAGGTGGCGCTGGTTGTTCCACAGGAAGGTGCCCACCCGGTCGTCCGGCCCCACGCCGAGCCGCCGTAGGGCCGAGGCCAGCCGGTCGGCCCGCTCGGCCACCTCGGCGAACGAGGCTTCGGTGTGCTCACCGGACGGTCCGGTCACGGTGAGGACCCGGCTGTCGCCGTAGACGTCCCGGCCGTGCCGGAGGATGTCGGTGACCAGTAACGGCGCATCCTGCATGGTGCTCAGCACGGCAACTCCTCCGATGTCCGACGGTGGGGCGAGCATACCGGCGGCAGGGGTCGGTCGGAGGTGGGCCCCGGGGCCGGCGGAGGGCCGCTCATCGAGGGACGCCGCCCATGTCGCCGGGGGCCGCCGACCATCGCAGCGCCCAGCGACCGTGGCTGGTCCGACACTGGGGTCGTGGGGTCAGCGGGTGCCCGGGCGTGTCCGGGCGTGTCCGGGCGTGTCCGGGGAGGCCGGGGGCACGGGGCACGGGGCACGGGGGGCGGGGTCTCGGCGTTCGGCCGCACCGGGTACCTGCTGGTGGCGGGCGACGGCACGATCCACCCGTTCGGTGACGCCACCGCCTGGACGACACCGGCCAACGTCGACACCGACCTCCACGTCGTCGGCGTGGCCTCCAGTGAGGGCCGGCCCGTCCGACCACGGGACGGCGCCGGTCCCCGGACGGTGCGGCTCAGGCGTCCACCACGGCAGCCGGGTCCACCCCGGTGCTACCGGCGGCACTGCTGGCGTAGACGGCCAGGGCGAACCGGAGCACCTCGACGGCCTCCTCGGCGCTCCAGAGGAGCGGGCCTTCGCCGGTGTGCAGCCAGCGCAGCCAGTGGCGCCCGGAGTCCCGGAAGCTGCTGGCCCAGTCGTCGTCCAGGGCGTGGTACGCCCGGATCTCCCCGTCGATGTAGGTCTCGAGGCTCGGTTGCTGGATGCCCCGGCCGGTGCACCGGTTCACCCTCGAGTAGCCGCGCCATCCGGTGACTTCCCACCGCTCGTCGTTCGTGTAGTAGTCCGACCGGAGGTACATGTCGGGGGCCAGCGTGAGGTCCCAGACGCCGCGGATGCCGTTCTCGTGCTCCCACAGCACCGTGGTGGGGGCGTCGATGCCGATGCCCGGGACGAACTCGGTGTAGCCCACCCAGGCCCGGACCTCCCGTAGGGGACCGAAGAGCCACAGCGCCGTCGAGTACTTGTGCCACCCGTCGTCGAACACCAGGATGCCCCGGCCGTGCCGTGACTGCTCGAACTGCCAGTCGAAGCTCGTCGACGGCACGTCCCAGCCACCCCGTCCGCTGCCCACCATCTTCATGTGGTAGCCGCTGACCTGGCCCAGCTCCCCCGATTCGACGGTCTCCTTCAGCTTCCGGAGGGGTTCGTAGAACAGGTAGTTCTCCATCACCCGCAGCACCCGGTTGTTGGCCCGGGCCGCCTCGAGCATGCGCTCGGCCTCGGCCAGGTCGTTGCAGAGGGGCTTCTGCAGGTTGACGTGCCAGCCGTAGCCGAGCAGCTCGCAGACGACCTCGGCGTGGAAGGGGGTGGGAATGAGCACCTCCACGGCATCGACCGCCACGTCGCTGGCCGCCAGCTCCGCCACCGTGGCGAACGTCCGGGCATCCGGCCAGTCAGCCTGCCGCTCGGCCCGTCGCTCGGGATCAGGGTCGACCAGGGCCACCACCTCGACATCCGGATTGTCGCGGTAGCCGAGCACGTTGAGGTCGTAGATCCGTCCGAGGCCGACGAAGGCCGCCCGAACCGGCCGGTCGTACGGTGTGAAGGTCATGGCCGCTCCCTTGTCTCGGTACCCGCCACCGCGGGACTGCGGCCACCTGTTCTAGTCCACCCGGCCAGCCCGCACCTTCGCCCACCGTGGTCGGCCGTCACCCCGTCACCCCGTCACCCCGTCACCCCGTCACCCCGTCACCCCGTCACCCCGTCACCCCGTCACCCCGTCACCCCATCACCCCGTCACCCCGCCACCCGCCGACCAGCCGCCCGCCGACCAGCCGCCCGGTACCTTCGCCCACGACGACCCCTTGTCATCGGCCGGCCCGGGTGCTCAACTGTCCGTGGCCACCACGATCTGGGCCGGGCCGCCCACTCCGTCCGAACCTGTGGGCAGTTCCGGAGATCGAACCATGGCCAAATTCCTCCTCGCCGCGCTGGCGTTCCTCGTCGCTGGCGTGTGCTCCCTGGTCCTACTGGTGGCCGTGGTGGCCGGGGGCTCCACTTCGTCGCCGTCCACGCCCGCACTCACCGCCGGGGCCGTCCCGACACCGGTGGTCCCGGCCGACTGGCTCACCCTCTACCACCAGGCCGCCGCCTCGTGCCCGGGTCTCCCCTGGTCGGTGCTGGCCGCCATCGGCACCATCGAGAGCCGGAGCGGCCAGTCCGACGCTCCGGGCGTGCAGTCCGGCGCCAACGCCGCCGGTGCCGAAGGTCCCCTCCAATTCGAACCGGCCACCTTCGCCCACTACGGGCGGGTGGGTTCGGGTGGGGCCGACCCGCCATCCCCCTACGACCCGGTCGACGCCGCCTGGTCGGCGGCCGCGCTGCTGTGCGCCGACGGGGCCGGCACCCCGTCGGGCCTGGCCCGGGCCGTCGGCGACTACAACCATTCGACGGTCTACGTGGACACCGTCCTGACCCTCTCCCTGGCCCTCGACGACCAGCCGGAACTGTCGACGGCGGTGGCGGCGGCCCTGGCCTTTGCCGCCGGCCAACTCGGCACCCCCTACCGCTGGGGCGGTACCGGCGACGGTGGCTTCGACTGCTCGGGTCTGTCCCAGGCGGCGTATGCCGCCGACGGCGTGCACCTCCCCCGGGTGGCCCAGGACCAGTACGACGCCGGGCCCGCGGTACCCGCCGGATCGACGGTCCAACCTGGGGACCTGGTCTTCTTCGGCACCGGGCCCACCGGCGTGGACCATGTCGGCATCTACGTGGGGGCCGGGGAGATGATCGACGCCCCCCACACCGGCGCCGTGGTCCGCTTCGACGATGCCGGTTGGGCGGATCTGGTGGGGGCCACCCGCCCATCGGGGCCGTGAGCGCCTCGGGTGAAGGGTCGCCCGGTCGTCCGGTCACACCAGCAGGCGGACCTGCGACACCGTGACGGCGTGTCCCCCGAGGACCACACCGTCGCCGTCCCGTCGCATCCAAACCGTCCCGCCACGGGGCGACGCCTGCTCCCCTACCAGCGACGACTGCCCCAGCCGGTCACACCAGTAGCCGGCGAGGGTGCAGTGGGCCGAGCCGGTGACCGGGTCCTCGGGGATGCCGGCGTTGGGCCCGAACACCCGGCTGACCATGTCGGCGCCGGGCCGGTCGCCCGGGGCCGTGACGATGAGGGCCCGCGTGCCCAGGGCGGCGATCGCCGCGAGGTCGGGCACCAGGGCCCGCACGGCGGCCGCCTCCCCGAGGACGGCCAGCGCATCGGAGCGGCCCCTCCCGTACCAGACCAGACCCGGGAGCTCCGGTCGCTCCGGCCGCGCGGACTCGACCGGTGGATCGGCCGGGAAGCGCATGTCGATCCGGCCGCCCGGGCCCGGTCCGCACGACAGCACGCCGCTGCGGGTGTGGAATCGGGCCGTGCCGCCCAGTACGTGGGCCGCCGCCAGGGTGGCGTGCCCGCACAGGTCGACCTCCACGGTCGGGGTGAACCACCGGAGGTCGAAGTCGCCGTCCGGTCGGGGCACGACGAAGGCCGTCTCGGCCAGGTTCATTTCCCGGGCCACGTTCTGCATCCACCCGTCTCCGGGGAAGGTCTCCACGACGGCCACCGCGGCCGGGTTCCCGGCGAACGGACGGTCGGTGAAGGCGTCCACCACCGAGAGCTCGAGGGTCATGGACGCCGATCGTACGGCGGTCCGGTCCCGGACGGCGGACCGGCGACCGTCCCGGGTGCCCACTCGGAGGAGCGGGCGCCCGGCACGGCGGGGGGTGCCGGTGTCAGGGGGATCAGACGGGGGGACCGCTGGCCAGCGTCACGCTGGCCGAATGGGTCTGGCCCGAGGTGTCGGTCCAGGTGAGGGTCACGGAGTCCCCGGGGTGGTAGGCGCCCAGGTCGTTCAGCAGGTCGTCCGGCGAGGTGACCGTCTTGCCGTTGATGGCAGTGATCACGTCACCCTGGGCCAGCCCGGCATTGGCCGACGGGGAGCCCGAGAGGGTCCCTTCGACGTCCGCACCCGTGGTGGCCGAGCCGCTGTCGCCGGAACCGTCTCCGCTGCTGTCACCGAACCCGCCGAAGCCGTTGTCGCCGCCGCCGGCACTGGAATCCTCGATGCTGACCCCGAGGAACCCGGTGGCCCCGATGTGGACCGTCGAGGAGGCCTTGCCCGCCTCGAACTGCCGGGCCAGACCCAGGGCCGTGGCGATGGGGATCGAATAGCCCTGGTTCGTGCCGTCGTCCGAGCCGGTGGAGGCCGCCGTGTCCATGCCGATGACCTGCCCGTCGGCATTTACCAGCGAGCCTCCGGAGTCACCGGGCTGGATGTCGGCGTTGGTCTCGATGAGGCCGGTCAGGCTTTCGGAGTTGCCACCGCTGTCGTCACTGGCCGTGATCGACTGGTTGACAGCGACGACCGAGCCCCCGGCGGTGGAGGGCGTCCCGCCCGTGCCGCCGGCGTTGCCGATGCCCACGACCGACTCGCCGACCGAGGCGCCGTCCGTGTCCGTGGTCACCGTCTGGAGCCCGCTGGCGTCGACCAGCTGGATCACGGCCACGTCGCTGGTCCGGTCGTAGCCGACCACCTTGGCGTTGTAGGTCTTCCCGTTACCCACGTCCGTCACACTGATGCTGGTGGCCCCGTCGATGACGTGGTTGTTGGTCAGGACCTCACCGTTCGAGGTGAGCACCATGCCGGTCCCGGCGGCCTCCTCGTTCTGGTAGCTGAGATCGGTGTTGATGTCGACCAGCCCGGGGTCCACCTTGGAGGCGATCGACGAGATGTCCGACGGAGCGCCGGCCCCGGAGGCCGTGCCCGACGAACCCGAGGATCCCGAGGATCCCGAGGACCCGGTGGAGCCTGAACCGAAACCACCGGAGCCGAAGCCGCCGGAGCCGAAGCCGCCGGAGCCCAGACCACCCGACGACGAGCCGCCGCTACCCAGACCGCCGGACGACGAACCGCCGCTGAACGGGGACGAGGAACCACCTGACGATCCCGACGACCCTGACGACCCCGACGAAGCCGGTGCCGAGGCACTGGTCGCCGTGCCCGAGGTGGGCCAGGCGGCATGACCGAGCGCCACCCCGGCCACCAGGGCCAGGACGACGGCCACGGTGCCGGCGGCGGCCAGCAGTCCGGTATGGGCCTTGTGGACGACCGGAGGGGCGGCCGGGGGCGGCGTCGCCCCGTAGGGTGCGCCGGGGGTCGGCCACACAGCCCGGGGAGGGGGCGGCGGGGCGGCCCCAGCGGCGGCCCAACCGGCGTAGGGGGACGGCGAAGTCGGCACCCCGGTGTTCCAGGCGGAGCCCACCGGGGTGACCGGGGTGACCGGGACGGTCGGCACCGCAGCCGGCACGGCGGCCATCGGCACGGCCGGGGTGAGATTGGTCGAGGGGAGCTCGCTCCGCTGACCGGTCGGGAGGACCTGGGCCCCGGCACCCGAACCGGCCTCGGGCAGGGCGATAGCCCCGTCCGTTGCCGGCGTGGCCGGGCCGGCCGGCGTGGCCGGTATGGCCGGGGCGGCGTCGGCCCCGGCACCCGGGGCCGGCTGCTCCCACCAGTTCACCGGGTTCGTCTGCTCACTCATCTCGTTCCACCTTCCACGTCCGGGGCGATCGGTCGGTCATCGCCGCCCCACCATTGGACCGGACCCACCTAAGCGTGCCATCAACGGAACGTATGAATTTCGTAAACTTGGCCGTGGGTGCCCGTCCACCGGTTCCCGGCACCCTCCCGGCACCCTCCCGGCACCCTCCCGGCACCCTCCCGGCACCCTCCCGGGCCTGCGGCGGCCGGCGGCGGCCAGTGGCGGTCAGCGCAGGGCCAACTGCCCGGGCACGATGGGCGCGGGCAGGGCGGTGTCGCCCATCAGCCACCGGTCGACGGCGGCGGCGGCCGAACGGCCCTCGGCGATGGCCCAGACGATCAGGCTCTGCCCCCGTGTCATGTCACCGCAGACGAACACGCCCTCGACGTTGGTGGACCAGTCGGCGTCGGCGGCCACCGTTCCCCGGGCCGTCAGCTCCAGCTCCAGGTCCCCGACCACCCCGGTCCGCTCCGGGCCCAGGAAGCCCAGGGCCAGCAGGACCAGCTCGCAGCGGAGCTCGAAGGCCGACCCCTCGATCGGCGTGAAGACCGGACGCCCGTCGTCGCCGGTGGCCAGTTCGACCTCCTCGCCCCGCAGGGCCCGCACGGCCCCGGCCCCGTCGTCGAGGAACTCGACCGTGGTGACGGCGAACAGACGCTCACCGCCCTCCTCGTGGGCCGACGACGTCCGCAGCACCAGGGGCCACGTGGGCCACGGGTTGTCCTCGTTCCGTTCCCCGGGGGGCTGCGGGAGGATCTCCAGCTGGTGGACCGAGAGCGCCCCCTGGCGGTGGGCCGTCCCCAGGCAGTCGGCGCCGGTGTCGCCACCGCCGATGATCACCACGTGCTTGCCCTCGGCGGTGATCGGCGTGACGTCGAGCGACCCCTCCTGCACCCGGTTGGACGGCTTGAGGTAGTCCATGGCCGGGTGGATCCCGGTCAGCTGACGTCCGGGAACGGGCAGGTCCCGGGGCTGGGTGGCCCCGCCGGCCAGTACCACGGCGTCGAACTCGGCAGCCACGTCCACCGCCGAGACCACCCGGGCCCCGTCGGCCGGAGCCCCGGCCACCTCGGGGGCCGCGGCCCCCACCGACACGCCGCAACGGAACTCCACTCCCTCGTCCCGCAACTGCTCGAGCCGCCGGTCGAGGACGGCCTTCTCCATCTTGAACTCGGGGATCCCGTAGCGCAGGAGGCCGCCGGGCTGCTCGGCCCGCTCGAAGACCACCACGGCATGCCCGGCCCGGGCCAGCTGCTGCGCCGCGGCCAGGCCGGCCGGGCCCGAGCCCACGACGGCCACCCGCTTGTCGGTGGTCACCGCCGACGGGACGGGCTCGACCCAGCCCTCCGACCAGGCCCGTTCGATGATCTCGTACTCGATCCGCTCGATGGTCACCGGCTCGGCGTTGATGCCCAGCACGCACGACCCCTCGCACGGGGCCGGGCAGAGCCGCCCGGTGAACTCGGGGAAGTTGTTGGTGGCGTGCAGCCGGTCGATCGCCTCCGACCAGTCGTCCCGGTAGACGAGGTCGTTCCACTCCGGGATCAGGTTGCCCAGAGGACAGCCCTCGTGACAGAAGGGGATCCCGCAGTCCATGCACCGGGCCCCCTGGTCGCGGACCGACTCGACGGGGAAGGGCTCGTAGACCTCCTTCCAGTCGCGCAGACGCACGGGAACCGGGCGGCGCGGCGGCAGTTCCCGGTCGTACTTGAGGAACCCGGTGACCTCACCCATGGGACGCCGCCATCACTGCCTCCTCGACGGACCGCCCTTCGGCGACCGCCCGTTCCGTGGCCTCGAGCACCCTGCGGTAATCCCTCGGCATGACCTTCACGAACACCTCCGTCGCCGCGCTCCAGTCGGACAGGATGCGCCGCGCCACCTCCGAGCCCGTCTCGTCGCGGTGCAGTGTGATCCGGTCCTTCAGCCACAGCCGGTCGTCGGCCGTCAACGACTCCAGGTCGACCATGTCCGGGTTGACCAGGCCGGCGAAGACGTCGGCTGGGTCGTAGACGAAGGCCACGCCGCCCGACATGCCGGCCCCGAAGTTCCGGCCCGTCGGCCCGAGGACGACCACCCGGCCACCCGTCATGTACTCGCAGCCGTGGTCCCCGACACCCTCGACCACGGCGATGGCCCCGGAATTGCGTACGCCGAACCGCTCCCCCACCTGCCCGCTGATGAAGACGTCGCCGGCCGTGGCCCCGTAGAGGATGACGTTCCCGGCCACGATGTTGTCCTCGGCGGCGAACGGGGAGTCGTCGGGCGGACGCACGATGATCCGGCCGCCGGAGAGCCCCTTGCCCAGATAGTCGTTGGTGTCGCCCAACAGGCGCATGGTGACGCCCCGGGGGACGAAGGCCCCGAAGCTCTGGCCCGCCGAACCCCGGAAGGTGAGGTTCACGGTTCCCTCGGGGAGGCCGGCACCACCGTGGCGCCGGGTGATCTCGTAGCCGAGGAGCGTGCCCACCGTCCGGTCGACGTTGGAGACGGCCACGTCGGCCTCCACCCGGGTGCCGTGCTCGATGGCCGGCCGGCACGCCTCCATGAAGCGGTGGTCGAGGGCCCGGTCGAGGCCGTGGTCCTGCTCGGCGATGCACCGTCGCGCCGCCCCCTCGGGGGCCTCGGGCTCGGCCAGGATGGGCGCCAGGTCGATCCCCGAGGCCTTCCAGTGGTCCACCGCGGCGACCCGGTCGAGCAGGTCGACCCGCCCGATGGCCTCCTCCAGGGTCCGGAAGCCCAGCACGGCCAGGTACTCCCGCACCTCCTCGGCGATGTACTCGAAGAACGTCTCCACGAACTCCGGGGTGCCCGAGAAGCGCTTGCGCAGCTCGGGGTTCTGGGTGGCGATGCCCACCGGGCAGGTGTCGAGGTGGCAGACCCGCATCATGATGCAACCCGACACCACCAGGGGGGCCGAGGCGAACCCGTACTCCTCGCCGCCCAGCAGGGCCCCGACCAGCACGTCCCACCCGGTCTTCATCTGGCCGTCCACCTGTACCACGATCCGGTCCCGCAGCCCGTTGGCCATGAGTACCTGCTGGGTCTCGGCCAGGCCCAGCTCCCAGGGTGCGCCGGCGTGCTTCAGCGAGGTGAGCGGTGCCGCGCCGGTGCCGCCGTCATGCCCCGAGATGAGCACCACGTCGGAGTGGGCCTTGGCCACCCCGGCGGCCACCGTTCCCACGCCGACCTCGGCCACCAGCTTCACGTGGACCCGGGCCCGGGGATTGGCCGACTTCAGGTCGTGGATCAGCTGGGCGATGTCCTCGATCGAATAGATGTCGTGGTGGGGCGGGGGCGAGATGAGCCCCACGCCGGGCGTGGACGACCGGGTCTTGGCGATCCAGGGGTAGACCTTGGACCCGGGGAGCTGCCCCCCCTCGCCGGGCTTGGCCCCCTGGGCGATCTTGATCTGGATGTCGTCGGCATTGACCAGGTACTCCGAGGTCACCCCGAACCGGCCCGAGGCCACCTGCTTGATGGCGCTGCGCCGCAGGTCGCCGTTGGCGTCCGCGGTGAACCGCTCGGCGTCCTCGCCGCCCTCGCCGGTGTTGGACCGCCCACCCAGGCGGTTCATGGCGATGGCCAGGGTCTGGTGGGCCTCGGCCGAGATGGACCCGTAGGACATGGCCCCGGTGGAGAACCGGGCCACGATGGCCGAGACCGGCTCGACCTCCTCCACGGGGATGGGCTGGCGCCCCTCGGTGCGCAGCCGGAAGAGGCCGCGGAGCGTCCCGAGCCGGGCCGACTGGTCGTCGACCGCCCGGGTGTACTCCTTGAAGACCTCGTAGCGCTTCGACCTCGTGGCGTGCTGGAGCTTGAACACCGTCTTGGGGTTGAACAGGTGGTACTCGCCCTCGCGGCGCCACTGGTACTCGCCCCCGATCTGCCGCTCGCGGTGGACCAGCTCGTTGGGCCGGGGCAGGTGGGCCAGCAGGTGCCGACGGGCCACCTCCTCGGCCAGCACGTCGAGCCCCACCCCGCCGATGCGCGACACCGTGCCGGGGAAGTACTCCCCGATGACGTCGGGGGCCAGTCCGATGGCCTCGAAGACCTGGGCCCCGGTATAGGAGGCCACCGTGGAGATGCCCATCTTCGACATGACCTTCAGGATCCCCTTGGAGGCGGCCTTGATGTAGTTCCGCTGGGCCTGGCGGGGCGTGACCCCGGACAGGAGGCCCGAGGCGATCATGTCGTCGATGGTCTCGAAGGCCAGGTAGGGGTTGATGGCCGCCGCCCCGTAGCCCTTGAGGAGGGCCATGTGGTGCACCTCGCGGGCGTCGCCGGTCTCCACGACCAGCCCCACCCTCGTCCGGGTCTTCTCCCGGACCAGATGGTGGTGGACGGCCGAGACCAGCAGGAGCGACGGGATGGGGGCCAGGTCGTCCGTGGAGTTCCGGTCGGACAGGACGATGATGTCCGCCCCGTCCTCGATGGCCGCGCTGACACTGGCCCGGACGGCGTCGATGCCCCGCCGGAGCGCCTCGCCCCCGCCGGCCACCTCGAAGAGCCCGTCCACGGCGAAGGCCCGGAAGCCCGGTGTCCGGCCGTCCTCGTTGACGTACAGCAGCTTGGCCAGGTCGTCGTTGTCGATGACCGGCATGGGCAGCACGATCTGGCGGCAGGACGCCGCCGTCGGCTCGAGGAGGTTCGACTCCGGCCCGGCCGTCGACTCCAGCGAGGTGACCAGCTCCTCGCGGATGGCGTCCAGCGGCGGGTTGGTGACCTGGGCGAACAGCTGGGTGAAGTAGTCGTAGAGCAGCCGGGGGCGGTCCGACAGCACGGCGATGGCCGCGTCCGACCCCATGGACCCGAGGGGCTCCGCCCCGGTACGGGCCATCGGGCCGATGATGATCCGCAGCTCCTCGTCGGTGTACCCGAAGAGCCGCTGGCGCCCGATGACCGAGGCGTGCTGGGGCGTGAGCATGGTGCGGGGCGGGAGGTCGTCCAGGTTGATCTGGCTGGCCTCCAGCCAGTCGGCGTACGGGTGCTCGGCGGCCAGGGCCGACTTGATCTCGTCGTCGTCGACGATCCGGCCGGCCGCCGTGTCGACCAGGAACATCTTCCCCGGCTGGAGACGGCCCTTGCGCACCACCTTCTGCGGGGCGATGTCCAGGACGCCCACCTCGCTGGCCAGCACCACCAGGCCGTCGTCGGTCACCCAGTACCGGGCCGGACGCAGTCCGTTGCGGTCGAGGACGGCACCGATGGTCGTCCCGTCGGTGAAGGCCACGGCGGCCGGTCCGTCCCAGGGCTCCATCAGGGCTGCGTGGTAGCGGTAGAAGGCCCGCCGCTCGGTGTCCATGGTCCGGTGGTTCTCCCAGGCCTCGGGGATCATCATGAGGACGGCATGGTGGAGGGGGCGACCGCCCAGGTGGAGCAGCTCCAGGACCTCGTCGAACGAGGCCGAGTCGCTGGCCCCCGGCGTCACGATGGGGAGGGCCCGCTCGAGCCCGGGGATCAGCTCCGAGGCCAGCAGGGCCTCCCGGGCCCGCATCCAGTTGCGGTTGCCGGCCAGCGTGTTGATCTCGCCGTTGTGGGCCATGTACCGGTAGGGGTGGGCCAGCGACCAGCTGGGGAAGGTGTTGGTCGAGAAGCGCGAATGGACCAGGGCCAGGCCGCTCACCACCCGCTGGTCAGAGAGGTCGGGGTAGAACTCGGCCAGCTGGAACGAGGTGAGCATCCCCTTGTAGACCATGGTCCGGGCCGACAGGCTGGCCAGGTAGACGCCGTCGACCTCGTGCTCGGCCCGCTTGCGGGCCACGAAGGCCAGCCGGTCCAGGGCCAGGACCTCGTCGCCTCCGGGCAGCGGGGTCCCCTCCCCCGGGACCACGAACAGCTGCCACAGGGACGGCATGGCGTCACGGGCCACCGAGCCCAGGCTGGAGTCGTCGATGGGGACCTCCCGCCAACCGAGGACCCGGAGACCCTCCTCGCCGGCGATCCGCTCGATCGAGGCACGGGCCTTCTCACCGTCACCACCGTCGCCGTCACCGGGCAGGAAGGCGATGCCGGTGGCGTACCGGCCCGGCGCCGGGAGGTCGAACGGGACGACCTCGGACAGGAAGGCGTGGGGCACCTGGAGCAGGATCCCGGCGCCGTCCCCACTGTCCTCCTGGCTGCCCGTGGCCCCCCGGTGGGCCAGGTGTTCGAGGGCGGTGATGGCCTGACGCACCAGGGTGTGCGAGGGCCGGCCGTGCAGGTCGGCCACCAGGGCCACGCCACAGGCGTCGTGCTCGAACCGGGGGTCGTAGAGGCCGGTCGTCGGGGCGGCCGTACCCGGGGCCGCGCCCCGGGGCGCGGCGGGTCGGAGGGTCACCGGTGTGGTCGGCCTCTCGGCTCCGGGGTCGGCAGGGCTGCCGGGAACTGTCGTCATCGGGTCGCTCCATCGAACGCTGGTGGATCTTCCCGCTCGGGACGACGTTGGCCCAAATGCGGTCCGCCAATCGTACACGCCCGGTGGGCGGCCCCTCCATCCGGGCGGCCCGGTGGCGGCTCCTAGGATGAACGGGTGCCCACCGGTGCCCGTCCTGCTGACGCCCTCATCGTGGGCGGCGGCGTCATCGGTCTGGCCACGGCCTGGCGGGCGGCCCGGGCCGGGTTGGCCGTCACCGTGGTCGACCGGTCCCCCGGCCACGGGTCCACCTGGGCCGCCGCCGGGATGCTGGCACCGGTGGCCGAGGCCCACTTCGGCGAGGAGGCCCTGGTCGCCCTCAACCTGGAGGCCGCGGCATCGTGGCCGGCGTTCGCCCGGTCGCTCGAGGCCGAGAGCGGGCTCCGGGTGGACTACGTGCGCAGCGGGTCGCTCATCGTGGCCGTGGACCCGTCCGACCGGGCGGCGGTCAACGACCTGCTGGCCTTCCAACGGGGGCTCGGCCTCCGGGTCGAGCAGCTCGGTGCCCGGGCCTGCCGGCAGGCCGAGCCCCTCCTGGCCCCGGGGATCGCCGGCGGGGTCGACGTGGTGGATGACCACCAGGTGGACAACCGGCTCCTGGTGGCCGCCCTCCTGGCCGCCTGCCGGGACCTGGGGGTCGAACTGGTCGCCGACGAGGTGGCCGAGGTGCGGCCGGGGTCCGGGGTGGTGCTGGCCGGACAGGGGCCACGGTCCGCCGGGACGGTGGTGCTGGCGGCCGGCTGGCAGACCGGGGCGATCGCCGGACTGTCCGACGCCGACGCCGTCCCCGTCCGTCCGGTCAAGGGGATGACCCTCCGCCTGGCCCGACGACGCGGGGAGGCGGCCCTCACCCGGACCGTCCGGGGCCTCGTCCACGGTGTCCCGTGCTACCTGGTCCCCCGTCCCGACGGGTCACTGGTGGTGGGGGCCACCTCGGAGGAACGGGGTGACGATGCCGGGGTCCGGGCCGGAGCGGTCCACGACCTCCTACGCGACGGGCGGGCCCTCGTCCCCTCCCTCGACGAGTACGACCTGGTGGAGACCTCGGTCGGCTTCCGTCCGGCCTCCCCCGACAACGGGCCGATCATCGGGCCGGTGGCCGACGGGCTGATCGTGGCCACGGGCCACACCCGCAACGGCATCCTCCAGGCCCCGCTCACCGCCGAGGCCGTCCTGGCCCATCTCGAGGGACGACCCCCGCCGGCGTCGGTGGCCCCGTTCGGGCCCGGGCGCTTCGACCGCCGGGCCGACCGGTGACCGAGGTCACCGTCAACGGCACGGCCTGGCGGGCCCCGGCGGGGGCCACGGTGGCCGACGTGGTCGACCGGTGGTGCCCGTCGGCCCGGGGTGTGGCCGTGGCCCGCAACGGCGAGGTGGTCCCCCGGAGCACCTGGGCCGCCACCGCCGTCTCGGCCGGCGACCGGCTGGAGATCGTCTCGGCGGTGGCCGGCGGCTGAACGACGCCCGGCGGTGCGCCCGCCGTTGCGCCCGGGGGTGCGCCCCGGCGGTACGGTGGGACCGGTGACCGCGACGATTGGTGACGGGGACGGGGACGGGCTCCTCCTGGCCGGGGAGACCCTGGCATCGCGCCTCATCATGGGGACGGGCGGGATGTCGAGCCTGGGATCGTTGCAGGGGGCGCTGGAGGCCTCACGCACGTCCATGGCCACCGTGGCGGTACGCCGGATCGAGGCCGGGTCGCGGGGGTCCCTGCTGGAGCTCCTGCACACCCTGGGCATCCGGGTGCTCCCCAACACAGCCGGCTGCTTCACCGCCTCCGACGCCGTGCTGACGGCCAAGCTGGCCCGTGACGCCTTCGAGACCGACTGGGTCAAGCTCGAGGTCATCGGCGACGACCGGACGCTGCTGCCCGACCCCGTCGAACTGCTGGATGCCGCCGAGACGCTGGTCGACGAGGGCTTCGTCGTCCTGCCGTACACCAACGACGACCCGGTGGTGGCCGCCCGGCTGGAGCAGGTGGGCTGCGCCGCCGTGATGCCCCTGGGCTCGCCCATCGGCAGCGGACTGGGGATCGCCAATCCCCACAACATCGAGCTGATCGTCGAGGGTGCCGGCGTGCCGGTCATCCTGGACGCCGGCATCGGGACGGCGTCCGACGCCTGCCTGGCCATGGAGCTGGGGTGCGACGGGGTGCTGGTGGCCTCGGCCATCACCCGGGCCCACGAGCCCGCCGCCATGGCCGGGGCCATGCGCCACGCCGTGGCCGCGGGACGGGCCGCCCACCGGGCCGGCCGCATCCCGCGGCGGTTCGTGGGCCAGGCGTCGAGTCCGTGGTCCGGCTTGATCCCCCCGAGGGACGCCGACGGACGGTGAGCGACCAACCGGTCGTCGCCCTGACCATCGCCGGTTCCGACTCGGGGGCCGGGGCGGGCCTGCAGGCCGACCTGAAGACCATGGCCGCCCTCGGCGTCTTCGCCGTGACCGCGGTGACCGCGGTGACGGCCCAGAACACCGTGGCCGTGCGGGCCGTCCACCCCGTCCCGACGGAGATGGTGGACCGGCAGATCGACGCCGTCCTGGAGGACCTGGAGGTCCGGGCCGTGAAGACCGGCATGCTGGCCACCGTCGAGACCATCGGCCTGGTGGGCCGGCGGGCCGCGGCGGGCGACCTGCCGGCCCTGGTGGTCGATCCGGTGCTGGTGGCGTCGACCGGGCGACCGCTCCTCGGCGGCGACGGGGTCCTGGCCTACCGACGGCTCATCGCACCGTCGGCCCTGGTCATGACCCCGAACCTGTGGGAGGCGGCCCTGCTGGCCGACGTTGACGCCGGGTCGCTGACCACCGTCGAGGCCATGGCCGACGCCGGGCGGAGGATCCGGGGCTTCGGGTCGCGGTGGGTACTGGTGAAGGGGGGCCACCTCCCCGGAGTCGAGCCCGGCGGCACGGGGTCGGCGCCCGGGCTCGTGCCCGACGTGTTGGTGGGCCCCGACGGTGCGGTGGTGGTCGAGGCGCCCCATGTAGCCACGTCCAACGTCCATGGCACGGGCTGCTCCCTGTCGGCTGCGGTCGCCGCCGGACTGGCCGGGGGCGCCGACGTCCCGGCGGCCGTGGTGGCGGCCAAGGCCTTCGTGGCCGGGGCCCTGGCCGGGTCGGCGTCCTGGCACCTCGGTGCCGGCCACGGCCCTCTCGACCACCTGGGGCCGGACGGCCGGGCGGCGGTGGGACATGGCGGCGGCCGGGTCGTGACGACCCGGCCGCTCGATGCCATCTGACAGGAACCTGCACCCGGCAACGGCCGGGAGCCCCCTCCTCCGTGCCCGGGACGTGCCCGGGGCCGGCGCAGGGGACATTCTGCCCCTTCCCGTCGTGAAAGTAAACGCCCGCGCCCGGTGGCGTCCCGGAACGGTAGCGTCGGGGGATGGACCAGGGAACGCTCCGCTCGCTCGCACGACTCGTGGCATGGGGACGGGTCGGTGTGGGGTTGACCGCACTGGCTGCACCCGTCGTGGTGGCCCGCCCATGGGTGGGCGAGGCCGCCGACTCGACGGCCGTCCGGCTCTTCGCCCGCACGCTCGGGGGCAGGGACCTGGCCCTCGGGGTCGGCGCCCTGCGGGCCCTCTCCCGTTCGGACGACGAGGCCCGGCCGTGGGTGGCCCTCGGGGGTGTGGCCGACCTGTTCGACACGGTGGCCACCGTGGCGGCCTTCGGGCAGCTCCCCCGCCGGACCCGCTGGGGCATCCTGGCCGTCACGGTCGGGGCGGCGGCGGCCTCCACCCGGGTGGCCACGGCCCTCGACGCCGGGACGCCGGCGACCTTCTGACGGTCCCGGGCCGACCGCGCCCCGGGGGACGGTCGGCCGCCGGGGTACGCTCGTGGTCGGCATGGTCGTCTCCACCCACCCCGACGGGACCGAACCGGACGCCGACGCCGACGCCGACGCCGGGTCCCCGACCCACGGCCCGGGTGACGGCGACGGCCCGGGCGCCGCGGGCGGACCAGACGACAGGTACCCGGTCCCCGGGTCCGGACGCCTCTCGGTCCGCTCCCCGGCCTTCATCGTGGTGGGCATCGCCGCGTTCATCATCGTGCTGGGCATCGTGGGCTCGGCGCTCGACTCCGGGTCGTCCCCGCCGTTCACCCTGCACACGGTCACCCTCCACGACGGGACCGTCGTCCACGCCGGACCAGGGGCCACGGCACTCGCCCCCATCGAGAGCGACGGTGAGCCGCCGGCCGACGTCCTGGCCGGCGTGGCCGTTCCGGTGGGCTCCACCCCGGCCGGGGCCCCGTCCGACGCCGACCAGAATCTCACCCAGTACGACCGCACCATGCCGTTCACCGTGGAATTGCCGGCCGACGAGGTGGCCGACTTCTTCCGGGTGTCCCTGCCCAAGCTCGGGTCGACCATCGTCTCCGACGGGCCTGATCCCTACCAGGCCGGCTCGACGGAGATCCTGGCCCGTCGGGGCAGCGGCGACTCGTTCTACTGGGAGATCGGGGTCGTGGTCTCCCCCACGTCGTCGACCGGCGTCACGCCCTTCTCGGTGCGGCTCTACGAGATCCCCGACGCCGACTGAACCCGCCCCGCGCCTCCGGCGTCGTCCACCGCGGAGCGCCCGTGGCGCACCGCCGGGTCCTCGGCCTTGCGGAGCATCCAGGCCCAGACGAAGAGGTTGACGGCGTAGAGCAGGTACCCGACCCTGGTCGCCGGGGCCAGCAGGATGCCCACCAACATGACCCAGCCGGTGAGCCGGCACACGTCGGTGGCATCACGGGGTGGCCGGGTGATGAGCCGGCGGACCAGCACGATGCCGCCCACGGCCAGGACGATCAGGACGTAGACGACGTGGAGCCGCGGGAAGGCGTCCACGAACAGGTGCCCGGGGAGCGGGCTGGCCGCCGGCGAGGCCGCTCCGGCCAGGCCCAGGGGGAACCGGATCACGTTGTCCACGAAGGCCGAGGTGTTCCCGACGGCGAACGGCACGACGACCGGTACGGTGACGACCAGGAACCCCACCACGTACCGGCCCACGGCGCGGCGGCCCTCGAGGTCCCAGGCCCCCCACAGGGCCAGGACGGCCAGCGGCCACGCCGTGAACTTCAACGATGACGCGGCGCCGAGGGCCAGGCCGGCCAACAGCGGTCGTCGGCGCTGCAGTGCCACCATCCCGAGCAGCATGAGGGACACCACGGGCATGTCGTCGCCTCCGGTGGCCAGGGGCAGGGCCGCCGTGGGCAGGACGGTCAGGACCTCGAGGGTCCGGAACCGGGCCTCCAGAGGCGCCCGCAGGCGGCTCAGGGCGAACACCGTGACGATCACCGTGAAGAGGAGGAATTGGATGCGGGCATCGGTGAGTCGGGCCTCCACCTTGCTCCCACTGGAGAAGCCGAACAGCACCATCCCCGGCAGGTACGGGTAGTACAGCTCGTAGACCGGTTCGGCCGTCTGATGGATCAGGATGTGCCCGTTGCGGTCGATCACCTGATACGGGTTCTTGCCGGCGTCGACCCGCACCCCGGCCCGTTCGACGACGATCACCTCGGGCTGGACGTGCAGCGCGGCATTCCCCTCGTAGCGCCAGATCACCTCCATGGTGAGCGGGACCACCGTGGCGCCGGCCAGGACGATCACGAAGGCGGCGATCCGGGCGGTGCGGCGGTGCCGCCGGCTGCGCCGCAGGGCGGCGGCGCCCGGGGTCTCGGGGGTCTCCAGGTTCCCGGCTCGGTCGGTGTCGTCGGCCCCGTCGACCCTCGCCCCGGCCCGACGGCCCACGAACCAGGCGACGACGGCCATGAGGACGGTAGCCCCGAGGTAGGGGCCCAGCGCCATCTCTGCCCACTGCCGGTAGAGGGGGATGCCGGCGAACAGGAGGCTGCAGAGGGCGAAGAGGGCCGAGATCCCGTAGAGAAAGGCGTCCCGCCACTCCGGCGACCACCGGCGCATCGCCGCCGCCGCTCGTCGGAATGGGTGGGGAGGTTCGCTCATCGGGACGGTGCCGACCCAGGGACGGCCCGGTACCGGTGCCCGTTCGTGACCTGGTGTCGGATCCGAGGGTAGCAGTCACCATCGACGACCCGGTGGGAGCCCCGCCGGACCCGGACCGGCCCGGTCACCGACCGGGTGAGGCCTCGAATCCCAGGATGTCCCCGTAGAAGGCCAGCTCCTCCTCCAGGGCGGCCCGGATGGTCTCCGACCGCCGGAACCCGTGCGACTCGCCGGCGAACGCCCGGTACCGGCACCGCACCCCCGCCGCCTCGAGGGCCCGGGCGAATTCGGCGGACTGGGCGGCGGGCACCACGGGGTCGTCGAGGCCCTGGAGCAGCAGGACGGCGCCGGAGAGCCGATCGGGATGGTGCATCGGGGAACGCTCGCGGTACGTGGCGGCGGCGGCGGGCAACGGGCCGACCAGCGAGTCCAGGTAGCGGGACTCGAACTCGTGGGTGTCCCGGGCCAGGGCCTCCAGGTCGGTGACGCCGTACCACGCCACCGCCCCGGCGAAGCGGTCGGACCGCATGAGGGCGGCCAGGGCGGTCAACCCCCCGGAACTGGTCCCCCGGATGGCCATCCGTCCGCCGTCCACCACCCCCCGGTCGGCCAGCGCCACGGCGAAGGCCACGCAGTCGTCGACGTCACCCACCCCCCACCGCCCCCGCAGGCCCTCCCGGTACCGGCGCCCGTACCCGCTGCTCCCGCGGTAGTCCACGGCGGCGACGGCCAGACCCCGGCTGGTGAAGAACTGCACGAGTGGGTCGAAGCCGGGCTCGACCGCACCGGTCGGGCCGCCGTGGCAGAAGACCACGAGCGGAGGCAGGGCGCCGGCCGGCCCGGTCCACCGGGAACTGGTGGGAAGGTAGACCAGCCCGTGCACGGGGCCCTCAGCCGTCCGGGCCACCACGGGTGCGGCCCGGGACACGTCGCCTTCGGGCGGTGCGGACGACGGGGCGGACAGTCGCTCCCAGCCGGGGCGGCCTCCTGCCGGTGCCGTGGGATCGGTGATCGCCGCGGCATCGGCGGCAGAGACGGCCGGCGGTGCGTCCGGCGTCGACCCCAGGACGACCAGGGCCATGCGGTCGCCGAGAGGTCCGGCGGCCAGCCCGCTGATGGTCACGCACGGCTGCGGGACGACCCGGGGCGGGTGATCGGACGCCGCCTTCCCCACCGGGACCACGACCACGGTGTCCCGACCGTCCACCCGGGCCCGGCAGGCCAGCGACCCGTCGGGCAGCTCGGCCATCGTGGCCTGCCCCAGGGCCCAGTCCGGGGCGTGGAACTCGGCCTCGAGAGCACAGAGCCGAACCAGCGCCCCGTCCGGGACGTCCAGCGCCCCGGGAGGCAGGCGGTAGGGCTGCCACCACCCTGACTGGTCGGACACCAGGACCAGTCCACCGTCCCGGCACCACAGGGGTTGACCCACGGATACCCCGTGGCCTCCGGCCACCCGTTCGGCCCCCACCACCCGGGGCACACCACCGGTGGACTCCAGGCGGCCGACCCACAACGTCGAGGCGTCCCAGGGCATGTCCGGGTGGTCCCAACCCACCCAGGCCAGATGACGGCCGTCAGGGGACGGCCGCGGGGCGGCCACGAAGTCCTGCTCGCCGACGAGCATCACCACCTGCGGCGGTCCGTCGGCCGGCACGGCCACGAGCCGCCGTCCCGACCGATCGGCGGTGCGTTCCTCCACGCACACGAACCACCCCCGGTCGGCCGTCCACCGGCCGTCGGCGTAGCGGGCGCCGTCCGCCTCGGGCCCGCCGGGGGTCAGCGGCTCCGGCGGGCCCCCGTCGGGGCCCATCCACCGGTAGAGCCGCTGGTCGGCCTGATCGACGTAGACGACGGTCCGGTCGGACACGGTGACCGCCCCGCCGCCGTACTCGTGGACCCTCGAGCGGATGCTCACACCGGGCGGGGACCAGTCCACCGGGACCCCGTCGGGACCCGACCGCACCAGGACCTGACGCCCGCCCTCCTCGGGGCGACCCTCGAGCCAGACGGCCGCGCCCCCTGCGATCTGCAGCGCGCTCCGCGACACCTTGCCCGCCGCCACCTCGGCGGCGACGAACGGCGACGGCCACGACCCGAACGGTGCCCGCTGTCGCTCCTCCACCGTCCTCCTCCCGTCGTCGGCGCGCCCGACCGCCCCGGACTGGGTACCGTACCTGCCATGACAGCGTACGGGAGCGCTCCGACCGGGACGTCGTTCGAGGCCGTGGTGGCCGAACGGACCGGTGACCACATCGCGGTCGGGGTGCGCACGCTCGCCGACACCGACCTCCCGCCCGGGGACGTGACCGTCGCCGTGGACTGGGCCGCGGTGAACTTCAAGGACTCACTGGCCATCGAGCCGGGCAACCGCGTGGCACGGATCTCACCCCTGGTGCCCGGGGTCGACCTGGTCGGCACCGTCCTGGCCAGCGGCGACGGTCGGGTGGTCCCGGGGGACGCGGTCATCGTCCACGGCCACGAGCTGGGAACGGCCCACCACGGCGCCTTCGCCCAGCGGGCCCGCGTACCCGGCGACTGGGTTGTCCCCCTGCCGGAGGGTCTCAGCCCCCGGGAGGCGGCCACCCTGGGGACCGCCGGGTTCACCGCGGCGCTCTCACTTCGGCGCCTGGAGCACCACGGCCTGCAACCTTCCGACGGACCGGTCCTCGTGACCGGGGCCTCGGGGGGCGTCGGCAGCACCTCGGTGGCCCTGCTGGCGTCACGGGGCTACGAGGTGGTGGCCAGCACGGGCAAGGCTGACGAGCACCCCTACCTGCTCGGGTTGGGCGCCTCGTCGGTGATCGGCCGTGAGGACCTGGCGGTCGAGCCCGGGCGGGTCCTGGGGCCGGAGCGGTGGGCCGGTGCGGTCGACTGCGTGGGGGGACCCACCCTGGCCGCGGTGCTCCGCACCCTGCGGTACGGCGCCGCGGTGGCAGCCAGCGGCCTGACGGGGGGAAACGGCCTCGAGACCTCGGTCTACCCGTTCATCGTCCGTGCCGTGTCCCTCCTGGGGGTCGACACCGTGGCCACTCCCCGAGCCGAACGCCTGATCGTCTGGGAGGAGCTGGCCGACACCGCGGACCACGGGATGCTCGACGACATGGTCGCCCGGGAGATCGGCCTCGACGGCGTGGTCGAGGCCCTGGCCGACATCAGGGCCGGCCGCGTCCGCGGCCGGGTGCTGGTCCGGCCCTCGCCGGCTGCCTGAGTGTCGGCGCCCAGGTCAGACCGGAGCGACCGGCCGGTGCCCGACCGGTCCGGGACCGGGGCGACCGGCCGGTGCCACCGGGCCGCACCTTCGAGTGAGCCGGTGCCCGGTCAGGGGGCCATGGTGGCGGCGTTCGCACCCGTGGCCTGGAAGACCGGGGACACCGCGATGGTCCCGTTGTTGCACGGACCGAGCTCGGCGGCGATGGTCAGGTAGCCAAAGGCGTTGGGTGGCGTGATCTCCAGACTGGCCGACATCGGACAGGAGGTCTCGGACCCGGTCGGCACGTCCGAGTAGCCCATGTTGAAGTACACCGACTGTCCCGTCGTGAGGGTCACCGTCGTGGCCGGCATGGCCGTGAAGCTGTAGTTGCCCTTGCGGACCACGGTGGTCGTCAGCTTGGCTCCGTTGCTGTCGAGCATCTGCAGGCCCGGGTAGCCACCCAGTACGCAGGTCCGGGACGAGACGAGCTTGAGGGCGATGGTCGTCTCGATCGTGCCGGCCGCACCCGAGCTCCCGTGGATCGATCCGGCCAGGGCGGAGGCGGGACAACTGATCGGGCCGGTCGTGGTCGTGGTCGTCCCCCGGGTCGTGGACGTGGAGGACACGGCCCCGGTGGTCGGGGTCGTCCCGGTCGTCGGAGTCACCGTGGTCACCGTGGTCGAGGACGACGACCCCGAGGAACACGCGGCCAGCAGACCTCCGGCCAGTACCAGGGCCACGACGGATCCGGCGAGGCGCTTGACCATGTGCGGGGTCTCCATTCGGGTGGTCATCGCACCCGTCGCCCTCGTGACGGTGCGGCCGGGATCCCCCGGCCCGCCCATCCTCTCAGGAGGAGAAGTCCTCGGGGCGGATGCTGTCCAGGAAATGCCGGAACTCGCCGACCAGCTCCTCCGGGTTGGCGCCGTCCTGGTCCTCCTCGTCGTCGTCGTCCTCCTCCTCGTCCGGGAGCATGATGCCGACGGACTCCATCAGGTCATCGGCGACGAACAGCGGGGCTCCGGTACGGACGGCCACGGCCACGGCGTCGGAGGGACGCGAGGACACGGTGATCTCGGAGCCGTCACGGGACAGCACGATGTCGGCGTAGTAGGTCGACGTGCGCAGCTCGGTGATGACCACCCGGACCACGTCGGCACCGAGGGCGTCGAGCAGGTCCCGGATCAGGTCGTGGGTCATGGGACGGGGCGTCTCCATGCCCTGGAGGGCAAAGGCGATGGCCGTGGCTTCGGGGGCCCCGATGAAGATGGGGACGGTGCGGGTCAGCCCCTCCTGCTCCTGCAGGAGCAGGACCGGCGTGTTGGTCTGCAAGTCAACGCGTACCGCGCGAAGCCGGACTTCGACCATGCAGTGCAACATACTCCCCGGCGGGGTCCTCTGCGTCGGCACTCCCGGGCGCCGACGATCAGCCGCCGAGCAGGTCCCGGAGGGCGTTCTCCAACAGGACGGAACGCAGCCCCTGTCCCAGCCGGGTCAGCTCGTCGGCTGTCTGGACCGCACGCTGCCGGGCCTCGGGGTTCCGTTGGCGGACCAGGGGGAGCACGATCTGCTCGACGAACCCCGCCTCCCGGTCGGCGGCGTTCTTGTAGATCCGCAGGTGCCGGGGCTCGATCCCGTACCGGGCGAACCCGGCCGCCAGGCTGGCCACAGCCAGGGCGTCCTCGTCGAAGTACTCGGAACCGCCCACCACCGTGGACCGGATCAGACCGAACTCCTGGAGCTGGTTCAGGACCTCGGACGCCAGGCCGGAGGCCACGGACAGCTCGGCGACGGTCATGCTGGTGCCGGTCGTCGCCACGTGGGTCGCCGTCGGCGGTGGAACAGGGGCCGAGGGGGCCGGAGCAGCCGTCGGTGCCGCCGCCGGCGTCGGTGCCGCCGCCGCCGGCTTCGGAGCGGGTGGCGCCGCCGGGGTCGGAGCGGACGGCGTCGGAGCGGACGGCGCCGCCGCGGGTGCCGGCTGGGGAGCGGTCGACACCGGGGCCGGCTGGGCCCGGGGGGCGGCGGGGGCGGGCGACTTCCCCTGGTCCCGTGGCGTCGGAGCTACCGCTGCGGGCGGGGCACTCCGTGGCCCCGGTGCGGCAGGTGCTGGTGTCGGTGCCGGTGGCGCCGCGGGCTGGGGATGGGGCTGGGCCTGCGGGGCCGCCGGCTGGGTCGGGGCCGGCTGGGCTACCGGCTGGGCTACCGGCTGGGTCGGGGCCGGCTGGGTCGGGGCCGGCTGGGCCGCCGGCTGGGTCGGGGCCTGGGGGGCCGGCTGCGGTCGGGGGGCCGGGGGGCGGGTCGGGTCGGCACCTCCGCCGACGGGAAGGGGAGTCTGCTGGGCCGACACCGGTCGCTCCGTCGGTACGCCGTGGCCGACGCCCGGTGCCCCGCCCGCCGCCACCTCCGGGGGAGGACCGCCGGACATCTGCGGCACGGCCCGGACCGGCAGCCCGCCGTTCATCGCACCGGCGGACGCCGATCGCTGGCCGACGAGCACCGGCACCTGGTCGGCCGTACCGACATCGACCGGCTCCGGGTCGGCCGACGCGGCGCCGTGATCGGCCGGGGCCGCCGGGACCGGGGACCGCCCCTCCGTGGACGCTGTCCCGTCGTCCAGTCGGTCCTTGATCACCTTGAGGGGAAGGAAGTGCTCCCGCTGCTGGCGCAGGACCCACCGCAGGCGCTCGACATCGGGTTCGTAGAACTTGCGATAGCCCGACGGGGTGCGTTCGGGGTTGACCAGTCCCTGGCTCTCGAGGAACCGGATCTTGGAGATCGTGATGTCGGGGAACTCCTGACGGAGGAGGGTCAGGACGTCACCGATCGACAGGTAGGAGCGGGAGCTCATGACCGACCCCTCCCCGGACGGGCGCCCGCACCGAGGTCCCTCATTCGCCGGCCGCCTGGAGGTAGAGCAGTTTGAACTTTCCGATCTGGACCTCGTCGCCACTCGAGATCCGGGCCTCCTCGATCCGTTCCCGGTTGACGTAGGTGCCGTTCAGGGACCCCACGTCCCGCACCGACGTCACACCCTCGCGGGTGACGAATTCGGCGTGCCGTCGGGACACGGTGATGTCGTCGAGGAAGATGTCGCTCTCGGGGTGACGTCCGGCCCGGACCACCTCGCTGTCGAGTGCGTACCGCACACCGGTGCTGGGCCCGCGCTTGACCACCAGCATTCCCACGCCACGGGGCAGTTCGAGCAGGGCCCCGGCGGACTCGTCCTCGATCGGCTCCACCACGTCCTCCACCGGAGGCACCGAGAGGGTGGTGTGGGCCGAGGCCACGACCATGGCGGCACCACAGGACGAACAGAAGTTGACACCCATCGGATTGCGGTGGCCGCAGTTGTGGCAGAACACGATGCCTACGGTAGCCGGTCGATCACGCCGGAATCTCCGCCACCCACCGCCGGCGGCCCGTCAGTCGGTGATGAGCGCACGGTAGGCCTGCCCGTCGAGCAATTCGTCGACGCCGGAGGGGTCCGACAGGGTGATCTCGCAGATCCAGCCCTTCCCGTACGGGTCCTCGTTGACCAGCTCCGGGGCGCCGGTCAGCCCGTCGTTCACCGCCACCACCTCACCGGCCACCGGGGCGTAGATCTCCGACACCGACTTGGTCGACTCCACCTCACCCAGGGTCTCGCCGGCGGCGACCGTCGACGCCACGGCGGGGAGGTCGACGAAGACGATGTCCCCCAGCGCGTCCTGGGCGTAGTCGGTGATGCCGATCCGGGCCCGGTCGCCGGTCACGTGGACCCACTCGTGATCCGTGGAGTAGCGCAGTTCATCGGGCACGTTCATGGGAGCGGACCCTACCCGACGACCCGTGCGGTGTCACCCCGTCGCCGGGACGGGATCAGCGCAGGAGCTGACGGAGACGGACGGCGTACTCCTGGACCCGGGCTCCCGCCTGCGAGTCGCTCGGTGCCTCGGCCCAGACATGGGTCACCGGCTCCTCGGGGTCGGGGAGGATGAGGGCCCAACCGTTGTCCTCGAGGACCTTCACCCCGTCCACCAGTACCAGCTCGCGACCCTGGGACCGTTCGACCAACGTCCGCATGACCATGCCCTTCTTCTCCCAGGGTGTGTGCACGGCCTGGTGGGCGATGTGCACCCGGGGCAGCGCCGTCACGATGTCCGACAGCCGTCGCCCCGTCCGGGTGAGCATGCCGATCAGGTTCACCAGCGTGGCGGCGGCGTCGTAGGCGGGCAGGAAGGCCGGGAAGATGAACCCACCGCTCTGGCTGGCTGCGAAGACCACGTCGGTGCCCGAGGCCACCTCCATCAGGTGCGACGTCGACAGCTTGGTCCACTCGATCGCCGAGCCCGCCCGCCGGCAGATCTCCTCGGCGGCCCCGCTCACGGCCACGGGAAGGGCCACGGGCTTGCCCGGATTGGTCTCCGTGACCAGGGTGAGCAGCACCAGCAGCGCCTCGTCGTCGGTCAGGGCGTGGCCCGAGTCGTCGACGATGACCACGTGCTCGCCGCCGGCGTCGAGCACGGCACCGAGGTGGGCGCCCGACGCCCGCACCAGGTCACCCACGCGGGCCGCGCTGGCCTGGCGGTCGAAGGCGTTGGCCCCGGCGGTGTGGGCGTAGGGGTTGACCACCAGCACCTCGGCCTCGACCTTGGACAGCAGGTTGGGCATGACGAAGCTGCTGGTACCGAAGGAGTAGTCGAGTACCAGCTTGAGCCCGAGGTCCACCGTCCCCGACAGGTCCACCGAGTCGATGAGGTCGGCCGTGTAGTACTCCAGGGCCCGTGGCGGAAACCCGATGTCGCCGATCTCCCGGGCCAGGACCCGACGGAAGTCCTCGCGCTGGTAGACCCGTTCGATCTTGCGTTGGTTGGCCTCGTCGAGGTCGATGCCGTTCTTGTCGAAGAACCTGATCACCACCGACTGCGGGTCGTCGGGTACCAACCGGACCGTGATCCCACCCTGGCTGTTCGACGACTGGATCTGGAACCTCGTGACCGGCACGGTGGCCGCCTCGAGGTCGTCGACGTTGACGCCTGCGGCGTTGCAGCCGACCATGATGGCGCGCTTCAGTACCCGGGCGGCCCGGCTGGTGTCACGCGAGGTCGTGACCGTGGCCCCCTTCTCCAAGGTGCTGGCCCAGGCCATGGAGAGGCGGACGGCCAATTCGGGGCTGATGTCCACGTTGGCCAGCCCCTGGACCCCGTCCCGGCCGAAGAGGGACCGGGCCCCGCGGGACTCCCACACGATGGAGGAGTTGACCGTGGCCCCGGCCTCGACGGTCTTGAACGGGTACACCTTGACGCCGGGCTTCAGCTCGGCGTGCGCCCCGACGAAGCACTCCTCCCCGAGGACCACGCCCTCCTCGCAGCGCACCCCCTGGCGCAGGTCGGACCCCCGGCCGAGGACGCTGCCGTCGATCCGCACCGCCGGGCCCACGTAGGAATTGTCGTGGACCACCGACCGCTGGAGCGCACCGTTGTCGCCGATCCGCACGTTCGATCCGAGCGTGCAGTACTCACCGAGGCGGGCCCCCGGCCCGATGGTGCAATTGTCCCCGATCACCGCCGGTCCGTCGATGATCGCCGTGGGATCGAGCTCGGTCCCCTTGCCCAGCCACACGCCGGGCCGCAACGGGAACCCGGAGATGTCCACCTTGACCCGCTCGTCAAGGATGTCCTGGTGGGCTTTCAGATAGGCCTCGAGGTTTCCCACGTCCTCCCAGTACCCGTCGGCCACGTACCCGTAGAGGGGCCGGCCGGCGTCGAGCACGGCCGGGAACGACTCACCGGAGAAGTCGACGGAACGACCCTCGGGGATGTAGTCGAAGATCTCCGGCTCCAGGACGTAGATACCGGTGTTGATGGTGTCGCTGAAGACCTGGCCCCAGGTCGGCTTCTCCAGGAACCGCTCGACCGAACCGTCCTCGTTGGTGATGACGATGCCGAACTCGAGCGGGTTGTCGACCGCCTTGAGGGCCAGGGTGGCCAGTGCCCCACGCTTCTCGTGGAAGGCCACGACCTCGCTCAGGTCGATGTCGGTGAGGACGTCACCGGAGATGACGAGGAACCGCTCCCCGAGCTCGTCCCGGGCGTTGCGCACCGAACCGGCCGTGCCCAGGGGCGTCTCCTCGGTGGCGTAGACCATACGCACCCCGAACTCCGAGCCGTCGCCGAAGTACGTCCGGATGGCGTTGGCCATGAAGGCCACGGTCACCACGATGTCCTCGAACCCGTGCTGGCGCAGCAGGTTGACCACGTGCTCCATCATCGGCCGGTTGGCCATGGGCAGCATGGGCTTGGGGTGGTTGGAGGTGAGCGGGCGCAACCGCGTCCCCTCGCCCCCGGCCATGATCACTGCCTTCATCGGACCACCTCTCCTCGACCGTCCGTCGGCACCGTCGGCCCGGACCGCGGACGGCGGCCGGCGGCGAGCGCCCTGCGGGCCACGGGCACGTACGAACCGGCGGCGACCCAGGCCAGCGTGAGCCCGACGATCCCGGTGACCCAGGCCACGAGCTCGACCACCCGGTGCCCGGCCGACAGGCCGGACGCCAGCAGGAAGGCCGGATAGGCGACCATGAGGGCGAACGTGCCGGCCTTGCCCACCCACAGCACGTCGATGCGCTCGGCGCCGAGCGAGGCCAGGACCAGCACGGCCACCGAGACGACGACCTCCCGGGCCAGCGTGGCGATGCCGAACCACAGGGGGACGGCACCCGAGACCATGACGGTGACGACCGCCGTGGCCACCAGTACCCGGTCGGCCACCGGGTCGAGGACCTTGCCCAGGGTGGAGACCTGGTGGAACCGGCGGGCCACGTAACCGTCGGCGAAGTCCGTGGCCCCGAGCACGCCCAGCAGCACCGCGGCGGCCACGTCGCGATGGGCACCGAAGACCAGCCAGACGAAGACCGGGATACAGGCCAGTCGCACCAGGGTGATCACGTTCGGGACCGTCAGGATGCGGTCCAGGCGCTCGTCGTCCCCGGACGCCGGGACGGTCTCGTCCCGCTCCTCGCCCTTCCGCTCCACGGTGCTGCCCATCCCGTCCACGTCACCGAGTCTACGACCGGCGCCCACGTCCGTCCGACGACGTCCGGCGGATCACCGGTGACGGGGCCCGGGTCGACACGCCGGCTGGGGTGGCGGCCCCGATGGCCGCCACCCGCCGGCGTCGGCCAGACTGTCCCCCATGGAGACCACCCCCCGGCGCACCTGGACCGTCCGCGCCCTGATCGCCGCGCTCGCCGTGGCCCTGGTGGTCGTCGGGCTGGTGGTGTCGACGTCGGTGGACCCCAGGCACCCGGCCACCGACACCGCCGCCCACGCCACGACCACCACGTCGACCCCGACGTCGCGGGGCGCCACGACGACCGTCCCACCGACCACGGTGGCCCCGACCACCGTCCCGCCCACCACGGTGGCCCCGACCTCCACGACCACCACGGTGCCGGCCACCACCACGACGACCACGGCGACCACGACGCCGGGGGTGGCCGCGCCGGCGCCCGTGGCGGGGCAGGTCACCGCCGTCGGTGACTCCATCATGATCGACATCCAGCCCTACCTCCAGGCCGACGTCCCCGGCGTCCAGGTGGACGGCCTGGTCAGCCGGCAGTTCGAGTCGGGGATCGCCGTCGTCCAGGCCGACCGGGCCTCGGGGACCCTGGGGAAGGTGCTGGTGGTCGAGCTGGGCACCAACGGGACGGTCACCCCCGCCGACGTCGACGCCATGATGCAGGCCGCGGCCGGCGTGTCCCGGGTGGTCTTCGTGAACCTCTGCGTACCCCGTTCGTGGGAAGCCCCCGACAATGCCGTGCTGGCCGCCGGGGTGGCCCGCTACCCCGGCATCGCCGTCCTGGCCGACTGGAACGCCGAGGCCTCCCCGCATCCCGAGTGGTTCACCGAGGACCAGGTCCACCTGAACCCGGCCGGTGCCGCGGCCATGGCCGCCCTCATCGCCCAGTACGTCTGACCGCCCCGGGAGCCGGCCACGGACCGGACCCGGCGGTGGGCCGTCGACCG
>Ga0302279_10001480_pt1 | contig 33217 bp, 28 predicted proteins | sample III_Bog_N3_3_FD_194541 | JGI IMG/M metagenome (GOLD analysis project Ga0302279, IMG submission 194541) | Peat permafrost microbial communities from Stordalen Mire near Abisko, Sweden - III_Bog_N3_3 | ecosystem: Environmental > Terrestrial > Soil > Wetlands > Peat | place: Sweden: Abisko...
CCCGACGGGGCTCGAGCAGGAGCATGCGACCGCCATCCATGAACGGCTCACCCAACAGGCGGAGGGGAACGACCGTCGTCTTGCCTGCGCCCGGTTCCGCCTGGAGGACCGCCGCGCCGACCCCGCCGAGCGCGGTGCGGAGCTCGTCGATGACCTCTTCGACCGGAAGTCCGGTCGCAGTTGGGTGGGGGAAGGCGGCCACACGCCAGGGTACGGCAGTGACGTGCCGGCGAACGCCGGCCGTCCCGCCTACTACCCAGCGGACAGTCCGGCCAGTTCAGCGAGCGCCTTCACTCCCAAGTGGTGGGACCGGGACACGCACGGCCCACCTGGCGTCCGAATCCGAGCTACGCCCGGCCCATTTCGTTCACTCCGTGAACCCGATGGAGGCGTGGCTGGCATCACAGAACGGCTTGTTGGCCGAAGCTCCACAGCGACAGAGCGTCACCCGGTTGCGCACTTCGTACGGCTCACCGTCGGACGACGTCACGGTGATGCCGCCACGCACCCAGATGGGACCCGCGAGTCCTTCGGCCGGGTCGGCGACGATGCCGATGGAGGGGGTGAACTCCGGCTCGATGTCCGCGTTGCTCTGCTGGTCCCGCACCACCAGCCGTCCCGAAGGACAGAGCCCGGCCTCGCGGACGGTCAGCTCCGCGGCTTCGGCTCCCTCCTGTTCCACCAGGTTCCACACCTGCCCGGCGACATCGCAGAATCGGGCATAGGCGCACAGCGGCTGGGCATCGGCGAGTGTCACGGTGGGCCCGACCTGCTCGGTGGCCTGAACGTCATAGGGCTCGCGGCTGGCCGTCTCGGTTCCGTCGAACCCGACGCGGACATGGGAGCCGTCGCAGTAGGGCTTGGAGGCCGACTGACCGCAGCGGCAGAGTGCGAACGTCTCCTGGGTCTCGAATGACTCGCCTTCCTGCCACTCACGCGAATCACCCTGCGCATCAGCGCCGATGGACTGTCGGGCCATCGGCACGGCGCCTTCGACCAGATAGGGACCGTTCCGGGTGACCGTGATCTTCATACCGTCAACTGGATCCATTGCACGCTCCTTGCTCGGCGATCGGTGTCACCGGCCGCAGTTCGTTGGTACGGCCGATGGCACGATGCCCCTCACCCATTGTCCGACACGGCGGCCGGATAGCGGGCAGCCCGGGTACCCGGGGGGTGGCTCACGCCGGGGACCCGGTCCGGGTTCTCGACGCACACCTCCCCCTCGAGCCCGTCGGGATCGCGGAAGAAGATGCTGAGCATCGAACCGAAGTCGGTGACGAAGTCGTCGGCGGCACCACGGGCCATCAGGCGGTCCCGGATCTCCTCGAACGCCTCGAGTGAGGCGGCCTGGAGCGCGAAGTGGTCGAGCCGGCCCCTCCCGAACATGGGCACCTGACGGTCGGCCTCCGTGTTCCCCTCGATCTCGAACACGTTCAGCTCGCAGAACTCCCCGAGGACGATGATGGTGAGTCGAGGTCCGGTGCCTCCGGGGAACTCGGATCCGTCACTGGCGACCACGGCATCGAAGACCTCCCGGTAGAAGGCCTGGAGCCGGTCCGAGTCGTTGGTGATCGTGGCCACATGGTGCAGGCCTCTGGTGAGCATGCGTACGTCCTTTCGCGTGGAGAAGAATTCTTCGGCCGTGAACTGCCGCTACCGTCCGCGTACCGGGGTGTAGCCCGGGTGCAGTGCGAGTGACACCACGAAGAGATCGGCGCCGGCCGACAGCGTGACCTCGACCTCCTCGGAGCCCTGCACGACGAGCGCATCATCGGTGACCATCGGGGTGCCGTCGACCGTGGCGGATCCTCCGATCACGTAGAGCACGGAATACCGGTCGTCGCCGAGTGCGACCGTTTCGGTGGCCGGAACCGTGCTGGCCATCCGACGGATGGACAGTCCCTCGACCCGTGACTCGATCGGACCCCGGCCGCCGACGTAGTCGGTGACCTCGAAGGCACCCAGGGACTGCGAGGTGAACGTGGACGCCGGGTGGTCGCGATAGTCCGGCGTCCTGGCGAGGGCCTCGGCGTAGCCGGGATCGAACCAGATCTGGAACGCACGGGTTCCCCTGGCCACGCGTTCGTTGTGCGAGATCCCGCTCCCGGCCCGGATGATCTGGACGTCGCCACTGTGGAGGGGCACCCACGTGGTGCCTGCGGTGTCGAAGTGGGAATTCTCGCCGTCCAGGACGAAGGTCATGATCTCGAAGCCTTCGTGCCCGTGGAGGCCGAACTCGAAGTCATCGGTGAAGTGGCTGTGGGACCAGTAGAAGAGCCCGGCCGAGGGCATGCCGTCGGCACTGTGGCCACCGACCACGGGCTTGTTGGCCTGGAGGACACCGCCCATGGCGTTGACCTGGAACTGGTCGGCCCGACGGAGCAGGGTCGTCGACGGAGTTTTTGTTGTCATAACCACCATATTAAGCAGTTTTGTTGCTGTGTCAACAGATGGGTAGCATGGGGGCATGGGCGAGATCTGGTTGGACGAGCGCCAGGAGACGGCGTGGCGGGCCTTCCACACCATGAGGATCCAGCTGCTCGGACACCTGTCGCGACGTCTGGCGGCAGAGTCGGGTATGTCGGAAGCCGAGTACGAGGTGCTGGTCACGCTCTCCGAGGCACCCGACCACCGGATGAGGTCGCGTGACCTCGGCCGGGCGCTGCAGTGGCAGCGCAGCCGCCTCTCGCATCAACTCGACCGGATGGAGAAGCGGGGCCTGCTGACGCGTGAGCCGTGCCCCACCGATGCCCGTGGCTGTGTCGCGGTGCTGACCGACACCGGGCTCGAATCCATCGACAAGGCGGCGAAGCTCCACGTCGCCGATGTCCGCCACTGCTTCGCCGAGGTGCTCACCCCGAAACAACTCGACGGCCTGACGGCGGCGGCGCGGGCGATCACGCAGCACCTGGACGCCGAACACCCGGAGGAGGACCGGGGGTGAGGGCCTACGACCTGGAGAGCTGGGCGGGGTTCCTCACCGCGGTCGTCGGAGCCGGGGCCGGCCTGGCGGGCCTGATCTTCGTCGCACTCTCGATCAACCTGGACCGATTGGCCGCCCGACCGAAGTTGGCGGCTCGAGCCGGTGAGACCCTGGCCGTGCTCCTCCTGGCCGTGATCGGTTCGGCGGTCGGCCTCATGCCCATCAGCCGGATCGGGTTCGGCATCGTCCTCCTGGCCGTCGCCACGCCCATCTGCCTCGTCACCCTGAACCTGCAATTGCGTCAGGGCCCGGACAGCCCCGATCACCCCTACTGGTGGTTCCTCTCGCGGATCGCGGTCACCCAGTTCGCCGTCCTCCCGCTCATGCTCGCCGGACTCTCGATGATCATCGGGAAGGGAGGCGGCCTGTTCTGGCTCGGTGCCGGCGTGCTGGTGGCCTTCGCCGGCTCCGTCTACAACGGGTGGATCCTGCTCGTCGAGGTCGTGCGCAACGACGGAACCGACCTCGGTCCGGGACCCGAGGTCCTGTCCGAAGGCGGCTAACTCCCGGGACCCCGTCCGGCCACCTCACCCGGCCCCATCCCGAGGGACCCGTTGCTTCGGGTTCCTTCCGGTCCCACCCAGCACGCCGAGGTGGGTGTGCTGGAAGTGGTCGTCGTACTTGAGCCCGTAACCCATGAGCCGGTCGAGCGCGAGGTGGGCCAGCCAGACCAGGCCGAGTCCCAGGACGAGCGGCCGGTGCTGCCACCACCCCAGGCCGATGATCAGCGCCGGCACGGGTGTCGTATGGGCGACGTTGTAGACGATGGCCCCGATCCGGGTGTCACGGACGTAACCCAGCATCGCCACATCGGGGAGCAGGAGCACGACGGGCACCAGCCACCAGTGCTGCTTCGTGGTGGCGTAGGCGATCAGTGCACCGACCAGGAGGACCGCAGCCTCGAGACGCAACCACCGGCGGGGACCCCCCGACACCGCTCCGTCCGACGCGGATACGGCCGCCTCGCGGATCGGCTGGACGGTCATGGGGCGATCTCTCGTACTACGACGGCCGACTCCTCGTCGTCGAGGAAGCGCAGGATGGCCTCGGACGTGGGCCCGGGCTGCTGGGACTGGGGATAGTGCCCCGCTTCCGGGACCATCACGACTTCGCCGCTCAGCGCGTGTCCGATCCACGTCGCCTCGTCGGCAGGTTCCGGGAAGTCCGGATCCTGGGTTCCCATGATCACCATGGTCGGGGTCGAGACGTCGGCCAGGCGCGCCTCGGCCGGGTCGTGGCTCGTGCGGGTGGTGAGCGAGAACGCCTTGGCGTACCCCGGGCGGCGCAGGCTCGCGACGACCGTGTTGCGGTAGGCGTCGAAATCCTCGGGGCGTCGGCCGGCGTAGAGCTTCGGCAGGTAGGACTTCCACGAGGTGGCCGCCCAGGGTCGGGCCATGGCCATCCGCAGGAGTAGCCGCTGGACGGCACCGGTGCCGCCGTTGCGGACGAAGGGACCGATCAGTACGAGACCAGCCACGAGGTCGGGACGATCCGCGGCCACCAGCACCGCCGCACCGGCGGCCATCGAGTTCCCGACGATGACGGCCGGCCCGCCGAGTGCTTCGATCAGCGCCGTGATGTCCCCGGCCGTCTCCGGATCACCGTACGAGGTGAACGTCGGATCGCTGTCGCCGTGTCCCCGGAGGTCGGTACAGGCCACCCGGTAGCCGCTCGCCCGGAGGGTCGGAGCCAGGAACCGATACGTGCCCCGTAGATCGCCCATGCCGGGGACGAGGACGACGAGCGGACCGTGTCCGGCCACGTCGTAGCCGATCCTGCCTTCCGGACGTTGCAGGAACTGCGTTCGCTGGGTGGGGGTGGTGGCGGTCGGGTTCATGGGTTTCGTTCCTTTCGTTCTGCCTCGGGAGGTCCGGACAGCACAGGTGAGACGCTGGGTGTTCGGTGGTCGTGGGGTGCCGTGGGCCGGTCCCGGTACCAGGAGACCGTGGTGGCGAGTGCCTGGTGGAGTGGCGTGCCCGCCTGGCCGAAGGTCGACTCGTACTTGGAGGTGTCGAGCACGAAGGGTTGGTCGAACTGGTAGGTCATCTCGACCATGGACCGCAGCACCGGATTGACGAGACCCAGGCCACGCAGAGCCAGCTTCGACACCGGACGGACGGCGACGGAGTGCCCGACCTCGTCGGCGACGAGATCGAGGACCCGCCGGGTGGTGACCGTCTCCGGTCCTGGTAGATGCCAGACCTGGTCCACCGCCCGCGGGTCGGTGCCCAGGGTGACCAGGCCGCGCGCGATGTCCGGGACGTAGCTGTAGGTGTGGAGCAGCTCCGGATCACCGATGAAGTCCGCCCGTCGGCCGGCCAGTGCGTTGCCGAAGACCCGTTCGCCGAGCGTGGAGCCGTCGGTGACCCCGGCGCCGAAGAAGTCCGACGCCCTTCCGATGACGATGTGGACCCGGCCCGCATCCCGGGCATCGAACAGCTCCTGGGTCATCGCCACCCGGGTCCGTCCCTTGACGGTCGAGGCCAGGAGCGGGAGGTCCTCGGTGAGGGGTGCGCCACCGGTCGGCCCGTAGCCGTAGAGGTTCTCCAGACTGACGAGCAGCGCGCCGTTCCGCTCGGCTGCGGCCAGGACGCCGCGCTGGAGTGGCGGGAACACTGTGGCCCACTTCGGGTACGGGGCGTTCAGGCACTGGTAGATGACCGCAGCGCCCGTAGCGGCCTCGGTGGCCGCTCCGGCGTCACTGGCGTCGGTCCTCCGCCAGTCGACTCCCTCGGGTAGCGCCGGGAGTCGGTGTCGCGACACCACGCGCACGGCGTGTCCGAGCATCGTCAGTCGGCCGACCAGTGCGCGGCCGACGTTGCCTGCCCCGAACACGACGTGCAGCGGGCGATCAGCCATGGGTGGATCCGTGCCCGGGACGGGAGGTGGTCGGGTCCGGAGCCATCGGTCCGGGGGTGGCGCCCGCACCGATGCTGCTGTCCCATCGCTGATGGTAGGGGCGGAGTCCGAACGTCCTGGCCGCCGCCCAGAGCGGCGGGAACACCAGATTCTGGACCCAGATCGGCGGGGAGGTCACCCGGCTCTCGTGGCGGAAGTGCCAGAAGGTGGCACCGAGCTGCAGCGGGTTCCTCGGTGCCCCCCGGGGAGTCGTCCTCCCGTCGGCCACCAGTCCGGCCAGCGCCTCGTGGAACTCCTTGGTCCGCAGGGCCGGCCGGAGTTCGACCACGCCGGTGATCTCGACCGTGCCCCGATTCCCTTCGGAGTGGGGGACGCCCGGAGGCACCACGACGGTCTCCCCCGCGATGGCCGTGCGCGGCTCCCCGTCGACGGTGAACGTGGCCTCTCCCGAGACGATGGTGAACCGCTCCTCCTGGTTGGGGTGGACGTGCTCGGAGATGACCCCGCCGGGCATGCTGCGCCAGGTGAAGCGGACCAGCTCGCCGTGGCTGTCCTCGGCGACGGTGGTGTACTCGATCCACTCACCGGTGGCCGGGTTGAAGAATGGCCGGAAGCTGGTCATGACCGCACCTCCTCGAGCTCGGTGCCGAGGACGGCGACCGGCACGGACGGCCGGCCCGGTGCGAGCGGAGGGGAGACCGGCGCCGGATCGGGAGGCCGGGAGCGTGGGTTCCACCAGGCCGCCGGACCCAGCAGCTTCATGGATGCGGGGACCAACACGGCCCGGACGAGGGTCGCGTCGAGGATGACGGCGAACGCCACGCCCAGCCCGATCTCCTTGACGAACACCAGCCGGGACAACACCAGCGCGCCCATGGCCACGGCGAGACAGCAGGCCGCGGCGGTGACGATGCCTCCGGTGTGGGCCATGCCGCGGGCCACGGCCTCCTCCGGAGATGCGCCGGCATCGTGCTCCTCCTTGATCCTCCCGAGCAGGAAGACCCCGTAGTCGGTGGACAGACCGAACACGACGGCCAGGATGATGATGAGCGACGTCGACTGGAGTGCTCCCGGGGCGTGGAACCCCAACAGGTGGCTCAGGTGTCCCCGCTGGAATCCCCACATCAGCACCCCGTAGGTGGCGAGGATGGTGAGGAAGTTCATGACCACGGCCATGAGCGGGAGCGTGACCGAGCGGGTCATGGCGAACAGCATCACCAGGGCGATCAGGACGATCAGGACGAGGACCACCGGAAGATGGGATCTCAGGCTGTGCTGGAGACTGAGGAAGGAGGCGGTCTGCCCGACGACCGTCACCGGTCCGGGACCGGGGAGCGCCTGGATCGACCCGACGACCCGCTGGGCGGTCGGCGACAGGGGTGCCGCGGTCAGCACCACACCCGATTCCCAGATCGACCCACCCAGGTGCTGGAAGGTCGGCGCCGCCTTGACCCCCGGGAGGCGAGCCAACGTCGCGGAGTAGGAGGCCAGCGCCTCCGGCGTCACCCGGCTCGCGTCCACGAGGACGTCGGCCGGTGCCTCGGAGAAGGACGGGAAACGGGTCTGGACCAGGGTGTAGGTCGCTCCTGCGGAGCTGCTGGCCGGCAGCGCGCTGGCATCGCCTCCCGTGAAGGCCACGTGCAGGAAGGGCGAGGCCAGGATCACGAGCACCACGACCGCGGCCGCGCCCCAGACAACCGGCCGGCGCATGACCCGGGTGGCCATCGCGTACCAGCGACGACCGGTGGCCGCCCCGGTTGCCGGACCGTCCACCACCGGGGGCGTCCGTACGGCGAGCCGATCCCCGAACACGGTGAGGATCGCCGGCAGGACGAGCAGGGCGAAGGCACCGGACGCCAGTACGACGATGGCACCGGCGATACCCATGGAGTACACGAACCGCTCGGGAAAGACCGCCAGGGTGGCCAGTGCCGCGGCGATGGTCAGCGAGCTGAACAGGACGGTGTGTCCCGCCGTGCGACGGACCGTGGCCAGGGCCGTCCCGATCGGAGCACCTCCTCCGAACTCCTCACGGAAGCGGGAGATGATGAGGAGACTGAAATCGACCGACAGACCGATCCCGAGCGCGATCACCAGGTTGAGCGCGAAGACGGACAGCGGGACCACCACCAGGGCGAGACCCATCACCCCGAGGGTGACGGCGATGGCGAACACCGCGCCCACCAGGGGCACCGCTGCGGCCCGCAGGCCCCGGAACACGAAGAACAGGAGCAGCAGCAGGAAGGGCAGGGCGTAGAGTTCGGCACGGCCGAGGTCCTGGGACGAGACGGACGCTATCTGGACGCCGGCCACGGTGGGGCCGCCGAGCCAGGTGTTGGCGCGGAGCGCCGGCCGGGCGGCGATGGCCGCCTGCAGGGCGGTGACGGCCTTCTGCTCGTCGACGTTCCCGACGGTGGCCACCACCGTCGTGAGCCTCCCGTCGCCCGAGATCATGCTGCGGTCACCGGTCGTGGCGTAGTCGAGCACGCGCTTCACCTCCGGACGGGCTCGCAGGATCGAGACGACCGCCGCCAAGCGGGCCGGTACGACCGAGGACGTGGTGATCGGCGCAGGGTTGCGCACGACGACCAGGTAGCCCTCTTCGGGGTTCGCGCCCGTAACCCGCTGGATCTGGTGTTGCGCCGACACCACGACCGATCCGGGCGCGTCGTAGTCACTCAGCGAGGAGGTGAGATGGGTCGAGGCGGCGCCCCCACCGATCAGTCCGATCAGGGCGATCACTCCGGCCAGCCACAGGACGAGACGCGCGTGTCGCCGCTCGTCTCCTGTCGGCGAGGGCGGGGTGGAGGTGCGGTGACTCATGACGGGTTTCCTTTCCGAGGCGGCAACGGCATCAGGCAAGCTCTTCGAGCACTTTGAGGAGCTCGAGCACGCCGGAAAAGGCGGTCCAGTGATCAACGGGATCGCCACCACTGGTGGCGATCCGGCCTTCGATCCGGTTGTCCGGGGCCCGGTTGACTTCAAGGAGCAGGCGTACAGTCCGCCTCGGCTTCGATGAGGCTTCCATGGGACCCAGTCAACGGGAATCGCATCGCGATGTCCCCAGTGAACGACCCTAGGTTCGACCCTGGTTCTGTGGCCGGAGTCCGCGTCGTCCCGGCCCGGTCGCCGTGGACGCCGCGACCTTGAGCTTCAGCGGAGCAGGGAGGCCAACTGGCGACGCGAGGTGATGTCCAGCTTGATGAAGCTGTTGCGGAGGTGGTACTCGACGGTCTTCACCGAGACGTACAGCTCCGCCGCCACCTCACGGTTGGTGAGCCCGGTGGCGACCAGTCGGGCCACGGCCATCTCGGCCCGGCTGAGCCCGAGCGTCACCTCGGGACTCGCCGGGGTGGCCGATACCTGCAACTGCTCCAGCTCGTCAGCACAGCGCCGTACATAGGGGTCGGCACCCAGGTCGGAAAAGAGTCGGTGGGCCCGCTCCAGCTGGGCGATGGCGTCCACCGGTCTGTCCACCTGGCGCAGGCGGCGTCCGTCGTCGAGATGGAGCAGGGCCAGCTCGAACGGCATCGGCACGCCGGGGGCGATGGCGTGTCCTCGTAGGAACGACGTCTCCGCCCCGGACAGATCCCCTGTCGCCACGGCCAGGTTGCCCTCGCACCGCGCCAGCATGAGACGGACTGATGCGAGGGGAACGACCGCGCACGCCGCCCCGAACTCAGCGAGGGCGGCCTCGGCCTCCCCCAGCCGATCCAGGGCGGTCAAGGCATCGACCTCGGTGGCTCGCCAGTTGAAGATGCCCGGCCGCCCTCCCGCACCGAGCCGGTCGGTGGCGCGCACCGACTCGACCGCGGTCACCACACCGCGGTGGTCACCCCGGGCCACGGCGAGACCGGCCGCGGCCACCGCGCAGGTCGCTACCGCCAGCACCGAGGGGAACCGGGCCGAAGCGGCCCGGCCGGCCGTGAGGCGCTCTTCGGCACCCGACCACTGCCCCCGGGCGGCGAGCACCTGTACCGACCGGGCCTGGGCCCGGACCAGATCGAGCGGGCGGTCGGCGTCCTCGGCCACGGACGTGGCGAGCTGGGCATAGGTCATGGCTGCATCCCAGTCGCCCCGGCGGAAGTGGGCTTCGCTCAGATGGGAGAGACCGGGCACCGGATAGGTCGACGGGACACCGGAGCGGAGGTGGGCGGCGGCCACACCCAGATCGGCGATGGCACCGGACAGATCGTCCGCATAGATCTTCACCATCCCTCGCATGATCAATGGATCGATCTCCGCCAGTGGTACCTCGCTCCCCGTGACCGGCAGAAAGCCGAGCTGTTCCAGGCCCTCCGGCGCTCGACCCGCGTGGGCCAGCGAGTACGCCTCGGCGGTCTTCGCCATCGCCCACAGAGGGGAACCCGGCTCGGTCGCGCCGAGCGCACGGTCGGCCCAGATCAACCCCTCCTCCGGCCGTCCACCGACGACCATCCAGTTCGCCAGGGACGTCGCGGCGCGCGCCCCGATGGCGGACTCGGTCACCGGATCGTGGGCGGTCCATGCTGCGGTCAGGCGGGATTCGGTGGTGGGTGATCCCATGAACACTCCGAGCAGACCGGTCAGGGCGTCGCGGCGAGCGCTGGCCACCCGGCAACTGGCCAGGACCCGTGCCGCCCCGTCGGTATCGGCCGTGCTCAGGTGGGCGACCGCGGCATCGAGCAGTCGACGTTCCCGCTCCTGGCCGACCGCCGACAACGATGCCGCCTTCTCGAGCGCCCAGGCCTGCGCGCTCGAGTCACCCTCCGAGGCGCTGATCGACGCCGACATCTCGAGTTCGTCGGCCAGATCCTCGTCCGCCCCGTGTGCGGCCGCCACCCGATGGACCAGGCGTGCCCGACCGTCGACGACCGTGGCCGCCTCGCCGTGCAGGCGACGACGGTTCGTCGGTCGGAGGTCGGCGTAGATCGCCGCCCGGTAGAGGGGATGAGCGAAGTGCAGCTCAGCCTCGGGGCCCTCGACCAGCAGTCCGGCGGCGATGGCATCGTCGCTCGCCTGTGGTGCATCGCCAAGACCCGCCACCGCGGCGACGACCGCGAGGGGCGCATGTTGACCGACGACCGATGCCGCAGCCAGGAAGGACTGCGTCGCGGGAGGCAGGGCGGCGACCCTCGTCAGGATCACCGCAGCGAGGTCGCGGGGCGCCGGAAGTCCGTCATGGCCCGAGGCGTTGAGCAGCGCGACACCGATCTCCTCGAGCAGCGCCCGACAGTAGAGGGGGTTCCCACCGGTATGGGCCAGCAGTCGCTCCGCCCCTTTCCGCGTGAGCGCACCCAGTTCGAGCGCACGCGCCAGGTCGACGAGATCGTCGAGATCGAATCCTTCCAGTCGGACACGGGTAACCCGGGAGTCGCCGGCCACGAAGCGCGACCAACCCGAGTCTCCCGGTGTGTCGGTCCGGGTGGCGACCACCGTCAGCACGGTGTCGGCCCGCAACCGGCGCAGCGCGAAGAGCACGGCCCGCGAGGAGGGCCGATCGGTCCACTGGAGATCGTCGATCACCAGGACGACGGCTCGGCCGTCGTGTTGCAGTTCGTCGAGCCGATCCACGAGTTGCGCGCCGACGATCATGGGATCGGCTCCGGGATCGATGGGGAGCGCCGGCTGCAGTTGATCGATGACTCCGTAGGAGAGCGTCATCTCGTCTTCGTCCGCACTCAGCTCGAGGATCGTGGCGTCGCTGACGGAGGCGAGGAAGTGCGACAGGAGGGTCGACTTGCCCGAACCGGCGGGCGCTTCCACGTAGACGATCTGCGGATCTCCCGCTCGCACCGCAGCGAGCCGATCCCCGAGGATGCCGAGCTCGCGCTGACGACCTACGAACCCGTCCAGGCCGGCCACCCGATCAGCCCGGCCGTAAGGACGGAGCGGCCACGAGCGACCAGTGGTTCGATGACCGGTGGTCGGTCGCGCCGCCAGCGAATGACGTCGGGTGACCGCGCCGGTTCGGCACATCGCCGACTCGCAGGAGAGTGCGGCGCACCATGAGCGTATGCTACCCGGGCAGGCGGAGGGGTCCCCTGGTCCCGGGCCGAGTCCGTCGTCGATCCCGGCCCACCCTGAGCAGCATCGCCGAGAAGGGGATCACTGTGGCCTCCGATACTGGCGTCGACGAGGGACCGGTCCGGTGGCGGATGCTCGCCGTCATCAGCCTGGGCGTGATGGCGCTCACCTTGAACTGGTTCGACGTGGCCACCGCGTTTCCGCTCATCGGTGCGGAATTCCACGTCGGGCTGGGGCCGCTGAGCCTGCTGATCTCCTTGTACATCGTGGGCTACGGCCTGTCGCACGTCCCCGGTGGGATGCTGGCCACCCGATTCGGCATGCAGCGCACGATCGTGCTCGGACTGGCCGTCCAGGGCGTGGCCGGGGTGATGTCCGGACTCGCTCGGAGCTATCCCGAGCTGGCCGCCTTCCGTATCCTCAGCGGGATCGGCGGCTCGGTGTTCGTAGCCGTCGCCATGGCGGCCGTGGTCATCTGGTTCCGCGAGCACGACGTGACCCTCGCCCTCGGGATCACCGGGGGGGCGGCGTTCAGCGCGGGGGCGGCTGTGGCCCTCTATGGGTGGATCTTCGTGCAGCGGGCCGTGGGTTGGCACACGTCGCTGGTGCTCGCGGGGGTCTTCGAACTGCTGGTCGTGGTGATCACCATCGCCACGTTCGGGTTGCCGGCGGGGACGGAGCCGCTCACCGGTGGGCGATTCGAGCGTTCGGCCCTCCGGGCGGCGCTGGCCAGCCGGGACCTGTGGATCTATGGCATCGCTCTGCTCGGGGGGTACGGCGCCTATTTCACGACCTCCCAGCTCTTCGCCGGGTACGCGACCCAGGATCGACACCTCAGCGCGTCATCCAGTGGGCTCCTGTCCGCACTCATCCTGTTGGCGGGGATCCCGGGCAGCCTCCTGGGCGGCTACTGGGCCGACCGGAGCAGGAATCTGCGGGCCTTCATCGTGGGTCCACTCCTGATCGTCGCCGCGCTCCTGGCCCTCATTCCGCTCGTGCCGGACGGAGCACTCTGGGCGCTGGGCATCGGGATCGGGTTCTTCCTGACCTTCGGATTCGCCGGGTGGTTGGCCGTACCGGCACGGGTCTGTGCCATCGATCATGCGTACCTCGGTACCGCAACCGGTCTGATGCTCACGTTGGCGGCCGTGGGGGGCTTCTTCATCCCCATTCTGTTCGGGCACGTCGTGCCGCACTCGAGCTACACGACGGGCTGGATCGCCCTTGCCGTCGTCTCCTCCGCCTTCGCCCTCGTCGGATTCGCCGGCCACAATCCTTCGGCACGTTCGGCGTCCCGAAGGGTGTCCTCCGAGGAGACGGAGGGCCGCTCACGCCACGAAGCGATGCACGGGGTGACCGAGTCGTCCCCACCGAATGCACTGCGGTAGGCGCACGGGTCGCAGCGCTCGGCGTCCTCGCCCCCGGCCCACCGACATGCCCGGCCCCCTAAGTTGGACGGGTTGCCGGACGGGCCGACCGAACACGGGCCGGACGAACCCACGACCGAGGAGATCAGTTACGCATGCCGATCGATCGCATCGCCCTGGTGACCGGCGCCAATCAAGGCGTGGGCCTGCAGGTCACCAGGGAACTCGTCGCCGGCGGCCTGACGGTACTCCTCGGATCACGCGACACGGAGCGTGGTGCAGCCGCGGCACGCGAGGTCGGACCGGGAGCGATCGCGCTCCAGATCGACGTGACGGATGTGACGTCGATCGCCGCGGCCGCCGAGCGGATCCGCCACGAGTTCGGCCGGCTCGACCTGCTGGTCAACAACGCGGGGATCTCGAACACGTCCCGAGAACACCTGTCGCCCGAAGCGTTCGCCGAGCGGCGGAAGGCGAGCACCGCGTCCCTCGATGAGGTCCGGGCGGTCTGGGAGACCAACGTGTTCGGGGTGCTCGCCGTCTACCAGGCGATGCTGCCCCTGATGCGCGAGTCGACCGACGCGCGCATCGTCAACGTGTCGAGCGGGGTCGGATCACTCACGACGAACGCCGATCCGGCGTTCCCCTACCACTCGATCTTCGGCCCCGTCTACCCCGCATCGAAGGCGGCGCTCAACGCCGTCACGCTGGCCATGATGATCGAGTTGGAGTCGACCGACATCAAGGTCAACCTGGTCTCGCCGGCCTTCACCAGCACGAATCTCAACGCGTTCTCGGGCACGGAGTCGGTCGAGGACGGCTCCCGAGAGGTGGTGCGGGTGGCGCTCCTCGGCCCGGACGGCCCCACGGGAACGTTCACGAGGTGGGAGAACAAGCCCATTCCGTGGTGAATGGGCTCGGAGCGACGGCCCGAGCGGCCGACGCCGACCCCGATGTTCAGCGCAGGATCTGTGCGCCGGCGGGCACGCGGTCACGGGCCTCGGGATGGAGCAGTTCGGCGAGGAGCTCCACCCCGTCGACGACCCGCGGCCCGGGTCGCGAGAAGAAGGCGTTGGCGTCGACGGCGATGATCCGGCCGAGTGCCCCCGCCTCGGGACGGTCCAGGAAGTCGGCCGCCTGCGCCACGGCGCCGGCCAGGTCGAACCCGCAGGGTGCGAACACGGTGACGTCGATCTCCTCGGCGCCGATCTCGTCCCAGGTGAGGCGGCGGGACCGCTCCCCCGGCTCGGCGAGCACCGGGACGCCCCCGGCGGCCATCACCATATCCGGCACCCAGTGGCCGGCGTTGAACGGCGGGTCCGGCCACTCGAGGACGAACACCCGTTGCCGATTCCGGTGGGCGACCCGCTGGCGGACCGTATCGACCCGACGACGGAGGTCGGCGACCAGCTCCTCGGCCCGGGGTGCCGTGCCCGTGGCCCGACCGACGGTGCGGATGCACCCGATGACGTCGTCGAGGCTCTCGGGATCGAGCGAGACCACCTCGGCGTGGCAGCCGATGACGTCGAGCGCCTCTTCGACGGCACCCGACGGCACGGCGCACACACGGCACAGGTCCTGGGCCAGGATCAGGTCCGGATCGATCGAGCGGATGCGGGCGTCGTCCAGGGTGTAGATCGAGTCACCGACCGCTATCCGTGTGCTCACCTCGGCGTCGATCTGCCCCGCCGAGAGTGACCCGTCCGTGGGGAGGGCCGTGCCTGACACGATGGCTACGCCGCGGGCCGCTTCCGGATAGTCGCATTCGAAGCTGACGCCTTCCAGGTCGTCGCCGAGGCCCAGTGCATAGACGATCTCCGTGGCGGAAGGCAGCAGCGAGACGATCTTCACGGCCCGATCATCCCGCACCACTCCGGGCCGTGCACGGCGGCCGATGTTCTCCAGCGGTTACGACGCCCGTGGGAGCGGGGTGTCGCCGGCCGCGCTGATGGTCTGCATCAGCGCGAACAGGTCGTCGTTGAACCACTCGTGGGTGATCTTGCCGTCCTCCAGGTAGTACGTGGCGATGCCCGAGTAGCTGACGGCACGGCCGGAGCCCGGAATGCCGAAGAGCTCACCGGTGTGGGTCCCGTGGCTGCTCGTCCGCAGGAACACGATGTTGCCCGCACCGACGACGTCCTCCACGTCGATCACCAGGTCGGACATGCCGCTGTACTACGTCTCGAGCAGCGTTACCAGGGCGTCGAGCCCCACGACGTCGTCGACGTCACCGCCCTGGACCACCCGCGCGTCCTGCGCCCAGTCCTCACCCAGCCGGTCGAATGCCCGGGCATTGGCCAGATCGACCCAGTGGGACGCGGTGCGCTTGTTGGCGACGACGACCTCCGGGTCGGTGGACCGCACAATGGGGCTCGGCGTGCTGACCGGTGCGGCGGCGTGGGGGGTACGGAGCTGTCGGGTGAGGGAGGCCCAGTCGTCCACGGTCCACACCTCGGCGATCCTCCCGTCCTCGATCCGGTGGATGCCCGCTCCTCCGAACTCGACGCTCGCACCCGTGTTCGGGATGCCCAGGAACTCCGCCTGCTGACGTCCCCGGGAGGTGTAGCGGGCACCGACCCGGTCACCGTCGACGGCGAGGTCGTCGACGGTGACCACCAGGTCGCGGAAGGCACCGAAACCGGCCAGCAGTCCGGCGAGGGCGTCGAGACCGTGCACCGCTTCACCACTGCCGTAGTGGGTGATGACGTCCGGGGCGAGTACCTCGCCCAAGGCTTCGAAGTCTCCGGTGTTGATCGCCTCGACGCGGCGACGGACCAGCTGTTCATGGGTCATGTCGGTGCCTCCAATTGCTCTCGTGGGTCATGATGGTGAACGGACGGTGACGGTCGATCAGACGACCGCGCCGCTGACCGCGGGCATGCTCAGACCGGATCCGAGCTCGGCCCGGACAGCCGGGGCGACCTCGGTCCCCAGCAGTTCGATCGCCCGCATCAGATCGGCATGGCCCACGCTGCCGATGGCCAACTGGATGAGCGTGCGCTGGTGTCCGAAGATCTCGTGTTGGAAGAGGATCTTCTCGACCACCTGTTCCGGGGACCCGACGATGTAGGGACCGTCGGGAAGGATCTTCTGGTCGAACTCGGCCCGCGACGTGGGTCCGAACCCCCGCTCACGGCCGACACGGTCCATCACCTCGGCGTCGGCCGGGTAGTAGATGTCCCCCGCCGCCTGGGTGGTGGCCGCCACGAACCCGTGCTGGGTGATGGCCACCGGGAGCTGGGGATGCCCCGAGTCATGGAGCACCCTCCGGTAGAGGTCGATGGCCGGGGCGAAGTGGGCCGGAGGTCCCCCCACGATCCCCAGGGCCAGGGGAAGACCGAGCCGTCCGGCCCGGACGAAGGAGTTGGGACTGCCGCCGACGGCCAACCACACCGGAATGGGCTGTTGTACCGGGGCAGGATGGACCACCACGTCGGTCAACGGGGCCCGGTGCCTGCCGGACCAGGTGACCGGCTGACCGCTTCCGAGGGCCAGGAGAAGCTCGATCTTCTCGGCGAACAAGCTGTCGTAGTCGCCCAGTTCGTATCCGAACAGTCCGAACGTCTCGGTGAACGCACCCCGGCCGGCCATGATCTCGGCCCGGCCACCCGAGAGTGAGTCGAGCATGGAGAACTGCTCCATGACCCGGAGCGGGTCATCGGAGCTGAGGACGGTCACCGAGCTGGTCAGCCGGATGTGTGAGGTCCTGGTGGCGGCGGCGGCCAGCAGGATGGGCGGCGCCGGGGCGGCGAAGTCCGGGCGGTGGTGCTCACCGATCCCGAAGACGTCCAGGCCCACCTGGTCGGCCAGCTCGATCTCCTCCACCAACTCGGGGAGGCGCCGTGCGGCGTCGATGCCGCCCGGCTCGGGGCTCACGTCGGCGAAGGTGAATACTCCGATTTCCATGCTGTGCTCCTCTACTGCGTTCGTGTGACTGTCGCTCGTGGATCGGTGGTGGTCGGGGTCTCCAGCCAGCCGTCGAAGCTCGCCGAGCCTGCGGGACCCTTCCCTCGGCCGGAGGTCACGCCAGAGCGACCGGTGCGCTGTTGCTCAGCTCCTGGAGGAAGCCACCGACGTCGGCATCGGCCCAGTGCTCGACGATCTTCCCGTCGGCGACGCGGTCGAAGAACGTCGCCCGGAGTGTGCCGACGGCCCCGGCGGCCGGGACGCCGTAGAACTCCTCCTTCTGGGTCCCCGTCAGCGCCACGCGCGTAGCGGACAGGTCCCCTTCGGTCACCTGCCCGAGGATCTCGAGACGGACGTCGGGAAATGCAGTGATGAACCCCTTCTCGATTCCCAACCACGCCTCACGGTCGTAGGACCCTCCGAAGGCGTGGTTCTGGAGGTCGGGTGAGATGTACCGCTCCCAGCTGGTGTCGAGGTCGTGCTCGTTGTAGCTCTCCCAGAAGCTGCGGACAACTTCCTGTGTCGTGCTCATGCCTGGTTCTCCTTGCGTGGTCGGTTCTAAGTGGTGACTTGCTTCCACTTTCTACCTGTCCCTCCGTCGTGTCAAGTGGTAATTATCTTCCACTTATTGGACCGTCAAGTGGCGATCACCTACCAGTTGTCCGGATACACTCGGGTGATGCCACCGCCCCGGATCGAGGAGGAACGCGCGCTGCGCGCCGACGCCGAACAGAACCGTGAGCGGATCGTGGAGGCCGCCCGGGAACTGTTCGCCGAGCGCGGGATCGCCGTGACGCGGGAGGAGATCGCCCGGCGGGCGGGGGTGGGGATGGCGACCCTCAAACGTCGATTTCCCACCCGGGCCGACCTCGTCGCCGGTGCGTTCGAGGAGAAGATGTGGGTCTTCGCCACCGGCGCCCGCAAGGCGCTCAAGGATCCCGATCCGTGGCACGGCTTCTGCCGCTACGTCACGTCGCTCTGCGCCATGCAGACCAGTGACCGGGGGTTCAGCGATGTGTTGACCATGACCTTTCCCTCGGTGGCCCGGTTCGAGGCGGCCCGCGTGCAGGCCTACGAGGACTTCTCGGAGTTGACGCGGAGGGCGCAGGCCGTCGGCGCGCTGCGGGAGGACTTCGTCGCCGAGGATCTCATCATCCTGCTCATGGCCAGCGCCGGGGTCGTGGCCGCCACCGGCGGGGCAGCCCCGCGGTCCGCGCCCCGCCTGATCGGCTACCTGCTCCAGGCGTTCGCGGCTCCTGGCGGTGGGCCGCTGCCCGCGCCCCCGTCCTCTCGTCAGATCTACCGGGCGATCGCTCGATTGGACGTCGAGGCCGGCTGAAGACGGTGATGAACGGCGTGCCGTCGGCCGTGGTGATGGTCATGGGTCAGCCGACCATTTCCAGTCCTGGATCTCCGGCATGTCCTGTCCACAGCTGTCGACATAGCGCTTGTGGTCGACGAGCTTGTCCTGCATCGTCTGCTTCAGGTAGCTCCCGGTCGCGCCGAGCTCGGGCAGCCGGTCGATGACGTCCTGGACGAGGTGGAAGCGATCCAGACCGTTCTGGACCCGCAGGTCGAACGGGGTGGTGATCGTCCCCTCCTCCGTGTACCCGCGGACGTGCAGATTCTGATTGGTCCGGCGGTACGTGAGGCGATGGATGAGCCACGGGTAGCCGTGGAACCCGAAGATGATGTGCTTGTCCCGGGTGAAGATGGAGTCGTAGTCGACCGTACTCAGCCCGTGCGGGTGTTCCGTGCTCGGCTCGAGCTTCATCAGGTCGACCACGTTGACGACACGGATCTTGAGCTCGGGCAGGTGTTCACGCAGGATCGAGGTCGCCGCGAGGATCTCGAGGGTCGGGGTGTCGCCGCAGCAGGCCATGACGACATCGGGTTCCGCACCCTGGTCGTTGCTCGCCCACTCCCAGATGCCGATGCCCTCCGTGCAGTGCCGCGTGGCCTCGTCCATGGTCAGCCACTGGGGGAGGGAGTGCTTCCCGGCGACGATCACGTTCACGTAGTTACGGCTGCGCAGGCAGTGGTCGGCGACGGACAGCAGGCAGTTCGCATCGGGTGGCAGGTAGATCCGCACGATCTCGGACTTCTTGTTGGCGGCGTGGTCGAGGAAGCCCGGGTCCTGGTGGGTGAAACCGTTGTGGTCCTGCTGCCAGACATGGGAGGCGAGCAGGTAGTTCAGCGATGCAATCTCCCGGCGCCACGGCAGCTGGGTGGTCACCTTCAGCCACTTCGCGTGCTGATTGAACATGGAGTCGACGATGTGGATGAAGGCTTCGTAGCAGTTGAAGATCCCGTGCCGACCGGTGAGGAGATAGCCCTCCAGCCACCCTTCGCACTGATGCTCGGAGAGCATCGAGTCGAGCACGAGACCCTGTGGCGCGAGGAACTCGTCACCCGGGACCGTATCGGCCTCCCACTGCCGGTTCGTCACCTCGAAGACGGCGCCGAGCAGGTTCGAGAGCGTCTCGTCCGGACCGAAGACCCGGAAGTGGCGGCGTTCGGCGTTGAGGGCGACGACATCACGGAGGAACCCGCCGAGCACGTGGGTGTCCTGGGCGTCCACGGCGCCGGGAGCGGGGACGTCGACCGCGTAGTCACAGAAGTCCGGCATGTGCAGGTCCCGCAGCACCCCACCGTTGGTGTGGCGGTTGGCGCCCATCCGTCGGTCGCCCTTCGGGGCGAGGTCGGCGAGTTCCGGCCGCAGCCGACCGTCCCCGTCGAAGAGCTCCTCGGGCCGGTAGCCGCGCATCCACTCCTCGAGGAGCGCCACGTGCTCGGGGTGTTCGGCATCGACGAGCATCGGCACCTGATGGGAGCGGAACGTACCCTCGATCTTCAGGCCGTCGACGGCTTTCGGGCCGGTCCAGCCCTTGGGTGACCGGAGGACGATCATCGGCCAGCGCGGACGGACGGTCACACCGTTGCGGCGGGCGTCCTCCTGGTAGCGGTGGATCTCCTCGATGACCTCGTCGAGCACGCTGGCCATGAGCTCGTGCATCGTCTCGGGATCGTCACCCTCCACGTAGTACGGGGTCCATCCGCACCCGCGTAGGAACTGGTCGAGCTCCTCGGGTTCGATGCGCGCGAGCACCGTCGGGTTGGAGATCTTGTAGCCGTTCAGGTGCAGGATCGGCAGCACCGCCCCGTCACTGGCAGGATTCAGGAACTTGTTCGAGTGCCACGCCGTGGCCAGTGGTCCGGTCTCCGCTTCACCATCGCCGATGACGCAGGCGACGATGAGGTCCGGGTTGTCGAACACCGCCCCGAACGCGTGGCTCAGCGAGTAGCCGAGTTCACCACCCTCGTGGATCGACCCCGGGGTCGTCGGCGCCACGTGGCTGGAGATACCGCCCGGGAACGAGAACTGGGTGAACAGTCGCTTCAGCCCCGCCTCGTCCTCGCTCACGTCGGGGTAGATCTCGCTGTACGTACCCTCGAGATAGGTGTTGCCGACGAGAGCCGGACCTCCGTGTCCTGGGCCGGCGACATAGAACATGTCGAGGTCGTACTTCGTGATCACCCGGTTGAGGTGCACGTAGATGAAGTTCTGGCCCGGTGTCGTGCCCCAGTGACTGACGACGAGGGGTTTGACGTGGGCGAGCTCGAGCGGGACCCGCAGGAGCGGATTGTCGTAGAGGTAGATCTGACCGACCGACACGTAGTTGGCGGCGCGCCAGTAGGCATCCATCTTCCCGAGCAGATCCGGTGCGAGCGTGCTCCCACCGGAGACCACGTTTCCCGGGTGATCCGCCACGGACGGATCGTCGACGAGGGGCAGCGAGGGATTGGGCACGGGGCGTCGCCTCCGGAAATGCGGCGCCAGAGCGCCAGCGGACCCTCGCTGTAGAAGGCACCACCGAATCTACTCCCCGGCAGGAGTGGGCGGAGAGCGCGTTGTGGTGGGTCGAGGTGCGCTCCGGTCAGCTGAACGCAGCGCCGCCGGCAGTCGGGGCCGGTGATGATGCCCCCACCAGGGTGCGCACGTGACGGGCGATCTCGATGTCCTCCCGTGCGTCGACGACGAGCACCGGCGGGACGTCGTCCGCCCCCGACGCGAGGCCGTCACCGACGAGTGCTGCGTTCTTCTCTGGGTCGATCCGGATGCCGAGGAAGCCGAGGCGGGCACAGACGTCGGCACGCAGTCGGGAGGAACCTTCGCCCGCACCACCGGTGAACACCAAGGCGTCGATCCCGTCCATGGCGGCCACCATGGCCGCCACGTTGGTCTGGATCCGGTACACGTAGACCTCGTAGGCCAGTCGGGCATCCCCGTCCCCCCCGTCGGCGGCGCTGATCACCTTGCGGAGGTCCCCCGACACGCCCGACAGTCCGAGGAGCCCCGACCCGCTCTCGAGCGCAGCTTCGACGTCTGCCGCGGACAGACTCTGCTGCCGTTGCACCCACAGGACGAGTCCCGGGTCGACACTGCCCGAACGGGTCGCCATGACGAGACCCTCCATCGGGGTGAAACCCATGGTCGTGTCGACCGAGTGTCCGAACGCCACCGCCGCGAGTGAGGCACCGCTGCCGATGTGCGCGGTGACCAGTCGGAGAGCGCGGCGAGGGCGGCCGAGCAACTCGCTCGCCCTGCGGCTCGCCCACTCGTGGCTGAGTCCGTGGAATCCGTACCGACGGACACCCCACTCCTCCCTCCAGATGCGGGGCACGGCGTAGGTCGCGGCCTTCGCCGGCATGTCGATGTGGAAACTCGTGTCGAAGCACGCCACCTGCGTCAGGTCGGGTCGGAGCGACTGGAGGGTCCGTACCGCCGCCAGGCAGGGAGGATTGTGCAGCGGTGCCAGATCGACCAGGGCCTGCAGGGTCTCGTCGATGGCGTCGTCCAACACGATGGGACGGGTGAACTGCGACCCGCCATGGACGACGCGGTGTCCGGCCACGTCGATGGTCGGCCCGCGGTCGAGGAACTCGCTGAGCACGGGACCGAACCCGTCAGGACGCACGTTGGGGAGATCCTGGCTGGCCAGTACGGCTTCGCCATCGTCGAGTACCCGCAGTTTCAGACTGCTCGATCCGGCGTTGACGACGAGGACGTGCACGGGACCACTGTGCCAGAGGCGCGTCTCCGCCGACGGATGCCCGGATCACCGATGGACCCCGGTACCGGGGTCCGGGCTAGGGTCGGTGACGAAGCGCCTTCGACAGCGAGGGTCCGGATGGGGAGCGACGAGCCGCCCCCGGACGAACCAGTGGAGGCGTGCTGTCGTGTGGATTTCTTGCCCCATCGGTGATGTACCGGCGAGTCCCCGTCGTTCCCGGGTCTCCCCCGCATGATCGGTGCGACCTTCGAGGCGATCGCCCTACGTTGGGAGGGTGCCGCGGTAGCCGATCTCGGCGTCGACACATCCGATCTGCGGGAGCGCCTGGAGACCCTGAGCGCCGCAGGGGTACACGTGGTCCTGGTGGGCGACGGTCCGCCCGAGGAGACCAACCGCCATTTGTCGGCCGGACCGCAAGGTCCGGGCACCCTCCACCTGTGTTCGATGCAGGGCACCGCACTGCTCGACGTGACCGATGTCAGGGGTGGGAAGGCGGGGGCCGCACCGGTGGACACGACCGGTCCGACGTCGGTGCGGCCACTCCGAGCGCTGGGCGCCCCGGACCGGATGGCGGCGTTTCTGGAAGACCGCGGTATCACCGGCACCCTGATCCTGATCATCGACTGCACAGCTGGTTCGGCTACCGGGTCGGAGGGGGCCGGACAACGGGGCCTCGGCGAGGTGTTCCCCCGGGCCGTCGTGGTCTCGGTGGGTGGCGCACCGGTTGTGCCGGAGGACGGGGTGGTCGCTCCGCGTGGTGGCCCGGAGCACGTCCTCTCCCTCCTCGATGAGCAACTGACCCGGCGGGCGGAGCACCGCGTACCGCAGATCGACAGGGATCCGGCGTGGACCGTCCCGCTCCCGGACGACCGTGACCACGAACGGATGGCGGAGGCCCTCGCCGCACTGTGCAACGGCAGTTCCGGTACACGGGGCTCCCGGGGCGAGGTGGGTCCCGACGCCGCCCCGCTCTTCGTGGTGAACGGTGTCTACGCGGCGGACGGCCACCTGCTGCCCGGACCGGTGTGGACAGGCTTCGACTGCACCGATGCGGTGCGCCCGCCCTCCGTCCGGCGGCTCCTCGACCTGCGGGGTGGCACCCTCTACCGTTTCGGCGACGACAGTGGAGCGCTCCGCTCCCTACGCTTCGCGTCCGTGGCGAAACCGCGGGCCATGGCCCTGCGCGTCGAAGGCCCTGAGGCGTCGCTCGAGCCGGGCGACTCCGTGCGACCTCCGGCCGCGACGTCCACGTTCAGGTCCGAGCGGACGGGCGACCGGTTCGGGGCGACGACAGGTGACCACCACTCCGGAATCGCCGTGGCCGCCCGGGACCGGATCACCACGACGGACGGGCTCCGCATCGTCGAACGCCTGGCCGCCTGGACCGCGGTGCGGACCGGTGTCGCCCGGCTGGACGAGGCCTATGAGCAACTGACGGAGGTCGAGGCACAGGGTTTCGACCGCGCGCTCGCCGACCACCGCGAGGCGTGGGCCCGTCGGTGGACCGATGCCGAGGTGACCATCGACGGGGACCCCGAGGCGGAACTCGCCGCCCGATTCGCCGTGTTCCACCTGCTGTCGGCGGCCTCGGATCACGGTGAATCGGCGGTCGGCGCACGCGGAATGACGGGCTCGGGCTACGCCGGACACGTGTTCTGGGATGCGGACGTCTTCGTCCTCCCCGCGTTGGCCGCCATCCGGCCCGCCGCGGCACGATCCATGCTCGAGTACCGCATCCGCCGGCTACCGGCGGCCCACGCCGCGGCGCGGGCGCTCGGTCGGGACGGTGCCCGTTTCCCCTGGGAGTCGGCCGGCGACGGCAGCGACGTGACGCCGCACCAGGTCATCGGTCCCGACGGGACACCCGTCGACATCGCCACGGGCCCCCAGGAGGAGCACATCGTGGCCGATGTGGCCTGGGCGGCAACCCACTACGCCTCCTGGACGGGTGATGCCGGGTTCCTGGCCGGACCGGGACGTCCGCTGCTCGTCGACACCGCCCGCTACTGGGCCAGCCGCATCGAGACCGACGGCGATGGCAGTGGTCACATCCGCGGTGTGGTGGGGCCCGACGAATACCACGTGGACGTCGCGGACAACGCCTATACCAACGTCATGGCCCGATGGAACCTCCGACAGGGGGCCTCACTCCTGGCGGAGGACGGCGCCTCGGACGAAGCCTCCAGGTGGCTGGATCTCGCGGCATCGCTGTACGACGGATGGGACCCCGCCACGCAACGGTACGAGCAGTTCCACGGCTACTTCGACCTGGAGCCACTCCTGATGTCCGAAGTCGGGACACCGCCGATCGCGGTCGACGTCCTGCTCGGTGCGGAGCGGGTGTCCGGATCCCAGCTGATCAAGCAGGCGGACGTGCTGATGGCCCACCAACTCGTCCCCGAAGCACTGGAGGCGGGATCCCTCCGGTCCTGCCTGGACTACTACGAGCCGCGGACGGCCCACGGCAGCTCCCTCTCGCCCGCCGTCTCCGCCACCCTCCTGGCCCGGGCGGGCGAGCCGGAACGGGCCCTCGCCCTGTTCCGGTTGGCCGCCCGCCTCGATCTCGACAACACCACCGGAGCGACGGCCGACGGTCTGCATCTCGCCACCATGGGAGGGGTGTGGCAGGCCCTGGCGTTCGGGTTCCTGGGCCTGGCGGCCGACGAGGAGACGCTCGTCATCCGGCCGACTCTCCCGGACGCCTGGCACGCACTCACCCTCAGCTTCCGCTACGTCGGCCAGCCCGTCCGCGTGCGGGCCGAGGCCGACCACGTGACCGTCACCTGTGCGTCTCCCCTACCTGTCGACGTCGACGGGCAGGGAGCCTCGCGATGTCCGTCCGGAACCACCTCGTTCGAGCGTGCGGGTCTCCGTCACGCAAACGAGTGCGCATGATGCACGTCCTCGCCGCACTCGATACCTCGTCGTCCGCACGGGGGGTCCTGGACACCGCGCTCCACGTCGGACGCCTTACGGGTACGACGGTCGTGGCGGTGCACGTGCGCACGGGCGCTGCCGAACCGGTCGACATGATCGAAGCGCGGTGCGAGGAGGAGGGTGTCGCTCTCCGCGTGCTCTCCGGCGACCCCGGCCCGATCCTGATCAAGGCCCTCGGCGGGCCGGAGGTGGCCGCCGCGGTCATCGGAGGATGCGCCCGGCCGACACCTACGGTCGCCGGGGCCTGCCGGGTGACACACGCCATCCTCGAACGGACGAACACACCGGTCGTCGTGACGCCTCAGGCCAGAGGGACCCGTGGGGAGATCCACCGGCTCCTGCTGCCGCTCGAGGGCTCCGACGTGTCGTCCCGGGCGGTGCTCGACCAGCTGGTCCCTCTGATCACCGCTGACGTCGAGCTGGAGGTGCTGCACGTCTTCACCCCGGACACCGTCCCGGCCATGCTCGACCAGCCCGCCTACAGCCTGGACACCCTCGGGAAGGAGTTCCTCAGTAGGCACTGCCCCGGGGCGGACCGGATCGCGTTGCGGGGCGGCGGTGTCGTCGACCAGGTGGCTCGTGTATCCGTCGACGATCAGGTGGATCTGATCGTGCTCACGTGGTCGCAGAATTCTTCTCCCCGGCACGCCCAGGTGGTCCGGGGGGTGCTGGAGGGCTCGTCCATGCCCGTGCTCCTGCTTCCCGTCCAACCCCCGGCCGACTCGCCGGCCGACACGGCGGCCGTCCACAGCACGATCACCCTGGTGGACAGGTGAGTGTCGACCCGGTGGGTGACGGAGGGGTGACCGGCGAACCCGGACTGGGCCTGCCCGGCGGGTCAGCAGCCTGTCTGTTCGATGTCGACGGGGTCCTCACCGAGACGGCGACCGTCCACGCCGCAGCCTGGAAGGAGATGTTCGACGCGTTCCTGCGAATCCGTGCCGGGGCGGACGGCGAGCCGTTCGTCCCGTTCGACACCGTCGCCGACTACGACTCCTTCGTCGACGGTCTGCCGAGGGCGGACGGCACGCGCACGTTCCTCGGCTCCCGCGGGATCGAGCTTCCGGATGGTGCGGACGACGATCCGGCCGGCTGGGCGACGATCCATGGTCTCGGCACCGCCAAGAACCAGATCTTCCTGCGCCTGATCCACGACGGCGGAGTCGAGGCCTACCCCGGCTCCGTCCGCTTCGTGCGGGCCGCCCGTGCCGCCGGACTCCGTCGGGCCGTGGTGTCGTCGAGCGAGAACTGCGCCGCTGTCCTCGAAGCGGCCGGCATCGCCGATCTCTTCGAGGTCCGGATCGACGGCACGACGGAGGCCCATGAGCACCTGCCGGGGAAGCCTGCTCCGGACACCTACCTGGCGGCGGCACGCGCCCTCGGTGTGGAACCGGCCCACGCCGTCGTCTTCGAGGACGCGCTCTCCGGCGTCGAGGCCGGCAGGGCGGGGGCGTTCGGTTACGTCGTCGGCGTCGACCGGGTCGGCCAGACCGAGGCGTTGCGCGCCCACGGTGCCGACGTGGTGGTGACCGATCTGGCCGAGCTGCTGGGGAGCCCGTGATCCGACAGCTGGCGGTGGCCGTCGCTGACCGGCGACCAGCCCACGACCGGTGCCCCGGTCAGCTGAGGGTTGCCGTGCCCGTTTCGGGACGCTCGCCGTTCTCCACCAGGTCCTGGGCGACCTCCCGGAGCTTCACATTGAGATGTTGGGAGGCCTGACGCAGCACGTTGAACGCCTGGACGGCGGTGATCCGCTCACGCTCCATCAGGATGCCCTGGGCCTGGCCGATGAGTTCGCGGGTGACCAGTGCGGCCTGGAGGTTCTCGGCCCGGCGCTCTTCGTTCTCGTGGTCGCGGGCGATCGCCAGCGCGAATCCGGCCATCGAGGCCAGCAGGAGTCCACGGGCCCGGTCCATCACACCGAAGGCGTCCGGGAGCCGGGCGTAGAGGACCAGCGCACCGACGGTGGCGTCGCTGGCCAACGGGAGCGCCAGGGCGCTCCGCATCCCGAGGGCCGCCGCCTCCGGACCGAACGCGGGCCAGCGGGGGTCGTCGCCGAGCTCTCCGGAATAGAAGGGGGTCCCGTGCTCGACCGCGTCGAGACCGGGTCCTTCGTGGCTCCGCAACTGACACGCATCCGCCCCGGCGGACGTGGGGTCCGAGCTCGCCCGGGCGACGAGGTCCCCGTCGTCGATGAGGAGCACACCGGCGGACTCGCACGGCTCCAAGGTGGCGACCGAGAGGACGATGGCCCGGTTCAGGCTGTCCTGGACGCTGGTCGAGCGCAGGAGGTCGTGGGCGATGTCGGTGAACTCGACCGCCGCCTCGAGCGTTGCGTGCTCGGCGGCGCCGGCATCTCGTGCAGTGGCCTCCACAGCGCCTCACTCGGTCGTCCCGCTCCGCAGTGTGACACGGATCGGGCGAGGCACCGGAATTCGCACACGGCCGTCGCGGTGCATCCGGGGGCGACGGTCCGCCACCGGATCGATATGGACGGATGCCTCCGGTTAGCGGCCTACACTGTCCCGATGGCCCGGACCGACGTCACGAAGGAGCGCTCCTTGCGCGCGGATGCGGAGCAGAACCGGGCACGGATCGTCGGAGCAGCCCAGGAACTGTTCGCGGAGCACGGGATCAACGTGACCATGGAAGAGGTGGCCAGACGGGCCGGTGTGGGCGTCGCCACCCTCTACCGTCGGTTTCCGACCCGTTCCGACCTTCTGGCCGGTGCCTTCGAGGACAAGATGCGCCTGTTCGCCGACGGGGCCCGCAGGGCGTTGGAGGATCCCGATCCGTGGCACGGCTTCTGTCGATTCGTCACGATGCTGTGCGCCATGCAGGCCGATGACCGTGGGTTCAACGACGTGCTGACCATGACGTTCCCCAAGGTCACCGGGTTCGAATCCGCCCGCAACGAGGGGTACGTCGCCGTCGCCGAACTGGTCCGGCAGGCCCAGGATGCTGGCGCTCTGCGCAAGGACTTCGTCCCTGAGGACCTCATCATCCTGCTGATGGCCAACGCCGGGGTCGTGGCTGCCACCGGAAAGGTGGCACCGCGCTCCGCCCCCCGCCTGGTCGGCTACCTGCTCCAGGCGTTCGCCGCACCCGGCGAGGACGACCTGCCACCACCACCCTCCTATCGTCAGGTCACCAAGGCGCTGCTGCGGTTCACCGACCGCATCGACTGACGCACGTCATCACCGGGGCATCGGGGTCGCGGGCCGGTCGCGTCCGCCCAGCTCTCCGATCCCACGCTCTCCAGCCGCGACCCCGTCGACCGTCCCGTCGGCATTCCACCGTGCGTTGCTATGTGGAGGCTTTCTTCCTGTTAAGGGTTGACAAGTGGAGGATATCGTCCATATCCTGATCTAACCGGAAGTACTCATCCACTTAGATCAAGGAGAGCCGATGCCGTCCACCACCCAGCGCACGCTGCACAAGGGATGGGCACTCGCACTGCTCGTCACCGTGCAGTTCATGCTCATCCTGGACTCGTCCATCATCAACGTGGCGCTGCCCTCGATCCAGAGCCACTTCCATGTGGCGACCGAGAGCACGCTCAGTTGGGTGGTCGACGGCTATGTCCTGACCTTCGGAGGGCTCCTCCTCCTCGGTGGTCGGTTGGGCGACCGGTTCGGACGCCGGAGGTTGTTCTTCCTCGGGACAGCACTCTTCGGTGCCGCGTCGTTTGCCGCCGGCATCGCCCCCAGCTTCGGGTTCCTGGTCGCTTCGCGCTTCATCCAGGGCGCGGGGGCGGCCATGGTCGCTCCCGCCGCACTGGGGCTGCTCACGGTGATCTTCGACGAGGGGAAGGAGCGCAACAAGGCGCTGGGCATCTGGGGTGCGGTCAGTGGCAGTGGTGGCGCGGCCGGGCTGATCATGGGCGGCGTCCTGACCACCGAGCTCAACTGGCGGTGGGTCTTCTGGGTCAACGTGCCGATCGTGCTCGGAGCTCTCGCCCTCACCCCCCGGCTGCTGCCTTCCGCCAGCGGGGAACGTTCGGTCGGCTCCTTCGACCTGCCGGGTGCCACGACCGTGGTCCTCGGCATCACCTCCGTCGTCTACGGCTTCGTGGAGGCGGGCAACAAGGGGTGGGCCTCGGCCAACTCCTACGGATTCATCGCCCTCGGCGTCGCACTCCTCGGGGTCTTCGTGGTGATCGAAGAGCACACCACCCATCCCCTGGTCCGGTTCTCCATCTTCCGGTCCCGTTCGATCTCCGGTGCGAACCTGGCCATGCTGACGTTCTACATGGCGGCCATCGGGGTGTGGTTCTACCTGGCCCTCTACCTGCAGGAGGTGAAGGGGTACAGCGCGCTGAAGGCCGGGATCCTCGTCCTCCCGCTCAATGTCACGATCATCATGACGGCCACCCTCTCGTCCCGGTTGATCAGCCGGTTCGGTCCGAAGCCCGTCGCCGCCTCCGGATCACTGCTCCTCGCCGGGGGGCTCTACTGGCTCCACTTCATGACGGTCGCCGGTTCGTACGCTTCGGTGGTCCTCGGGCCCCTCATCCTCATGGGCCTGGGGCTCGGACTGGTGATGGTCGCCCTGACCGTCGGGGCGGTCTCGGGGGTGGCCCCCGAGGACGCCGGACTGGCGTCGGGAGTGTTCAACACGGTGAGCCAGGTCGGAGCAGCCGTCGGCCTGGCCGTCCTGACCACCATCTCCACCACCCAGACGGCCCATGCTCTGGGTCACGGGGCCAGCGCCCAGCAGGCACTCAACCAGGGCTTTTCGGATGCCGTGCTGCTCGCCACCGGATTTGCCGTGGCGGCACTGCTCATCTCCGTCTTCGTCCTGTCCAACCGCGAGAACCGGGCCTTCGTCGAGATGGTGAAGGCCGGCGGAGCCGAACTCGGGGACGTGGCCGACGCCGTGGCGGAGGCCGAGGGCCTGGCCGCCCTCGGAGGTGAGGGATTCGAGTCCTCGAGGGTCACCTCGGGATGAGCGCGGGCGGGCAACCCGTTCCACGACGGGGTGATCCGGACGAATCCGGAGGGGCAGGCCCTTCGTTCCACCGGGACCACGGGTCCGTGGCCCGTCAGGTACCCGTCGAGGTCGACGGTTGACGGGTCCGGCGACCGGGGTAGGACTTTCCGAGGGTCCCGAGGTGTTGGGAAAGGTGCATGCGACATCCACGAACATCGGAATCCTGTCTGACCAGGTCGACGGCTCCCACCCACGCTGGGCAGATCCGCCAGGTGAGCCACGTCCCCCGGGGGGGACGCGGGTGACGGCCACCACCGGACTGATGGCGGTCGCCCCGAACGGCCCGGATCCTGCGGACGACGCTCCGGACGGCCGGCGGACGCGCCACGGGCGCTCGCTGACGATGAGCGCGCTTGTAGCCGCCAACATCTGGGCGAAGAAGGCGCGGTCCACCGGCATCGCCTTCGCCGTCGCCCTCGCCGTCATGACCGTGGTGACACTGACCGTCGTCAGCAGCGGGCTCGAGACCGCGGCCAGTGCCGTGCTGACCGTGGGGAAGGCGGACTTCACGGTGGCCCAGAACGGGGTGTCCGACCTGCTCTACAGCAACATCGACACCGGACAGCTGGCCCGGATCGGTGCCACGCCGGGGGTCAAGAGCTCGGTGGGCGTGCTCCTGGAGACCGAGCACATCGACGCCGCCAACCCGCTGTTCATCGAGATCGGCATCCAACCGAGCGACCTCACCACCTTCGGGGTGACGGTCGTGGCCGGCCGGGCCTACGGGCCGACGGCGAGCAACGAGGTCATGCTCGGCTGGCGGGCCGCACAGAACCTGGGCCTCCACGTGGGCGGCACCTTCAAGGCCAACGGCACCACCAACAAGGTGGTCGGGATCTACTCCACCGGCATCTCCTACGGGGATTCGGCGGCGATGTTCCCACTGCCCGCGCTCCAGGCGTACAACCGGGTCCCCGGGTCGGTCTCGCTGGTGTTCGTGAAGATCGCCCCAGGGCAGTCGTCGGCCCGGGTACAACGCACGTTGACCACGGATCAGCCGGAGCTCACCACGATCTCCACGCTCGCCCAGGCGGGACGGGCCGACCGCAACCTCGTCTTCCTCAAGGCGGCGGTCACCGGCAGCACGGTGCTGGCCGTCGTGATCGGAGCCATCGTGGTCGGCAACACCATGCTGCTCTCCCTCTTCGAACGGACCCGGGAGTTCGGGCTGCTGCGGGCCATCGGCTGGGGCCGGCGCCGGGTGGTGTGGCTCGTCGTCTCCGAGAGCCTCGTCCTCGCCGTGCTCGGATCCGCACTCGGCATCGGCTTCTCGTTCCTGGTGACGACGGTGCTCGAGGCCCTGCCCCAGCTCCACGGCGTGCTCCACTCCAACTTCACGTCGGGCGCCTTCTGGCACGGCCTCGCCGTGGGCATCGGCATGGCGGTGCTCGGTTCGCTCTATCCGTCGATCCGGGCCGCCAATCTGCGACCCCTGAAGGCGCTCAACCATGAGTGACCTCGCGACAACGGTGCCGAAGATCGAGACCCACGGGGTCACCAAGCTCTACGCCGACGGACGGGTGCAGGCCCTCGCCGGCGTGGACCTCACCGTGGCGGCCGGCGAGTTCGTGGCCATCACGGGACCGTCCGGGTGCGGGAAGTCCACGCTCCTCGGGCTGCTGGCCGCTCTGGACGCCCCGACATCGGGCACCATCCGGGTGGGCTCCTACGAGCTGGACAAGCTCCACGACGCCAACCGCTTCCGACGCCAGGAGGTGGGCCTGGTCTTCCAGTTCCACAACCTGCTGCCCCGGCTGTCGGCGTTGCACAACGTGGAGATCGCCATGCTCGGCTCGACCCGCCCCCACGGCGAGCGCACCGACTTCGCCCTCGGCCTCCTGGAGGACGTCGGACTCGGCCACCTCGCCGACCGCCGGCCGCCGCAGCTGTCCGGAGGCGAGCGTCAACGGGTGGCCGTCGCCCGGGCATTGGCCAACGAGCCGTCGGTGCTCTTCGCCGACGAGCCGACCGGAAGCCTCGACAGCCAGTCCACCGAAGTGGTGCTCCGCCTGTTCCAACGCCTGCGCACGGACCACGGGGTCACCGTCGTCATGGTGACCCACGACGAGGCGGTGGCGGCGACGGCGGACCGCACCGTGCACATGCTCGACGGCCGGATCGTCCAGGTCGAGGCGGGCGCGACGGCCTGAGCGCGGCCGGTCCGCAGGACGGAGTGCCCAGCGAGGTACCCCCCTCGCCTGCGGTTACGAGCCGCACACCTCGCGGATGGTTTCCCTCAGCCACTGGTGCGCCGGGTCGTGTGTGAAGCGGCGGTGCCAGGTCTGGGCCACCTCGATCGGCGGGAGTTCGAACGGCAGGGCGATGGTGGAGAGCCCTGAGATCCCACCATGGCCGACGATGGCCGCGGGTGCGAACGTCACCAGATCGGTGGCGGCCACGATGGCCAGCGCCGGGTAGAAATCCGGCACGGTGGCAACCACCCGTCGTTCCTGACCGAGTCGGTCGAGCTGGACATCCACCGGTCCGTGTCGAAAGCCTCGACGCGACACGGCGAGATGACCGAACGCACCGAGACGTCGTGCGGTGACCCTGCCCTTCGTGAGGGGATGCCCGGAGCGGACGACACCGGAGAGGAATTCGGTGCGGAGGATCTCGCTCTCGAGCCCGTCGTCGAGTGCGTGCACCACACCGAGGTCCAGGTCCACGTGACCGTCCCGGAGCTCGGCCATGCTCTCGGTCCCCTCGCCGGCGAACCGGATCGACACCTTGGGTGCCTCGGTCTGGAGGTGGGCGACCAGCAGCCCGCCGAACGCCCCGATCAACGCGTCGCTGGCCCGGAGGGTGAACACCCGGTCGAGCTGGGTCGAGTCGACAGTTCCCGGCGGCCGGAATGCGGCGGCCCCCAGCTCCACGGCGCGGCGGACATCGGGAGCGATCGCCACGGCGTGCTCGGTGGGTACGAGGGTCCGACCGGCCCGAACCAGGAGCGGGTCACCGGTGATCCGTCGGAGTTTCCCCAAGGTGCGCGACATGGTCGGCGTCGACACATGGGTGCGCTCCGCGGCCCGGGTCACGCTCTGCTCCTCCAGTAGGGCGTTGAGGGCCACGAGCAGACTCAGGTCTTCCGG
>Ga0302279_10001481_pt1 | contig 33216 bp, 34 predicted proteins | sample III_Bog_N3_3_FD_194541 | JGI IMG/M metagenome (GOLD analysis project Ga0302279, IMG submission 194541) | Peat permafrost microbial communities from Stordalen Mire near Abisko, Sweden - III_Bog_N3_3 | ecosystem: Environmental > Terrestrial > Soil > Wetlands > Peat | place: Sweden: Abisko...
GGCGGCGGCCTTGGCGGCCTCGGGACCGTGCAACAGGGCGGTGGCCTCGCTGGCCAGCAGCTTCTTGGCCTCGTTGACCTCGGCGCCCTGCAGCGCGCCCAGCCGCTCGATCTCGTCCAGCGGCAGTTCGGTGAACAGCTTCAGGAAGCGCACCACGTCGGCGTCCTCGGTGTTGCGCCAGAACTGCCAGTAATCGTAGGGGCTGCGCAGGTCGGCGTTGAGCCAGACCGCCCCGTCGACGGTCTTGCCCATCTTCACCCCCGAGGCGGTGGTCACCAGCGGCGTGGTCAGGCCGAACGCCTCCGCCCCGTCCATCCGCCGGATCAGGTCGATGCCGTTGACGATATTGCCCCACTGCTCGGAGCCGCCGAACTGCAGGGTGCAGCCGTAGCGCCGGTGCAGCTCGACGAAGTCGGTTGCCTGCATCAGCATGTAGTTGAACTCGAGGAAAGTCAGCGCCTGCTCGGCCTCCAGCCGGCTGCGGACGAACTCCAGGGCGACCATCTTGTTGATGGTGAAGTGCACGCCGTACTCGCGCAGGAAGTCGATGTAGCCCAGCCGGTCCAGCCACTCGGCGTTGTTGCTCATCACCGCGTCGGTGGGGTTGCTACCGAAGCGCAGGAACGGCTCGAAGGCCCGGCGGATGCCGGCGATGTTGGCGGCGATCACCGCGTCGGAGAGCATGGGACGCTGGGTGGACTTGTCGGACGGGTCGCCGACCTTGGTGGTGCCGCCGCCCATCAGCACGATCGGCCGGTGGCCGGTCTGCTGCAGCCGGCGCAGGGTCATGATCTGCATCAGGCTGCCGACGTGCAGCGAGGTCGCGGTGGCGTCGAAGCCGATGTAGGCGGTGATCGGGCCTTTCAGCGCGGCGGCGTCCAGGCCGCCGATGTCGCTCGCCTGGTAGACGTGGCCGCGCTCGATGAGCACGCGGACGAGGTCCGACTTGGGCTTGAAAGACGTGAGATCGGCTTGCGCAGGCATGAACGGCTCCTTGGGGTGGCTTTCGGCCGGAGACCGTCTCTTGGCAAGAGCCCGACGCCGACCTGATGGCGGCGGGGCGTGATTGACCGGCCGCTCGCTAGATGGGCGAGCGGTAATAGCGGGCGGTGAGGCGGGCCAAGTTGGTCATGGGCGCGCTGGCTACACGCAGCGGGGTGTGGCAGTCAAGGTGGTGACGCGTAGACGTCAATCGGCGCCAAAATGGCGAGCGCTCGCCATACGAAGAGCGGAGACGTTTGAGTGAGGACCGTCGGGCTACTGCTGATCGGGTTGGGCGCGGCGTCTCTCATGCTGCTCGCGGGTTTCATGCTGTGGGCCCACTACATGTACGCAGTCGGATCGCTCCCCTTCATGCTGCGTGTTCGGCCGGCGCTGCCGGGCCTCGCCATCATGATCGTTGGCGCGCTGCTCGTCTGGCGCGCGCAACGCCGCGCAATCTTACGCTGAGACCCTACCATGCGCGTCCTTGGCTTCATGACCGGCACATCCCTCGACGCCGTCGACATGGCGGTGCTGGAGACCGACGGCGAGGAGATCCTGGAGCTGGGGCCGGCGGGGGAGAAGAAGCTCGATCCGGCGGTGCGGGCGCTGGTGGAGGCGGCGATCGGCGATGCGTTGCGCCTGAAGGCCGGCGATCCGATCCCGGCCAGTTTCGCGCCGGCGGCGGCGGCCATCGCCGCCGAGCATGTCGCGGCCGGCGAGGCGTTCATGCTGGAGCACCGCATTCTGCCCGGCGACCTCACCGTCATCGGGCTGCAAGGCCAGACGGTGCTGCACGCGCCGCCGGGGCCGGACCGCGAGGCCGGCCAGACCATCCAGCTGATCGACGCCAAGGCGGTGGCCGAGGGCCTGGGCGTGCCGACCATCTACGACCTGCGCTCCGACGACGTCGCCGCCGGCGGCCAGGGCGCGCCGCTGGCCCCGGTCTATCACGCCGCCCTGGTGCGGTTTTCCGGCCTGCACACGCCGACGGCGGTGCTCAATCTCGGGGGCGTCGCCAATGTGACGCTGGTCAAGGCCGACGGCTCGCTGGAGGCTTTCGACACCGGCCCGGCCAACGGCATGATCGACCTTTTGGTCCAGGACCGCACGGACCGCCGGTTCGACGAGGGCGGCGCGCTGGCGCGGGCCGGGACCGTGCACGAACGGGCGCTGGCCGGCTATCTCAGCCATCCTTATTTCTCAATTCGCGGCCCGAAGTCGCTGGATCGGTTCGACTTTTCGTTAGATCGCGTGGCGCCTCTGTCGCTTGAGGACGCCTGCGCCACCCTGACCGTGTTCGCCGCCGAGGCGGTGGCGCGGGGGTTGAAGAGCTGTTCGGAAATCCCGCTCAGGCTGGTGGTCACCGGCGGCGGGCGGCGCAATCCGGCGCTGATGGACGAGATCAGGGCGCGCGTGCCGCTGCCAGTGATGACCGCCGAGGAGGCCGACTGGCGCGGCGACTCGGTCGAGGCCGAAGCCTTCGCCTTCCTCGCCGCCCGCTCGATGCTGGGCCTGCCGATCTCGTTCCCGGGCACGACCGGCGTGCCGTCGCCCATGACCGGGGGGCGGATGGTGATGCCTTAGTGCGTGGTTCGAGACGCGCCTCCGGCGCTCCTCACCATGACGAAGAGGGTAGGGCTTCTACAAACCTCGTCGTCCTGAGCAGCCGGCGACGCCGGCGTCTCGAAGGACGCAGGGCCTAAGCCATCTCCCGCTGGCGCACCGGCGCAGCCGGCGGCGTCGCCGGGCGGCCGCCGGGGCGGGAGGCGTCGGAGAGGCGCTTGATCGCGTCCTCGGGCAGTTTCAGCTCGAAGGCGGGGAGGTAATCCTGAAGCTGCTCAAGCGTGCGCGGGCCGGTGATGACGCTGGTGACGCCGCGCCGGGTGAGGCACCAGGCGATGGCCACGGCCACCGGCGTCGCGCCGAGATTCGCCGCCACGGCCTCCACCGCCTCGACGATCTCGAAGTTGCGGTCGGTGAGCACCATCGCCGCCATGCCCGGACGGCCCATCCGTCGGCCGTAGCGGGTGTCCGCCGCCGGCGCCTGGCCGCGCTGGTACTTGCCGGAGAGAATCCCGCCGCCGAGGGGGCTGTAGATCAGCGTGCCGAGGCCATGGCGCTCGGCGGTGGGCAGTACGTCGGTCTCGATGTCGCGGCTGATCAGCGAATAGCGCGGCTGCAGGCTGGTCAGCGGAATGCCGCCATTGCGCTCGGCCGCCCACTGGCACTCGACGATCTGGCTGCCGGTGAAGTTGGAGCAGCCGATGTAGCGCACCTTTCCGGCGCGGACGAAGCCGGCCAGGGTGTCCATCGACTCCTCCAGCGGCGTGTCGGGGTCGAAGTGGTGCATCTGGTAGAGGTCGATGTAATCGACCCCCAGTCGCTTCAGGCTGGCGTCAAGAGCGCGGGTCAGGTGCAGGCGCGAGAGGCCGACGTCGTTGGGGCCGGGGCCTTGCTGGCCGCGGGCCTTGGTGGCGATCACCACCTTGTCGCGCTTGCCGGCCACCGCCCGGCCGACCACCTGCTCGGACTGGCCGCCGGTGTAGACGTTGGCGGTGTCGATGAAGTTGTTCCCGGCGTCCAGGAACGCATCGATGATCCGCCGCGCATCGGCTTCGCTGGTGGGCGCCGTGTCCGAGGTTCCGAAATTCATCGCGCCCAGGCAGGCGCGGCTGACCTTGAGGCCCGAACGGCCCAGATTGACGTATTCCATGGCTTGAAATCTCCCTTAGTCCAAATGCCCCGGACCTTGGGGGCATTCTCGCACGGGGAGGACGCCGGCGGCCAGAAGTCAGGTGCGGTCGAACCCTCACTTCGCCGTCACCCCGGCCGGAGCGTCTTCTAGGACGCGCAGAGCCGGGGTCAGACGGGCCGTCACCGAGCTGGAAGTCGTCTATGAACCGGCGCGTCCGGCCCCGGATCGGCCTCAAGAGCCGTCCGGGGTGACGGCGGTGGAGTTAAGCCGGCTGAGCCGCCAGCCGCTTGTCCAGGTAAGCCCCGACGCGCTTTTCCACTTCCGGCAGTTGCTGGGCCCAGAAGTGGCCGGCGCCTTCGACCAGGTCGTAGTCGATGACGATGCCCTTCTGGGTGCGCAGCTTGGAGACCACGCGCTCGACCTCGACAGGCTGGGTGATGGTGTCGGCCGAACCGTGCAGGATCAGGCCCGACGCCGGGCAGGGGGCCAGGAACGAGAAGTCGTAGGTGTTGGTGGGCGGCGAGACCGAGATGAAGCCGTCGGTCTCCGGGCGGCGCATCAAGAGCTGCATGCCGATCCAGGCGCCGAAGCTGTAGCCGGCGACCCAGCACTGCGAGGCGGCCGGGTTGGTGGTCTGCAGCCAGTCCAGAGCCGTCGCCGCGTCAGCCAGCTCGCCGATGCCGGCGTCGAACTCGCCCTGGCTGCGGCCGACGCCGCGGAAATTGAACCGCATCACCGAGAAGCCGCGCTTCATGAACAGGTGAAACAGCTGCACCGCCACGGGATTGTCCATGTGGCCGCCGGCCTTGGGGTGCGGATGCAGGATCAGCGCGATCGGCGCGGTTTCTTCCTTGCGCGGCGAGTATCGCGCTTCGATCCGACCGGCCGCGCCGGTAAGCACCAATTCGGGCATGACGTCCTTTAAGAATGCGCGCGGGAATAGTTGACCACAGCGCTTGGTTTTCCTACATGCCCCTTCACGGACGCCTTTCAAGAGGCTGTCGCCTTCGGGGCGGCGGCTTGTAACAAAGGCGACCTCCAAATAGCGAGAAAATAGCGACCAGGCCGATGCAGCTCAGCACCAAGGGACGCTACGCCGTGATGGCGATGACCGATCTGGCCGCCCGCGCCAGCGACCGGGCCGTCGCCCTGGCCGAGATCGCCGAGAGCCAGGAGATCTCCCTGGCCTATCTGGAACAGCTGTTCTCCCGCCTGCGCCGGCGCGGTCTGGTGCTGTCCAGCCGGGGCCCCGGCGGCGGTTATCGCCTGGCCAAGAGCGCCGCCGAGACCTCGGTGGCCGAGGTGGTGACCGCGGTGGACGAGCCGCTGAAGGCGGTGCGCTGCAGCGGCGGGCCGACCGGCTGCATGAAAGGCGGCGCCCGCTGCCTGACCCACGACCTCTGGGAAGAGACCGGCCGGCAGATTCAGGCCTATCTGGGCAGCGTTTCCCTGGCCGACGTTGTCAGCGGCGAGTTGCGTCGCGGCGAAGCGGCGAGGGCGGCGTGAGCACCTACCTCGACTACAACGCTACGGCCAAGGTGCGCCCGGAAGCGGCGGCCGCGGTCGCGCGGGCCCTTGAGATCGGTGGCAATCCGTCGTCGGTGCATGCGGCCGGTCGGGCGGCGCGCCAGCTGGTCGAGACTGCCCGGGCCGAGGTGGCCGCGCTGGTCGGCGCGCAGCCGCAGTCGGTGGTGTTCGTCAGTGGTGGCACGGAGGCCAACGCCCTGGCGATCGAGAGCGCCGTGGCGGCCGGAGTCGAGCGGATCATCGTCGGCGCCACCGAGCACGACGCGGTGCTGGAGAACGCCAGGGCGGCCGGCCTGCCGCTGGAGATCTGGCCGGTGGACCGGGCGGGCGTCGCCGATCTGGACTGGCTGGCCGAACGGCTGAGCCACGGCGGCCGGACGCTGGTCTGCCTGATGCTCGCCAACAACGAGACCGGGGTGATCCAGCCGGTGGCCGAGGCCGCGGCGCTGGTGCGCGCGGCGAACGGCTGGCTGCACGCCGATGCGGTGCAGGCGGCGGGCAAGATCGGCATCGATTTCAATGGCCTGGGCGCGGACACCATGGCGCTGTCGGCGCATAAGCTCGGCGGGCCGCAGGGCGTGGGCGCGCTCATTGCCGGCTCGCGCTCGACCATCGCCCGGCGCCTGCACGGCGGCGGCCAGGAGCGCGGCCGCCGAGCGGGCACCGAGAACGTCCCCGGAATCGCCGGCTTCGGCGCAGCGGCCAAGGTTGCTGCGGCGCAACTGGCGGATATCGCCGCCCAGGCGGCCTGGCGCGACGCCCTGGCGGCCGAGGTCGCCGCCGCCGGCGCGGTGGTGCTGGGCGAAGGCGCGGCGCGCCTGGCGCAGACATTGTGCTTCGCCGCCAACGATTTCGGATCGGAAGTTCAGGTGATGGGTCTCGACCTGGCGGGCGTTATGGTCAGCGCCGGCGCCGCCTGTTCCTCCGGCAAGGTGCGTCCCAGCCGGGTGGTCGAGGCGATGGGCCGGGCTGATCTCGCGCCCTTCGCCATCCGCATCAGCGGCGGCTGGGCGACGACGCCTGCCGACTGGGCCCGCTGCGGCGCGGCCTGGACCGAACTGTTCACCCGTCACCAGGCGCGCCGCCGCGCCTCGGCGGCCGCTTAGAAGGAGCCCGGCATGGCCGCCGACAAGGACACCCTCGCCCAGGTCCAGACGCTGGAGCGCTACAAGCACGGCTTCGTCACCGACATCGCCCAGGACCGGGCGCCGAAGGGCCTGAGCGAAGCCACCGTCCGCTACATCTCCGCCCAGAAGCAGGAGCCGGCGTGGATGCTGGAGTGGCGCCTGGCCGCCTTCGAGCGCTGGCTGGCGATGGAAGAGCCGAACTGGGCCCGGGTCGGCTATCCGAAGATCGACTACCAGGACGCCTACTACTACGCCGCGCCCTCGAAGAAGGAGGGTCCGAAGAGCCTCGACGAGGTCGATCCGGAGCTCTTGGCCACTTACGCCAAGCTCGGCATCCCCTTGAAAGAGCAGGAAGTTCTGGCCGGCGTCGTCGGCTCGCCGCGCTATGCGGTCGACGCGGTGTTCGACAGCGTCTCGGTGGTCACCACCTTCAAGAAAGAACTGGCCGCCGTGGGCGTGATCTTCTGCCCGATGAGCGAGGCGATCCGCGAGCACCCGGAGCTGGTGCGCAAATACCTCTCCACCGTGGTGCCGGTGTCGGACAACTATTTCGCCTGCCTGAACAGCGCGGTCTTCAGCGACGGCAGCTTCGTCTATGTGCCGCCGGGCGTGCGCTGCCCGATGGAGCTGTCCACCTATTTCCGCATCAACGCCGCCGAATCCGGCCAGTTCGAGCGCACCCTGATCATCGCCGACAAGGGCGCCTACGTCTCCTATCTGGAGGGCTGCACCGCGCCCATGCGCGACGAGAACCAGCTGCACGCCGCGGTGGTCGAGCTGGTCGCCCTGGACGATGCCGAGATCAAATATTCCACGGTGCAGAACTGGTACCCCGGCGACGCCGAGGGCAAGGGCGGCATCTACAACTTCGTCACCAAGCGCGCCGACTGCCGGGGCGACCGCTCGAAGGTATCGTGGACCCAGGTGGAGACCGGCTCGGCGATCACCTGGAAATATCCGTCCTGCGTGCTGCGCGGCGAGGGCTCCAGCGGCGAGTTCTACTCCATCGCCATCACCAACAACCGCCAGCAGGCCGACACCGGCACCAAGATGATCCATCTGGGCGCCAACACGCGCTCGAGGATCATCTCCAAGGGCATCTCGGCCGGGCATTCGTCGAACACCTACCGGGGCCTGGTCTCGGCGCACCCGAAGGCCAAGGGCGCGCGCAACTTCACCCAGTGCGATTCACTTCTGATCGGCAAGCACTGCGCTGCCCACACCACGCCCTACATCGAGGCCCGCAACGGCTCGGCCCGCTTCGAGCACGAGGCCACCACCACCAAGCTCTCCGAGGACCAGCTGTTCTACGCCATGCAGCGCGGACTCTCCCAGGAGGAGGCGGTGCAGCTGCTGGTCAACGGCTTCGTCAAGGACGTGCTGCAGGAACTGCCGATGGAGTTCGCGGTGGAAGCGCAGAAACTGGTGGCGATCAGTCTTGAAGGGTCCGTGGGATGAGGCGGGTCGTCGCCGCTCGCTCCTCCACCGCGCAGCGGGGGAGGGGGACCATGCGAAGCATGGTGGAGGGGGCGCAAGCGGCGTCCGCCGGCGACTGGGGCCCTGCGCCCCCTCCGTCGCGCTCCGCGCGCCACCTCCCCCGCTTCGCGGGTGAGGAGCGGCCGCAATGACCCTCGAAACCATCGATCACGTGCAGGTGGCCATGCCGGCCGGCGAGGAAGCTCGGGCGCGGGCGTTTTATGAGGCGCTGCTCGGCCTGCCGGAGCAGCCGAAGCCGCCGGAGCTGGCCAAGCGCGGCGGGGCCTGGTTCGAGAGCGAGCGGGTCAAGGTCCACTGCGGGGTCGAGACCCCGTTCAGCCCGGCCCGCAAAGCCCACATCGCCTTCCGCGTCGACGACGTGGCGGGCCTCGCCAAGCGCGCCAAGGCGGCCGGCTACGAGGTCATCGACGACGACCTGCTGCCCGGCCACGAGCGCATCTACATCTACGACCCCTTCGGCAATCGGCTGGAATTCCTGAGGCCGGTGGAGGGCTGAATGGCGGCTGCCGATACCTATTGGTTCCGCATGCGACGAGTGGGCATGAGGTACAGCTTCTATCCCATCAACTGGAAGGGCTGGGTCTTCGTGCTCGTGGTCGCCAACGGAGGGTTTCTGATTGGACTCCCGCTATTTCTGGAGATTGGACTCCCGCTATTTCTGGAAAAGCCGGTCCCGAGCGACCCCGACGCATTCTGGCCGACTTGGCTAGCCATGGCGGCTTGGTTGGGGGCTGGATTCTTCGTGATCTTCAAAAAAAGCATGCCTCTTAAGGACAACTAGTTTTGCTCTCTATCCGAAACCTCTCCGCCACGATCGACGGCAAGACCATCCTCAACGGCCTCTCGCTTGAGCTGCCGGCCGGGGAGGTGCACGCGATCATGGGGCCGAACGGGGCGGGCAAGTCGACGCTCTCCTATGTGCTCACCGGCCGCGACGGCTACGAGGTCACCGGCGGTTCGGTGACCCTGAACGGCGAGGACCTGCTGGCGCTGAAGCCCAGCGAGCGGGCGGCGCGGGGCGTCTTCCTGTCGTTCCAGTATCCCACCGAGATCCCCGGCGTGCCGGCGCTGACCTTCCTGCGCACGGCGCTGAACGCCCAGCACCGGGCCCGGGGCGAGCCGGAGATCGCCGCGCCGGCGTTCCTGAAGCTGGTTCGCGAGCAGGCGGCGGCGCTGAAGATCGACTTCGAGATGCTCCGCCGCGCCCTCAACGTCGGCTTCTCCGGCGGTGAGAAGAAGCGGATGGAAATCCTTCAAATGGCGGTGCTTTCGCCGAAACTGGCGATCCTCGACGAGACCGATTCCGGGCTCGACATCGACGCCCTGCGGATCGTCGCCGAGGGCGTGAACGCCATGCGCTCGCCGGCGCGCTCGACGCTGGTGATCACCCACTACCAGCGGCTGCTGGACTATATCGTGCCCGACCGGGTGCACGTGCTGGTCGGCGGCCGCATCGTCGCGTCCGGCGGCCCGGAACTGGCGCACGAGCTTGAGCGCGAAGGCTACGACAAGTACGCGGCGGTGGCAGCGTGAGCCTGGCGCAGGGATTGTTGGCCGAGGATCTCGCGGAACTTCCGTCCCGCCGCGCGGAGGATTGGCGTTGGACCGACCTGCGCGGACTGATCCGCCAGCCGCTCCCGGTGTCGCGCCAACTCGGCGAGACCGTTCAATCCGGTGGTCCCTTTGCGGCTCTGGGCGCCGATGAGTTCGTGATTGCGAATGGCCGTCTCAACTGGTGGCCCGCTGACGATCTCTCCGGCGGACTGAAATTCTTCCAACACCAGGCGCCCGACGCCTCGCGGTTGGCCGAGCGCCTGCCGATGGCCCGGCTGGCCGCCAGTCATGCCGGCGGGCCGGCGGCGAACATCCTAGAGTTCGGCGCAGGGACCCCTGTAGCCCTGGTTCGGTTCGTCAGTCGCGCGGAGACGACCGCGCATCACGCCCGCCTCGGGGTCGTCGTGAAATCCGGCGCCCGCGCGACCTTGCTCGAAAGCTATGAAGGCGCCGGCGGGGACTACGTTTCCAACGTGCTGCTAGAAATCTTCCTTGAGGCAGGCGCCCGGCTGGAACGGATCGTCCTGCTCGACGACGTCGCCAGCGGCGTCAGCGTGTCCACGGCAGAGGTCTTCCTGGCGCCAGAGGCCGCCTACGCACAAACGGTTCTGGCCGGCGGGGCGAAGCGTCAGCGGATCGAGACGCGGCTGGCCCATCCGGGGGGCGGCGCCTCGGTCCGACTGGACGGCGTCTATCTCCTCAACGAACAGCGCCAGGCCGACATCACCACCGTGGTCACCCACGAGGGCGTCGACGGCGCCACCGACCAGCTGACCAAGGGCGTGGTCACCGACCAGGCGCGTGGCGTGTTCCAGGGCCGCATCGTCGTCCAGCCCGGCGCCGACCGCACGGACGCCAGGATGGGCCACCACGCGCTGATCCTCTCCGACCGGGCCGAGGTGGACGCCAAGCCGGAGCTGGAGATCTTCGCCGACGACGTCGCCTGCGCCCATGGCAACACCGTCGGGGCCCTGGACGAGGAGGCGCTGTTCTACGCCGAGCAGCGCGGCATCCCCGAGGCCGACGCCCGGGCCATGCTCACCGAAGCGTTTGTCGGCGAGGTCGTCGACCGTATCGCCCACGAGGGCGCCCGGGAGGTTGTGCGGGCATGGGTGGCGGGCCGGCTGGGGGGGCAGGGATGAAAATCCTCACCCGCAGGGGGAGGGGGACCGCGAAGCGGTGGAGGGGGTGTGCCTCAGGCGCGGACCTTTCTCGACTTGCCACGGTTCCCACTTTGATAGGTCCGCGCCCGGTCCGTACCCCCTCCACCGCCGTTCGGCGGTCCCCCTTCCCCTGCGGGGGAGGAGAGTCATGACCTTTGACGTCGAAGCCGCCCGCGCTGAGTTCCCGATTCTGTCGCGGCAGGTGAACGGCAAGCCGCTGGTTTATCTCGACAGCGCCGCTTCCGCGCAGAAGCCGCGGGCGGTGATCGAGGCGATGACCGGGGCCATGGGCGGGTCCTACGCCAACGTCCACCGGGGCATCCACACGCTCGCCAACGAAACCACCGAAGCCTATGAAAGGGCGCGGGAAAACGTCCGCCGCCTGCTGAACGCCAGGAGCGCCGGCGAGATCGTCTTCACCAAGGGCGCCACCGAGGCGATCAACCTGGTCGCCGCCTCGTTCGGCCGCTCGCTGACCGCCGGCGACGAGATCGTGCTCTCGGTGATGGAGCACCACGCCAACATCATCCCCTGGCATTTCCTCAGGGAACGCCAGGGCGTCGTGCTGAAGTTCATCCCCGTCACCGACGACGGGCGTCTGGACCTCGACGCCTACCGCGCCCTGCTGGGCCCGAAGACGCGCATGGTGGCGGTGAGCCAAATGTCCAATGTGCTGGGCACGGTCAATCCGGTGGCCGAGATCATCGCCGACGCCCACGCGGCCGGCGCGCTGACCCTGATCGACGGGGCGCAGGCGGTGGTCCACGGCAGGATCGACGTGCAGGCGTTGGATGCTGATTTCTATGTGTTTTCCAGCCACAAGCTCTATGGACCTACCGGCGTCGGGGCGCTCTACGGCAAGGCCGAGCGGCTGGCGGCGCTGCCTCCCTACCAGGGCGGCGGCGAGATGATCGGGACCGTCACCCTGGACGCCATCACCTACGCCGACCCGCCGCACCGGTTCGAGGCCGGCACGCCGCCGATCATCGAGGCGATCGGACTCTCCGCGGCGATCGAATGGCTGGAAACCCTCGACCGCGGCGCCGTCGCCGCCCACGAGCATGCCCTCTACGAGCGAGTGAAGTCGGGCCTGAACGGGGCCAACTGGATCAGCGAGATCGGCCGCGCGCCCGGCAAGGGGGCGATCTTCGCCTTCACCATGGAAGGCGCCCACGCCCACGACGTCGCCCAGATTCTGGACCGCTACGGCATCGCCGTGCGCGCCGGGACCCACTGCGCCGAGCCGCTGATGCAGCGTTTCGGACTTACCTCCTCCGCCCGGGCGTCGTTCGCCCTATATAACACCCTGCAGGAGGCCGACTCGTTCGTCGAAGCCCTGCACAAGACACGGACGTTTTTCAGCTGATGGACGACGCGAGCCACACCCCCGACCCGACCGCCTCGGCGCTGCCGCAGGCCGAGCTCGACGCGCTGACCGATCAGCTCGTCGAGAAGCTCAAGACCGTGTTCGACCCGGAAATCCCGGTCGACATCTACGAGCTGGGCTTGATCTACAAAGTCGACGTCTCCGACGACAAGGACGTGGTCATCGACATGACCCTGACCGCGCCCGGGTGCCCGGTGGCCGGCGAAATGCCCGACTGGGTGCGCGATGCGGTGGTGACCATCCCCGAGGTCAAGTCGTGCACGGTGAACCTGGTGTTCGACCCGCCCTGGGACCCCTCGTTGATGTCCGACGAGGCGAAACTCGAACTCAACATGTTCTGACCCCATATAGAGCCCATGGAACCTCACGTTCAGCCCAGAGCCCGCCGTCCGCGGCCCCAGGTCGTCTCGCTCACCGAGCGCGCCGCCGAGCGGGTGAAGGAGATCATGGCCAAGGCCGAGACTCCCTATGCGGGTCTGCGCGTGGGGGTGAAGAACGGCGGCTGCGCCGGCTCGGAATATGTCCTGGAATACGCCGCCGCCGCCGGTCCCCTGGACGAGACGGTGGAAGACAAGGGCGTCACCATCCTGATCGAGCCGAAGGCGGTGCTGTTCCTGATCGGCACCGAGATCGACTACGAGGTGACCCGGCTCGCCTCGAAGTTCGTGTTCCGCAACCCCAACCAGACCGACGCGTGCGGCTGCGGCGAGAGCGTCACCATCGAGCCGGCGAAAGCATCCTAGGTTTCTTTCTCCCCTTGCGGGAGAAGGCGCCGACGTAGTCGGCGGATGAGGCCCTTAGGAAGATATTCAACCGCGGAGATCGCAGAGATGCGCGGAGTTGAGGGCGCACCCCGCTTCTCTGCGTATCTCCGCGATCTCCGCGGTCAATATCTTGCTTCCCCGCCGCCGCCCCCTCATCCGACCCCTTCGGGGCCACCTTCTCCCGCGAGGGGAGAAGGGAACCTACGCCGCTACCGCCTTCGCCTCCGCCCGGGCCACCTCGTCCGGCGCGGGGACCAGCACGGAGGGCCGGACCGGTTCGCCGGTGGCGGCGGCGATCAGTTCCTGGGTTCGGCCCTCGACGGCGCTCTCCAGCTGGGTGAAGAACTCGGTGCGGGCGAGGCCAGGCATGATCGGGTCGAGGAATTCGACGGTGGCGCGGCCAGGGGTCTTTTTGAAGTCCTGCTGGCGCCAGAACAGGCCGAGGTTGGTGGCCACCGGCACCACCGGCAGGTCGAAGTCGCGGTACATGTAGAAGACCCCGGTGCGGTAGCGGTAGCGCTCGCCCGGCTTGGCCAGGTTGCCCTCCGGATAGATCAGGATGCGGCGGCCCTCGGCGTGGGCGGCGGCGGCCCGATCGGCCAGCGCCCGGCGCGCTTCCGGCCCGCCGCAGTTGTTGACCACGATCGCCCCGAATTTCCTGAGGATTCCACGAAGTAGCGGGATCTTCTCAAGCCCGTCGTTGGTGACGAAGGCGAGGTTGTCCACATGCGCGAACATCACGAAGCCGTCGCCCCAGGAGTGGTGCTTGGCGGCGATAATGAAGGCGCCCTTGGGCAGCCGCTCCCCGCCCCTCACGTCGACCTTGATGCCGGCGATCCAGTGCATCGCCCAGAGCATGCGCCGGGTGTAGAGGCTCAGCGCCCAGGCCATCGGCGCGCGGCCGGGGAACAGGGCGAAGAGGGCGGTGAGCAGGGCGTAGAACACCGAGAGCACCCAGTAGTAGGCGGCGAAGGCGATGCTGCGCATGGCGGCGGTTCCTTTGAGTCTGGCTTTAGCGCGCGAACAGCACGGCCTGCACAGCCGCGGTCATCAGCGGGGCGTGGGCGCTTAGCGGCGCTTCGAAGCGGCCATAGGCCTTGTTCTGGGCGGTCTGGACGATGACGCCGATAGCCATGGCGGCCAGCACCCGCGGGTCTGCCGGCGGGATCTCGGCGTCCATCATCGCCCGCTTGAGCAGGTTCTCGACCACCGACACCGGGTCGCGGCCGTCCTCCTGGTAGTAGGGCAGGAAGTGGTGGATCGACAGCATGTGAAAGGTGAACAGCGGCCAGTTCTCGTCGGCGGCCTGGCAGTAGGCGCGCACGATGGCCGCGGCCTTGGCGCGGATGTCCGGAGCGCCGGCGCCGGCGGCCTCGACCAGGCCGGAGAGGCGCCGGTGCGCGCCCATGAACAGGGTCAGGGCCAGCTCGTCCTTGCTCTTGTAGTGGCGATAGATCGCCCCCTCGGAGATCCCCGCCGCGGCGGCGATCAGCTTGGTGGTCGCTGCATCCACCCCGTGGCGGGTGAAGAGTTCGATGGCGGCTTCGTCGATGCGTTCCTTGGCGGACATGGGTGCTCCTTGCGAGGAGGCTTATGGCACAGGTCCGGGGGCCATGTAAGTGAACGCTCACACACAAGTCCGTGATCGGGCGCTCGACCCTCGTCCCGCGCCGGGCCATGCGGCCCTCCCGCCGTTGAGACGGCGCTGAAATCGCCGGCGCCGGAGGGGCTTGCAACGCAAGTTAAGTTGGCTTGAAGTGATCTTGTCGCTTGGGCATGGTTATGCCCGACCGCTGACCTGAATTGCCGGACATCGCAGTCTTGGCCAACCGATGACGAAGGCGGCGCCGATGACGGTCGATCTCAACGCCTACCTCGCCCGCATCGGCTACGACGGTCCACGCGAGGCGACGCTGGCGGTGTTGTCGGCGATCCATGCGCTGCATCCGGCTGCCATCCCGTTCGAGAACCTCGACCCCCTGCTTGGGCGTTGCGTGTCGCTCGACCCGGACGCTCTGCAGGCGAAGCTCCTCGGCCAGCGCCGGGGCGGCTATTGTTTCGAGCAGAACGCGCTCATCCGATCCGCGCTGGAAGCGCTGGGTTTCGCGGTGACGCCGCTGATCGCCCGCGTGGTGTGGATGTCGCCGCCCGGCCAGCCGCTCGCGCCGCGCAACCACATGCTGCTAAAGGTCGATCTGGCCGAGGGGCCCTACATCGCCGACGTCGGCTTCGGGGGGCATCTGGCGTCGGCGCCGCTGAAGCTCGAGGTCGGCGCCGAGCAGCCGACCGCCGAGGCGGTGCTGCGCTTGACCGCCATCGGCGACAGCCTCGCCGTCGAGACGCGACTGCCCACGGGCTGGACGCCGATGTACCGGTTCACCCTGGAGCCGGCGGAAGCCTCCGACTACGAGCTCTCCAACTGGTACACCTCGACCCGTCCAGGCTTTCTGCTGACCACCCATCTGCTGGCCGAGCGGCTGACGCCGCGGGTGCGCACGAGCCTCTTCAACACCAAGCTGACCCGCCGCTACCCGGACGGCCGCGCCGAGGTGGTCGACCTCGCCTCGCCCGAGGCGCTGGGGCAGGCGCTGGACGTCGAGTTCGGTCTGACGGCCCCGGTGGACGAGGCGACGCTGTTCGCGAAGCTGCCGGCCGCCTAGACGCCCCTACGCCCCCTTGAACGCCGCCGGGCGCTTCTGCAGGAAGGCGGCGACGCCCTCCTGGAAGTCGCCGGTGCGGCCGGCGATGGCCTGGGCGTGACGTTCGGCGCTGAGCTGGTCGGCGAAATGGTGGTCGAGGCTTTCCCACATCAGCTTGCGGATCTGCTTCAGCGACGCCGGGCCGTTGGCGAGCTCGCCGGCCAGCTTCATCGCCTCGGCCATCAGCGCCTCGTCGGGGACGCAGCGGTTGATCAGGCCCCACTCCAGCGCCTTGGCGGCGGGCAGCCGCTCGCCCAGCAGGGTCATCTCCATCGCCCGGGCGCGGCCGATCATCCTGGGCAGCAGGTAGGTCGAGCCGCCATCAGGCACCAGGCCGATGCGCCGGAACGCCTGCAGGAAATAGGCGCTCTCGCCGGCGACGATCAGGTCGCCCATCAGCGCCATCGAGCAGCCGACCCCGGCCGCCGCGCCGTTGATCGCGGTCACGAACGGCATCGGCAGGTCGCGCAGGGCGAGCATGAACGGGTTGTAGAGCGTCTCCAGCGCCGAGCCGGCGTCGATCTGGCCGTCCGCCGCGCGGGGCCGGGCCGCCGGGCCGCCGCCGGCCAGGTTGGCGCCCGAGCAGAAGCCGCGACCCGCGCCGGTGAGCACCACCGCCCGCGCGCCCTCGATCTCGCCGGCGGCGAGGCGCTTGAAGGCGTCGACGAGTTCGCCGACCAGGTCGACCCCGGCGGCGTTCATGGTCGCCGGGTCGTCGAGGGTGATCACGGCCACCGGGCCATGGGTCTCAAGCTTGATCTTCTGGTAGGCCAAGGCTGCGTCTCCCGAATGCGTTGGCGGCGACCTTGACCCGGCGACGCGACGGAACGGAAGCGCAAATCGCGCGCCCGCCGGGGCGGGCTTCCATCCAATATTGACAGCCGCGATGCAGAAACGAGAGCGACCGCGGCCGTGTTTGCGGCAGACGACCGGCGATCCAGAAGTCGGCGAAAGGTGTCGCGCGTAAAAGTGGAGCGCGCAGACGATACTGTCGCTTGAATAGTTGACTTCAATCTATCCTGCGACAACGGCGTTTTACCAGTGTGCGAGCGGGTTGCTTAATGTCACATTGTATCGATGACGGGCGACGGCAGTTCGGTGGTCGAGATCAAGCGGACTTTGGGCGGGTTTGATCCCATCGATGTTTCGGTCGGAGCGCGGATACGCGTTCGCCGCCGGCTGCAGGGCGTCAACCAGGAGGCGCTGGCCAAGGCGCTGGGCGTCACCTTCCAGCAGATTCAGAAATACGAGCGCGGCGCCAACCGTGTCTCCGCCTCGACCCTGGTGCGCATCGCCGCGTTCCTGGGGACGAGCGTCGGCGAACTGGTGGGCGAAACCGGCGGGGCGGCCGGCGATGGCGGGCTGCTGCCGTTCGTGACCGTGCCCGGCGCGATCGACCTGCTGGAGTCGTTCGCGAGCATTTCGGACGCCCGCGGGCGCCGGCTGGTCTGCGATATGGCGCGGCTGCTCGCCCAGCGTCCGCCGATCGATGAAGCCGAGCCTCTAGCGGCCGGTTAGCATCGACACTCGCTTATAAAGTCAGTAAACCCCGCAACTCACCTGGAGGGGGGTTCGCCGTGGGTTTGGTCGCTATCGAATCCGTTCGCCGCCGCATCATCGAACGGCTGATCGAGCAGATCTACGAGGCCGACGATGTGGACGAGCGGCGGCGCCTGGTGGAATTGCTCGCCGAGCAAGAAGCGGACGAGACCTCCAGGCGTTCAGCCTAGCTAGGCCGCGTTCGCCCGGCGCTCGGCGCTGGTCACCCGGTTGCGGCCGTCGTGCTTGGAGGCGTAGAGCGCGGCGTCGGCGCGCTCGACCAGGGAGGAGGACGCCTCGCCGGGACGCCGCTGGGCGAAGCCGGCTGAGATGGTCACCGCGCCCAGGTCCTCGTTGGTCGACCGCCGCTTCAGCCGCCGCGAGGCCACTTCGTGGCGGATCTCATGCAGCGTGTGCTCGACCCCCACCAGCGGCTCGCCGGAGAAGATCATCGCGAATTCCTCGCCGCCGTAGCGGGCCGCGAACCGGGGCGCCGCGCCCATGCGGCCGATGACGCTGGCGACGTAGCGGATCACCTGGTCGCCGGTCTGGTGACCCCAGGTGTCGTTGAAGGTCTTGAAGTGGTCGATGTCGAGCACCGCCAGCTGCAGGGTGCGACCTTGCTGGTCGGCTTCGGCGCAGGCGCGCTCCAGCTCTTCGTCGAAGGCCTTGCGGTTGGCCAGATTGGTCAGGCCGTCGGTCGTCGCGTCCCGGCGCACCTGCAGCAGGTGCTCGCGCAGGCGACCGACCTCGGCGTTGGAGTCGGCCAGGCGCTTTTCCAGGTGCTCGTTCTCGTTCTGCACCCGATTGGTCGCCTGGGTCAGGCTGGTGACCAGGTGCTTGACCGCGTCCTCGTTGAGATCTTCGGTGAGATCGCGGCTGACCCCTTCGAGGTGCTGGCCGTAGTCGGCGTTGGTCTTCTGCGCCTGGGCGATCACCCGCGAGACGCTGGCCAGTTCCTGGTTCAGCAGGTCGCCGGTGTCGCGGATCTGGTCGTGCAGCTTGGCCTTGGGCAGATAGGTCTCGGCCAGCCGTTCGGCCATGGCGTCGGTGAACGGCTCGCCGGTGGCGAGCAGCCGGTCGATCTCCAGGGCCAGCGCGCAGGTCGGATCGGCGGTGAAGTGCAGCCAAAGCTCGATGTTCAGCGGCGTCGGCCAGACCTTGGCCTGTTCCATCGCATCGATGGCGGCCCGGGCGACCGAATAGGCTTTCGGCCCCCGCAAGGTCAGATCAACTTCGCCCGCCATTCGGCCCTCCAGAACGGCGCAGCATAAAAGCGAGAGTTCAAACGGCCGGTTAAGGCTAGGGACGGTCGGGAGGAATAGCCGCCAACCCCAACCGTTCGGTGATCCCCCGGGGTCAGTCCCGGGGATCGTGGAACACGGGCGCCCAGTACGGCGGCGAGCGGAGCCGCCGACGGCATGGCTACGGCCTCGCGGCGAAGCTTCGAGTGTCTGGGTCGCCGGGACACGGCCCGGCTATGACCGAAAAGGTGGGCCTTACTTTCGCGCCAGGAACGCCGGCACGTCGGAGCCGAAGCCGACCACGCCGCTGCGGTCATCGTCGTCGCGGGCACGGACCGGCTGGGCGCCGCGCTGGCGGCCGTCGCGGGGTTCCGGACGAGAGTCCTGCCGCGCCTCCGGCTGACGCGACTCTGGCCGTGGCTCGGGACGCGAAGGCGGTCGCGAGTCCTGACGCGGTTCCAGGCGCGGCTCGGGGCGCGGTTCAGGCCGCGCCTCGGATCGCTCCGAACGCGCCTCGGGACGGGCTTCCTCCCGCGCTGGACGCTCGCCGGCGCCGTCGCGGCGGCCACGGCCGCGGCCGCCGCGCGAACGCTGGCGGGTCGGGGCTTCGCCGTCCGCTTCGGGACGCGGGGCGGGGGCGGCCGTCGCCACCGGGGCGTCGGCGACGGCTTCCGGGGCGACTTCAGGGCGCGGGGTCTGCCGGGCGGGCTCCATCGAGGCCACCGAGGTTTCCGAGGCCGGACGGCCGTAGCTGCGCTCGCCGCGCTCGGGGCGACGCTTCTTGTCGTCCCGGCGGCGCGGCTCGGACTTGGCCTGGCTCCAGTCAAGATCGAGCTTCACTTCCTCGGGCGCCTGGCCGATCAGGCGCAGCACCTTGTCGAGGTTGCGGCCGTCGGCCGGGGTGACGATCATGAAGGTGTCGCCGAGCTTGCCGGCGCGGCCAGTGCGGCCGATCCGGTGGACGTAGTCGTCGGCGTGGTGCGGGACGTCGTAGTTGAACACGTGGCTGACGTCGGGGATATCGAGGCCGCGGGCGGCGACGTCCGAGGCGCAGAGCAGCTTCAGCTCGCCCTTGCGGAACATCTCCAGGGTCTTCATCCGCACGCTCTGTTCCAGGTCGCCGTGGATGGCGGCGGCGTCGAAGCCGTGCTTGCGCAGCGACTTGGCGACGATGTCGACCTCGCTCTTGCGGTTGCAGAAGACGATGCCGTTGCGGACGTTGGCGGCCCCGACCAGCTCACGCAGCGCCATCCGCTTGGCGGCCGGATCGGCCACCGGGATGCGCACGATGTGCTGGGAGATGGTCTCGACCACACTGGCGGGCTTGGTCGCCTCGATCCGGACCGGATCCTTGAGGAACTGCTTGGTCAGCCGGGTGATCTCCGGCGGCATGGTGGCCGAGAAGAACAGCGTCTGCTTGACCGCCGGGGTCAGCTTGAAGATGCGCTCGAGGTCGGGGATGAAGCCCATGTCGAGCATCCGGTCGGCTTCGTCGACGACCATGATCTGCACGCCGTTGAGCAGCAGCTTGCCGCGCTCGAAGTGGTCGAGCAGGCGCCCGGGGGTGGCGATCAGCACGTCGACGCCGCGGTCCAGCTTCATGTCCTGGTCGCCGAACGAGACGCCGCCGATGAGGAGGGCCCAGGTAAGTTTCTGGCCCTTGGCGTAGCGCTCGAACGAGACGGCCACCTGGTCGGCCAGCTCGCGGGTGGGTTCGATCACCAGGGAGCGCGGCATGCGCGCCTTCGAACGGCCGGCGACCAATCGGTCGATCATCGGCAGGGTGAAGGCGGCGGTCTTGCCGGTGCCGGTCTGGGCGATGCCCAGAACGTCGCGTCCGGCGAGGGCGACGGGGATCGCCTGTTCCTGGATCGGGGTGGCCTCGGTGTAGCCGGTCGCGGCGACCGCTTCGAGGGTCGCGGGGCTTAAGCCCAGTTGGGAAAAATCTGTCATGTCTCGCTAAGCGTCGTCGAAGCCGCCCGTGCTTGGGCGAGCGGGCGGCGCGAATCGCCGAGACCTGCTCCAACGTGGGCGATACATAGGGCTCGCGGGCCGGAAGTCAACGCGAACGGCGGTCGGTGGGGCATCAGACGCCAGCGACGCCGGCGCCCCGCCGGGGGCTTTAGAAGGCGTTGCGGACCACGTCGATGACGTAACCGTCGGAGCCGTCGATCAGCACGATGTCGTCGTCGACCCACACCCACAGGCAGCCGTCGGGCGGCTGCGGCAGGCCGTAGTTCCAGTAGTCGTTGACCTGGTAGCGCCAGAACCACTGGGGCAGGGTGTCGCCGTCGCGCCAGTAGTGGTTCTGGTACTCCGGCGGCACGGCGACGTAGCCGAGCTCAGGGATGAAGAAGAAGCCGAGCCGCTCGCCGAGGAACAGCCGGAAGGCGGCGTTGCCCCGCCACCAGTTGGGGTTCTGCTTCCAGGGCGAATTGCTGTCCCAGCCGTGATGCTGCTGGCGCCAGTCGTGGCCAGCGGTGTCGCGGTCGGCGCCCGTCAGATCATGGCTCCAGCCGGACAGCACCGGAATGTTCGCCGGTGGGTGGTTCACGTGGCCGGTGGAACGCTTGAAGGTCGGCTGGCCGCCGGTCGATCCGCCGCCCGCCCCGCCGCCCAAGGCCGTGAAGGTCGGTCCGCCGCCGGTTCCCTTGCCGTGCGAGCCCGCTCCCCCGCCGCCTCCGCCGCTGCCTTGGCCCTTACCTTGCCCTTGGCCCTGACCTTTTCCCTGGCCCTGGCCTTGGGGCGGCTTGCCGCCGGTGGTGTGGCCCTTGTCCGGCGGATCGGCGAGAGCGGCGAGGGGCATCGCCAGCGAGAGCGCGGCGACGGTGGCGAGGAGCAGATGGCGTTTCATGTTCGCACTTCCCGGAGAAGCCTAAGCTTGTTGCTGGATACTCCGGATCGGCGCGCCGATTACGACAAGACTGCAACGAACCGGTCCGGCTTGCCGGACCGGTCGCCTGGCCTCAGGTCTTCATCCGCATCTGGCCCATGAAGTCGCGCTTGCCGAGCGGCACGCCCTTGGAGCGCAGGATGTCGTAGGCGGTGGCGGAGTGGAAATAGAAGTTCGGCATCGAGAAGCTCATCAGGAAGTTCTCGGCGGTGAACGGCACTTTGAAGTCGCGGATCTGGAAGGTCATGTCGCCGCCCTCGAGCGCGTTGACCTCCGCCGGGGTCCATTTGGCGAGCGCGGCTTGCGCATCGGCGACCACCTTCTGCAGGCCTGGATAATCGAGGCCGTCGAAGCCGCCGGGCGGGGTGAACAGGCCCTTCTTCACGCCATCGAGGGCGCCGGCGGAGTGGTGCGCCACCGAGACGATCTGAAAGGCGAACGGCAGCATGTCGCCGTAGAGCCGCGTCTCGACGATCTCCTGCGGGTCGATGTTGTTGTCCCGGCAATGCGCGGCGCCGCGCTCAAGGAAGCCGGAGACCGCGCCCAGCGTCTGCTGAAACGACGCGACACTGAGGTCGTAGAGTGAAATGGCCATGGTTTTTCTCCCGAATTTGGCCGCGACCGTAGAAGGGTGACGCGGAGGGGAGCAAGGGTTGTTTTTGAAGATTTAGGGGTCCGCGGCCCGGACCGTTCTCCTCCACCGCGCAGCGGGGTAGGTGGCGCGCGCAGCGCGATGGATGGGGCGCAGCGGCCCCTAAACGTCTAAATCCTCCGTCGCGAACTCGGCGTTTTCCTGGATGAAGCGGAAGCGGGGCTCGGGTTTGCGGCCCATCAGGTCCTCGACCAGGGATTCCACCAGCTCCTCGGCCCGGGGCAGGCTGATCCGGGCCAGGGACCGGGTCTTCGGGTCCATGGTGGTTTCCTTCAGCTGCGCCGGCATCATTTCGCCCAGGCCCTTGAAGCGGCCGACCTCGGGCTTCTTGCCCTTGAACAGCGTCGCCATCAGCTCGTCCTTGTGGGCGTCGTCGCGGGCGTAGGTGGTCTTGCCGCCGTGGCTCAGGCGGTAGAGCGGCGGCAGGGCGAGGTAGAGTTTTCCGGCCCGGATCATCTCCGGCATGGTCCGGTAGAAGAAGGTGATCAGCAGCGAGGCGATGTGGGCGCCGTCGACGTCGGCGTCGGTCATGATGATGATGCGCTCGTAGCGCAGATCCTCGTCCTTGTAGCGGGCGCCGCCGACCACGCCCAGGGCCAGCGACAGGTCCGACAGCTCCTTGTTGGCGCGCAACTGGTCGGCGCTGGCCGAGGCGACGTTGAGGATCTTGCCGCGCAGGGGCAGGATCGCCTGGGTGCGTCGGTCGCGGGCCTGCTTGGCCGAGCCGCCGGCGCTGTCGCCCTCGACGATGAACAGCTCCGTGCCGTCGGTGGCCTGGCCGGAGCAGTCGGCGAGCTTGCCCGGCAGGCGCAGCTTGCGGGTCGCCGAGGCCCGGGCGACCTCCTTCTCCTTGCGCCGCTTCAGCCGCTCCTCGGCCCGCTCGACCACGAAACCCAGCAACCCGGCGGCGGCCTTGGGCTGGGCGGCCAGCCAGTGGTCGAAGGGGTCGCGCAGCGCAGCCTCCACCAGCCGCTGGGCGTCGGCGGATGAGAGCCGCTCCTTGGTCTGGCCCTGGAATTCCGGGTTCCTGACGAACACGCTGATCATCCCCCCGGCCTGGGCGACCACGTCGTCGGCGGTGATCAGCGCCCCGCGCTTGTCGCCCGAGAGCTCGGCGTAGGCCTTCAGCCCCCGGGTCAGCACGGCGCGCAGGCCGGCCTCGTGGGTGCCGCCTTCGGGCGTCGGCACGGCGTTGCAGTAGGAGCGCATGAAGCCGTCGGCCTCGCCGAAGCCCTCGCCGGTCCAGGTCACCGCCCATTCCACCGCCCCGGCCTCGCCCTGGCGCTCGATCCGGCCGCTGAACGGCTCGGGGGTGACGGTGGCGCGCTCGCCGATGGTCTCGGCCAGGAAGTCGGTCAGGCCGTTCGGAAAGCGGAAGGTCGCCTCGGGCGGGGTCGCGTCGCTGATCCGCGACGGATCGCAGCGCCAGCGGATCTCCACGCCCCGGAACATGTAGGCCTTGGTCCGGGCCATCCGGAGCAGCCGGGCCGGTCGGAAGGCGACGTCTTCGCCGAAGATCACCGGATCGGGGGTGAAGGTGACCTGGGTGCCGTGCTTACGGCTGGGACCCAGCTGCTGCAGCTTGGAGGTGGGCTTGCCGCGCGAGAAGGTCTGGCGCCACTCGAAGCCGTCCTTCCAGACGTTCACCTCGACCCGCTCGGAAAGCGCGTTGACTACCGAGACGCCGACCCCGTGCAGGCCGCCGGAGGTCTCGTAGGCCTTGCCGGAGAATTTCCCGCCCGAGTGCAGCATGGTCATGATGACCTCGAGCGCCGACAGGCCGGGGAACTTGGCGTGCGGATCCACCGGCATGCCGCGGCCGTCGTCGCGGACGGTGAGCGCGCCCTCGGCGTCGAGGCTGACCTCGATCGTCTTGGCGTGGCCGCCGACCACCTCGTCCATCGAGTTGTCCAGCACCTCGGCGAACAGGTGGTGCAGCGCCCGCTCGTCGGTGCCGCCGATGTACATGCCCGGGCGCTTGCGGACCGGCTCCAGGCCCTCCAGCACCTCGATGTCCTTGGCCGAGTAGCCGCCGGCGGCCGGACGCGGCTCATGCGCCTCGGCCAGCGGCGCGGCCGGCGCGGGGTTCAGGGCGTCGTCGAACAGGGAAGGCTGGGCGGTCGCCTTGGGCATGGGGGAGGTTTAGCAGCGATTCGAGGCGCGGGCAGGGTCGATCGCGTCGCTTGACGCCGCAGCCGGCGCATACGCACCCTTGCGGGCTCAAATCCCGGAAGGATCGCCGATGAGACGCCTCTTGATCGCCGTCCTCCTGGCCCTGATGGGCGCGGCGGCGGCGCGGGCCGACCCGCCCATGTGCCGCAACGGCGACTTCCCCGCCAGCAACCCGGCGCCCGGTCTGGCCAAGGTGGTGGGCGAGGGCCGGCTCTACTTCCAGAACGACATCGGCGACTGCCCGGGCGCCGCCGCTGCCTGCCGCCAGCGCGCCTATGTGGTCACCGGCAACGTCGTGCTCACCGGCCAGACCGTCGGGACCTACGTCTGCGCCTTCTTCCCCAACCACGACGACGGCAGCGCCGGCTATGTCGAAGCGGCCCGGTTGGCGTCTCAGCCGGTCGCGCCCGCGCCGCCGCTGGCGGCCTGGGTGGGCCATTGGGCCAACGGCGACGATACGATCGACCTGAAGGCTAAAGGCGCGGCCTTGAGTGTCGTCGGCAATGCCTGCTGGCCGTCCTGCCATGTCTCGCTGAAGGAAGCGCCCGGCGGCCCCAACGTCGGCGACCTCAGCGGGACCGCAGCGCCCAAGGGCCGGACGGTGGTGTTCACCGACAACGACCCCACCGGCTGCACCGCCACCCTGACCATGGTCGGCGACGTGCTCTCGGTGTTCGACAACGGCGGCTGCGGCGGCCAGAACGTAACCTTCACCGGCGTCTACATGCGCAAGTGAGGGGACTTTCGCTGCCGCCATCCTACTGTTGTCATCCCGGAACCCGCGCAGCGGGTGTCCGGGACCCCTGAGCGCCGTCGGCGCAAGGGGGTCCCGGCCTTCCGCCGCTGCGCGGCTCCAGCCGGGATGACAGTTTGCTGAAGCCTTTCCCAACCCAACTTTCCCGCATACTCTGTCGATGAAAGCCGCCGTCAGAGCGGCCATCGGGAGAGACGCACATGGGCGCCATTAGCGCAGTCGACGAAAAGACCGGCCGCAAGTTCTACCTCGACGATCCGGACGACCTGAAACCCGGCGAGAAGGTGGTGTTCCTGCTCAACCTGCACGGCGGCGGCTCGGTGGGCGCCTGGCAGCGGGCCTATTTCCCGGCGGTGGACTACAAGAACCAGTACCGGCTGGTGGTGGCGACGCCCTCGGCGGCCACCAAGGAGCCAACCCGGCGCTGGGTGGGCGAGGCCGACGACGCGCACCTGCACAACATCGTCGACTACGTGTTCGACAAGTACGGGCGCGAAAACATCCAGTCGTTCTGGCTGGTGGGCCACTCCCAGGGCGGCATGACCTCCAACCGGCTGCTGCGCGACGATCCGTTCTTCCAGGACCGGGTGGACGGCTGGCTCAGCCTCTCCGGCGGACGCATGGGGCCGGCCGAGCGGGCCGAGGGCTTCGGCCCGCCGCTGCCGCCCGGCCAGACGATGAACATGCCGCGTCCCGCGCCCGGCGGCCCGCCCACCTGCGACTTCTCGTTCATCTTCGCGGTGGGCGAGCACGAGATCAAATTACTGCCGGCGACCTCGCCCTGGGCGGACAAGTATGGCGCGGGCCCGCGCGAGCGGCGGCCCGACATCGTCGACACCGAGGCCGGCCAGATCCACGACACCGGCCGCCAGCAATGGTCGACCAAGGGCTGGGGTCTGTTGCCCCGGCCGGGGACCGCTGAGATGTGGGTCTATCCCGGCGCCAAGGACGGCCGGGTGATCGCCGACGTGGTCCGCCTGGACAAGGGCCATACCGAGGGCCTGGAGCCGCACGTCACTGAGGCGCTGGTCAAGCTGATCGTCTCGGCCGCGGGCGGCAAGGCCCAGGCGCTGAAGGCGGCGGCGAGCGCGGGGTAATCGCACTCCCCTGCGTCCTTCGAGACGCCCGCCATGCGGGCTCCTCAGGATGACGAGAGGGTGGGCGCTCACACTCTTCGTCATGGTGAGGAGCGGCGCGCAGCGTCGCGTCTCGAACCACGCAGGCGATCGCTCAGCCCTCGCGCTTGAACGGCGCGGCCACTCCGTGGCCCACCTGCACCTCGAAGGCGTTCAGGGTCATCGACACCAGGGTGTAGTAGCCGATCACCGCCATCAGTTCGGCCACGCCCTGGTCGCCGAACGCCTCGACGCCGGCGTCGAACAGCTCGCGGGGCAGGGCGTGTTTCTCGTGCATGGTCTGGCAGAGATCGTAGATCAGCTCGTCCTCGTGGCGGCCGGTGGTCGGCCGGCGTCCGGCCAGCACCTCGTCCAGGACCGAGGCGGCCACCCCGAACTCGATCGCCCGGGGCGCGTGCGCGGCCCACTCGACGTTGGCCTCCCAGAAGCGGCCGGTGACGCAGATGGCCAACTCCACCAGCCCGCGGTCGAGGCTGGTGCGGTTCCAGAGCGCGTTGCCCAGGCCGGTCAGCCTCTGGAACAGCTCCGGATTGGTCAGCCACGGATCGAATGGGCCGCCCAGCGCCCCGTTCGGCTGGGCCTTGCGGTTCTTGGTGAAGCGCTCGTACTGCTCACGCTGCTCGGCGCTGAAACCGGCGAGATTGGGCGGGGCCTGGCGGGTCATGGGGGCGTTCCTGGCGGCTCTTGTGGTTGGAAGCCAGCATAGAGCGTCGGATATGGCGGCGTCATGGGGCGGATCGCGTCTGTATTGCAAAAAGCACTACGTCACGCTATGTCCGAGGGCCGAGAAGGAGCCGCAGCATGTCCCGCGCCGCCGACCGCAAGGACCATCCCTTGTCCATGCGCCTGCCCGAGGCGGACATCGCCATGATCGACCGGGCCGCCCAGCTTCGTGGCCGCTCGCGGACCGACTTCGTCCGCGACGCCGCCGTGCGCGCCGCCGAGGCGGTGGTGATGGAGAACACGCTGATCCGGATGAGCCCGGACGGTTTCGACGCCTTCGTGGCGGCGATCTCCGGCCCGCCGCGCGCCGTGCCGGAACTGGTGGAACTGGCCCGCCGAGCGGCGCCCTGGGAAATCGCCGAACCCGAGCGCTGAGAGCGGACCGTGGCGCTCTCCGCCCCGGAGCCGCTGAACGCCGGCCACGACGTGTCGAAATTCGCCTGCGGCAAGCCCTCGCTGGACCACTGGCTCAAAACCCGCGCCCTTTCGAACCAGCAGAAGGGCTTCACCGCGGTGATCGTGGTCCATGAGGCGGGAAGGGTGGTCGGCTACTACGGCCTGGCCCCCACCGCTGTCGTCGCCGCCGGCCTGCCACGGTCGATCCGCACTGGCCAGCCCCCGGATCCCGTGCCCTGCCTGCTGCTAGGCCAGTTGGCGACGGACATCGGCTGGGCGGGCAGGGGGGTCGGCTCCGGCCTGCTGAAACACGCCCTGCAGCGCTGCGTGGCGGCGGCGAACCTGGTCGGCGGCCGGGCGCTGGTGGTCAACGCGGTGGACGGCGAGGCCGCGGCGTTCTGGCGACGACGGGGATTTCTGCCGTCGAGGGATGATCCGCTGACGCTGTTCCGGTCCATCGGGGACATCGCGGTGTCGCTGAGAGAGCCCTCCTAGCATTCCCCATTTTCAGTCATCCCCGGCCGTAATTGCCGGGGACCCAGGAACGCGGCGCCTCGAGGCGAGGCCGCGAGGCCGGAGCCATGCCGTCGTCGGCTCCGCGAGACGCCGTACCGGATCACTGTGTGCTGGGTCCCCGGGACTGACGCCGGTGATGACGGCGGGTGGATGGTGCGGGGATGGGCCGCAACCACGAAATAGGGCCGGGAAGCTTTCGCTGCCCGGCCCTTGATCGTCTTGGCTTAAGCGTCGTCGCCTAGCACTTGTAGTACATGTCGAATTCGACCGGGTGCGGGTGCAGCGCCAGGCGCATCACCTCTTCCATCTTCAGCTCGATGTAGGCGTCGATGAAGTCGTCGGTCATCACGCCGCCCTTCTTCAGGAAGCCGCGATCCTTGTCGAGGTTGTCGAGGGCTTCCTTCAGGGAGCCGCAGACTTCCGGCACCTTCTTCTGCTCGCGGGGCGGCAGGTCGTAGAGGTTCTTGTCGGCGGGTCCGCCCGGATCGATCTGGTTCTCGATGCCGTCGAGGCCTGCCATCAGCATGGCGGTGAAGCCGAGGTAGGGGTTGCCCATCGGGTCCGGGAAGCGGACTTCGATGCGCTTGCCCTTGGGGCTGTCGGTGTGCGGGATGCGGATCGAGGCCGAGCGGTTGCGGGCCGAATAGGCCAGCTTCACCGGGGCTTCATAGCCGGGCACCAGGCGCTTGTAGGAGTTGGTGGTCGAGTTGGTGAAGGCGTTGATCGCCTTGGCGTGCTTGATGATGCCGCCGATGTACCACAGGCACATCTGGCTGAGGCCGGCGTACTTGTCGCCGGCGAACAGCGGCTTGCCCTTGTTCCAGATCGACTGGTGCACGTGCATGCCCGAGCCGTTGTCCTGGAACATCGGCTTGGCCATGAAGGTGGCGGTCTTGCCGTAGGCGGCGGCGACGTTCTGGACCGCGTACTTATAGAGCTGCAGGCGGTCGCCCATGGTGATCAGGTCGGCGAACTTCATGCCGAGCTCGTGCTGCGCCGGGGCCACCTCGTGGTGGTGCTTTTCGACCTCGACGCCCATCTCGGCCATCACCGAAAGCATCTCGGCGCGGATGTCCTGGCCCGAGTCGATCGGGTTGACCGGGAAGTAGCCGCCCTTGGGCCCGGGCCGGTGGCCCATGTTACCTTCCGGGTAGTCCTTGGCCGAGCTGACCGGCAGCTCGATGCTGTCATAGGAATAGCCGGTGCTGTCCGGCGCGGTGCTCCACTTGACGCTGTCGAAGATGAAGAACTCGGCTTCCGGACCGAAGAACACCGTGTCGCCGACGCCGCTGGCCTGGGTGTGGGCCAGCGCCTTCTTGGCGATCGAGCGCGGGTCGCGGTCGTAGGGGGTGTTGGTGTCCGGGTTCAGCACGTCGCAGGTCAGGCACAGCGTCGTCTGCTGGTAGAAGGGGTCGATGTAGGCGGTCGAGAGGTCGGGCCGCAGCTTCATGTCGGACTCGTTGATCGCCTTCCAGCCGGCGATCGACGAGCCGTCGAACATGGTGCCGTCGGTGAGGAAGTCGTCGTCGACCAGGGAGAGGTCGAACGAGACGTGCTGCAGCTTGCCGCGCATGTCGGTAAACCGGACGTCGACGTATTTGACTTCCTTTTCCTTGATCAGGTCGTGGATCGCCTTGGGTGTCGTCATGATCGGAAATGTCCCCTTCTGAAGTGCTGTGCGGCGCGGCTAGACCGCCGCCGCCCCGGTTTCGCCCGTGCGGATGCGCACGACCTCGATGATGTCGGAAATGAAGATCTTGCCGTCGCCGATGCGCCCGGTGCGGGCGGCCGCGGAGATCGCCTCCACCGACGGCGTCAGCTGGGCGTCGGAGACCACCACCTCGATCTTGATCTTGGGTAGGAAGTCCACGACGTACTCGGCTCCTCGATATAGCTCCGTGTGCCCCTTCTGGCGTCCATAGCCCTTCGCCTCGAGCACGGTCATGCCCTGGACGCCGAGCTCCTGCAGCGCTTCCTTCACCTCGTCCAACTTGAACGGTTTGATCACCGCTTCGATCTTTTTCATCACCACCCGACCGACTTTGGGCCCCGACGCGGGCTTACGGCGCCGACCTGGTCCCTTGTTGCGCGAGCCATCACGCCCCCCATGCTGCGGCGCAAGAGCAGCCGGAGGCGGCCTTGCCTCATTCAACCGCCGCCGAGAGCGGCGCCCAATTTGCGAGCTAGACCTGAGCGAAAAACAGGCGCCGCTGCGTGGCGCGGTCAAGCTGATGTCGAGAAGGCCTGAAAATTCAGCGAATTGGCGCCGGCGGCGCTCGCCAGGCGCGAGCGGCGCGCCGGCTCGCCCGCGCCTCCGGGCGACTTGGCCCGGGCGATCGATCTCGCCTAGGATCGCCGGCAGGGAGGACGCGCCATCGCCATTCTGGATCAGACGCCGGTGCTCATCGGCGCGGGGCAGTTCACCTATCGCGGCGCTCCGGCCGAGGCGCCCAGCCCGCTGGGATTGCTGCGGCGCGCTACGGCGGCGGCGGCCAGGGACGCCGGGCTGACCGAGGGCGCGCTGGCGGGGCTGGATACGGTGGCCGTGGTCGGCTTCGCGGTCGACGCCGAGGGGGCGCTGGCGGCGCTGCCGATCCCCCGCCTGAGCAATCCGCCGGCGGCCCTGGCCCGAGCGCTGGGGGCCAGCCCACGCTGGGCGCCCTACACCCAGATGGGCGGCAACAGCTCCCAGCAGCTGATCAACAGCGTCTGCGCCCGGATCGCCGCCGGCGAGGCCGACTTCGCCCTGGCGGTGGGCGGCGAGTTCCTGGGCTCGCTGATGCGCCGGCTGACCCAGAATCTTGGCTTCGAAGGCTATGAGACCGACGAGGGGGCCGAGCCGCCGGAGCGGGTCGGGGATGGGCGACCGGGGACCTCGCCGCAGGAGACCGCCCACGGCCTCAACCTGCCGGTCAACACCTATCCGCTGTTCGAGAACGCGCTGCGCGCCCGCGATGGCCGCAGCCTGGAGGCGCACCAGGCGAGGCTCGGCCGGCTGTTCGCGCCGTTCACGGAGGTGGCGGCGAAGAACCCCTACGCCTGGTTCCCGAAAGCGCGGACCGCGGAAGAACTTGTCACCGTCGGGCCGGATAACCGGATGGTGAGCTGGCCTTACCCGAAATACCTCAACGCCATCATGCAGGTGGACCAGTCGGCGGGCGTGATCATCGCCAGCGTCGCCAAGGCTCGGGAGCTGGGCGTGCCGGAGCACCAGTGGGTGTTCCTGCACGGCTGCGCCGACGCGCACGACCTGTGGTTTCCGCTGGAGCGGCAGAACTATCACTCCAGTCCGGCGATGCGGCTGACCGGTCTGCGGGCGCTGGAAATGGCCGGAATCGGGACCGACGATCTCAGCTACATCGACCTCTATTCCTGCTTCCCGTCAGCGGTGGAGGTGGGCGCCGAGGAGCTGGGCCTCAGTCTCGACGATCCGCGCGGCTTCACCGTCACCGGCGGGCTGCCCTACGCGGGCGGCCCGGGCAATAACTACTCCATGCACGCGGTGGCCACGCTGGTCGGCCTGCTCAAGGGAAAGCCCGGCGCCTATGGCCTCTCCACCGCCAACGGCTGGTTCCTGACCAAACAGTCGGTGGGGATCTATTCGACCAAGCCGTTCGAGGGCGTGTGGCGGCGTGAGGATCCGGCGGTCATCCAGCGCCAGATCGACGCCCTGCCGCATCCGGCCATCGTCGACGCCCCCGAGGGACCGGCCAGCATCGAGACCTACACCGTGGTCCACACCCGCGACGGCTACCGGATGGGTATCGTCATCGGCCGCGACGCCGCCGGCGCCCGGTTCGTCGCCAACACCCCCCGGGACGAGGCGACGCTGAAGGACCTGGAAAGGGTTGAAGGCGTCGGCCGCAGGGGGCATGTGCGGCGGGCCGACGACGGCGTCCACAACCTGTTTTTGCCTGATTGAACGCGATGGCCAAGGTCTACCTCATCCGCCACGGCCGGCCGGCCGCTACCTGGGGCGGGGCCGATGACGATCCGGGCCTGGACGCCGCCGGCAAGGCGCAGGCCGAGGACGTCGCCCGCACGCTGATGGCGCTGCCCGAGGCCGATCGGCCGACGCACGTGGTCTCCTCGCCGCTGCGCCGCTGCCGCGAAACCGCCGAACCCTACGCCAAGGCCGTCGGAGCGGAGATCGAGATCGACCCGGCGGTGGGCGAAATCCCGACGCCGAAGAGCCTGGCGCCGTCCGAGCGCTCCGGCTGGCTACGCAATGCCTTCGCCGGCGCCTGGTCGGAGATCGAGGGCGACCTGAACTACGACGACTGGCGCAAGGCCGTGGCCGCCGCCGTCGCCGGCCGGGCCAGTACCGCCGTGTTCAGCCATTTCGTGGCCATCAACGCCGTGCTCTCGCACATCGGCGGCGACGACCGGGTGATCGGCTTCCGCCCGGACCACTGCTCGATGACCATCCTCGACATCGGCGACGATGGCCTCAACCTGATGCAACGAGGCGCCGAGGCGTCGACGGGGGTGCTTTGAGCGGGCGTTTTCCTGCGTGGTTCGAGACGCGCCCGCTGGGCGCTCCTCACCATGACGAGATTTGTAGGCCTCCAAGATACTTCGTCATCCTGAGGAGCCCGCGCAGCGGGCGTCTCGAAGGACGCACGGACGCCAAGCGGTGACCGCGCCCGCCCACGAGATCCTCACCGTCGGGGAGATGACCGCGGCCGACCGGGCGGCGATCGCCGGCGGGACGCCAGGCCCGGTGCTGATGGAGCGGGCGGGGACGGCGGTGGCCGAAGCGGTCGCCGAGCGGTTCAGCGCGCGGCGGACGCTGGTGCTGGCCGGACCCGGCAACAACGGCGGCGACGCCTATGTGGCGGCCCGGGTGCTGAAGGCGAAGGGCTGGGAGGTGCGGCTGGAGGCGCTTAGCCCGCCGCGCACCGATGACGCCATCGCCGCCGCCGCCAAATGGGACGGCCCCACCGCGGCGCTCTCCGGCGAGTTCGGCGAGGCGGAACTGGTCATCGTCGGCCTGTTCGGGGCCGGGCTCGACCGGCCGCTGACCGGTGAGGCCCTGCGGCTCGCCCGCGGCTCGGAGCGGATTCGGGATCGGATCGTCGCCATCGACCTGCCCAGCGGCCTTTCCGGCGATACCGCCAAGCCGGTGGGCGACGCAGCCTTCCACGCCGGGCTCACCGTTACCTTCCACCGCCGCAAGCTGGCGCATGTGCTGCAGCCGGGGCGGGATTTCTGCGGCGAGGTGGTGGTGGCCGACATCGGCCTCGGCGGCGTCGCGACCCCACTGTTCGAGAACACCCCCGAGCTCTGGTTGTCGAAGTTCCCCTGGCCGGCGACCACCGCCTACAAGCACACCCGCGGGCGGCTGATCGTGGTCAGCGGCGAGGCCTGGCGCACCGGCGCCGCGCGGCTGGCGGCCCGGGGCGCGCTCAGGGTCGGCGCGGGTTTGGTGACGGTTCTATCGCCGCCCGACGCCCTGGAGATCAACGCCGCCCATCTGGAGGCGGTGATGCTGGCGCCCTTCGAGACCGAGCAGGAGCTGGAGGAGGCGGCCGATGGTGCCGAGGCGGTGGTGATCGGGCCGGCGGCGGGGGTGAACGACTCCACCCTGGCCAATGTGCTGGCGCTGGCCCGCACCGGCGCGGCGCTGATCATCGACGCCGACGCCCTGACAGTGTTCCGCGACGATCCGGAGGAGCTGTTTACCGCCCTCGACCGCGACGACGTGCTGACTCCGCATCCCGGCGAGTTCGAGCGGGTGTTTCCGGGACTGCTGAAAGGCTCGCTGAACAAGGTCGAGGCGGCGCGCGAGGCG
>Ga0302279_10001486_pt1 | contig 33103 bp, 37 predicted proteins | sample III_Bog_N3_3_FD_194541 | JGI IMG/M metagenome (GOLD analysis project Ga0302279, IMG submission 194541) | Peat permafrost microbial communities from Stordalen Mire near Abisko, Sweden - III_Bog_N3_3 | ecosystem: Environmental > Terrestrial > Soil > Wetlands > Peat | place: Sweden: Abisko...
GAGCAGTGCCTCGCTATGTCCGCCACCACCCAAGGTGGCGTCGACGACCACGCCAGCGGGCAGGCTGGCGAAGAACTCGACGATGCCGTTCGCGAGTACTGGTTCGTGGTAACTGTCTCGGGCCATCCGCAGCCTGTCAATCGAGACAACGGGCGAGAGGGCGGAGGAGGAACCTCGACTCGTTGTCACAATTGTCAGGCTGCGCGTGGTCCGCGGCCGGTACTGCTGAGGTGCTCCCGTCACTAGTCACTGCCCTGTTTAAAGATCTCTTCGGCGGCGTCGACCTTTTCGGCGTAGGTCGCGGGGTTCCAGAGTTCGACGTGATCGAGGGCGCCCACCACCAAGACCTCGCCCGCGAGCTGTCCGTAGTCGCGGATGGCCGGCGGCAGGGCGAACCGGCCCTGCTTGTCGAACTCAACGTCGGAGGAGTTCGCGGACCAGTACCGTACCTGCTGGCGCTCGCCCGCCCCACCGGCCCGACTCTGCTGAAGGCGTTCATCCATCTGTCGGGCGAACTCGCCCGGCGTCCAGAGCGCCACGCACCCCTCGGTGTTGGGACTGAGGTGACCGCCGCGCTCAAAGGGTGCGCGGAACTTCGCGGGCAGGATGAGTCGACCCTTGGCGTCCAGCGAGTGCTGGAACTGACCGACAAATCCGAGCATGACTGTCCTCCCGCGGGCTCACCACTTATCCCCACTTCGTGACACATTACACCACGACTCACCACCTCTCACCAAATCGTCGCCCATTTGGGCCATTTTGCGATGGCGAGTCCACGTTCGCGCACGCGGGGCCCTCGAGCGATCAGGTGTTCGTCGTGGACTACGTGGTCAGTAGAGCGCTGCGCTGAGCCCAGGGGCCCGCGACGCTTCGAAGACGCGCGAGGATCGCCTCGTCCTCGAAGCGAAGAGAAGAGACGACCTCGTTGTCGAGCGCCCCGATCAACCCCTCGGGTACGTGCGCGAGGTACCCCACCACGTCCGCCGTCGCACCGGTACGCAGCACACTCGAGAGAAAGACGCCCTCTCGCACCCGCCACTGGGTGACCCCAACGATCTTCTGGGCGTTCAGAAAGACTTCCCCGGGGCCGCGACCGGCAAAACAGACGACCCGAAACGCGACCGGTCCCTCGAGCGCGCCCTCGTGCACATGAAGTGGCCCGTCCGCAAAGGGGGCCAGCGACTCAGCCCACCAGGTGCCCGCCCGTATCGAACTCACGTGCACGTCGCTCGCCCAACGCTCGTCGCCGCGTGGTATCCACCAGTCCACCCATAGGTCTCGCGGCTGTAGCAACACCACTCCCCCGCCACCGCGACGACGACGAAGCGACGTCGTGCTCAGGCTCGCCGCGTCTAGTACGTTCCGCGACTGCGCGCTGCCCAGGACGAGGGTCGCTCTCGCCACGCGCGAGACGATCATCGTGGGTTCTTCTAAGGAACGAAGATCGCCGTAGTCGTAGAGCTCCTCGACCTCGCTCACGACGCCCGGGGCAGGTACGGCGCCCAGAGCGGGTCGGGGTCGGGCACGTGGCGCCATCGCCACCAGGGCCCGTCGGGTACGCGCGGCTCAAAGTGCATACGCCAACCGATCTCTTCGAGCAGTCGGTCACCTTTTTGCATGTTGTGGTGACGACAGGCCGCGACGACGTTCGTCCATTCGTGGCGCCCGCCGCGAGATCGCGGCACCACGTGGTCGACGGTGTCGGCGTGTTCGAGACAGTAGGCGCAGCGATAGCTGTCACGTAACAACAGACTTCGCCGCGTCAACGGCGGGGTACGAATCTTGGTCGGTAGTTTGACCATGTCGTGGAGTCGCACGATCGCGGGTATCTCCACCACGACGCTCGCCGAGCGACAGACCGCGGGCTCCTCGGGCATGGCGATCGGTTCGGCCCGTCCCGCCAGCATGAGCACCACGGCGCGACGCTCGGAGACGAGTTGCAGCGGTTCGAACGTCGCGTTGAGCAACAGCACTCGACCCACGCTTATCGTCCTCCTCGTTGACGCAGTGACCACGTCGCGGCCTCGACGACCGCCCGCCCCGTCATTGGCGCACCGTTCGTGCCGTTGGCCGTCACCATTCGAAACTCCCAGTACCCCGGACTCGGCAGCGGAAGATACGGCGCGCGTCGCCACCACGCTCGTCGGCGAAGTCGCCAGCCGGCGCGAGCGACGACGGGCAGTTTCTGGGGGTGGCGCACTAAATAGGCGCTGAGATCACGCACGTCGACGCCCATCACGGTGCGCCCCGCCACCCGACGAGGGCGGCGCCGAGGAGTGGACCATCCGCGCCCAGTTGAGAGCGATGTACCTCGATGTCGTGCGAGTACGTCATCATCGCCACGCTCCGAGCGGCCTTGTTGGCCTCGAAGAAGAACTCGTCGCCGAAGCCGAGCGCCACGGAGCCGGCGACAAAACACTGGGAGAAGTCGAGCACTGAACTCAGTGAGCCAACCGCGCGACCGACGAGTGCACCCGTGCGTTGTCGCGTCGCCTGGTCGGCCTCGTGCGCGGGACGACCGGTGCGCTCTTCTATCGCGCGGCCCGACGCCTCCGCCTCGAGGCAGCCATACGAACCGCACGCGCACAGTGCGCCGTCGGGTACGACGTTGAGGTGACCGACGTGACCCGCGTTCCCGGTCGCGCCGTCCAGGAGTCGCCCGTCCAAGACGACGCCGCCGCCCACGCCCGTCGAGACCACCATCGACAGATACGAGGTCAGGTCGCGCGCGCCGCCGAAGGATCCTTCGGCCAGCGCGAGGGCGCGAGCATCACCGTCGACGTAGACCGGTACGCCGAGCGCGTCGCGCAGCGAGTCTCGCAACGGGAACTCGCGCCAGAAGGGAATGTTGAGGGGCGAGACGCTCAACCCGCCGCGCGTCATCGGTCCGGCGCACCCGACGCCCACCACCTCGAGGTCGTCGCCACCACGAAGCTCGTCAACGCTCGCCACGATGGCGTCGAAGAGGTCGTCGTGATGTTCGCCTACCGCGAGTCGGGCTCGTCGCAGGATCTCGCCGTCACGGGCAACGAGGGCGACCTCAACCTTGGTTGCGCCAATGTCAATCGCCAGGCACGGAGGCGCGCGATGCGCGTCCCCGAGGGCGGTCATTCGCTCTTATGGCGATGACGCGACAACCAGTCGCGGAGCGAACTGGTGCGAGGACCGTAGTTCGCTTGGGTGTCGTCACCCTGGCTCGGACGAGTGATGTCCTGCCACGATGCGCGCCCGAGAAGTCGAGCGTTGCGCTCGACCACGACAGCGGAGATGAACATGAGGGCGACGCCCACCAGTCCAAGGAGAACGGAGTGTGAGAAACACAAGATGAGCACGAGCAGACCGACGAGGAAGCCGGCCACACCCCAACGCACCCGACGGCCGCTATGGGAGTAAATGTTCGTCTCGCGGACGTTTTTGGCGAAACGGGGATCTTGCTTAGAGAGGGATTCCTCGAGTTCGGCGAGGATCCGCTGTTCGTGCTCTGATAAGGGCATCGCGTCTCCTTCCGACAGTCCTTAAGGTACTTTATCTTTCTTCCCCTAATATTCGCACGTCGTGGACGCCGAAAAAGGTGCCCAACTCTAAAAATTCCCGAGGAGGGGCGTGGCGCGAGGGACCCTACGCGTGGGCGTCATCTGCACCGGCAACATCTGCCGTTCGCCGATGGCCGAAGTGGTCTTGAAGCACCTCGTCGCCCGCGATTCCACCCTCGACGGTCACGTGATCGTCACGAGCGCCGGTACGGCCAACTGGCACGTCGGGGACCCGATGGATTCCCGGGCCCGCGCGGCGCTCGACCGTGCCGGCTACCGGTTCGCGGGCTCGCCCGCGGCGTTCGCCGATCGCCGCTACCTCGACGCGCAGGACATCGTCGTGGTAATGACTCGTGAACACCTCGCCGAAGTGAAGGTGCGACTTCGCAGTGACCACACCGAGGTGCTCCTCTGGCGCACCCTCCTCGATCCGGGAACGGAACTCGACGTGGCGGACCCGTACTACGGGGACGATCAGGCCTTCGACGAGTGCCTGGCGGTCCTCAGCTCAGGGGGTCAGCGTTTGATAGAGGAATTTCGTCAGCGACTGGATGCACGCTCGTACGAAGCTTGATTTCCGGGAGCGTCAGCGACAGGGCCACGGCCAAGACACCAAAGGGGATGGCCCAGCGGTAGACGTCTTGGATCGAGAGCGCGATCGCGTGCAGGGCGATGTGCAACTGGTGCACGGGCAGGGTCTTGAGCAGCGTCGGCGTCCACTCCGACGGCGGGACCTTCAGCACCCTCGCGCCGGCGGCGCCGAAGCCCGTGGCGAGTTCGTGCGGCAGTTCATTCGCGTAGAGCGCGCCAAAGACCGCCGTCCCGAAACAGCCGCCCATCGAGCGAAAGAAGTTCGCCCCCGCCGTGGCGGCGCCGATGTCGCCGGGACCAACCGCGTTCTGTACGGCCGTGACCAAGATCTGCATCACCAGTCCGATGCCCATACCCAGCACCAACATGTAGAGCGCAATGACGAGCAGGGACGTGTGATCGTTAACGAGACTGAGGAGCACCAACCCCAGCGTCATGATCACCGTGCCGGCGATCGGGAACGGCCGATACTTTCTTCCCCGCGAGACGAGAATTCCCGTCGTAATCGACGTCAAGAACAGACCCGCCATCATCGGCAACAGTCGCAGTCCCGACATCGTGGGGGACGTGCCGCGTACGTCTTGAAAGAACAGTGGAAGGAAGACGAGCGCGCCGTACATCGCAAAGCCCACCACGAAGCCGATTGCCGACGCGGAAGAAAAGACGCGATTGGCGAAGAGCTTCGGCGCCAGGATCGGCTCGACCGAACGGCGCTCGACGAAGACGAAGATCACCGACACGACGAGCCCGCCGATGAGCAGCAGCATCGATGGCGCACTGAGCCAGCGCAACGTGGTCCCGCCCAACGAGGTGAAGAGGATCAGCGCGGACGCGGCGATGGTGAGCACGACGATGCCCGGGTAGTCAATCACGTGCTGGATACGGTTCTTCGTCGTCGGCAACACGATGGCGGTGACGATGAGCGCGACGATGCCCAGCGGCAAGTTCACGTAGAAGATCCACGGCCACGACCAGTACTCCACGATAAATCCACCCAGCAAGGGCCCGAGCACCGTCGCGGCGCCGAAGGTCGCACCGAAGAATCCCGCGTATCGTCCGCGTTCCCTCGGCGAGACGACGTCCGCGATGATTGCTTGAGCCCCGACCAACAGTCCACCGCCGCCGAGTCCCTGGAAGGATCGAAAGATGATGAGCTCGACCATCGAGTGTGAGATGCCACAGAGCATGCTCCCCACGAGAAAGATGACGATGGCCCACTGGAAGAACTGCTTGCGACCGTAGAGGTCGCCGAGCTTTCCCCACAGGGGTGTACTCACGGTGGTCGTCAACAGGTAACCCACCACGACCCAGCTGAGGTGACTCGCGCCGTGCAGATCACCCACGATGGTCGGCAGCGCGGTCGCCACAATCGTGCTGTCGAGGGCGGCGAGCAACATCCCGAGCATCAACGCGCCGAGGATGAAATAGAGCTGTCGCTTCGAAACAGCGGCGATCTGGAGTTCGTCCATGAGTGGTTCCTTCGTGACGGAGAGCCGCTCACGTCCCCGAATAACCAACAACTTTAGACGTCAATACGCTCACGCCAGTCGTTTCGCTCGCAATGAATGCCCAATCGGCCTACCCGCGTGGGTCACTCACATGACTATGTTGGACGAGACAATGAGGACACGACTGAGCGAACTACTGGGCGTCGAATATCCGGTGATGCTCGCGGGGATGGGCGGGGTGTCCTACAGTGCGCTCGCCGCCGCCGTCTCTAACGCGGGTGGTTACGGCTGCCTGGGCGCGTCGACGATGTCCTACGAGCGACTAGCCGAGGAGATCACCGCCACGCGGGAACTGACGTCCAAGCCCTTCGGCGTCGATCTGCTGACCGCCTTCCCTGACACGCTCGTGAAGCACGTGGAACTCCTGATCGAAGGTGGCGCGAGCACCTTCGTCGCGGGCCTCGGCGTGCCGAGCCACGTCGTCGAACTCTGTCATCGCCACAATGTCCTCGTGATCTCGATGTGCGGCAAGGTCGAGCACGCGCGTCGCGCGCTCGACGCGGGATGCGACGTGGTCGTCGCCCAGGGCACCGAGGCCGGCGGTCACACCGGCACCGTCGCGACCTTTCCCTTGGTGCCGATGATCGTCGACGCGGTGGGCGCGCACATTCCCGTGGTCGCGGCCGGCGGGGTCTTTGACGGACGCGGACTCGCCGCGGCGCTCGCCCTCGGCGCCGACGGCGTGTGGGTCGGCACGCGATTCATCGCCACCCCCGAGGCGCGCGCCCTACCGGGGTACCGGGAACGAATCGTCGCAGCCCGCGAGGACGAAACCGTCATCTCTCGAGCCTTCACTGGCAAGACCATGCGCGTCCTGCGCAACGCCACCACCGACCGTTACGACGCCGATCCCACCTTGTTGAAGAAGTTTCCCGATCAGCTCCTGGTGGCCTTCGAGGAGGGCACCTTCCACCTCGGCGGCGACGGCGCCACCACGGGCGTCGACCCCTCGCGCGAGGGGTACCCGGCCGGCCAGGCCGTCGGCGCGATTGAGGCGACGACGCCGGCGGGCGAGATCGTTCGACGGATGGTCGAGGACGCGGACACCATTCTCAAGCGACTCGCCACGCAGTAGGCACTCGCCTCGAAGCAAGGAGTGGGCGTCGTTATCGGCTCTTTCGAAGCGTGCGGCGTTGGTCAGTAGATTTGTCCCAGGCCCCCCATGATCAAAGTCGAACACGTCACTAAGCGATACGAAGGCATGACCGCGGTTGACGACCTCGACTTCGAAGTCCTGCCGGGAGTGGTCACCGGGTTCCTAGGCCCGAACGGTTCGGGGAAGTCGACGACCATGCGCATCATCTTGGGTCTCGATCACCCGACGAAGGGTCGAGCCACCGTCAAGGGCAAGCGCTACGAGGAACTCCGCGACCCGCTCCACGAGGTCGGTGCGCTACTCGACGCGAAGGCGATACACCCCGGTCGAAGCGCGCGTAATCACCTACGCGCCCTCGCCGCCTCGAACCGGATTCCCTACAAGCGCGTCGATGAGGTGCTCGAGTTCGCGGGCATCTCCTCGGTCGCCCACAAGCGCGTGGGGAACTTCTCTCTCGGCATGAGTCAACGACTCGGTATCGCGGCGGCGCTGCTCGGCGACCCCGAAGTGCTGCTCTTCGACGAACCGGTCAACGGCCTCGACCCCGAAGGCATTCGCTGGATCAGAGAGTTCTTCCGATCGCTCGCCAACGAGGGCCGTACCGTGTTCGTCTCGTCCCACCTCATGAGCGAGATGGCCGTTAGCGCCGATCAGATCATCGTGATCGGACGGGGCAAGTTCATCACTCAAGGGTCCATCGACTCACTGACCGCGACCGCCAAGGGCACCGTGTTCGTGCGCGGGGCCAACCACCAGCAACTCCTGAGTGCCCTGCGTGCGAAGAACGCCACGGTCGCGGAGTTGAACGACGAGGCGCTCAGCGTCTCGGACCTCAGCGCCGAAGCGGTCGGCCAGATCGCCTTCGACGCCGGGGTCGCGCTCTATGAACTCACGCCGCAGCGCGCGTCCTTAGAGGACGTCTTCATGGACCTCACCGCGGATTCAGTCGAGTACGGATCGTCGGGAGTGCGCCATGAACAGTGACACCACCCTCGGGTCGGTCGTTCGCTCCGAATGGTTGAAGTTCCGATCCGTTCGTTCCTCCATCTGGTGCGTCGTGGTCACCTTCGTCCTCACGATCGGTCTCGGAATCCTCGTGACGACGGTCGTGCGAGTCCAGTGGCACAAGATGAGTCAGATAAACAAACTCACCTTCGACCCCGTGCAAACGAGCCTCGTGGGCATCGTCTTCGCGCAGTTCGCGGTCGGCGTGATCGGATCGCTCTTCATCACGAGTGAGTACTCGACGGGCGCGATTCGCTCGACGTTGGCCGCGGTGCCCAACCGAATCCAACTCGTCGCGAGTAAGTTGATCGTCCTCGTCTCGTGCATGCTGGTCGTCGGCGAGGTCGTGTCCTTCGGGGCCTTCTTCATCGGTCAAGCGATCTACTCCGGCGTCGTGCCCACGGCGTCACTGAGTAACGGCGCGGTCTTGCGCACGGTGGCCTTCGCGGGGTTCTACCTCACACTCTTGGCGGCGTTTAGCTTCGCCCTGGGCTTGTTGATTCGACACAGTTTGGCGTCCATCAGCACGTACGTCGGCGTCCTGCTCATCTTGCCGCTCATCATCGCCTTCTTGCCGCAGAGTTGGCAGAACGACACCATTCGCTTTCTCCCCGGCGAGGGACTCGGACACTCGATGACCTCCGTACAGCCGGGCCCGAACGTGTTCGGTCCCTGGGTCGCTTTCGGCATCCTGGCGCTCTACGTGGTGGTGCTCGTGGCGGTGAGCACCTCGAGTTTTCGACGCCGCGACGCGTAGCTCAAGACCTAACGTTGCGCCATGGAACTCCGTGACGCCCTGCGCACCACCGGTTCGATTCGCCGCTTCACCGACCAGCCCGTCAGCGACGCCCTCCTCGAGGCGATCTTGGATGACGCGCGCTTCGCACCCTCGGGGGGGAACCGTCAGGCCTGGCGGGTCATCGTCGTCAAAGATCCCACCATCCGACGCGCCGTCGCCGACGCGTACCTCGACGCCTGGCACGACTACGTCGCCCAACTCATGGCCGGTCTCATTCCCTACTCACCCTTGGCGAGCGAGGCCGACCGCGCGGCCGCCGGCGAACGCCGCGGCGCCGCAGAGGCGGCGTCTCGCCCCGAAGGTTTCCCCGAATCGCTGGCCGAGGTGCCCGCGATGCTCGTGGTACTCGCCGACCTTCGCGTCCTCGCCGCGACCGACCGCGACCTCGATCGCTACCAGTTCGTCGGCGGCGCGTCGATCTACCCCTTCGTCTGGAGTGTGCTGCTCGCCGCCCACGAGCGCGGCGTCGGCGGGGTCATGACGACGGTGGCGATCGCGAAGGAGGCGGCGCTGCGCGACGTCCTGACGATTCCCGAGCACTTCGCGGTCGCCTCGGTCGTCGCGTTGGGCTTCCCCGCTTCACGTCACACGAAATTGACCCGGCGACCCGTCGAGGCCTTCACCACGATCGACCGACTCGACGGCACCGCCTTCTTCTCGTAGTTCAGCGGGCAAACAGTTCGTCGGTGTCCTCACCGAAGGCTCGCGGACCGCGACGGATGCCGGGCCGCACTCCGTCGAGACGCAACGGCAAGCGCATGGCGCGCGTCTCGCCCGCGGGCGAGGACATCGTGCCCACGAAGTCGCCGGTCGTGATCTGCTCCTGCGCGAAGGCTCCCGCGACGTCAAGAATCGGCGCGCACGGCACGCCCGCACGCTCAAAGACGTCGATCCAAAACGCCGTCGACTGCTCGACGAGGATCACCTCCAACGCGTCGCGCAGGTCACTTCGCCCCGCGACGCGTCCCGCGTTCGTCGCCCACTGCGCCCGGCTCGAGAGCGCCTGATTATCGAGCGTCGCGACGAGTCGCGCGTACTGCGCGTCGGTGCCCACGGCGAGTAACAACGATCCGTCGCTCGTGGCGAGGGGTCCGTAGGGCGCGATGCTCGGGTGATCGTTTCCGCGCCGCTCGGGATTCACTCCGGTCGAGAGGTAGCCCTGGGCCTGATTCACCAGCGCCGTCATGGCCGATTCGAGCAGTGGCGCTTCGACGTGCCCACCGCTTCGTCCGCTCGCGCGCGCGAAGAGCCCACTGAGCAGTCCGACCGCCGCGTAGAGGCCGGTGACCACGTCCGCGATGGGTGCCCCACACTTCGTCGGATCGCCGTCTGCCTCACCGGTGATGCCCATCAGACCCGATCGGGCTTGCGCGAGCGCGTCAAAGGACGGACGCCCCGCCAGTGGTCCACCCTCGCTCGCCGAAGTGACGCTCACCCACACGCAGCCGGGGTTTCGCGCGCGCAGCCGGTCGAGACCGAGCGAACGCGCTTGGCTGGGTAGAAAGTTCTCGACGACGGCGTCGGCGAATTCGACCAGTTCGCCGACGCGCTCGAAGTCAACTGGGTCGCGCAGGTCGGCGACGACGTTTCGTCGATGACGGTTGACCGCCAGGTAGTACGTCGCCTCGTCGCCCAGGCGCGGTGGCGCCAGCGAACGTACCGGGTCACCCTCGGGTCCTTCGACCTTGATCACGTCCGCGCCGAGGTCACCGGCGATCATCGCGCACAGCGGGCCCGCCAGGACTCGAGAGAGGTCCAGCACCCGAATGCCCTCGAGGGGCAGGCCCGTCCCCACGTTGGTCGGATCAAGTTCCCAAGTCACGAAGGAACTCTAGGGTTGCCGCGACGGTGCCCGAAGTTGAATCGGTTGTCCCTAGAAACTGGCGCCGTTTATCACGACGAGCCGGGCGGGTAGCGCCCCGGCGCTCGCGCCCCATTTCGTCAGGATCTCACCGTAGGTCCCGTTCGCGATCAACGTCTTGAGCGCGGCGCGAAGGGCGCGCGCGAGCTCCACGCCGGCGCCAGATTTGGCGGTAGCGAGTCCGAAGGGGGCGACGTCGATGGAGGTGCCGATGAGCGTCAGCGACCCCTCGCTCTTCTCGACGAGGTAACCAGCCTCTTGAGAGTCAACGAAGCCCCCGGCGACCTCACCACCCACGACGCCCTGGTTGAGCGCGGCGTCGCTCGCGAAGTCAACCACGGTGAGCACCGAGTTCGCCGGACACTTGGCGACCTCGCCGTTCGCGTCATTCTGCTCGACGGTCCCGCGCACGACGCCGACGGTCAGACCGCAGAGGCTCGCGAGACTCTGGAACGTGACGCTCGAACCCGACGGGGCGTAGAACGCCTCGCCACCGCGGTAGTAGTCGACGAAGTTGACCGAGGTCTCGAGGGCCTTGGTGTCGGGGAACGACGAGGTGCCGATCTGATAGCGATTCGACTTCACGCCGACGATGATGTCGTCAAAGGGCACGTCGCTCTCTCGATACTTGATCCCGAGCGTCGTGGCGATCGCGCGCATCACGTCCGGGTCGAGTCCGACCATCGACGTGCCCCGCATCCACTCATCCGGTGGGTACGACGCGTCGGTGGCGACGCGGATGGTGGTACCGATGAGCGATATCGGGACGAGGGCGGCGTCACTCGGGCTGAAGACCCCGCCGATCGAGGTCGTCGGCGGCGCGGCGGATGATCCTCCCGCGATGAACAGGCACGCCGCGCCGAGGACCAGCGTGACGGCGCCTCTACTAACCCAGTGACGACGCCGCGTGAACTCTTTCAAAATGCTGCCACTCCATCGCGCGCCGTGGTCTCATTGTTATCAGACGAGCGCCCGAAAGTGGGGCCGGGACTAGGCGTGGACCAGCGAGCGGGCGTCGCCGAGGACGCCCTTGGGAAGCCGGGCGAAGACCACGAGCGCGGCCACGAACGACACACCGCCGGCGACGAGGCACCCTCGATGCAGACCGTCCATGAACGCGTCGGTCACCTGCGCCCCGATCGTCGGGCGAAGGGCCGCGGGAAAGTGCGCGACGACCAGTTGCGCGGCGTGGGTCGAACTCGCCGCGAGATTGAGTTGGTGGAGTGAGAGGCCGCGGGCGAGGTAGGGACGCAGCGCGGCTCGCACGTGGGGGCCAAAGAGCGAGGAGAAGACCGAACCGACGACCGCGACGCCCATGGCGCCGGCGAGTTCGCGGGTCGTCTCATTGACGGCGGCGCCCGCGCCGATCTGCTCGGGCGCCAACGTGCTCATCAACGACGCGGTGGCCGGGGCGTTGACGAGCGAGAAGCCAAACGCCATGATCATCATGATGGCGATGATCGGACCGAAGTAGGCGGCGCTCGCCGCGACGAAACCGGCCCAGGCCAACGCCGCACCCAGGATCACCAGTCCGGCTGATACCACGTACCGCGTGCCCGCCTTCAACGCGGCGACTGCCCCGACGGGCGTGGCGATCATGGTGATAACGGCGAAGGGCAGGGTGTGCACGCCAGCCGAGAGAGCCGAGTAGCCGCGGATGAGTTGGAAGTACTGAGTGATGAGGAAGATGAAGCCGAAGAGACAGAAGTAGTTCACCGATATCGCACCTGCGCTGGCCGAGAAGCTGCGGTTCCTAAAGACGCGCACGTCGAGCAGCGGGCCCTCGCGACCGAGCTCGTGGCGAATGAATGCGGCGAGCGACGCGACGGCGAGGACGAAGAGCCCGAGCGTCGCGTCACTCAGCCAACCCCAGCTCGGACCCTCGATGATCGCGAAGGTCAGCGACGTCACGCCCACGGTACCGAGGGCCAGTCCCCCAAGGTCGACGCGACGTTGTTGAGGACTACGCGACTCGGGGACCACGTAGGCCGCGGCCACGACGGCCACCACGACCAAGGGCGCGTTGATCAGGAAGATCGAACCGTACCAAAAGTGCACCAACAGTGCACCACCCACGACCGGACCGATGGCGATCGCGACACCACCGGCGGCGCCCCAGGCGCCGAAGGCCTTCGCGCGCTCGGAGAGGTCGTCGAAGGCCACGGTCAACGTCGAGAGGGTCGCGGGAAAGATGAACGCGGCCGCCGCGCCCATCAACGCTCGCGCGACCAGCAGCGTCGAGACGCTCGAGGAGAAGGCCGCCATGAGCGAGAACACGCCGAAGGCGACCAGGCCACACTGCATCACGCGCTTGCGACCGAGCCGATCGGACAGCCCACCGCCGGCGAGAAGGAGGCCCGCGAAGGGGAGCGAGTACGCGTCGACGATCCACTGGAGCGAGGAGTTGGACGCGTGCAGGTCCTTCGAGAGCACCGGGAGCGCCACGTTGACGATGGTGTTGTCGATCACCACGATCAAGACGACGACGCACAGGACCGCGAGGACCCACCAACGGCGATCGTGAACCGATGTAGGCATGTCGACTCCTATAGAACAATGTCCCATTAAAGTAGCACGATGTTCTATACTGGTCAAGTGACCACCTCCCTGACGCGCACGCCATCGAAATCGATCGTGGCCGAAGTCCTCAAGGGGGCGCTCGCCATCCTCGACGAGGAGGGCCCTGACGGCTTCACCGTGCGCGCGATCGCCAAACGCGCGGGCGTCGCGCCCATGGCCATCTACAACCACTTCGATGGGGTGAACGGCGTCTTAGAGGCACTCTGGACCGACGGCTTCGAGGCGTTACGACGGGCGATCACGTTTCAAAGTGGGGAGCCGCTCGCGGACCTTCTCAACGCGGGACGGGGTTATCGCACCTTCGCCCTGGGCAATCGCGGTCTCTACACGGTGATGTTCATGCACCGGTTCCGTAACTTCTGCCCGAGCGTCGAAGCCGAGCACCTCGCCGCCGAGACCTATCAGACGTTGGTCGTGAACGTCGAGCGCTGTCAACAACTCGGCTACTTCTCCAACGTTCGCGCGAGCGACGGCGCGCAGGTCCTCTGGTCGGCCTGTCACGGTTACGTGGCGCTCGAACTCCTCGACATCAGCTTCGCGTCGAATCGAGACGACACCTTCGAGCGACTTCTCGCCGCGCTACGAGACGGCTTCCGCTAGCACCGGGTAGGGCAGGCCCTTCGGCCAGCGGCCGAATCGCTCCGCCGAGAGCAGCATGTCGGTGAGGTCGTGGCGTAAGTGACGTTGGCGCCAGACGAGTTGACCTTGGGCGGCGGCCAGCACCCGGTCGACGTCGTCACACTCGGTGCGCCAGGTTGGATCGACCGCGAGGTCGTAGCACCGGTAGGAACCGTCGCCGAACTGCACGTAGGCCACGTCATCGCCCACCGAGACCGCGAGGTTCTGTCTCGACAAGGTGTGGCGACTGGGTGTCGTCGTCGAGCTCATGAGCAGGACGAATCGACTGTCCCACTCGTAGTGCGCCTCTTTTCGCCAGCGCACGTCCTCGCCTGCGAAGAGCGGCCGCAGCGAGTGACCGTCGCACTGGAGGGGTTGGTCCACGTCGAGCGCGTCAGCCAGCGTGGGGAGCAGATCGATGTTCTCCGTGAAGTGGTCGATCACCCGACCGCCGGGCTCACGGGGGTCGCGCCACAGACCGATGATGTGATAACTCTGCGGGAAGAAACCTAGCTTCTCGATTAAGCCGTGGTCGCCCAGCTGATCGCCGTGATCCGACGTCACCACGACGATCGTGTCGTCCCACTCGCCTCTCGCTTCGAGTTCCTCGACGATGCGTCCCAGCTGGGCGTCGACTTCGGAGATCATGCCGTAGTACTGCGCCCTCAACGCCCGCATCGCTGCGGGGTCCTGCGGGGCGGTCACGACGCCGAAGGCGAGCGCCGATTCGTGCAGGGGGTGGCGCTGCTCGCTCGCCACGGGCGCGATGGGCATCTCGACCTCGTCGGGGTCGTAACGACGCGAGAACTCCCCCGCCGCCGCGTAGGGCGGGTGAGGTCGCAGGTAGCTCAGGTGCGCGAACCACCCGCTCTCTTGATGAGCCAGCCACTCGAGGAACCGCGTGGTGAGGAATCCACTCAGGGAGTCCTCGACCGGCCGATCGGGTTCACCGTGCAAGAGTGCCTCCCAACCGGTGGGCCCGTCGTAGCCCTTCGCGCGGAGATACTGCGCCCATCCCGCCTGACTCTCGGGTAGGTAGAGCCCGACCGACATCCCCGGCAGGATGCCGTCGTAGTAGGTGAGTCGAGGGTCCTGCTCGTCGTTGGCCCGGAAGGGGTCGATGCCCTGGTCGGTGTAGCCAAAGAGCGTCGGGTCGTACCCCGCTCGTCGCGCGACGAATGCGAGGTTGTCGAGCTCGCCCGCGAGGGGGGTTCCATTCGCCACCACGCGGTTGTTCATCTGGTACATGCCCGTAAAGATCGCCGCACGACCCGGCGCGCACGGCGCCGCTTGGGAGTAGTGGCGCGTGAGGCGAACTCCCTCGCGGGCCACCCGGTCGAGCGTCGGCGTCGTGACCAGCGGGTGCCCCGCGGCCCCGTAACTGTCGCCACGGAACTGATCGAGCGTGATGAACAGTACGTTCACGACGCCTCAACCAGTCGATGAACGTGCGAAGCGACGTCGTCAAGTATCGCCATGGCGTCGGGCACGACGCCGCCCATCTCTAAGAATCCGTGCACCATCTCTTCGGCTTCGAGTAGCTCCACCGGTACGCCAAAGTGTCCGAGCAGACCGGCGTAGGCGACGCCCTCGTCGCGAAGCGGGTCGCACTCGGCGACCACGACCACCGCGGGCACCGCGCCGGCGAGGTCGCTCGAGAGCAGGGGCGTGACCCGCGGGTCCGTATGGTCGCCGAAGTCACCGAGGTAGCGTCGATAGTCCTGTCGCAGGCTCTCGAGGTCCAAGAGGTACCCCGAGCCGAATCGGTGCGCGGAGTCGGTGACGAGTTCGGGGCCGAGCGTCGGATAGATCAAAACCTGGGCCACGAGTCCAAGGTCCTCTCCGCGCAACTGTGTCGCCGCGACGGTGGCGAGGTTGGCGCCGGCGGAGTCCCCCATCACGATGAGTCGCGAGTCCGCGTGGGCGACGTCGCTCCGGTTGGCCGCGACGTGGCGGATCACGTCCATCGCGTCCTCGAGCCCCGCCGGGAAGGGGTGTTCGGGCGCCAGGCGGTACTCGATGGAGAGGAATCGCAACCGGGTATCAAACGCCAAGCGTCGACAGAGCCAGTCGTGGGTCTCCAAATCCCCCATCACGAAACAGCCGCCGTGGAAGTAGATCACCAACGCCGTCGACTCCTCCTCCTCGGGCACGTAGAGCCGAGCCCGCAAGGTTCGACCGATGAGTTCGAGGGTGAGGTCCTCGACCGAGGCCAGCGGGGAAGGTTGACCGCGGACCGCGGCGGCCTCGTCGCGAAAGGCCCGTCGTCGCGCCTCCGTCGAGAGCGGTGCGCTACCCGTGGGCGCCGACGCGGCCAAGCGACGATAGGGCTCGAATGCTGGATGAACCACGCTCACCTCCTAGCGCCCACACTACGCACGGCGTCGCCCGAGCGGTCGCGCGACGCGCGCGTTCTAGCCTGACGAGGTGACGAGGAAACACCACCCGACGCGGCACCTCGTCCCGTGAGCGGCGACCCACGAATCGAGCAGTGGCGCGACCGGTTACAGCGCGTGACCTACCCCGTGCTCGCCGGTGAGTTCATTCGCTATCGCGACGACCCCAGCGACGAGGTGATCGGCGCGGTGGTTCGAGAAGCGGCGTTAGAGGGCGACGAAGCCGGCGCCGCCCTTCGTCGCATCCTCGATGAGCCGACCATCGAGACGCTGCGACTTTTCGGCATGCGACGCACCCTCCAGGGTCGGCGCCGCGCGTCGCTCGGCGCATTGGGTGAGGCGATGGGTGGCTTCGCTCTGGTCTCGCCGCTCGAAGAGGTCCCGTGGGAGTCCTGGCTCAAGGCCGCGCTCTTCGTCGGCCGCTCCCTCGGCGCCGACGCGACGACCGTGGCTGAGAGTTTTCGTGCGCTCAGCGATGGCGACGGCGACGCTCGACTCGACGTGGCCGTTGACTCCATGCCCCGTGTGACCACCCTCGCGCAGTGCCACCTCGCCGAAGTCTCCACGACCTACGGCGCCGGATTTGTCGAGACGTTCGTCTTTCGCGGCTCCGCGACGATCGGCATGTTCGGCGCCCCGAATCGACTGGGCGACCACGTGGTCACCTTCGACCCCGCCACGAACCTCGCCCAGTTGGCCGCGAGCGTGGCCGACGCCTTCGACGCGTCGGGTCTCACCACGACGCCCCTCGGGCAAGACCAGCTCGCCGCAACGTCCTTCTCCCTCTCGGTGGCCGGTTCCTACCTCACCACGACGGGCTGTTTAGGGTGCGTGGCGGAGGATGCGAACAACGCCGCGTCGTTCAACCTGGTCGTTGCGGAGTTGCCCGACGGCGTCGACGTCGAGGCCCTCGCGACCGCGGCGAACGAGATTGCGGACCAGCGCGCCCTCGCCGGCGCCCAGCGACTGATCGTCTTGAGTGCCGTGCCTGATTTCAACGGCGGTGACCAACTCGACGTTGACCTTGGTCCCTACGTGCAAGTGGCCGCCGACGTCCTCGCAGGACCCGTCGCGCGCTCGGGGTGAGCGCCCTCGTAGTTGAACTACGAAGCCGACTGCATCGGGCAGGCGAAAGGTCCAAAGTGCACGACGCTCGTCTCGCCGCTGCGCACGCGCACCCACGCCGTTTGGTGCAGGTACGACGAGATCACTTCGTAACGACCGGGCGGTTCTAAGAACGTGAAGGGCCCTCGCCAGGGCGGCGACGGGGTGAAGGAGATCGGCGCGACCTCGATGTTTTTACCGTCGTGTCGCAGCGTGACGTAGGCCGGAATCGCCTTCGGCGCCGGGGACGCGACGATGGGCCCTGGTCCACACTCGTACACCCGTCCCGTCACCACACCGTTCGCGGGGGTGGACGCACTCGATGCGACCGCGAGGGCTGAGACCACTCCCCCGAAGGCGAGTGCCACGCCTAGTGCCGTGAGCGCCATTTTCTTCATCATCGCGAACCTCCTCGTGCTGCTCGTCGTCTACCTACCCTCTGTGCGCCGATGGGCGATCCTTACCGGGCCCCGCTAACGGGATGCCCCACGACCGGGGCCCTCCGCGTCGACGTGAGTGCGTCACGCGTCGCGGTGGCTGGTGACGTTGATCACGTTCCCATCAGGGTCGCGGACGAAAAACCGGCGAAGGCCCCAGGACTCCTCGGTCAGCGGGTACACAATCTCAAAGCCACGACGCTGGGCCTCTTCGTACGCCTCGTCGATGTCGCCACCTACCTGCACCGACATCACCGAATCATGAGGACTCGCCGCATCTCGCGTCACCAACTGCACCGACGCTCCTCCCCCGGGGACCGTGAAGCGAGTGACCCAGGAGAGGCCGAGATCTTCTTCGCTCAGTCCCAGGTAGTCGGCGTAGAAATCGCGCGCCGCATCCACGTCAGCTACCCGTAGGTTGGTCGTCACTCCCGTCACGCGCACGTGCGCTCCTTCCGTTGAAAGGGGACACGGGCACCGTCGAGCCCGCGAGTCGGTGCCGCACCCGTGGTCGCAAAATAACGTGAAGGACGCACGGGCGTCAAACCGCCGACGCCGAAAATCGGGCTCTCGTGGAGCGGACGACCGGGCTCGAACCGGCGACCTCGACCTTGGCAAGGTCGCGCTCTACCAACTGAGCTACGTCCGCGTGGTACATCGAGTGTAGCCGACGGGACTTTACGAGCCAAGCCTCCCTAGCTCGGCGTCGATTTGATCAGCGCCGTCGCCTCCTCGTGCACGTAGTCGCGCAGCGTCGCGAGGTCCGCCATCTGATCGGCGCAGCCGAGCAGACCGAACTCCAACTGGTCGCCGAATCCGAGGACCGTGACGTTGAGCAAGAACGAGGCGAAGAGCGGTCCAAAGGGCGCGGCCGATTCGACCCGGCGACCACTCAGCCAGAGCGGAATCGGCGGACCCGGCACCGAGGAGATCATCAGGTTCGCCATCGGAATGTGGTCGAAGAGCGAGAACGCCGCGGCCACCCGACCGCCCAGGGAGACCAACGTCGGTCCCAGGACGCGCGGGAGGTCCTGGAAGATTTTCGCGCGACGAGCGCGCTGCTCGCCCACGGTCTTGGCGGCGTCGGCCGATATCGCCAGGAGTCGCTCCTCGGGATCGTCGAGTTCGGTGTGCAGCGCGACGAGCATGCCCGAGATCTGGTTTCCGAGATCGGCGGTGTCCCCTTCGCCGCGCACGTTGATAGGGACGAAGGCGATGAGGTCCTTCTTGAGGACCTCGCCACGATCGACCAGGAGTCGTCGAAGCGCCCCGCTGAGGGTGGCGACGACGAAGTCGGTCACGCTCACCCCGCGGGCCTTCGCGGCTCGTTTTACGTCCGGTAAATCAACGCGGGTGCGTAGATACGTCTTTTCAATACCGGCGGAGCCATTGAGCGAGGTGCGTCGAGCGTCGAAGATCGACGGCTGGTCGTGCTCGCGGCGCGGTCGTCCCCGCTCGGCGATGACCTTGAAGAACCCACGCAGGATTTCGAGGAATCGGCTCCCCCACGACGCGAGACTCTCCAGCACCCTCGACGGGCGCTCCCGCAGGCGACCGAGACCCTCACGCAAGAGACCGAGGGAGGTGGTCACCGTCGTGTCTTGCTCGTCGCGGGTGGTGGCGGGAGCGGGCGGGCGGACCTCGGGGGCGATGTCGAAGAAATTTGCGACCGTCTCGGCGAATGAAACCCCGTCGGCCAGGGCGTGGTGCGCCTTCATGACGAGGGCGGGGCGATGGTCGGCGCGACCTTCAACGACGATGAGCTGCCAGAGCGGCCGTTGCGGGGAGAGGGGCCGTGAGAGGAACTCCGAGACGAGGGCGTCGAACTGCTCGGGGGAACCGGGCGAGGGTAGCGCGACGCGCACGACGTGTCGATCCAGGTCGAACTTCTCGTCCTCCACGAGGATCGGCCACGTGATGTCAAAGGGCGCCCGGACGACTCGCTGGGTCAGCACCGGAATTTCGTGAAGTCTCGAGGCGACGTGATCTCGCAGCTCGGCGAAGCGCTTTTCGGGGTCTTCTTTGCGACTCGCGGCGAGCTCGATGACCGCTCCGATGTTCATCGACGTGCCCGGCGTCTCGAGGAGGATGAACGCGCTGTCGAGGGGATCGAGGAACGTGGTCATCGTCCGCTGCTCCCGAATCCCCCCTCGCCGCGCTGCGCGGGCGGAAGGTCATCGACGAGGTGAAAGGACGGAGATTCGACCTTGAGGACGACGAGTTGAGCGATGCGGTCACCGGCCTCGACCTGGTAGTCGTGTTCCGGGTCGAGGTTCACCAACGCCACCTTCACCTCGCCGCGGTACCCGGCGTCGATCAGGCCCGGCGCGTTCGCGCACGTCACGCCGTGGCGCGACGCGAGACCGCTGCGCGGTAGGACGAAACCGCCGTGGCCCTCGGGGATCGCCACCGCGAGTCCGGTGGCGACGAGCCCTCGCCCCCCGCCAGCGCGAAGCGTGCACGACTCCACGGCCACCAGATCACAGCCGGCGTCGCCCTCGTGGGCCACGTGGGGCACCACCGCGTCGGGGTGGAGACGTTGGGCGAAGATTTCCATAGCGCGAAGGCTACACAGACCCACCCCGCTCGCCATTCAGTAGTGTCGCACTGTGCTGGCGTGGATGGACCTCGAGATGACGGGCCTCGAACCGCAACGTCACGTCATCGTCGAGATCGCCACGTTGCTCACCGACGACCAACTCAACGTCGTCGCCGAAGGCCCCGACCTCGTCATCCACGCGAGCCCCGAACAACTCGCCGAGATGGGCACCTTCGTCACCGACATGCACACCCGATCGGGCCTCTTACCCCAGATCACCTCCTCGGCGATCACCGTCGAAGACGCACAGCGCGAGACGCTCGCGTTCCTCCTCGCCAACGGCGTCGAGCCCAACACGGTGCCGTTGAGCGGTAACTCAATCGGGACCGACCGACGGTTCCTCCAGGAGTACATGCCCGAACTCGAGGCCTACTTCCACTACCGCAACGTGGACGTGTCGACGATCAAAGAGCTCGCCCGTCGTTGGTACCCCGAGGTGGTGGCGTCCGCACCGGAGAAGGACTCGTCGCATCGCGCCCTCGACGACATCCGCGAATCGATCAACGAGCTCCGCGCCTATCGAGAGACGATCTTTCGACCCGCAGCCAGCGAGGAGCCGACCAGTGAGTGACACGCCGCTCAGCATCGCCGAGGCCAACCGTCAAATGACCGAGCCCGGGCAGATTTTCGAGACCCAACGCGTCATGGTGGACGGCATCGAGACGACCGTCTGGAAGCACGCACCGGCCAACCTGCGCCAGCTCTTCGACCTCTCGCTCGCGCACGGGGAGAAGGACTTCATCGTTTACGAGGGGCGTCGCTACACCTTCGACGAGCACTACCGCGTCGCGGCGACCCTCGCCCGTCGACTCGTCGACCTCGGGGTCGCAAAAGGCGACCGCGTGGCCATCGCGGCGCGAAACCTGCCCGAGTGGATCATGGCGTTTTGGGGTTCGGTCGTCGTCGGGGCGGTCGCCGTCCCCATCAACGCGTGGTGGACCACCGACGAACTCGTCTACGGACTGAGCGACTCTGGTTCGTCCGTGCTCTTCGTCGACGAGGAGCGCTACGAACGGATCCGCACGACGTTGGGCGAACTACCGGAGCTCTCGACCATCATCGTCATGAGCGAGGACCGCTCCGCGCCCGCACCGCTCGGTGACGCCCCCGCCGGAGTTCACGTGGAGAGATTTTGGGACTTCGTTGGCGACGTGGCGCCCGACGCCACGCCACCCGACGTCGTGATCGACACCGACGATGACCTGACGATGATGTACACCTCGGGAACCACGGGTCGACCCAAAGGCGCCATGAATACGCATCGCAACTCGGTGAGCAACTTCATGAACCTCGCCTTCTCCGCGCAGCGCATCGCTCTGCGCTTCCCCGCACCCGACGCGACGTCGCGCTCGCAGGCGTCGGGGCTCCTCAACATTCCGCTCTTTCACACCACCGGTCTCCACGCGTTCATGGTGCCGAGCGCCGCGGCCGGCGGCAAGGTCGTGATGATGCACCACTTCGATCCCGGTAAGGCGCTCCAGATCATCCAAGACGAACAGATCAGCGGCATCGGCGGCGTGCCGACGATTGCGATGCAGATTCTCGACCATCCCGACTTTGCCAAGTACGACACCTCGAGCGTCAAGAACATCTCCTACGGCGGCGCGCCACCGCCTCCGAGCCTCGCCCAGCGCCTCGCGACGGCCTTCCCGCAGGCCTCGGCGAGCAATGGCTACGGACTCACCGAGACGACCGCGGCGGTGTGCGGCAACTCCGGTCCGGACTATCTCGCCAAACCCGACAGCTGCGGTCCCGCCTACCCCGTGATGGAGATCGCCATCGTGCCCGAGGACTACGAGGGTGACGATCCCGCTCGCGACCTGGTGAACAGTCCGGACGTCGTGGGCGAACTCTGGATCAAGGGACCCAACGTGGTGCGCGGCTACTGGAACAAGCCCGAGGCGAACGCCACCGCCTTTACGAAGGGGTGGCTGCACACCGGCGACGTCGCGCGCCTCGACGAGGAGGGATTCATCTACATCGTCGATCGAGCGAAGGACATGATCATCCGTGGTGGCGAAAACGTCTATTCGGTCATCGTCGAAGCCGCGATATTCGAGCACCCCGACGTCATCGACTGCGCGGTCGTGGGCGTGCCACACCCGACCCTCGGGGAGGAGGTCGCCGCGGTGATCGTGTTGCGTACGGGCAGGGTCATCGAAGGCGAAGAGATAGCACGACACGTCGGGGCGCGTCTCGCACGCTTCGAAGTTCCCACCAAAATCGTCTTTCGCTCGACGCCGCTCCCGCGTAATCCCCAGGGCAAAGTACTCAAGCGTGAACTGCGCACCGCCCTCGAGGAGTCGATGACGACGTCGTAGTGCTCACCGACGAGACCCGCGCCGACCCCACTCGTAAGCGACGTCGCCGCGGGTCGTCGTTGACTATTTATTCGGCTGCGGCGTGAAGCGCAGGTAGTCCTTCACCTTGCGGAAGCCCTTGGGGAACTTCTCCTTGGCGTCCTCGTCACTGACCGCCGGGGCGATGATGACCTCGTCGCCGTCCTTCCAGTCGAGCGGCGTCGAGACGGGGTAGGCCGCAGAAAGCTGGAGCGAGTCGAGGACGCGCACGATCTCGTCGACGTTTCGTCCGACCGACGCCGGATAGGTCAAGGTCAGCTTGACCTTCTTGTCGGGTGAGACGATGAAGACGCTGCGCACGGTGAGCGTGTCGCTGGCGTTGGGGTGGATCATGTCGTAGAGGTCGGCCACCTTGTGGTCCTCGTCGCCGATGATCGGAAAGTTCAAGTCACCACCGCTCACTTCGTCGACGTCCGCCTTCCAGCGCTTGTGCGAATCGACGCTGTCGACCGAGACGGCGATCAGCTTGGTGTTGCGCTTGTCGAACTCGGCCTTGCGCTTGGCGAAGCCACCGAGTTCCGTGGTGCACACCGGCGTGAAGTCCTTGGGGTGAGAAAAAAGGATGCCCCAGCCGTCGCCCAAGTAGTCGTAGAAACTCAACGTTCCTTCGGTGGTGTCGGCGGTGAAGTCGGGGGCCACGTCGCCCAAACGAATTGCCATGATTGCTCCTTGCGTGCCTCGTGTCAGTCACTCGACTGCACGCGCACACCTTAGTGGTCGATTTTTTATTCTTGCAAATTACCATTGGCTTTATAGAGTATTCGCGTCGCTCCCACCCACCCGCCTGTGAGACTGACCACGTGAGTACTCCCCCCGTGCCGATCGTCGCCGCGTTCGACCTCGACGGCACTTTGAGCGACGGCGGCAGCGTCTTTAAGTGGTTGCGTTTCATCTGCGGCTCTCGAGCCACCTTTCTCGCCGCCGCGCGGCTCGCGGTGCCCCTGCTCATCGGCGCGGTGCGCAGCGGGTCGCGGGCGGACTCGGCCAAGGAGCGCCTCTTCCTGGCGCTGCTCAATGGACGCGACGAACGCGCGGTGCGCGACGAGTCACGAATCTTCGCGCTCGCGCACTTCGAACGCCACGCGCGCGCCGAGGTGCTCGAGCGCGTCACGTGGCACCTGCGTGAGGGACACGACGTGGTCATCGTCTCGGCGTCGCCACAGCTCTACGTCGAGGTGGTGGCCGAACATCTCGGGGTCGACGGAGGACTAGGTACGCGACTGGCGACCGACGCTCGGGGGCTACTGAGTGGTGGGTACCTGGGGAGGAACTGTCGGGGCAAGGAGAAGATGCGGCGATTGAATGCCTGGATCGAAGAGCGCCACCCCGGGCTCGAGACGACCATCTACGCCTACGGCAACTCCCGCGGGGACCGACGGATGTTGCGCGCCGCGACGCACCCCTTCAACGTCGGACGACTGGGACCCTTCGGGGCACTGCGCCACTTCCCGCGCCTGCGCGCGCAGGACGCCGAAGCACTCAGCGCTGAGTGATCGAGGCGCCGAGTTCCACTAAGCCGCCCTCGCGACCGTCGTAGGTCACCTGGATGGACGCGGCCTTCTCACTCCAGGCGATGACCGTGTTGCCGTGATGGTCGAGCACCCCGACGTTGAGGTCGTAGGTCCCATCGAGCAGCGGTATCTGCGCGAGGTCAACGGAGATGTGATTTCGTCCGGGAACCAAGTTCACCGGCGAACCTTGGGCGTCGCTGCGACTCACCAGGAGTCCCGTGCGCGAGAAGAGCTCCATCACGAAGTTTCCGCTGTAGGCCACTTGGGCGGTGATCGCGACGTCAAAGTGCAGGCCCGCGCCGCTTTTGACGTCGAAGGATCCCTCGAGCGTCGTGACGGACTCGATCTGAATCGTGCCCAGCAAATGCGCGGCGTCGCGAACGACGGCGTCGAGCATCATGTGCTCGCGAAAGATGCGCAACGAATCCTGCGTCGGGCCATCGGCGACCATGTCGCCACTGTCGAGCACGACGGCGCGGTCACAGAGCGCGCGCACCTGATCGGCGTTGTGCGTCACGAAGAGGATCGTTCGCCCCTCCTCTTTGAATCGCTGAATACGGTCGACGCACTTGGCCTGGAATCGCTCGTCGCCGACCGCGAGCACTTCGTCCACCACCAAGATGTCGGGATCGACGTTCACCGCGACCGCGAAGGCGAGTCGTACGTACATGCCACTCGAGTAGAACTTCACCTGCGTGTCGATGAACTGTTCGATCTCGCTGAAGTCCACGACCGCATCGAAGATACCGTCGACCATCTTGCGCGAGAATCCCAGCATCGAGCCGTAGAGGTAGACGTTCTCGCGTCCGGAGAGTTCGGTCTGGAATCCGGCCCCGAGTTCTAACAACGCCGCGAGGGAACCACGAAGTCGAATCTCCCCGCTGGTGGGTTTGAGCACCCCGCAGATGCACTTGAGCAGGGTTGACTTGCCCGAGCCGTTGTGCCCGACGATGCCGACGGTCTCGCCTTGCCCGACGGTAAAGCTCACGTCGCGCAGGGCCTGGAAGTCCTCCGTGGAACCCGAGCGAGGGTGCAGGAGTCGCTCCTTTAACGACTGGTGCCGTTCGTGGTGGATCTTGAAGGACTTCGAGACGTCCTTGACGTCGATGACCGCGACCATTAGAGGACCGACTCGAAGTCGCCTTCGAGACGCCCGAAGATCGCCTCGGCGATGAAGAACAGCACCACGGTCACGGCGAAGAGCGCCACGTTGAGGACGAGGAATCGCTCGAACGACCACGTCGGGAGGATGTTGATCATGGCGTGGGGCGCCACCGTCGAGCGCACAATGGTGTTGACGTAAAAGACCCGCTGGAACGTCACCACGATGAGCGTGATGGGGTTGATGAAGTAGATCAACGTCAGACCGTGGCGCGAGAGCAGCGGCGCGATGGAGTGCTCGTAGGAGTAGACGACCGGGGTCAACCAGAACCACAGTTGCAAGAGCACCTCCATGAGGTGCTTCATGTCGCGCAGGTGCACGTTGATCGCCGACATCACCATCGCGAGCGCGGAGGTGAAGAAGTACAACGAGAGGAACGAGATCGGCAAGATCAAGAGAAACCGCCACGCCGGCGCGTGACCAACGGCGGCCACGAAGATGACCAGCACGACCATCTGGACGACGAAGTAGACCACGGCCGCCCCGACGTTGGAGAGCGCCAGAATCTCGCGGGGGAAAGCCACCTTCTTCACCAGCGCGGCCCGGTCGACGATGACCCCGGTCGCGGTATTGATCGAGTTCTGGAACATGTTCCACACCACGAGACCCGAGAAGAGGTAGATAACGAAGTTGGGGATGCCGTTCTTTAAAAAGAGCGAGAACACCATGTAGTACACCCCGAGGGTGAACGCCGGGGCGAGCATCGACCAGAAGATGCCCAACGTCGAGTTCTTGTACTTGATGCGGATGTCCGAAGAGATCAGACTGAGCAGCAACTCGCGCCGCGACCAGAGGGTGCTCAGTCGGGTGGGGAGCGTCGGTCGCGCACTGACCACCCGCACCGGGGTGTCCTCAAGCGAACGATGTCCTTGGCCCGCCGAGGGGGCTCCGCTCACTAGACGCCTTGACGAAGTGCCGAACGCTCGATGACGGCGTCAATGAAGCCATAGTCCAACGCCTCTTGCGCCGTGAACCAGCGGTCACGGTCCGAGTCGGTTTCGATGCGTTCGACGCTTTGACCGGTGTGAAAGGCGGTGCGTTCCGCGAGCGTCTTTTTCATGTAGATGATCTGCTCGGCTTGAATCGCGATGTCTGACGCCTGGCCCTGCATCCCGCCCATCGACGGCTGGTGCATGAGGATACGGCTGTGCGGCAGGGACAGCCGCTTACCGGGGGCGCCGGCGCACAGGAGGAACTGCCCCATCGAGGCCGCCATGCCGATGCAGATCGTGCGCACGTCGCAGTTCACGTACTGCATCGTGTCGTAGATGCCAAACCCGTCGGTGACCGAACCACCGGGCGAGTTGATGTAGAGGCTGATGTCCTTGTCGCGGTCTTCGGCTTCGAGCAGCAACAGCTCCGCGCAGATGCGATTCGCGGTGTTCTGGTCCACTTGGGATCCGAGGAAGACAATGCGCTCACGCAGGAGTCGCTGATTGAGGTCGTTGATACCGAATCCTTCGTCGAGGCGGGAGTTAATCATGCGACCAATCTACCGTGAGACAAAGTCGATAGCCCTCACCGGCGACCTAGAGTGGAGGTACTCGCGGGCGTGGCGGAATTGGCAGACGCGCTGGTTTTAGGTACCAGTTCTTCGGAGTGTGGGTTCGAGTCCCTCCGCCCGCACGTCGCCTCGCCGAGAGTGCGCTCGGCTCGCGCGGACCACCTGCTAACATCGGTAACGCTGTTTCATCGCATCTCGCGATAGAGACCGATTCGACGAATTGCTGCGAGTTGGGCTCACCTCAACTCGTAGGAGTTCTATGTCTATGTCCTTTGCCGACCTCGGCGTCCCCGCTCGCCTCGTCGAACGGCTTCGTGCGCGCGGTATCACCGAAGCGTTCCCCATCCAAGAAGCGGCGATTCCCGACGCTCTGGCGGGTCGTGACGTCGTCGGTAAGGCCATCACCGGCTCGGGCAAGACCCTCGCCTTCGCCCTCCCGCTGCTCGCCAACCTCACCAAGGCCCGTCCGCGCAAGCCGACCGCCCTGGTGTTGGTGCCGACACGTGAATTGGCGGCGCAGGTTCAAAAAGAGATCGCCCAACTCACCGACGACCAGGGTCGTCGGGTCATCTGCATCTACGGTGGCACCTCGTATAACGTCGCGCGCAAGGCACTCAACTTCGGCGTCGACGTGGTCGTCGCCTGTCCCGGGCGCCTCGAGGACATGCTCGAACAGCGCGGGCTCGACCTCGCCGACGTCACGACCGTCGTGGTGGACGAAGCCGACCGGATGGCCGACATGGGCTTTCTGCCCGCGGTGCGACGCATCGTGGCCGCCACCTCGCGCGATCGTCACGTCATGCTCTTTTCCGCCACGATGGGACCCGACGTCTCGTCGTTGGTGCGAGAGTTCACCCACGACGCGGCGATTCACGACGTCGTCGGCGACGAAGCACCGAGTGACGTCGACCACTACTTCTGGCGCGTGCCTCGTGACCGTCGTCCCGAGATAACGGCCGACATCATTGAGCAGTACGAACGGGCGATCATCTTCACCCGCACCAAGCACGGTGCCGACCGTCTCGCGCGCCAGCTCGGTGAGCGCGGCATCTCGGCCGTCCCGCTGCACGGCGACCGCTCCCAAGCCCAGCGCGAGCGCGCGCTACGTAGCGTGAAGAACGGTTCGATCCAGGTACTCGTCGCCACCGACGTCGCCGCGCGCGGCATTCACATCGACCTCCTTCCGGTCGTCGTCCACTACGACCCGCCGGCGCAGGCGACGGACTACCTCCACCGCTCCGGACGTACTGGTCGCGCCGGCGCGACGGGCGCGGTCATCTCGCTCGTGGGCGAGGACGTCATCGGACAGGTCAAGCGACTCCAGCGCGCCCTAGGCATCAATCCCTCGATCGACACCCGTGAAGACGCCGTGGCGATTCGTCTCGGCGCCGTCGACGACGCGGTCGCGGCCGAACGTCTCGACGACCGTACGCCGTCCAAGCGACCCGAAGCTCCGAGGACGCGCGAACGCGCGCCACGCAGTGTCGAGCGCCACGAGTCACGAGAGCGCGTCGCCCCGCGTCGCGAGCACCGAACGAGCGAGGTACCAGTTCGATCGACTCGAGGTTTCGAGCGTCGTGAGCACCAGCCGTCGCGAGCCGAGGGCGCGAACCGCCCACGCGGCAAGGAAGCGGTCGTGAGTTTCTTCAACGACTCCAAAGGCTTTGGTTTCGCGAGCGACGACAAGGGTGACGACCTCTTCATCCACTTCTCCTCCATCGTCGGCGACGGCTTCAAGTCCCTCAGCCAGGGCCAGAAGATCACCTTCGAAGAGGCCCAGGGCCCCAAGGGTCGAGAGGCGAAGAACGTCCGCGTGGTCGCCGCCGGTCGCAATCGCCGCTAGTAGAGTCCTGCGCCATGGCCGACAAACCCCTCGTTGACCCCTACATGGGCCCCGCGCCCGACACGCTCCTGATCGAAGACCTCATCGAGGGCGACGGTGAGGAAGCGACCTCGGGACGTCGCGCCGTCGTGCACTACGTCGGCGTGGGGGTCTCGAGCGGCGAGGAGTTCGACGCGTCGTGGAACCGCAACGAACCCTTCGTCTTCGCTCTCGGGGCCGGTCAGGTCATCAAGGGCTGGGATCAGGGTGTCGTCGGTATGCGCGTCGGCGGTCGTCGTCGATTGGTCATCCCCGCTCACCTCGGCTACGGCGAGCGTGGCGCGGGCGGGGTAATCGCGCCCAATGAGACGCTGATCTTCGTCGTCGACCTCTTGGAGTTGCGCTAGCTCGAGGGCGCGCGCAACTCGTCCACCGCGAGCATGCGCTGGTAGTCGCCGTAGCGCTCGCAGCAGATCTCGGCCACCAGTCGCAGGCGGTCGTTGGGATTGCTCAGACTGAGCACCTTGAACTGATCGAGGATCGACATCGGGGTCAGCGCGCAGAGTTGCCACGCGCGCACCCCCGGATCAGGGTCCATGGCGCAGTCACGCTGGAGGCACTGGTCGGCCACTACTTCGCTTTGCAGCGCCCGCAGGGCCCGCACCCCCGACTCGGTCGACTTGAGTAACGCCGGCTCGACCGCGACGTCGTCACAACAACGCTGGCCCACGCGAGCTCGCGGGTAGGGATCGTCCTCGAGCCACGCCTCCACCTCGAAACACTCGATGCCCTCGACCACGATGAGGGTCTGGCCGTTACTCAGCTGATGTGACCCGAGGATCTCCACCAGCGTGCCCACCGAGGTTCGCTCGTCACTGCCCCCGACCTCGTTGCCGCGCTCGATCAAGCACGTACCGAAACGACGCTCGTGCTCGACGTCGGCTAAGAGCGCGTGGTAGCGGGGTTCGAACACGCACAGCCCCACGGTCTGATGGGGAAAGACCACCATGCCCAGCGGGAACATCGCGAGCTCTCGGTTCGTCACTCTCCCACCCTACGGGTGAACATCACGCGAACGAACTAGTCACGCAACTTGGCCGCGAACGATCGCAGCGCGTTCCCGCGATGCGAGATGGCGTTCTTCTCGTCGGGGCTCAACTCGGCGAGGGAACGGCCACCTTCGCCGAGGGGTGCGAAGATCGGGTCGTACCCGAATCCGTGCTCGCCTCGACGCTCGCGCAGCACCGTTCCCTCTAAGACGCCCTCGACCCACCAGGACTCACCGTCGGGATAGACCGCGGCGATCACGGTGCGAAAACGAGCGGTGCGATCAGGTTCCTTGACGCCGCCGAGCTCGGTGAGGACCTTGTTGACGTTGTCCTCGAAGGTGGCCCCCTCGCCCGCGAAACGGGCGCTGTAGACCCCGGGACGGCCGTCGAGGGCGTCGATAAACAGCCCCGTGTCGTCGGCGACCGCCGGGTGCCCGGTGGCGAGACAGAGCGCCCTCGCCTTGATCAGCGCGTTGCCCTGCAGGGTGTCCTCGGTCTCGTCGACTTCGGGGACGTCACTCGGGCGAGGTAGCAGCTCGAGATCGAAGTCGGCCAGGACGCGGCGAATCTCCTCGGTCTTGTGAGGATTGGCGGTGGCGAGGACGAAAGTGCTCACGTCGTCCTCGGGGTCGGCGCCGTCGCGAGTACCTCGCGCTGGGCCGCGACGATCCGACCGATGCCGAGCGCCGCTAAGTCCAAAAGATCGTCAAGTTCCTTGCGGTCAAAGGTTTCGTGTTCGGCCGTTCCTTGCACCTCGACGAAGCGACCCGTCCCGGTCATCACCACGTTCATGTCGGTGTCCGCTCGGACGTCTTCTTCGTAGGGCAGGTCGAGCATCGCGACGCCCCCGACGATGCCCACCGACACCGCGGCGACCTCGTCACTCAGCGCGTGTTCACTAATCCGACCGCTCAGGACCAGCCGAGAGACGGCGTCGTGTAGGGCGACGTACCCGCCACAGATCGCGGCGGTGCGCGTGCCCCCGTCGGCCTGCAATACGTCACAGTCCACCAGAATCTGCAAGTCGGGTAGCAGTTCCAAGCGCGTCACGCTGCGCAGGGAGCGCCCGATGAGTCGCTGGATCTCCTGGGTACGACCGGACTGCTTGCCCTTGGCGGCTTCGCGGTCGGCCCGATCGGGGGTCGAGCCGGGGAGCATCGAGTACTCCGCGCTTACCCAGCCGCGACCCTTGCCCTTGAGCCAACGCGGCACGTCCTCATCCACCGACGCCGTGCAGAGCACCCGCGTGCGACCGAAGCTCACCAGTACCGATCCGGCGGCCATTTCGGTGAAGTCTCGCTCGAAGGAGAGCGGTCGCGCTTCGTCGACGGCGCGACCGTCAACTCGAGATACGGACATGGGTCTCCTTCAGCGAACGTGCGAGACCACGGTAGTGGAGTTTGCGGGGTGGGTCGGTGACTAAAAGTAGATGATCGACTTGGCGCGCTCGACGACGTCGTCGACGTCGTCGCTCCAGGCGCCCGTCGAGAGATACTTCCAACCGTCGTCGGCGATCAAGGTCACGATGGTGGCGCTCACCTCGTCGTCGATCGTCGCGGCGCACTTGACGGCCCCGGCCATCGCCGCGCCCGAGGAGAGCCCCACGAAGAGACCAACCTCGGTGAGTTTCCGCGTCCACTCGATCGACTCTCGCGCCCGCACGATCACCTTGCGGTTCAAGAGGTGCTCCCCGTCGTTGTCGGTGAAGATCGGGGGTACGTAACCGTCGTCGAGGCTGCGCAGCCCGTCGACGATCTCGCCGCTGGGCGGTTCCACGGCCCAGATCTGCACGTCGGGACGACGCTCCTTTAAGAATCGACCCACGCCCATCAAGGTGCCCGAGGTCCCCAGTCCCGCCACGAAGTGGGTGATCTCCGGGACGTCGGCCAAGATCTCGGGGCCCGTCGTCGAGTAGTGCGCGAGCGGGTTCGCGGGGTTGGCGTACTGGTAGAGGAAGACCCACTCGGGGTTCTCCTCACTGAGACGCTGCGCCAGGCGCACGGCCCCGTTGGACCCTTCGGCGCCGGGCGAGTCGATGATCTCGGCCCCGAAGGCCAACAGCAACTGCCGGCGCTCGGGTGAGACGTTGGTCGGCAGTACCACCTTTAAGTGGTAGTCGCGCAGCCGACACACCAGCGCGAGGGCGATGCCGGTGTTGCCCGAGGAGGGTTCGATGAGGATCTGGTCGGGCTTGCCGACGATGAGTCGTCCGTCGCGCTCGGCCGCCTCGACGAGGGAGAGGGCCACGCGGTCCTTCACCGAGCCCGCGGGATTACGCCCCTCGAGTTTCGCGAGAATCGTGACGTTGGACTTGGGAGAGAGGGCGCTCACGTCGACCACGGGGGTGTTGCCCACCAGGTCGAGCACTGAGGCGTAGCGCGTCACTACCAGGCGCCGCCCGCCACCGCTGGCAGCAGCGTGATCTCGTCATCGTTGGCGATCCGCGCCTCTACCCCACCGAGGTAGCGCACGTCGTCGTCGTTGACGTAGACGTTGAGGAAGCGGTGCAGCGTGCCGTCCGCGTTGAGGAGCTGGCCCTTGATCGCGGGATAGGTCGTCGTCAGGGTCAGGAGAACCTCGCCCACGGTCGAACCCTCGACCGCGATGACACTCTCGCCACCCATGGAGGGACGAAGGACGGTTGGTATCCGTAGTACTGCCGACATGACGCCTCTTTCGTACGCTGCGTTGATTCCTGACCTACTGAGTCAACTTTATCGGCTCGCGGGCTCTTCGTGTCGAGATTTTTCCCTCATCCGCTTACTCGACGATGAGGACCGGCTCCTCGGTGACCAGGTCGTTTTCGATCCGGTAGCTCCGCACCACGCTCGGTCGACGCGCGAAAGAGACAATGACGTAGTGCCACGTGGGGTCGGGTGCCTGGGCGACGTCGGTCGGGCTCGGGTAGGCCTCGCTGTGGGTGTGGGAGTGGAACACGCCGAGGACCTCGAGTCCTTCGTTCTCGGCCCGCCGGTACGCGCGAAGGAGCACCTTGGGGTCGATCTCGTAGACCTTGGCGGAGTCGGCGACGTTCTCACTCGCCACGACCACTTGCACCGCGCCGTCGGCGCTCCCGAGCAGCAGCCCGCAGCCTTCGTTGGGCAGCGCCCGCACGCACGTCGCGAGAAGGGTGTCGCGGTCACTCGAACGCAGCGTCAGCACCTCGCCACCCTAGTGAGGGGACCACCGGGCGCTGGTCACGTCACTACGCTGGCCGGGTGGCTCGAGCCAAGCAGATTCAAGACCGTCGGGCGAAAAAGCGCGAAGATACCGGCAACGACCGTGTCGTGGCCACCAATCGACGCGCCCGCCACGACTACGACATCTTGGAGACCCTGGAGTGCGGCTTGGTACTGGTCGGGTCCGAAGTCAAGTCCTTGCGCGAAGGCACCGCGCAGATCGCCGGGAGTTACGTGCGCGTCGACGACAACGAACTCTGGCTCTTCCAGATGCACGTGCCGCCGTGGAGCTACGCCGTGGGCTTTGGGAGCCACGACCCCGACCGCAAGCGCAAGCTCTTGGTGCACCGGCGCGAGATCGAACAGTGGCGCCACAAGGCCAACGCCCA
>Ga0302279_10001489_pt1 | contig 33097 bp, 31 predicted proteins | sample III_Bog_N3_3_FD_194541 | JGI IMG/M metagenome (GOLD analysis project Ga0302279, IMG submission 194541) | Peat permafrost microbial communities from Stordalen Mire near Abisko, Sweden - III_Bog_N3_3 | ecosystem: Environmental > Terrestrial > Soil > Wetlands > Peat | place: Sweden: Abisko...
GGTTGAAGGGAAGACCAGGACCGTTCGCCTCCGGCCAGAGGAAGTTCCTCTTTACCGGGAATGGATTGCCAATGGCCGAAAACTCGACCAGATCATCCGGGACTGGGAGCAGACGGGACTCGCCGCCGCCGACCTAATTCGCGAGAAGTGACTTCGAGATGTGCGGAAAGTCAGTTTCAGGCTTCATTCCGCATATGGTCTGGGAAGAGCATAGGCTCTTCATAACATAACTCCAATATCATCAATTTACAGATGGGCAGTAATGACTATTAATTCACCTCTTCACTCGTCTGTGCGAGCATGGGGCCATTTCCTGACCTTGCTTGGCTTGGTCTCCTGCGCCACTCTACAGGCTCAAGTGACCAGAAACCTCAACCGATCCCCATTCGGGATGAGTCTGGAATCCAAGCTGGAATCCAAGATGGTCGAATCAAAGATGGGCGGTTCGGACACAGGCCGCTATTCAAGACCGTACGAGGTTGGCTTGGCCACCGGCACCTGCAAAAAGGATTACGTTCTGGCCTGCGTGGGCGCCCAGAGCGGGTACGAAACTGCGGGCCGAATGCTGTTCAAGCTATCGCCCAACCGCGAGAATGGCCAGAGCTTTACCGTTGCCACCAAGGACCACTGCGTGGCCGACGCCGGCAAGACCCTGTGCTATGCCCTGGAGATCCGGAAGAAGCCCTGAGAAGGTGTCCCCTGGGGACCTTCCAGCTGAACAGGCTGGACGGCCTGGAACGGCTCTTGGATAGGACAATGGGCCGTCCCCTGCGCCCCGCCGTTTGCTATCGAAACCGCCGGGGCGACCCTGATGCCAGTTCGGGACTCGCACTACCCCAGCTTGAGGATGCTTTCCCCGCCCGGGTACTCCTCCGGGGTGCTTTCGCGCATCTTCTGCAGCACCTGCACCAGCACCCGGATCCGTTCGACCATCTCCATGACCTTGGAAAGCTTGGGTTCGTCCGGATACTTGCGGATCAGCAGCTCCACCTGCATGGAGATCACCGCCAGCGGGTTGTTGATCTCGTGCTTGAGGGTGCCGGCCATCTGCCGCAGGGACTCCAGCCGCTCCACGGCCAGGGCCTTGCGCTGCAGCTCCTCGTGCCCCTTGAGCACCTGCAGCCGGTGGTGCAGGGTCTCCCAGCGGAAGCCGTCAGGCAGGCAATCCGTGGCGCCGGCGGCCAGCAGCTGGGGGTAGAGATCGTCCGGGGCCCGCACGGCCAGGATCGGCACCGTGGCGAAGGCCGGATTGCGCCGATAGGCTTCGATGCAGGCCACCGCGTCCGGGGTGCCCTTGGCGTCGATGACCAGGTAGCTGAGCGGCGGCACCGGCAGGTGCGGAGGCTCCGCCTCCAGGGGCAGCAGGGCCAGGGCCCCGGCCGCGGCGACGCTTTCGAACAGCCACATGAGTTCGAACTCCTCGGTGACCAGGCCCAGGATCGGGTGGTGGGCCGGCTCCGGCGCCTGGTCCACCTGCCGGGGGAACACCATGGACAGCGACTGGTCGTTCCAGCGCCAGAGGATGCCAGCTTCCTGCAGGGTGTGGAAGGTCCAGGGGTCGGGCGTGGGGATCGGGATCCCGCCGGGGAAGGTCAGCCTCAGGGTCCAGTTGGCCGCCTGCTCCAGCCATTCCCCGTGCACCGAAGCGCCTTCGGGGATCTGCATGAGGATGGGCTCCACCAGTCCGTTGAGCGCCTGGGCCGCGAGGTTGCCCGCCGCCCAGACCGACCCCCGGGGCATGGGCTCCAGGACCAGGGAGATGTCGCGGATCCGCAGCAGGTCCCGCCAGGCCGGCTCCACCGTCTCCTGCAGCGCCCCCAGGCTGGTGGACACCGGGGTCTCGAACGGCACTTCCAGCAGGGTCTCCTGCAGTCCGGAGCCCACCAGGTACTGCAGCCGCTCCGCGTGGTGCTTGAGGATGGCCGCGCGATCGCCGTATCCGGTCTCGGCATAGCTCTGGATCCAGTGCAGGCTGGAGCTCATGGCGCCCATCAGCTCCGAACAGCGGGTCAGGGTGCGCTCGTGCAGGGCCTGCAGGCGCAGGTGCTCGCCCTGGGCATCGGCCTGGCCACTGGCCCGCTGGGCCAGCTGGATGTGGCGCAGACCCAGGGCGCCCTGGCGCACGAAGGCCTTGAGAAGGACCAGATCGAACCGGGTGAAGGGCCGCCCCTCCAGGGACCGGTCCAGGTAGAGCACCCCGTGCACCGTCTGGTCCACCTCCAGGGGGGCGCACATGACCGCGCCCCGGTGCAGTTCCACCAGGCTGGCGCCACCGAAGCGCGGATCGATCAGCGGCGCGTTGCTGAGCACCGCCGTCTGCTGCTCCAGCACATAGTCCACCACCGAGCGGGACAGCCCCTGCCGGTCCTCCAGATCGCCGATGCGGTGCAGGCTGCGCCAGCCGCCGCCCGGGTCGATCATCACCACCAGGCCCCGGTCCGCGCCCAGCAGTTCCATGGATTCGGTGAGGATGCGCCGGAACATGGCATTGGTGCTGCCTTCTTCCAGCAGACAGTCGGCGGATCGGTGCAGCAGTTCCAGGGCGCGCATGAGCAGGCCCGGATCGTCCGCCGGAGGCGGTTCGGAAAACAGATCCCCCACCCCCTCGATGAAGTTCACCCCGTCCAGGCCGGGGAAGCCCTGGGTGAAGGTGATCGTCCAGTCGCCCAGGCGCAGGACCTGGCCGTCCCCGAGCACCGCCTCGGTCCCCGGCTCCAGCAGCTCCTCGTCCGTATAGGTCCCGTTGCGCGAATCCAGGTCGCTCAGGCACCACTGCCCGTTGTGCCGGGCGACCTGGGCGTGGACCCGGGAAACGCTCGGATCCCGAGGCATGGCCACCGGGCACAGGACCGGGTCCCGTCCCATCTGGCAATCCCCCACCAGGGCGTGCCGGACGAGGACATCTCCTTCGAACCACGATAGAAAGGGCAACCCTTGGACTCCTGGAATTTCCATAGAGAATACCAGGAAGGGCGATGGCCGAGGGGCAATCCCTCGCCCGGAGCGGGCCCGTTTCAGGGCAGCGGATAGGTCGTGGGAGGAGTACGGCAGGCCCGGTTCAAGGCAGCGGGTAGGTCGTGGGATGGGTGCGGCTGGCGCGGTAGACCAGCACCGTGTGGCCCAGGGTGCGCACCACCTCCAGCCCGGGGATCTGGGCCGCCAGCTGCGCGGCGGCCTCGTCCCGGTCGGTGTCGGTGTTCTGGTTCAAGCGGATCTTCATGAGTTCCAGGCTGTCCAGCATCACGTCCAGTTCCGCGGCCAGGGCCGCGGTCAGTCCGGACTTGCCGATATGGACGTTGGCCTTCAGGGGGTGGGCCTGGGCTTTGAGGTACTGGCGCTGGCGGGAAGTGAGCATAGGTCGTGGCCTCAACTTGAGATACTGGCGTTGGCGTAGGCGAGCGTGGGCGTGGGCGTGGGCGTGGCCGCTACCCTTGAGCGTGAGGGCAGGCGAACCCGTTGTCAAAGCCTGGACGCCAGGCGCCCATCTCCGGTCATGCCATAATAAGCGCATGTGCAGACCTGACGCTTCCATTGCCGCCCATGGCTAGTCCCGCCCCCACCCTCGCCCACCGGCTCCAGTTCGGACTCTACCAGGTGCTGGAGCGGGTGCTCGGGGCCCTGCCCCGGCCGACCGTCCTGGCTTTCGGCCGTGCCGCCGGCCTGCTGTTCTGCGGCCTGGACGCCCGGCATCGGCGGGTGGTGCGGGACAACCTCCGGGCCGCCCACCTGGGCCTGGACGAGGCCGCCGTCCGGCGCCTGTCCCGGGACTGCTTCCAGCACTTCGGCGCGCTGGCCTTCATCACCCTGCATCAGATGCGGGCCAGCGCCGAGGAGCTGCGGGAGCTGACCCGGATCCAGGGCGCCGAGCACCTGGAGGCCGCCATCGCCGAAGGCAAGGCGGTGATCCTGACCACCGGCCACCTGGGTAACTGGGAGCTGCTGGGCCTGACCCTGAGCCTTTCCGGCTGGGACATGAGCGTGGTGGGCCGGGCCCTGGACAACCCGCTCCTGGAGGCGCGGCTCGGCGCCTTCCGCGCCCGGTTCGGCAACGCCGTGATCCCCAAGGCCGGGGCGGTGCGGGGCGCGCTCCGGGCCGTGAAGGAGCGCCGCCTGGTGTCCTTCCTGGTGGACCAGGACGCCATGACCCGCGGGGTGTTCGTGAAATTCATGGGGCGCTGGGCCTCCACCTACTCCACCCCGGGGATGCTGGCGGCCCGCTTCCAGCTGCCCATCGTGCCCATCGCCAGCCGGATGCTGGAAGACGGCCGCCTGGAGGTGACCATCTCCCCGGCCTTCCATGCCCCCGCCACCGGCGATCCGGAACGGGACGCCTGGGTGGCCACCCAGCGCATCACCGCCTGGGTGGAGGCCCGGGTGCGCGAGGCGCCCGAACAGTGGTTCTGGATGCATCGCCGCTTCAAGACCCAGCCCGGTCCCGGCACCCCCGAACCGCCGCCCGAGGCCTGGCTGACCGCCTTCGCCAAGGATCAGGCGTAGGGGCTGTCGGCCAATTCGGCTGAGCCAATGATCAGGCTTTCTTGATCCTGCTTTTTCCTGGATATCGGCGTTTATCCCCGTTCAAACTCAGCCCCGGCTTGCCGTCACGTGGGGTTCTGGAGGCCAGCCCATCCGGCTCCCGGCCAAGACGCCATGGGGCTCGACTCCCAAGACGTCCCGACACTTGCGCCCAGGCTGATGCCAGGGAATTGGGGAACGGGGATGAACACCGATGACCGGGGAAATGCAGGATGGCCGTTTGTTGGCCCGGCGCTGGACCCTGATTCTGGCGATGGCTGTCAGGTTTGCCGACAGTCCCTAGCCCATGGCCTCGGCCAGGATCTCCCAGCGCCGGGCCCGGAGCTGCTCCGCGTCCAGCAGTTCCCCGTCGGGCCCCAGCCGGTGGGTCAGGATGGCCAGGCACAGCCCGTCCTCGGGCCGGTAGAACAGCGCCGGTCCGGTGTAGCCCAGATGGAACCAGAACGCCGAGGGCGGCCCCGGTTCCGGGTCCAGGGGCGGCGCCGGAGGGCTGAGCCGCGTCCGGGTCTGGACCAGGAGCCGCGGCTCCGGCGCGCCCAGAGCCCCCATAGCCCCCATAGCCCCCATAGCCTCCATAGCCTCCGGAGCCTTCTGGGGCAGCCCGGCCAGCAGGGAACCGAACCGTCCCGACCCGGTCATGGCCCGCTGCAGGCCCAGCCCCCATCGGCCATCGGCCCCCCGGGCGGTGTCCACGCACATGCGCGCAGGGGTACCAGCATCCAGCCAGCGGCGCAGACAGTCCGTCATGCGCGCCGGGGTGGCGGCGAACCCCGCGTGGCCGATCATGCCGGCGCGGGCGTTGGCGTCATTGGGCAGATGCGGATCCCGGGCCGGGAACGGCAGGTCCGGGGCGGCCAGCTGCCAAAGCGTCGCGTCCAGGCCCTGGGGCGCGAAGGGCGGCGGCGTGGCCCAGGGCGCCGGCGCCAGCCCCGAGGCCGCCGCCGCCAGTTCGGCGAACGGAGTGCCGGTCTGCCGCTCCAGCAGCTCGGCCAGCAGCCGGTAGCCCAGATCCGAGTAGCAGCTGGTCCCCGGGGACCCGCCCCGCAGCTTGGGGTGCGCCGCGGCCGGGGCGCGCCGAAGCTGCTCGGCCAGCGGTTCCCCGGTGAACGGCAGCCAGGGCGGCAGCCCCGCCGAATGGGACAGCAGCTGGCGCACCGTCAAGGGCTCCGGCCGCTCCCCGAAGCCGAGCTCGTCCCTGCGGTCCTGGTCCAGGTCCAGCAGCGCCAGCGCCAGCGGCGCCGTCACCAGGGGCTTGGCCAGGGACGCCAGATCGAACCAGGCAGCGTCCACGGTCAGTCCTGGACCTTCAGGTTGGCCAGGCTTTCCGCCACCGAGACCTGGACCAGGTGGGCCACTTCCATGGCGGCGTAGGCGTCCGGCCAGGGCACGATATCGCTGCCCAGGCCCAGGCAGGCCTGGTAGAAGGCCTCCAGTTCCAGCATCAACGGCTCACCCTCGACGATCTCCACCACCTCCTGCTGGATGGTCGGGCCATCGGGGCCGGGGCCCAGGCGCAGCACTTCCAGCTTCTGGGCGGCGAAGTCCAGGCTGGCGTAGGCATTGGCTCCGAACGCCCGCAGCACCCGCTCCTTCTTGCGGGCCACCCGGCTGGCGGTGACCGTGGCGAAGGCGCCGCCCGCGAACTTGAGCCGGGCGTTCACCAGATCCGCGTACGGGGTGAGGATGGGCACGCCCACCGCCTCCACCGAAACCACCGGACGGCCTATCAGAGCGAGCAGCAGGTCCAGGTCGTGGATCATCACGTCCATGATCACGTCCACTTCCAGGGAGCGCATGGGGAACGGCGAGACCCGGATCGCCTCGGCGAAGTGCGGCTTGATGCCCATGGCCCGCAGGGCCGTGACCGCCGGGTTGAACCGCTCCAGGTGGCCCACCGTGGCCACCAGGCCGGGCCGCCGCGCCCGGGCCGCGGCCAGGGCCTGCAGCAGGGCCTGGCCCTCCTCCAGGGTGGCGGCCAGAGGCTTTTCCATGATCAGGTGCTTGCCGGCCGCCAGCACCTGCAGACCCAGATCATGGTGGCAGCCGGTGGGGGCGGCCACCTGCACCGCGTCCACCCGGTCCAGCACCGCCTCCAGGCTGGCCACCCATTCGGTCCCCACCCGCGCGGCGATCTCCCGCCCCCGGTCCTCCTGGGGGTCCACCACCGCCACCAGCTCCGCGGCCTCGGAGGCCGCCGCGATCCGCGCGTGATGCTGCCCCAGACTGCCTACCCCCACCACTGCCACTCGCACTCTGTTCATCTGCACTCCTTGTCAGTCTGATGCATCGATTCAAGCCCGGCCGTCTGGAGGTACGAAGCCAGCGCCAGGGGGTACAGCCGCATTTCCTGCTCGTACACGCGCTTCTGCAGCGCTTCGGGGCTGTCCCCGGCCAGCACCGGCACCCGGGCCTGGGCCAGGATCCGGCCGTGGTCGTACTGGTTGTCCACCAGGTGCACGGTGCAGCCGGACTCGCCGGCCCCGGCGGCCAGCACCGCCCGGTGCACGTGCATGCCCCACATGCCCGCGCCGCCGAAGGCCGGCAGCAGGCCCGGATGGATATTGAGGATGCGGCCGCCCCAGCGCGGCGGGACATCCAGCTGCTTCAGCCAGCCGCACAGGGCGATGAGTTCGGCCCCGGCCGCCTCGGCCTGGGCATAACAGGCGGCCGAAAAGGCCACGGCCTCGGCGTAGTCCCGGCGCTGGACCACCGCCACCGGCACGCCTTCGGCCGCCAGCCGCGGGATGCCGCCGGCCTTCGGAGTGGAGGCGAGGGCCAGCACCACCTGGGCCGGCAGCGTGCCCCGGCGGCAGGCGCCCAGCAGGTTCAGGGCGTTGCCGCCAGTCCCGGAAAAGAAGAGGGCCATGCGCATCATGGTTCCATCATCCCAGGCTCGGTCCTCCCCCGGCCAGCAAGAATCCCCATCCAGCGACCGGAAAGCGCGCCGCGCGGGTCCAACCCCTCATTCTTGCCCGCACCGGGGCCAAACGATGGCTATCATTTTCTGGAGCCCCGGCCCCATCCCCGCCCCCGCTCCCGGAGGTTGCATGAAGTTCACCAGCCAGATCGAGGACCACGTCGGCACGATCAGACTCGAGGGCCGGTTCACCTTCGATACGCATCCCGGCTTCAAGGTCGCCAGCCAGGGGCTGCTGGATTACGCGGGCATCAATCGGCTGGTGCTGGACATGGAGGGCGTGACCTACATGGACGCCAGCTCCCTGGGCATGATCCTGCTGCTGCGCGAGACCACCGAAACCCGCTGCCTGGACCTGGCCCTGCGCCGGCCGTCGAACGCGGTCCGCCGCCTGCTGGAGATCGTGGAGTTCGAAAAGATCTTCGAGATCCTCCTCTGACTGGAAGGCCCTGATGCTGGAACCGATCCTGATCCCCGCCGACGGCGGCCCCGGCGTGCGCGTCCCGGGCAGCGCCCTGCAGATGAAGGCGGTGCGGGCCGGCGGCCCGGGCGGCCAGAACGTCAACAAGGTCGCCAGCAAGGTGGAGCTGCGGGTGGATCTGGGGCTGATCGAGGGGCTGGACCCGGCCGCCCGGGAGCGCCTGCGGCTGCGGGTGCACAACCAGACCGACGCCGACGGCCGCTGGGTGCTCACCAGTTCCCTGACCCGCGATCAGGGGGCGAACCTGGAGGATGCCCGGGCCAAGGTGGCCCGGGCGGTGCAGGAGGCCATGGTGGCCCCGATCCCGCGCCGGCCCACCCGGCCGACCCACGGCAGCAAGCTCCGCCGGGTCACCGCCAAGAAGCTCACCGGGGCCCGCAAGCAGGCCCGCCAGAACCGGGACTGGGACTGAAGCCCGCCTCCAGCGCCAGCAGCAGCCGGCCCATGGTCTGCCTGATGGAATCCCGGTGCAGGGTGAAGACCGCGCTGAGGAGGTAGCTGGTTTCCGGATAGCTGATGCCCCGGGCCGCGGGATCCTCCCGGCCGTTGTGCGGCCGGCAGTGGGCATCGGTGGCCTCGGCCAGGTGCCCCCGGCAGACCAGGGGCCGCACCGGCCAGATCCGGCAGGCGCCGTCGGCCGGATCCAGGAATACGCAGGCCTGGTCTTCGGCCGGCTGGTCGTTCCAGGTGGTGGCGCCGGTGTGATTCCCCCGCGCGTCCGCGCTCACGTGGCGCAGCTGCCGGGCCAGCCGGGCGCGATCGATGGCGATTCCGGCCGCCTGGCAGGTGCGGTGGATCGCCCGGGCCTCCTCGTCGGTGCAGTAGACCACCTCGTGGCAGCAGGCGCAGCAGCCCTTGTGGCAGAAGGGCGGCGGGTAGCCGAAGCGCTGGTCCCGGGCGATCAGGGCCTCCAGGATGGCGTCCACCCGCCGCTGGCATTCGGCCGCCCGATCCGGTCCCGCGGCCAGGTAGCGTTCCGTCACCGCCCGCAGCTCCTTCCAGACCGTCGCCGCCGGGAGCTCCTGGAACTCCTCGGCCAGCCGCCCGTACAGCAGCAGGTCCCCCCCCCGGAGCAGGTGGGTCTGCAGCCAGCGCTGATCGTCCGCCGCGGCCGGATCGGGCCGGTCTATTCGAATCGGGTGTCCAGGTAGGTGGGCAGGCTGCGCTGCTGGGTGAGCAGCGCCTTCAGCGCATCGGCGGCATCGCTCTGGGCGTTCTGGCGGCGCTTGCTGGGGCCCTCCACCAGCTCGTTGGGATCGTAGTGCACGCTCTTCAGCACGTCATCCATGTTCTCGCCCGGGATGATCTGCTGGATCTTGAAGTCCTCGTCGTCGTTGACCACCACGTGCGCCTCGGTGGGCGCGCCGAACAGGTTGTGCCGCATGCCCAGGATGTCCTGGTAGGCGCCGGTGAGGAAGAAGGCCAGGTAGTAGGGCTCCCCGCTCCTGGGCTCGTGCAGGGGGATCTCGTCCTTCACGTCCTTGAGGTCGATGAACTTCTCCATCTTGCCGTCGCTGTCGCAGGTGATGTCGCACAGGGTGGCGGACAGGGTCGGCCGCTCCTTGAGCCGGTGGATGGGCATCACCGGGAACAGCTGGTCGATGGCCCAGTGGTCGGGCATGCTCTGGAACAGGCTGAAGTTGGCGATGAGCTTGTCCGCCAGGGACTTGCTCAGATCCTGGAACTCCTCGGGGATGTACTTGAGGCTCTTGTAGCTGAAGATCCGCGACAGCTTGCGGCAGACCTCCCAGAACAGGATCTCGCCCTTGGCCCGGTCGTCCAGGGACAGGTAGCCCAGGTTGAACAGGGTGATCAGCTCGTCCTTCTGGGTGATGGCGTCGTGGTACATCTCGGCGAAGTTCTTCACCGAGATGTTGTCCCGGGTGTAGGCCAGCTCCTTGAGCACCTGCGGCTCGGTCCCGGTGAGGTCCACCCGGTACTTGGTGTGGGTGGTGTCGATCAGGCCGATGATCTCCACCACCACCACCTCGTGGAAGGCGGCGATCGCCCGGCCCGACTCGCTCAGCAGGGTGGGCACCGGCACCTGTTCCTGGGCGCAGACATCCTTGGTGGTGTAGACCACGTCCGAGGCGTACTCGTCCATGGTGTAGTTCATGGACGAGCTGAAGGTGGTGCGGGAGCCGTCGTAGTCCACCCCCAGGCCGCCGCCCACGTTCAGGTAGTGCAGGGGCACGCCGCGCTTGACCAGCTTGGCGTACATCCGGGTCGCCTCCTTCATGGCGGTCTTCACCCGGCGGATGTCGGTGATCTGGCTGCCGATGTGGAAGTGCAGCTCCTGCAGCGAGTCCAGCAGGCCGCGCTTTTCCAGGGTCTCCACCGCCTCCAGGAGTTCCTGGGTGTTGAGCCCGAACTTGGCGTGGTCGCCGGCCGAGCTCTCCCACTTGCCGCTGCCCACCGCGTTGAGCTTGAAGCGCAGGCCCAGCAGGGGCTCCACTTTCAATTCCTTGGCCACCTTGAGGACGAGCGGGAGCTCGGTCATCTTCTCGACGGTGATCAGCACGTTGCGCCCGGCCTTGCGGGCCAGCAGGGCCATCCGGATGAACGTTTCGTCCTTGTAGCCGTTGCAGGTGACCAGGGCTTCCGGGTGCAGATTCATGGACAGGGCGATCATGAGCTCGGGCTTGGAGCCCGCTTCCAGGCCGTAGCGGTACTTGTAGCCGGATTTGCAGATCTGGTCGACGACCTCCTTCATCTGGTTGCATTTGACCGGGTAGACCCCCTGGTAGGCCCCCTCGTATTCGTATTCCCGGATGGCCTTGTGGAAGGCCTCGTTCAGCTCGGTGACCCGCGTGGTGAGGATCTGCGGAAACCGGATCACCAGCGGCGTGTTGGCGCCCTTCCGGCGCAGCTGCTGGACAATTTCGAACACATCGCAGCTGAGGTTCTCATCCCGGGTAGGGTGCACTTCCAGATGCCCTTTGCTGTTCACTCCAAAGAAGCCATAACCCCATTCCTTGACGCCGTACATCGAAACGGCGTCCTGGACGGTGAAATTCTTGATGGCCATAGATGTTCTCTCCAGAGTCAAACCACAAAAGCCACGGTATAGGAAATGGCGCCGGAATTAACGACAAAAGTTTGCCGCTGCCCTCGAAGGTGACTCAGACCGCACCGAGGATCCGCCCCACGGTCGCGAGCCAGTGCCGGTGCCGGACCCGGCGCAGGGCCCTGCCGCGGGTGAGGCTCTGCCAGCGGCCCGCGCCCATGCGGGCCTGGTCCGCAGGCTGGGTGTGCAGCGGACTGACCCCGCCCCACAGCGCCGGGTCGCCCCAGAGCGGCGCCCGGTTCCAGGGGCAGACCTCCTGGCACCGGTCGCAGCCCGCCGCCCAGCGGGTGTCGGCCAGGGCCCGGGCCACGGCCGCCGGCGGCTCAGCCTCGGTCTCCACCGTGTAGGTGGTGAGGCACAGGTTGGGATCCAGCAGGAACGGGGCCAGGGCCCCGGTGGGGCACGCGTCCAGGCACAGCCGGCAGCTGCCGCAGCGGTCCGCCGGGAACGGCCGGTCCGGCTCCAGGGCCTGGTCCAGCAGCAGCACGCCCAGGAGTCCCCAGGAGCCGCCCCGGCCGGCGATGAGCAGGGTGTGCTTGCCCTGCCAGCCCAGCCCCGCCCGGGCCGCCAGCTGGCGCTCCAGGAGCGGGGCCGTGTCCGCGCAGGCGCGGCCCTGGAGCCCGGGCCAGCGCGCCTGGGCCAGGGCCAGCAGGGCGTTGAGCCGGGGCTTGAGCATCCGGTGGTAGTCGATCCCCCACAGGTAGCGGCTGAGCTTGAGCGATCCGGGCGCCGCGCCCGGCACCGCCTCGGGCCGGGCGTAGGGAAAGAATCCCACCAGCGCGGTGGCCGCCCCGGGCAGCACCCGGGCCGGATCGAGCATCGCCCCGGGGTCCAGGTACGGCAGGTGCCGCGCCCGGCCCTGGGCAAACCATGCCTCCAGGCGCGGCCCTTCCGCCAGGAACGGCTCGCAGGACGCGAAGCCGACCCGGGCGAAGCCCTGCTCCTGGGCGGCCCGGCGCAGCCAGTCCTTGAAGCCTTGCGCGCCCGTGGGATCCAATGGTCTAGACTCCTAGTCATGGACATTCTTACCCTGGAACTGCTCGATGTCACGGTCTCCGAGGCCCTGCGCGAGATCCAGCGGGTGCTGGAGGCCCATCCGGGTCTGCCGCTGCGCATCCTGATGGGCAGCGAGCACGGTGGCAACACCATGCTCCAGCACAATATCCAGCGATTCCTCGCCCGGGTCGGCCGCCCGGCCACGCTGCGCCCGGACGGTTCCGGCTGGCGCTTCGAGGTGCCCGGTCCGGCCCAGGCTCCGCCTGGCCGGCCCATGCCCCCCACAGCCCTGGCGGCGAGGAGGCCGGCGCTGGTTCCGGCCGCCAGCGCCCCGGCCGCGCCCCGGCCGTTCCAGCCCGCGCCGATCCAGGCGGCCCAGGCGGTCCAGCCGGCCCAGGCGCCCGGGACGCCCCCGGCCGCCCTGGCCCAACGCGCCGACCAGGCCCGGACGCCCAGGCCCCTGCTCATCACCCGCGCCCAGCTGGGCCAGGGCAGCCAGGACATCGGCCGGCGGCTGCTGCTGGGGGTGCTGCGCGAGCTGGATCCCGCCGTGCCCTGGGTAGGCCTGGCCCTGGACGGCCTGGACCTGCTGGACGACCCCCAGGCCATGGCCCTGCTGCAGGCGCTCCAGGCCCGGGGCACCCCGGTGCGGATCTCCCGGGAAAGCCAGCTCTTCCCCCGGGAGGACGGCTTCGAGATCCTGGAGGACTCGCTCTGGCAGCGGCTGGCCGGACGAGGCGGGCTCACGCTGCTGTGAATCCTGGTCCAGGACCCGCGCAAAGTTATTTTTGCGCGATGGCTTAGCTGCGAGGGGGCCCGGAGCCGCTAGACTGGAGCCTCCACCCCGGACTAGCGTCCCCCTGCCCAAGTCTGCCGAATGAACCTGCCGAATTATTTGAGTTTTGCCCGGATCCTGATGGTCCCCATCCTGGTGGTGGTGCTGCTGACCCGTGTCACCAACCACGAGATCATCGGCGTGCTGGTGTTCTGGGTGGCCAGCCTCACGGACCTTCTGGACGGCTATCTGGCCCGGCGCTGGAAACAAGTGACTACCCTGGGCAAGCTGCTGGATCCCCTGGCCGACAAGCTGCTGGTAGCCGGGGCGCTCATTTCCCTGGTGGAGCTGGATCTGGCTCCCGCCTGGATGACCTTCATCATCCTGGCCCGGGAGATGGCCATCACTGGCCTGCGCGGGATCGCCAGCGAGGAGGGCATCACCATCGCCGCCGAGGGCCTGGGCAAGTGGAAGCTGGGGGCCCAGATCGCCGCCATCTCCTGCCTGATCCTGGGGCCCAAGCTGGATTCCTGGCTGTATGCCTGGACCCACCTGGAGATCTTCCGCTTCTTCATCCGCCTGCCGCGCCCGTTCAGCTTCGTGTGGGGCATGGGCGTGATCCTGCTCTGGGTCGCCATGATCCTGGCCATCTGCAGCGCGATTTCCTATTTCCGGTCCTTCTGGCGGAAGCTGGGGCCCAGCATCCTGCACAGCGAGGGCCGGCTCACCGGTCCGGCCTCCGCGGTCCGGTTCCGGGACAAGCCACTGACTGCGGATCCGGATGCCCCACGTTCCGGACGGGAGTGACCGATGGTGCGCAAGTATCTCCTCGCAGGCTTCTTCACCGTACTGCCCGCGGCCGTCACGTTCTGGATCCTGCGGGCCATCTTCGATGCCCTGGTGACCATCTTCGACGGTCCCACCGACTGGCTGTCCCACGCCCTGGGCCTGCCCACCCCGCCGTACTGGCAGCTGGCCCTGGCCAGCGGGTTGGCCACCCTCCTCCTGCTGTTCCTGGTGGGGGCCCTGGTGGGCAACTTCATCGGGGTGCAGCTGCTCGCTTGGCTTGATGAGCTGGTGATGCACGTGCCGGTGGTGAAGGGGATCTACGGCGCCACCAAGCAGCTCATGAACGCCATCCAGAGCGGCCAGGGAGGCAGCTTCAAGGACGTGGTCATGGTGGAGTGGCCCCAGCCCGGCTCCTTCACCCTGGGCTTCGTGGCCCAGCGCAACTGCGCCTGGGCCACCCCGGCCGGCGGCGCCGCCATGATCGCCGTCTACATCCCCACCGCCCCCAACCCCACCTCGGGGTATGTGGTGCTGCTGGAGGAGAGCAAGGTCCGGCCCATGTCCGTGAGTCCCGAGGAGGCGCTCACCTGGGCCATTTCCGGCGGCGTGGTGGGCCCCTTTTCCCGGCCCGGCCACCGCCCTTGAGCCCCGTGGATCCCGCCCGCCCCATGGCCGGCAAGACCTTCCTGGTGACGGGGGCCGGATCGGGTATCGGCCGGGCTTCGGCCCGACTGCTCCACGCCCAGGGCGCCCAGCTGATCCTGGCCGGACGGCGCCCGGAGCCCCTGCGCGCCACCCTGGCCGACGCCCGCGCGGTCAGTCTGGACCATGCCGATGACGCCGCCGTGGCCGCCTTCGCCGCCACCTGCCCGGAACTGGATGGCATGTTCCTGTGCGCCGGGGAGCTGCTGACCGGCAGCGTGGAAGGCAGCCCCGTGGCCACCTTCGAGCGGATGCTCGCCGCCAACCTGCGCGGCCCGTGGCTGCTCTGCCACCACCTGGGCCCGCGGCTGCGGGACGGCGCCAGCGTGGTCCTGGCCGGTTCCAACATCGGCCTGCGGGCCATCCCGGATTCCGCCGCCTATGCCGTGGCCAAGGCCGGCGTGCACATGCTCGCCCGGGTGCTGGCCCTGGAATGGGCCCCCCGGGGCATCCGCTGCAACGCCATCGCCCCGGGCCCGGTGCACACCGCCATGGTGGACCAGCGTCTGGCCCAGTCAGCCGACCCCCAAGCCGCCCTGTCCGCCCTGGCCCGGGTCAACCCCATGGGCCGGCTGGGCCAGGAGGCGGAAATCGCCGCCACGGTGGCCCACCTGCTGGGCGACCAGAGCCGCTGGACCACCGGCACCGTGCTGCCCATCGACGGCGGCGCCTCGGCGGTCCTCGGTTAGCCGTCTGCCTGTCCACAGCCCCGATCCGGGCCATTCATCGAGATGGACAAGCCCCGGTTGGCAGGAGACGATCATAGGGGTAATTTGATAAGCAACCAACCCCAGAGAGGACTCATCATGCCTGTAGTCACGACCCCCCAATATGTCGAAATGCTGGCTCGCGCCAAGCGCGAGAAGTATGCGTTCGCGGCCTTCAACGTGACCTCCACGGAGACCGCCAACGCGGTCCTGCTGGGCCTCAAGACCGCCAAGGCGGATGGCATCATCCAGATCTCCACCGGCGGCGCCGAGTTCATGTCCGGCCTGGGCGTGAAGAGCATGGCCCAGGGCGGCATCGCCCTGGCCCAGTACGTGCACCAGGCGGCCCAGAACTATGACGTGAACATCGCCCTGCACACCGATCACTGTGCGCCCAAGTATCTGGAAGGTTTCGTCCTGCCCCTGATCGCCGAGACCGAGCGGCGGCGCGCCATCGGCCTGCCCAACCTGTTCAACGCGCACATGTTCGACGGCTCCGAGCTGCCCCTGGCCGCCAACATCGCCAAGTCCTCCGAGCTGCTCAAGCGCTGCGCTGCCAGCGACATCATCCTGGAAGTGGAGATCGGCGTGGTCGGCGGCGAGGAAGACGGCGTCGACACCAGCCACGTGGGCAAGGACAAGCTCTACACGACCCCCGCGGACATGGTCGCCACCCACAAGGCCCTGGCCCCCATCGGCCGCTACCTGCTGGCCGCCACCTTCGGCAACGTGCACGGCGTCTACAAGCCGGGCAACGTGGTGCTCAAGCCCGCCATCCTCAAGGCCGGCCAGGACGCCATCGCCGCCGCCTGCCACGGTGAAAGCACCCAGCTGGTGTTCCACGGCGGCTCCGGCTCCAGCCTCGCCGAGATCCACGAGACCCTGGACTACGGCGTGGTCAAGATGAACGTCGATACCGACACCCAGTACGCCTTCAGCCGCGCCATCGCCGAGCACTTCTTCAAGAACTACGACGGCGTGCTGAAGATCGACGGCGAAGTGGGCAACAAGAAGGTCTACGATCCCCGCTCCTACCTGAAGAAGGCCGAGCAGAGCATGGCCGACCGGGTGATCCGCGCCTGCGAGGATCTGCGAAGCGCCGGCCGCGCCATGGGCCGCTTCTAGGAACCTGTCCCCGCACCGACCGCTTCGCCGCCCCCCTGCGCCGCCCTGGCGCAGGGGGGCGGTTCGCGTCCGGACGGCCGTCGGTTCACGGGCGTTCATGGCATTGCGACCTGGACCCAGACTCAGAATCGCGGGAATCATTGTATGCTGATGCATGAGGTTGCCCATGTTGCCCATGCCGCCCATGTCGCCCATGCCCCTGCCATCCAGCGCAGCCGTCCCATCCTCCCCATCCGGCCCGGCGTTCGAGCTGTTCCGGGCCCTGCCCGGCCAGGCCCGGCTCTGGCTGCTGGCCCTGGACGCCGCGCCGGAAGCCGCCGTCCGGGTCCGGCTGGAGCAGGGCCTGGCCGAACTCCTGGGCCACTGGCGGCACAAGGGCCAGACCTACCAGGCCCTGGGCGCGCTGCTGGAGCCCCAGCTGCTGGCCGTGGCCGAACCCACCCTGGCCGGCCAGCCCTCCGGCTGCGCCATCGACGGCATGCTGCGCCGCCTGCATCGGCTGCTGGCCGAGCTGGGGCTCAGCCCGGTGGATTCCGAGCGGTGCATCCTGGTCCGTCGCGGGTCCGGACTGGAGGCCATCCCCAAGGCCGAGCTCCAGGCCCGCCTGGATGCCGGTGCCCTGGACGCGGACACCCCCCTGCTGGACCTGTCCCTGTACAACCTGGCCGACCTGCTCGCTGGCCGGCTGGAGTCCCCCCTGGCCCGCACCTGGGTGGGCCGCCGGTACGGGCTGGGCGCGCAAGCCTGAGCCCCCGGTCTTGACCCCAAGCCGCCCTCAAGCCGCCCCCAAGCCAACATGCAAAAACCACCTGGAAAGCCCAGGTGGCTTTTGCACGGTCCCTAAACAAAAACCGGGCGACTTTGCAGTCGCCCGGTTCCAGATGTTTACGGTACTTTACAGCTTGGTGACGTTGGTAGCCTGGGGGCCTTTCTGGCCCTGGCCGGTGTCGAAGCTGACGCGCTGGTTCTCGTCCAGGGTCTTGAAGCCGCTGCCCTGGATCGCGGTGTGATGAACGAAGAGATCCGCACCACCACCATCAGGGGTGATGAATCCGAAACCCTTTTCGGCGTTGAACCACTTGACTGTACCTTGCTGTGCCATGACTAATCCTGCCATATCGTCTGGAAGTATCGATGCAATGACATTCCCCAGACAAAGGCCGTCAAAGCTTATTCGTGGTTGCCGCCCGAAGCGGATCACCCCCATAGGATGACCGGATTGGGTCCGGAAGTCTCAATTATCTTAAAAAACTTTTGCGCCTCCGGAAACCCCCTCAACCCAGCACCGAAAAGGTGCTTGCGGCGGGCGTCCGACCAGCACTGGCGCCCTGGCTGCCGGCCGTTCCACTGCCGCCCAAACGAGCAACCAGACTGGCCGCGCCGCCGGGGTGCTGCTTGAAATAGCCCTGCACCGTGTCCAGGTCGGCCTTGCCGGTGCTGTCGGTCCCGCCCAGCAGGGCGGTCATGGCCTGGATCACCGTGCCGGGCACCTGGGCGCCGGTGGTGGTGCCCGCGGCGCTGTAGGTGGTGCCGCCGCTGGTGGCCAGGTTGCCCATGAGGCTGGTGAGGGCCGCCGGATGCTCGGCGAAATAGCCCTGCAGGGTGGCCAGATCGCCCCGGCTGCTGCCGGCGGCGTTGCCGGACAGCAGGTCCGCCATGGCCTGGGACACCGCGGCCGGTACCGGGTTCGCGCCGCCAGAGCCCTCCGGACCGCCCCGGATCTCCGCCGTCCCCGCGGCCGCGTCGGTCCGGGCCGGGGCCTGCGCCTGGGGGGCGGGGGTCAGGTCCGTCGCGGTTCGGGCATGCGCGGCACTGCCGGCGGAGGCCCGGGCCTGCAGCAGGGGGTTGGCTACACTCGGGTTGGGTGTGGCGCTGGCAACGGGGTTCATGGACACCTCACTGGGCAGACTTTGCTGTCGGAGAGAGGGTAAGCAATTGGGTTGCCAGATGGCGAAGCGGCGGAGGCCGAACGGCCGTCAGGGGATCATCCGGGTCCCGGCCCGACCTCCCAGGGCCGCCCCCAGGTGCTCCGGATCGGTGATGACCACTTCCAGGCCGCCCGCTTCCAGGAACGCGATCGCGGCCTGGATCTTCGGTCCCATGCTGCCCGCCTTGAACTGGCCCTGGGCCAGATAGCCCCGGGCCTCGGCCAGGGTCAGAACGCCCAGGGGGCGCTGGCTCGGCCGGCCGAAGTCCAGGCAGACCTGGGGCACCGCCGTGGCGATGACCAGCTGCTCGGCCCCGAGCTGCTGGGCCAGTAGGCTGGAGGCCAGATCCTTGTCGATGATCGCCGCCACCCCGCTCAGCTGGCCCTCGGCGTCCTCCACCACCGCGATGCCGCCGCCCCCGGCGGCCACCACCACGCAGCCCGCGTCCAGCAGCCGTCGCACCGGCTCCAGTTCCAGGATGGCCCGGGGCGCCGGCGAGGCCACCACGCGCCGCCAGCCGCGCCCGGAGTCTGCCATCACCGACCAGCCGTCCTGGCGTTGGTGCTGCTCCGCCTGCTCCCGGGACATGAACCCGCCGATGGGCTTGTCCGGGTGCGCCAGGGCCGGATCGTCCCGGTCCACCCGGACCTGGGTGATCACGGACACCGGCGTCCGCGCCACCCCCAGGCGCCGGAACGCGTTGCCCATGGCCCGCTGCAGGTGGTAGCCCAGGGCCCCCTGGGTATCGGCCACGCAGGAATCCAGCGGCACCAGGTGCAGTTCCGGCGCCGCCAGCTCCGAGCGGCGCAGGATGAACCCCACCTGCGGCCCGTTGCCATGGGTCACCACCAGCCGCAGGTCCGGCTCCCGCTGGAGCAGGGCGGCGATGTGCGCGCAGGTGCGGGCAGTGGCCGCGTACTGGCCGGCCACGGACGGGTGGCCGCCATCCGGGATCAGGGCGTTGCCGCCAATGGCGAGTACCACCGTCCGGGGCATGGCGATCTCCAAAAAAATATTTTACTGCTAATAGATACTTTTCTGTTTATTTTACCGTTCGCGGTATTGAATGCATCAAACATAAAAAAATTCGGGAAACGCACCTACCCCTGGGCGGAAATGGAGCCTATGCTCATGCGATTTATGAATACTGCAAGCATTGGCCCCCCCCCGCGGCCCCGCGCAGGGTTGCTCCCCCCCACCCCGTTCGAAGGAGATCCGAATGAGCGACGCGGTCCATGACCCATCCGTCCCCGTCCCGGAGTCCCTGGACGCCGCCGGCCTCCGGCGGGTGATCCTGGCGTCCTCCCTGGGCACGCTGTTCGAGTGGTACGACTTCTACCTGTATGGCAGTCTCGCGGTGTTCTTCGGCGGCCGGTTCTTCCCGGCCCAGAACGAGACGGCCCAGTTGCTGGCCAGCCTGGCCACCTTCGGCGCCGGTTTTGCGGTCAGGCCGCTAGGCGCCCTGGTGTTCGGCCACATCGGCGATCGCATCGGCCGAAAGTATACGTTCCTGGTGACCATGGCCACCATGGGCCTGGCCACCGCGCTGGTGGGCCTGCTGCCCACCTACGCCAGCATCGGTCTATGGGCCACCTTCCTGCTGGTGCTGCTGCGCCTGCTGCAGGGACTCGCCCTGGGCGGCGAGTATGGCGGCGCCGCCACCTACGTGGCCGAGCACGTGCCGGACGCCCGGCGCGGCTACTACACCAGCTACATCCAGACCACCGCCACCCTGGGCTTCTTCGCCAGCATGGCGGTCATCGGCGTCACCCGCTGGAGCATGGGCGAGGCGGCGTTCCTGGGCACCGGCCGCGGACTCGCCGGCTGGCGGATCCCGTTCCTGCTCTCCTTCGTGCTGCTGGCGGTGAGCCTCTATATCCGCCTGAAGCTGAAGGAAAGCCCCTTGTTCACCCGGCTCAAGCAGCAGGGCCAGGTGTCCCGCAACCCGCTCAAGGACAGCTTCACCCACCCGGTCAACCTGCGCTACGTGCTGCTGGCCCTGTTCGGCGCCACCGCCGGCCAGGGGGTGGTGTGGTACACCGGGCAGTTCTACGCCCTCACCTTCCTGCAGGCCGCGCTCAAGCTGCATTGGCTGCCCGCCTACCTGATCATGGCCGCGGCCCTGCTGCTGGGCACGCCGTTCTTCCTGATTTTCGGCCACCTGTCCGACCGGATCGGACGCAAGCCGGTGATGCTCGGCGGCTGCGCCCTGGCCGCCCTGACCTACATACCCATCTACATGGCCATGCGCCATGTCACCCCGCTCCTGGCTCCCGGCCAGAAAGCGGTCATGCTCGCCGCGCTGTCGGGCGGCGCCCTGGCCATGCTCATCCTCCTGGTCTTCGTCCAGATCCTGTTCGTCACCATGGTCTACGGGCCCATCGCCGCCTACCTGGTGGAACTGTTCCCCACCAACGTGCGCTATACCTCCATGTCCCTGCCCTACCACCTGGGCAACGGCTGGTTCGGCGGCTTCCTGCCGCTCATCGCCACCGCCCTGACCGCCTCGGCGGCGGCCCGGGAGGCCTTCGGCGCCAACGCCCTGTATGCCGGGCTGCTCTATCCGGTGGCCATCGCCCTGGTGACCCTGGTGGTGGGCGCGGTGTTCATCAAGGAGACCCGCGACCACCGCATCGATACGGCGATCCGCCGCGACACCAGCGTCCAGGAGCTGTTCGACTGGGTGGCGGTGCTGGCGGCGCTGGCCATCGGCTTCATCCTGCTGCTGCAGTGGAACAGCGACTTCCTGCCGGACCTGGCGGCCGGCAAGGGGCTGTTGCCGGCCCTGTGGAACAACCTGTGGTATCCGCTCATCGGCGCCATGGCCTTGTGGGCCCTGCCCACCCTGTTCTTCCGGCTGGAGTTCGACCGGCTGCGGGCCCTGGGGATGGTCCTGGCCTGCCAGGCCCTCACCGCCCTGTTCACCTTCCGGCTCTACCAGACCTGGGTGGCCATGGGCGGCACCTGGAAGTTCTTCGCCTTCACCTTCGTGGTGGCCATCTACAGCGCGGTGCTGGCCGGCGGCTACCGCTTCGGCCGGCCGCGGCTCGCCCAGGGGGCCTGACCCGGAAGCTCGGGTCCCGAACGTTCGCCTCGGTTCATCGTGCCCTGAACGCGTCCGCGTTCAGGGCACGATGGAGGTGGACACACGGATACCGATGCCCCTCCGGCGAAGCCAACCGTTCTGTTGGATCGCGAGCAGCGATCCAACAGAACAAACCACGACGAAATGGAGGGACCCGGTCCCTGCTAGCCCTCCCGCTTGCGCAGCCCGGAGTGGGTGGAGAATTCCTGTTCCACCGCATCGACATCCGGAGCGTTGTAGAACACCAGGTTGCGCAGGTGGTCGAAGCTTTCCAGGCCCAGGATCTTGGTGAACTGGAAGGCCATCCCATCGGGCAGCAGCGAGACCACGGTGCCCAGCAGCTGGATGGTCACTTCCCCCTCCACCAGCACGATGTCGATCTCGCATTCGCTGCCCACCGGCAGCCGCTCCTGGCACACCACGGACATGCCCTTCATGCTCAGCGAATGGGTCGGGGCTCCGGACACGCTGACCGCGCCCGAGCGCAGCTCGGTCCGGGCGCTGACCAGAACCCTGGTGAATTCCCTCTGGTTCGGATGTTCGCTGGTCATGGGGGTGCCCTTATCGCGCGACTGCCGTGGAGCCCAGGATCGGCCTGACCGGAAGATCCCGGGCTCAAGTTACCATCCAAGCACATGGGGCGCGAGTCGTATGTACCACCAGGGAAGGAAAAACGTTCCCGGTGGCTACTTGCTGCGGCCCTTGCGCTTGCGCAGCAGATCGATGACCACGGCCAGGATGATGATGCCGCCCTTGACCATGCGCTGGGGACCCTGGGGGATGGCCAGCAGATTCAGGCCGTTGTTCACCACCCCGATGATCAGGCCGCCGATGAGCGTGCCCGACAGCTTGCCCTCGCCGCCCAGCATGCTGGTGCCGCCGATGACCACCGCGGCGATGGCGTCCAGTTCGTAGCCGTCGGCGGCCACCGGCACCGCCGAATCCAGCTTGGCGGTGAGCAGGATGGCCGAGATGGCACAAAAGCAGCCGGACAAGGTGTAGATCACCAGCTTGTGGAACCGGACATTGATGCCCGACAGCACGCTGGCGCTCTCGTTGCCGCCGATGGCGTAGGTGTAGCGTCCCAGCTTGGTGTACTTGAGGATGTAGCCGCCCAGGCAGAACAGGGCGATCATGACGATGGCCGGGATGGGGATCGGGCCCAGGTGACCGGAAATGGCCAGGAACGACTCCGGCAGCGAGAAAATCGGCGCGCCCCCGGAGATGGTGAAGGCGGCGCCCCGGGCGATGGACATGATGCCCAGGGTGGCGATGAAGGGCGGCACGTTCAGCTGCGAGATGAGCAGGCCGTTCATGAGCCCCATGAGGCTGCCGCAGACCAGGCCGATGGGCACCGTCATCCAGACGCTCACATGGTGGTCCTTCATGAGGATGGCCATGACCAGACCGGTGAAGGCGACGATGCTGCCCACCGAGAGATCGATCCCGCCGGAGATGATGACGAAGGTCATGCCCACGGCGATCACCGAAACGATGGAGATCTGCTGCAGGATGTTGAGCAGGTTGCGGGTGGTCAGGAAGTGCGGGGACAGGAAGGATACGGCGACGCACAGCAGGACCAGGCCGGTGAGCGCGCCGAGGCTGCCGCCGAAGGAGAAGGTCTTCCGGGGGGCCCGGGGGAGGTGGGTCGGATGGACTGCGTTTTCGGTTACTTGCATGTCAGGCTGCCCCTAGCGTCGCGAGTGAAAGAATGTGTTCCTGAGTGGCTTCGGCCCGGTCCAGGGTGCCGGCGATGGCGCCCCGCCGCATCACCAGGATCCGGTCGCTCATGCCCAGCAGTTCGGGCATCTCCGAGGTGATCAGCAGGATCCCGGCGCCGGCCTTGACCAGTTCGTTCATGAGGGAGTAGACCTCGATCTTGGCGCCCACATCGATGCCGCGGGTCGGCTCGTCGAACAGGAAGATCCGCGCCTTGGACAGCAGCCACTTGGCCAGCACCACTTTCTGCTGGTTGCCGCCGCTCAGGTCCACGGCCCTCTGGTCCCCTCCGGTGGCGCGGATGCGCAGCTTGTCCAGGTACTCGTCCACGGCCGCGCGCTCCCGGCCCAGGTTCAGCCGGGACCAGCGGGTGAACAGGCCCAGGCTGGCCAGGGTGATGTTGTGGCCCACCGACAAGGGCAGCACCAGGCCCTGGCCCTTGCGGTCCTCGGTGACGAAGCCGATGCCGGCCCTGATGGCCTGCCGGGGCGTGCGCAGCCGGACCCGCTCGCCGCGGACGTAGACCGCGCCCTGGTCCATGGGATCCAGGGCGAAGATGGCCCGGGCCACTTCCGTGCGCCCGGCGCCCATGAGCCCGGACAGCCCCAGGATCTCGCCTTCGTGCAGGGTGAAGGAGATGTCCTGCAGCACGCCGGCCCGGCCCAGCCCCTCCACCCGCAGCAGTTCGGGCCCCCGGTCCACCTGCAGCTTAGGATAGTAGTCGCTGAGCTCCCGGCCGACCATGAGCCGGATCAGCTCATCCAGGGGGGTGCCCTGCACCTCCAGCGTGGCGATGGTCGCCCCGTCGCGCATGACCGTCACCCGGTCGCCGATCTGGGCGAACTCCTCCAGGCGGTGGGAGATATAGATGATGGCCACGCCCTGGCGCTTCACGTCCCGGATGATCCGGAACAGGTTCTCGATCTCCTGGCTGGTGAGCGCGGCCGTGGGCTCGTCCATGATGATGACCCGGGCCTGCACCGACAGGGCCTTGGCCACTTCCACCATCTGCTGCTGGGCGATGCCCAGATCGCGCACGATGCTGCGGGCGTCGATCGCCACCCGCAGGGAATCCAGGATCCGCTGGGCATCCCGACGCAGCGCCTGCCAGTCGAGCTTGCCCGGCACCAGCTTCGACATGGGCTCCCGGCCCAGGAAGATGTTCTCCGCCACGCTCAGGTAGGGGATCAGGTTGAGCTCCTGGTAGATGGTGCTGATGCCCAGGTCCTGGGCCTGGCGCGGGGTCATGGGGCCCAGCGCCTGGCCATCCAGGACGATGGTGCCGCCGTCCCGGCTGTAGGCCCCGGCCAGGATCTTCATGAGGGTGGACTTGCCCGCGCCGTTCTCCCCGGCGAGGATGTGCACTTCCCCCTTGCGCACGTCCAGGTGCGCCGAGTCCAGGGCCAGGACACCCGGGAACTCCTTGCGGATGTCCTTCATTTGTAACGTGGCTTCCATGGATGAGTTCCTCTGGCGGGACAGGAAAGGCCGGGGGCGGCGGGGCCGTGCGGTGGCGCGGCCCGTACCGCCCCCGGGTAAACACCGGACCCGGGGGCTGGGTCCCCCCGGAGCCGGTTTACTTGGCGGCGAACTTGGCGCAGTTCGACTTGTCGATGACGGTGGTATCGGTGATCACCTTCTTGCCGCTGGTCTTGCCCTTGACGGCCAGGTTCAGGACTTCGATGGCCTTGGCACCCATCAGATCGGGGTTGGTGCCCAGGGTCGCGGTGAGGTCGCCCTTGGCCACGGCGTCCACGGCGTTGGGGTTGCCGTCGATGCCGATGATGGCCACGCCCTTCTTGTTGGCGGCCTTGCAGGCCTGGGACGCGCCCAGGGCCATCTCGTCGCTCAGGCCGTAGAACACGTCCACATCCGGGTTGGATTCCAGGATGTTCTGGGCGACGTTCATGGACTTCTCCCGTTCCCAATCGCCGGGCTGGGAAGCGACCACCTTGATGCCGGGGAACTTCTTGAGCTCGTCCACGAACCCGCCCTTGCGCTCGGTGGTGAAGGAGCTGGGCAGGCCCTCGATGATCGCCACCTTGGCCTTGCCGTGCTTGATCTTGTTCACGTAGTCCGCCACCTTGGCGCCGCCGGCGCGCTGGTCGTAGCCCACGTAGGCGAATACGTTGCCGCTGGGCAGATCGGTCAGGGAGTTGAACACCACCACGGGGATCTTGGCCTCGTTGGCCTTCTTCACGGAGGAGGCGATAGCTTCGATGTTGATGGCGCACAGGGCGATGCCGCTCACGCCGTTCTCGACCATGTCCTCGACGATCTTGGCCTGGCCGGCGAAATCACTTTCCCGCTCCGGCGCGACCACCACGAACTTGTAGCCCAGCTTCCCGGCGGCCGGCTTGGCACCGCTGATGATGCCCGAATAGAAGGGGCTCACCATCCCCGGAGGGACGATGGCGATCTCGGGTTGGGCGGCCACCATGGCGGCCGTCGACAGCGCCAACGCCGAAGTCAGCAGCGTACCGACAGTAATACGGAACTTACCCATGGAATCCTCCTGGTGCTGCAGCGACCTGCAGCGGGTTGGGTGGGGCCCAGCCGGAAACCGGCATGGACAGGCCGCGGCCGGGTGCGATCCCGGCCGACGGCCCACAACGATTGGCATTTTCAATTGTGAACGTTCACACCCCACGGCCCGGGATCCACGCCCGGGCATAGCCCGCCTAGGCCAAGGAGCTTTCGCAACCCGGATCCGGGTTGCCGCCGTACAGTTGTGAGCGTTCACATATCGTGGTTCCAACTGTCCTTCAGTCCCCGGACAGAGTCAAGCGAAAGATTGGGGCAGCTCCGCCCGGGTCCGTCGGCCCCGCCCCGGACCCTGATTTGCCCACCGCCACCCACGAATGAAAAGCAATCATTGACGTGAAGCGCCAGCTAAAGGACGATCATCTATCCTTAAACGATCGGGATCGGATTCGAGCTGGGCGCTTCGCCAAGAACCCCCACCGCGGTTTTTTCCTGGATGACAGGTTTTTTTGATAGGGATCCTCGCGTACTACAGGTGACAGACATGGATCGAGAACCCGAATTCCAGCGGTTGGTCAAGCAGAGCGATGGCCCGGCCTATCCGGGCGAGGACCGGCTGGCCGTCCTGCAGCAGGAAAGCCGGCTGCTGCACGCCCTCATGCAGCACTTCCCGGATCGCATCTATTTCAAGGACCTGCAAAGCCGATTCACCTACGGCAGTCGCTCCTTCGCCAGGTTGTTTGACCTGGAGGATTTCACCGAGCTGTACGGGCACACCGACTTCGAGTTCTTCACCGAAGCGCACGCCCGCACCGCCTACGAGGACGAGCAGGAGATCATCCGCACCGGCTGCCCCAAGGTGAACCTGGAGGAGCTGGAGACCTGGCAGAACGGCAACACCACCTGGTGCTCCACCACCAAGGCGCCCCTGCGCGACGACCAGGGGGAGATCATCGGGACCTTCGGCATCTCCCGGGACATCACCCTGCGCAAGCGGGCCCAGGAAGCCCTCCAGGAAAGCGAGGCCCGCTACCGGCAGGTATCCGAGCAGCTGGCCTCGGCCAATGTCAAGCTGGCCGATGCCAACCAGTCGCTGCTGACCATGAGCCTCACCGATCCGCTGACCGGGCTGCGCAACCGGCGTTTCCTCACCACCCACATGCCCTCGGACATCGCCCAGGTGGTGCGGGCCCACCGCAACGTGGCCAAGCACAACCTGATGCGCATGAAGCAGAACGTGGACATGCTCTTCCTGATGGTGGACATCGACAACTTCAAGCGGGTCAACGACCAGTACGGGCATCTGGCCGGCGATCTGGTGCTCCAGCAGGTGGGCGAGATCCTCACCAGCGCCGCGCGGACCACCGATACCGTGGCCCGGGTGGGCGGCGAGGAGTTCCTGGTGGTGGCCCGGCAAACCGCCCGGGCGGATTCCAACATCATCGCCGAGCGCATCCGCGCCTCGGTCGCCTCGCATCCGTTCCGGATCGGCGAAAAGCAGCCCATCCACATCACCTGCTCGGTGGGGTTCTCCTCCTATCCCCTGCTGCCGGACGCCATGAGCTACTTCAGCTGGGAACAGATCGTGGAGATCGCCGACCAGTGCCTGTACGCCGCCAAGCGCAGCGGCCGCAATGCCTGGGTGGGCATCATCCCGGACCTGGACTTCGCACAGCAGGGAGAAGTCCTGCCGACCTCCATTCCCGAACTGGTCCGGGCCGGCGTACTGCCGACCGTGAGTTCGCTGGAAAGCCCGGTGATCTGGGCCGAGCCTGACGAGCGAAAATGAGGGTGGCATCCGGAACCCGCAAGGCTTCCGCCAAAGGAGGGACGATGGCCCTGGACACCCGCTGGCTCCCGGCCCTGGCACTGGCACTGGCGCTCGCGCTGGGCTGCGCGCCCCGCCAGGCGCCCGTCGCCGCTCCCCCCGCTCCGCCCGCAGCCACCGGCCAGCCGGCCTGGGTGGACCAAGAGGAGCAGGCCGACGGCTTGGCCGCGGTGGGCATCGCCCAGCCCAACCCCATGGCGGACAAGGCGATGCAGCGCACGGTGGCGCTGGCAGACGCCCGAACCAAGCTGGCCGGCAAGCTCAAGGTCCGGGTCCAGAGCCTGTTCACCCAGCTCGACCAGCAGGTGACCAGCGCCACCGGCGGCCAGGCCCCGGGCCGCAGCGACGCCATGAACCGGGTGCTGGCCAATGTCACCCGCCAGGTGCTGGACCAGGAGCTGGTGGGTGCCAGCACCCGGGCCACCTGGACCGATCCCCGGGACGGCTCCCTGTACCTCCTGCTGGTGCTCACCCGGACCGCCGCCGACCGGGCCATCGCCGGCACTGCCAAGACCGAGCTGCGCCGGCAGATCGCCCAGGGCCAGCCGCAGCTGGCGCCGGCGCTGCCCCGGGTGGACACCGCCATGGCCGCCGTGGAAACCGAGGACAGCCTGAACGCCGCCCTGGACCGGCTGGATCCGGCCCATCCCGAGACCGCCCCATGAGCCTCCCCGCCCCGGCTCCGGGCAAGATGCCCCACCGGACCGGCCCGGGTTCAGGCTAGATTCAAGCCATGTCTCGCAAGACTCCCGGCAAGCTGCGCGGTTCCCTGGCCTTCAAGCTGGGACTGGCCTTTGCCATGCTGCTCCTGGTCACGGTGGGCAGCATGGGCGCGTACAGCTACCGGCAGGACCGGGACAACGCGATCCAGCGCGAGCTGGCGGAGCTGCGCAGCCACGCCCGGGAACTGGCCACCCGCATCGACCGGTTCCTGACCACCGACAAGGGCCTGGTGGGACATCTGGCCCACACCCGGGACGTGCAGGGGTTCCTGGCCGGACCGCACCGGGGCGCGGCCCTGGCCCGCTTCCAGGACTGGCTGGAGCTCCAGGCCGGGGAGGCCCGGAGCCTGTCGGCCATCTTCATCCTGGACCCGGAAGGCGTCTGCCTGGCCTCCAGCAATCGCCAGTTCATCGGCAACAATTTCAGCTTCAGGCCCTATTTCCAGCAGGCCATCAACGGCCACGCCACCACCTCCGACTGGATGATCGGCACCGTGACCCGCTCCCCCCGGATCTTTTCGTCGGCCCCGGTGTACGTGGACCGGCGGATCCAGGGCGTGCTGGTCACCGAATTCCCGGTGGACGAGGTGGAGCAGGCCGTCATCGCCACCGGGGTGGGCGGGCGCATGGCCACCGTGCTCAACACCCAGGGCATCAGCCTGGCTTCCAGCCAACCGAACGTGCAGTACCACGCCGTGCTCCCCCTGACGGCCGCCACCCTGGCCCAACTGGACCGCACCCGCCAGTTCCTGGGCCAGCCCATCACCGTCACCCCCCTGTCCCAGGGCTACGTGGACGGCTTCCACCAGGCCCTGGACACGGGCGAGGTGCAGACGGTCAGCTACCAGCGGGCCCGGGCGCCCCGGTGGGCGGCCTTCGCCCCGCTGGCCGAACGGCCATGGGCGGTTGCCGTGTCCATCCCCGAGGCGGCCATCCTGCTACCGGCCCACCAGGCCATGGTCCGGGCGCTGCTGATGGGGCTGGCCGCCGCGCTGCTGGGCGCCCTGGTGGCCTTCGGCCTGGGCCGCTGGCTGCTGGAGCCCATCCAGCGGCTGGCGGAGGCCATGGCCCGCTTCGGCGCCGGCGAGCTCCAGGCCCGGGCCCCGGTGCGGACCCAGGACGAGCGGGGCCGCCTGGGCCTGGCCTTCAACGCCATGGCCGAGGCGCTCCAGGCCCACCGGGAACGGCTGGAGGAACTGGTCAAGGCCCGGACCCGGGAGCTGAGCCTCAGCAACACCCAGTTCCAGGAAAGCAACCAGCGCCTGGAACTGGCCACCACCTCCGGCCGGCTGGGCATCTGGGACCGCGACCTGGCCGATGGCCACGAATTCTGGAACGGCTGGATGTTCGAGATGTACGGCCTCGCGCCCCGGGACACCCCGCCCGACTACGCCGAGTGGGCCGGCACGATCCTGCACCCGGAAGACCGTCCGGACACGGAGGCGCGCATCGAGGCCGCCATTCGCGGCGAGCGTCCCTATGATCTGGCCTTCCGGGTCCTGCGCCCGGACGGCAGCGTGCGCCACATCAAGTCCGACGGCCAGCTGGTGCGTTCGGACCAGGGCCGGCCGGTGCGCATCATCGGCATCAACCGCGACCGGACCGCGGAGGTGGAGGCCGAGGCCGAGCGGCGCCGGCTGCAGACCGAGCTGCAGCACGCGGAAAAGATGGAGAGCATCGGCAGCCTCGCCGGCGGCGTGGCCCATGACCTGAACAATGTCCTGGCGGCCATCCTGGGCATGGCCTCGGTGCTGCGCACCCGCTGCGCCGGGGACGATCCCGCCATCCGACCCCTGGACATCATCACCAGCGCCTGCACCCGCGGCCGGGAAGTGGTGAAGAGCCTGCTCTACTTCGCCCGCAAGGACCTGGAAGCCACCGGCCCGGTGGACCTGAACCTCATGGTCCGGGAGATGGTCCAGCTGCTCAGCTATACCACCCTGAGCCGGATCGACACCCGCCTCGAACTGCAGGAAAGCCTGGGCCTGATCGAAGGGGACGCGGGCGCGCTCGGCCACGCCCTCATCAACCTCTGCGTCAACGCCGTGGACGCCATGCCCCGGGGTGGCACCCTGACCCTCCGCACCCGCCAGCGCCCGGGCCAGGCCATCGAACTCAGCATCCGGGACACCGGCGAGGGCATGGACCCGGAGGTGCTGCGCCGGGCCATCGAACCCTTCTACACCACCAAGCCCCAGGGCAAGGGCACCGGCCTGGGCCTGGCCATGGTCTACGGCACGGTCAAGGCCCACCGGGGCACCCTGGAGATCACCAGCCGTCCGGGCCATGGCACCAAGGTCCGGCTCGGCTTCCCGCCCATGCCCCACGCCGAGGCCTCCGGTCCGGTCGACGCCGCCGGACCGGCCCCGGACGGCGCCTCCGGCTCGCTGCGCATCCTGCTGGTGGACGACGACGAACTGATCCGCCAAAGCGTGGGTCCCATGCTCGAAACCCTCGGCCACCGGGTGGCCAGCGTCGCCAGTGGCCTGGAGGCCGTGGCGCACCTGGAACGGGGCCGGGCGGTCCAGGACCCGGACCTGGTGATCCTGGACATGAACATGCCCGGGCTCAACGGCGCCCAGACCCTGCCCCGGCTGCTGGCCCTGCGCCCGGGCCTGCCCGTGCTCATGGCCACCGGCTACAGCGACGCGGCCATCGCCCCGCTGCTTAACGGCCGGCCGAACGTGGCCAGCCTGCGCAAACCGTTCAGCCGCGAGGAGATCCGTCAAAAGCTGGCGGCGCTGATGCGGGGTCAGGCGTAGGCATCGGGGCCAGCCCCCGGGCCCGGGCCTCGGCAACCACGGCCGCCGCGCAGGCCACGATGCTGCTGCTGGATACGTCCAGCATCAGGTGGAAGACCCGCGGATCGTGCCAGTCCACCCCGGCGATGGCGCGAATGAAGGCGGCCCGGGCCCGGTCCGAAGCGGCCACCGCCTTGCGCGCCGCGTCCAGGTCGGGCGCCTTGCCGCGCGCCACCAGGGACTGGATGCGCCAGGCCGGATCGGCGTCGATGCTCACATGCAGCGTATCCGGCCGGCCCTTCAGGGCCACGAAGCCGCCCCGGCCCACCAGCACCGAAGGCGCGTGCCGGACCATCTTCAGCATGAGCCGGCGCTCCAGGTCGAACAGGTCCCGGCTGTACAGGGGCATCCCCAGCGACGGCATGGTATAGGGCGCTTCCGGCGAGCCGAAGGCGAACATGTTCTTCATCTGCTCCATGAACCCGCAGGGATGTTCCTCCTGGGCCTCCAGCCTCGCGGCCGATTGGCCGGTGGCATCGGCCGCCAGGCGCAGGATCCGGCGATCGCAGAAGTGCCAGCCCAGTTCGCGGGCCACCCGGAACCCGATTTCGGTACCCCCGCAGCCCAGGCTGCGGGAAACGGTGATGGCAGGATGCTCGGTCACATCGGCCTCCAGGGGGGTTCGCTCAAAGGGGATCGAGCTGCATTCTACTCGCTGATCGCATCGTGGTCCCCCTCTCTCTTCGCCTGCACCCGGCCGAATAGCAAGGCGAGCGGAACGCACAGCAGCGCCACCCCGCCCAGCAGCCGGAAATTGTCCACGTAGGCGGCCAGGGCGGCCTGGCGCTGGACCAGCCCGTAGACCAGGCCCAGGGCCTTGGCGCTGGCTGCGGCCGGGCTGGCGCCGGCCTGCAGCAGCCGCACCTCCAGCCCGTGCAGGCGCAAGGCCAGCGCGGCACTCCCGGGCACGACCGCGGCCACCAGGTAGTTCTGGTGGATCTGGGTGCCGCGCACCAGCAGGCTCATGATGCCGGCGATGCCGACGCTGCCGCCCAGGTTGCGCATGAGGTTGTAGATGCCCGCGGCGTTGCCGATCTCCTCCCGGGGCAGCCGGCCCATGGTCAGGGTGGTGAGCGGCACGAAGATGCAGCCCGTGGCGAACCCGTTCATCAGGTTGGGCAGCACCACCGAAGCCATGGAGATCTCCAGGTTGATCCGGCTCAGCAGCAGGGCCGAGGCCCCCAGCAGGCTGAAGCCGAAGGCCAGCAGCAGGCGCGCGTCCACCCGGTTGGCCACGCGGCCCATCATCACCATGGCCACGATGGAGCCCAGCCCACGCGGGCTCACCGCCAGCCCGCTGTTCAGGGCCGGGTAGCCCAGCAGGGTCTGCAGGAACAGCGGCAGCATGGCGGTGAAGCCGTACAGCACCGAACCATAGAGGGTGTTCACCAGGGTGCCCACGCCGAAATTGCGGTCGCCCAGGGCGCGCAGCTGCACGATCGGCTCCTTGTGGCTGAGCTCGCGCCAGACGAAGGCGGCCAGGGCCAGCACCGCCAGCGCGGTCAGCCCGCAGATCCAGGCCGAACCGAACCAGTCCACCTCCTGGCCCTTGTCCAGCACCAGCTGCAGGGCGCCCACCCACAGCGCCATCAGCACGAAGCCCAGGGCGTCGATGCGGCCCTGCACCGCCTGCCGCAGGTAGGCGGGATCGACGATGTAGCGTCCGGCCATGGCCAGGGCGAGCAGCCCCACCGGCAGGTTGATGAAGAAGATCCAGCGCCAGGAGAAGCTGTCAGTGATCCAGCCGCCCAGGGTCGGGCCGATCACCGGCGCCACCACCACCCCCAGGCCGTACACCGCCATGGCGGTGGCCTGCTTGCGCGGCGGGAAGCTTTCCAGCAGGATCGCCTGGGACAGCGGCAGCATGCCGCCGCCCCCGAGTCCCTGCAGGATCCGGGCGGCGATGAGCATGGGCATGCTCATGGCCAGGCCGCACAGCATGGAGGCCGCGGTGAACACCAGGATGGAGATCAGCATCAGCCGCTTGCGGCCGATTCTGCGGGCGATCCAGCCGGTGGCCGGCAGCATGATGGCGTTGGACACCAGGTAGCTGGTGAGCACCCAGGTGGACTCGTCGGTGGCGGCCGAAAGGTTGCCGGCGATGTGCGGCAGCGCCACGTTGGCCACCGAGGAATCCAGCACCACCATGAAGGTGGCGATCATCACCGAAGCCGCGATCATCCAAAGGTCCCGCTGCGCCCCCGGGTCCGGTTCCGCGGGGCGGTCGGGACGGGGGGGCTGGGGGGAAGCGATGCTCATGGCCGCCTGCGGGTGGGGGGATCGGGAAAGGGATGGACGGGTATGGAAGACTGTCCTCATCCGATTGTTCCGTCCAGCAGCTAGACTGGGGAAATTTCATTTACACCCATGATCGATACTATCAGCCTCATGGAGATGGGCGCCGACGAGCAGATGCAGGCGCTGCGCGAGGAGCG
>Ga0302279_10001490_pt1 | contig 33091 bp, 36 predicted proteins | sample III_Bog_N3_3_FD_194541 | JGI IMG/M metagenome (GOLD analysis project Ga0302279, IMG submission 194541) | Peat permafrost microbial communities from Stordalen Mire near Abisko, Sweden - III_Bog_N3_3 | ecosystem: Environmental > Terrestrial > Soil > Wetlands > Peat | place: Sweden: Abisko...
CTGCGAGCGGGATCAGGACGATGACCGAGAGCCATGTCAGCGTCAGTCCCATGGTGAGACCGAAGCCCGGCAACGTGCTGCGTCGTCCCGCCGCTGTGCTCACGATGCCTCCGTCCTTCCTTCGGCCAGATCAGTTCTTGTAGATCTGGTCGAACACGCCGCCCTCGCTGAAGTGTTCCTTCTGCGCCCTGGCCCAGCCGCCGAACACATCGTCGATCGTGAACAATTCGACCTTCGCAAAGGACGCCTGGTGTTCTGCGGCGATCTCGGGATCTCGCGGCCGGTAGCCATTGCGGGCGGCAATTTCCTGTCCTTGCCTGCTGTACCAGTATCGCAGATAGGCCTCGGCGACCGCACGGCTGCCCTTCTTGTCGGCGACGGCGTCGACAACGGCCACCGGCGGCTCCGCAAGGATCGACCGCGGCGGCGACACGATCTCGAATTTGTCCCCGCCGAATTCGCGCTGGGCGAGGAACGCCTCGTTCTCCCATGCCAGCAGCACGTCGCCGACGCCGCGTTCGACGAAGCTGACGGTCGCACCGCGCGCCCCGGTGTCCAGCACCGGAACGTTGCTGTAGAGCGCAGCGACGAATTTCCTGGCCTGCTCGGCGGAGCCGTATTTCTTCAGGGCATAGCCCCATGCGGCGAGATAATTCCAGCGGGCGCCGCCCGAAGTCTTCGGATTCGGCGTGATGACACCGACGCCGGGCTTGATCAGGTCGTCCCAATCCTTGATACCTTTGGGGTTTCCCTTGCGCACCAGGAATACGATGGTCGAGGCATAGGGCGAGGCATTCTGCGGCAGCCGCCGTTGCCAGTCTGCGGCGATCAGGCCCTTGGCCGCGATGGCGTCGATATCATAGGCAAGCGCCAGCGTGACCACATCGGCCTGCAGGCCGTCGATCACCGCGCGCGCCTGCGAGCCGGAGCCGCCGTGCGACTGCTTGATCTCGATGCTCTTGCCGGTCTGCTGCAGATAGGCCGCCGCGAACGCCTTGTTGAAATCGGCATAGAGTTCGCGGGTCGGGTCGTACGACACGTTGAGCAGCGTGATGTCGGCGGCGGAGGCTGAACCCGCCCACAGCAGCAGGGCGACGACAGGCAGAATGCGGCGAACCATCTCAATCTCCAGTCGAGCCCGACGACAGCATCGTGATCAAAGTATCCACGGACATCACTCGGCACCGAACGGCGCGGAGTCAATGAAATGGCATTTCATTGTTGCCGGCGCGGCAACGTCGTTGTGCTACGCAGACTTCACCGCATGGATGCCGCATTCCGTCTTGGGCCTGCCGCGCCAGCGGCCGGCGCGGGCATCCTCGTCGGGCGAGGTCCGGCTGGTGCAAGGCATGCACCCGACCGACAGATAGCCCAGGGATGCCAGCGGATGCGGCGGCAGTTTCGCCACCGCATAAATCTCCGCGATCTGTTCACGCGAGGCGTTGGCGAAAGGATTGAATTTCAGCCGGATGCCGTCATCCTCGACCAGCGGAATCGCGGCGCGGGCACCGCCCTGGAAACGCTTGCGGCCGTTGATCCAGGCGTCGAACGGCGCCAGGGCCCGCGCCAGCGGCTCGACCTTGCGGATCCTGCAGCAGGCATCGGGATCGGAGAACCACAAGTCGCGATCGGAATCCTCATTCGACAGCGCCTGCTCGAGCGGTTTGATCGAACGGACGTCGCGCAGCCCCAGGGTGGCGATCAGGGTGTCGCGATAGGCCAGGGTTTCCTCGAACAGCCAGCCGGTGTCGAGAAAGATCACCGGAATCGCGGCGTCGACCTCGGCCAGCACCTTGAGCAGCGCCGCCGATTCGGTGCCGAACGACGAGACCACGGCGAGGCGTTCACGGCCGACGGCCCTGAGCGCCGCGGCGACCACCTCGACCGGCGATGCGTCGTGAAGCGCGGAAGCCAGTTCCTCGGCCGACGGCAGACCCGCCACACGCGTCGTCCGCTCCGGCACCAGCTGATTGACAGGCGCATTCACTGGCCGGCGTTCTCCGAATGACGCAGTTGCATCCGCCGATGCAGCGCCGTGACGCGGCCATCGCCGGTCGGCTGGTAGAACACCGAATAGCGCTTTGCGGTGTTGGCGAACGCCTCGGCGTCGGATTGCTTCTTCACGTCGAACGCATCGAAACCGGCGCGCAGCATGAACACGAACTGGTCGCGCAGCACCTGGCCGGTGGCGCGCAACTCGCCTCGAAAGCCATGGCGCTCCCGCAACAGCCGCGCCTGGCTGTAGGCGCGACCGTCGCGGAAGCTCGGAAACACCAGCGCGACCACTGCGAGCCGGTCGAGCCACGGCAAGAGATCATCGACATCGCGATTGTTCGGCCAGATCACGCCGGTCCGCCCGGCGCGGCGCGCCAGGCCTTGCGGATCTTCGAGCAGCCGCGCGGCCGAAACCAGGATGTCGCCGTCGTCCGGAATGGCGGCGTCGTCGGCCAGCTCGATGAACCGATCGCCGGCAACTTTTCCGTGCTTAACGAGTGGCATAGACACGTTCCCTGAAAGGTTCGACGCCAAGCCGCTTCACCGCGTCGATGAACAGCTCGTCGGGACGCGCGCGCAGCGCGAGATAGGCTTCCACAATATCCTCGACCACGTCGGCAACCTCGCCGTAGGGCACCGCGGGTCCGATCAGGGTGCCGACCGCGGCATTCTCGTCGGCTCGGCCGCCAATCGTGATCTGATAGAACTCCTCGCCATTCTTTTCGACGCCGAGAATGCCGATATGGCCGACGTGATGATGGCCGCAGGCATTGATGCAGCCGGAAATATTGACATGCAGCCGCCCGATCAGATTGGCGGTGTCATGGTTGGCGAAGCGCCGCGTCAGCTCCTGGGCGATCGGGATCGAGCGGGCATTGGCGAGCGCGCAATAATCAAGCCCCGGACAGGCGATGATGTCGGTGACCAGATTGATGTTCGGCGTTGCGACGCCGATCTTGTCCAATGCCCGCCACAGCGCCGGCAGGTCGCGCCTTGCGACATGCGGCAGCGCGAGATTCTGCTCGTGGCCGACCCGGATTTCGCCGAAGGAATATTTGTCGGCGAGATCTGCGATGGCGTCCATCTGCTCGGCGGTGGCATCGCCGGGCGGTCCGCCCACCGGCTTCAGCGACAGCGTCACGATCGCATAGCCGGGCACCTTGTGGGGCGCCACGGAATTCTTGCGCCATGCCTCGAAATGAGGGTCGTGCGCCGCCTGCTTCAGCTCGTCCGGCATATGCGGCAGTTTTTCGTAGGCCGGATAGGTGAAGCGCGAACGAATATCCTCGACCACGGCATCGTCCAGCGTCAGCGCGCTGTCGCGCATCTGCTGCCATTCGTGTTCGACTTCGCTGGCAAATTTCTCGATCCCGAGCTCGTGCACCAGGATCTTGATGCGGGCCTTGTAGATGTTGTCGCGGCGGCCGTACTGATTGTAGACGCGCAGGATCGCCTCGACATAACTGAGCAGGTCGCGGCCCGGCACGAACGGCTTGATGGTCTTGCCGATGAACGGCGTGCGGCCGAGGCCGCCGCCGACCAGGACCTCGAAGCCGGTCTCCCCGGCCGCGTTCCTGTGCAGGCGCAGGCCGATGTCATGAACCTTGATCGCGGCGCGGTCATGTTGCGAGGCGGTGATCGCGAACTTGAACTTGCGCGGCAGGAACGAGAATTCCGGATGCAGCGTGGAATATTGCCGGAGCAGTTCGGCCCAGATGCGCGGATCCTCGATCTCGCCCGGCGCGACACCGGCCCATTGATCGGCCGTGATGTTGCGCGTGCAGTTGCCGCTGGTCTGCATCGCGTGGATGCCGACTTCGGCGAGATCGGCCAGCGCGTCAGGCAGCTCGGCGAGCTTGATCCAGTTGAACTGGATGTTCTGCCGGGTGGTGAAATGGCCGTAGCCGCGGTCATAACGCCGCGCCACATGCGCCAGCCGCCGCATCTGTTCCGACGACAGCGTGCCGTAGGGGATCGCGACCCGGAACATATAGGCGTGCAGCTGCAGATAGACGCCGTTCATCAGTCGCAGCGACTTGAATTCGTCCTCGGTGAGCTCGCCGGACAACCTGCGCTTGACCTGATCGCGGAATTCCGTGACGCGTTCGTTGATCAGGGTGCGGTCGATTTCGTCATATGCATACATGTGCTGATAGCCTTACGCCGGAAGCGGCAGCTCGATGGTGACGCCTCGCGAGCGGATTTGTTCACGCAGATTGCCGGGCTTGATCGCTCCACCATCGCGGATTTGAACCGGCGCGATGTAGGCGCCGACCGCGCCGACATCGTCGGCCACCGATTCGGCCAACAGCGCGCGGGCGTCGTCGGCGGTGTGCACGATCGCGGCCTCGGACAGGTCCGTCGACCAGCCCTTCGCGGCGGTGCGATAGATCACCACGCCATCCCAGGTGCGGTTGGCGGTGACCATCGACGGGCCGGTGATCTTGATCTTTTGTTGCAGCGGGGATGTCATTCGGCGGCGTCCTGAAAATACGAGACCAGTTGGGCGAGCTTCGAATCGCGCCATGGGGCGGAGTGCGCAACCACGTCGCCGATGATGAGAATGGCCGGGCCGCGGTCGATGCGGTCGAGCAGCGCCGGCAATTGATCGAGGGTTCCGACCGCGGCCCGGGCGTCGGGCAAGGTGGCGCGCGCGAACACGCCGACCGGGGTTTGCGGTGATCGCCCCGCGGCCAGCAGGCCGGCGCGGACCGATGGCGCGGCGGTCATTCCCATATAGACCACTACCGTCATCTTGCCGTCAGTCAGCGTCGACCAGTCGACGGTTTCAGCATCGCTGGCCTTGTGCGCGGTCAGGAAAGTGATGCGCAGCGCCTCGTGGCGGAATGTCAGCGGTACCTCGAATTGCGCGGCAGCGCCCAACCCTGCGGTAATTCCCGGCACCACCGTATAGGCGATGCCGGCGGCACGCAGCGCCTCGACTTCCTCGCCGCCACGGCCGAACACGAAGGGATCGCCGCCCTTGAGTCGCACCGCGCGCTGTCCCGACTTCGCCGCCTCGATCATGAGCCGGTTGATGGCGTCCTGGCCGATGCCTGGCTTTCCGGCACGGCGGCCGACCGGCACCCGCGCCGCATCGCGGCGCGCCCGGTCGAGAATTTCGGGCGAGACCAGTTCATCGTAAAACACAACGTCGGCGTCCTGCAGCGCGCGCAGCGCCTTGATGGTGAGCAGATCCGGATCGCCCGGACCGGCGCCGACCAGCGTCACCCTGCCCGAGGCCTGTGCGGCGGCGAAAGCGGCGGGATCGTCGATCTGCTGCAGAGCCGCGTCGGCTTCCACGGTGCGACCGGCGAGGACCAGCGCGCCGATCCGGCCGTCGACCACGCGCTCCCAGAAAAGCCGGCGCTGCGGCATGGTAGCGATCCGGCCGTGGAAATGCTTGCGCCATCGTCCGATAAAGCCAGCAAGGTCGCCGATCCGCGCCGGCAACGCGGCTTCGATGCGTTCGCGCACCCGGCGCGCCACCACCGGCGAAGCTCCGCCGGTGCCGACGGCGACCACCACGTCACCGCGATCGACGATGGCGGGAAAAATGAAGGTCGAGTGCGCAAGGTCGTCCATCACGTTGACGGGCAGGCCCGCGGCCCTGGCCCGTGCCGCCATCGCAATTCCGATCTCGCCGGCGCCCGCACACAGGATCGCAACCACCCCGCCGAGATCGGCGGTCAGCGGATCGCCTTCGCCCAATTCGATCCGCGCCGCATCGGCACCCGCCCATCCGCCGACATCGTGATGGCCATCGGTGGCGAACCAGCGAATGCGCGCGCCGGCTGCGGCAAGCAGGCGCAATTTCGCCTGCACGAGTTCGCCGGCGCCGACGACCAGGACGGGACCGGTTTGCAGGTCGAGAAATACCGGCAGGAATCGCATTCGACACTCTCTTCCCCAACTTCCGGGGTTGACTGGAATTATTTTCTATATATGTCTCATTCAATGCCCGCAAAGGGAAAATTATTTCTTCTCTATTGCAGCGCAACTATAGAATTTTCGCCTCCGGAGGCCAAGGGCCAGAGATGCATCTTCTCGACGATAACCAGGCAAACGACCGGTTGGGGGGTGCCGAAGCGGCCAAGCCATCGGTGCGCCCGCAAATCTCGGCAGACGGCCGCTCCGATCCGCCCGCCATGGATCATCTGGACGCGTTGGAGGCCCAGAGCATCTATATTTTCCGCGAGGCCTTCGCGCGGCTCAAGAAGCTGGCGCTGCTGTGGTCCCTCGGCAAGGACTCCAATGTAATGATCTGGCTGGCACGCAAGGCCTTTTTCGGCCGCGTGCCGTTCCCGGCAATGCATGTCGATACCGGAAAGAAATTTCCCGAGATGTACGCGTTTCGCGATCGCTACGGCGCGGAGTGGGATCTCGACCTGAAGATCGAGCCCTGCCCGCCGCTTCAGACCATTGATCCGACCCTGCCGCCGGCCGCGCGATCGGCAGCGCGCAAGACCGAGGGGTTGAAGCTGGCGCTGGCCAAGTATGGCTTCGACGGATTGATCGCCGGCATTCGCCGCGACGAAGAAGCCACCCGCGCCAAGGAACGGGTGTTCTCGCCGCGTGGTACCGAAGGCGGATGGGACGTGCGCGATCAGCCGCCGGAATTCTGGGACCAGTTCAACGCCTCGCCGCCGCCGGGCGCGCATCTGCGCATTCACCCGATCCTGCATTGGACCGAGGCCGACATCTGGGCCTACACCAAGCGCGAGAGGATTCCGATTATCCCGCTCTATCTCGCCAGGGACGGCAAGCGCTACCGCTCGCTGGGCGATGCGGACATCACCAATCCAGTGGCGTCCACCGCGGCCAGTATCGACGAAATCCTGATCGAACTCGACGGCACCAAGGTGCCGGAGCGTTCCGGGCGCGCGCTCGACCATGAGACCGAAGACGCCTTCGAGCGGCTGCGCGTCGCCGGCTACCTCTGACGGACAGCGAGTCGAGAGTTTCGATGAACATCACCGTTCCCACCGCGACATCGGCCATGCCGAACGGCACCACGCGACCGCTGGTTCGCATCGTCATCGTCGGCCATGTCGACCACGGCAAGTCCACGCTGGTCGGACGCCTTCTGCACGAGACCGGCAGCCTGCCCGAGGGCAAGCTCGAAATGCTCAAGGCCGTCAGCGCACGACGCGGCATGCCGTTCGAATGGTCGTTCCTTCTGGATGCGCTGCAGACGGAGCGCGACCAGGGCATCACCATCGACACCACGCAGATCAGCTTCCGCACCAGGTCCCGCGACGTAGTGCTGATCGACGCGCCCGGGCACGCCGAATTCCTGCGCAACATGATCACCGGCGCCTCGCAGGCGGACGGTGCGGTGCTGATCATCGACGCGCTGGAAGGCGTGCGCGACCAGACCAGGCGCCACGGCTATCTGCTGCATTTGCTTGGCGTCAAACAGGTCGCCATTGTCGTCAACAAAATGGACCGGGTGGATTTCAGCGCGGCACGATTCCGGGAGATCAGCGACGAGATTTCCGCGCATCTGATCGGCCTCGGCGTGACGCCCCGGGCGGTGATTCCGATTTCAGCACGCGACGGCGACGGCGTTGCCGAGCGCACGGCGAACATCCAATGGTATGACGGGCCCACCGTGGTCGAGGCGCTCGATGCGCTGGAGCCGGCGCGGCCGCTGGAGCAGCTCGCGCTGCGGCTGCCGGTGCAGGCTATCTACAAGTTCGACGACCGCCGCATCGTTGCCGGGCGCATCGAATCCGGCAGCCTGGCCGCCGGAGACGAGATCGTCATCATGCCGGCGGGCAAGATCGCACGGATCCGCACCATCGAAGGTTGGCCGCTGACCCCGCTCACGGAACGGCAAGCCGCCGGGCGGTCGGTCGGCATCACGCTCGATCGCGAGCTGTTCATCGAACGCGGCGACGTGATCGCCCATGTCGGGTCCAGCCCGCGCGATACGAGCCGGATTCACGCCCGGATCTTCTGGCTGCACGACAAGCCGCTGGTGACCGGCGCCTCGATTCTGGTTCGGCTCGGCACCCGCGAAACCCGCGCCACCGTCGTCGCCATCGAGAAAGCGGTCGATCCCGGCGAACTGGAGAGCGTCGAGGCCACCTCGATCGCGCGCAACCATGTCGGCGAGATCGATATCTCGCTGGCCCAGCCGCTGGCGGCCGATAGCTACACCGACAACCCGCGCACCGGCCGGCTTGTGATCGAGATCCAGGGCCGCATTGCCGGCGGTGGACTGGTGCTGTCGGTCGACGCCGGACAGCGCGCCGTTCCGATCGACATCGTGCCGGTGGAATCCGCGCTGCGGCCGGACGAGCGCTCGGCACGCTATCGTCACAACGGCGCGGTGATCTGGCTGACGGGCCTGCCGGGATCCGGAAAATCGACTTTGGCACTGGCGCTGGAACGCCGGCTGTTCGGCCGTGGCGGTTCACCGGTGTTGCTCGACGGCGACACCTTGCGCGCCGGCCTCAACAGCGACCTCGGCTTCTCCGCCACCGATCGGACCGAGAACATCCGCCGGCTGGCCGAAGTCGCTACCCATCTGGCACGCAACGGCCATATTGCGATCGTCGCCGCGGTGTCGCCCTCACGGCAGGATCGCGCCGCGGCGCGCCGCATCGCCGGCACCACGTTCCGCGAGATCTATGTGGCCACGCCGGCGGAAACTTGCGAGCAACGCGATCCCAAGGGCCACTACGCCAAGGCCCGCGCCGGGGCGCTGCACGCCTTCACCGGGATCGGCAACGACTACCAGCCGCCCACCGAGAGCGAGTTGGTGATCGATACGTCGAGCCGCTCGGTCCCCGACGCGACCGACGAGATCGAGCGGATGCTGGCAGCAACCGGCATCCTGTTCGACGAAATCGTCGATCTGGCTGCCAATATCTGAACGTCCGGGCGGCCATTGTTTGCACAATCCGGGCCGCCAAGGGCCTTCTCAGGGCCCCGGCTTTGGCGCTAAAAGACGCTCGGAACGCCGCCCTCGCGGCGCTCTTCGTTTTTGCCCCCAACGCGGCGCTTCACCCTGCTTCGCAGAAGAGTTTACCATGACCCGCATCGATGCCCACGGACTGAAGATCGCTCCCGTCCTGTTCGATTTCATCGCCAAGGAAGCCACCCCCGGCACGGGGATTGCTCCCGACGCCTTCTGGGCCGGGCTCGCCGCCATCATCCGCGATCTCGCCCCGAGGAACCGCGAGTTGCTCGCGGTGCGAGATTCGCTGCAGGCGAAAATCGACGGCTGGCATCGAGCCAACAAGGGCGAGCCGCTGGAGATCGGCGCCTACACGGCTTTTCTGAAGGAGATCGGCTATCTCTTGCCGGAGCCGCCGACCCGGAAGGTCGAGACATCGGATGTCGACGAGGAGATCGGCAAGATCTGCGGCCCGCAGCTCGTCGTTCCCCTGACCAATGCGCGCTATGCGCTGAACGCGGCGAATGCACGCTGGGGCAGTCTTTACGACGCCCTCTACGGCACCGACGCGATTCCGCACGAGCCGGGCGAGAGCGGCAAGGGCTACAACAAGGCGCGCGGCGACAAGGTGATCGCCAAGGCCAAGGCGTTGCTTGACGCGGCGGTGCCGCTGGCGACCGGCAGCCACACCGATGTCACCTCGTACAGCGTGATATCGGGCCAGCTCGCCGCCAAGCTGAAGAGCGGCAACGCCACCGCGCTGAAATCGGATGCGCAGTTCGCGGGCTTCCAGGGCGAGGCCGCCGCGCCGACCGCGATCCTTCTGGTCAACAACGGCATGCATATCGAACTGAGGATCGACCGCGGCCACCTGATCGGCAAGGACGATCCGGCCGGCGTCGCCGACATCGTGCTGGAATCGGCGGTCTCGACCATCCTGGACATGGAAGACAGCGTCGCGGCGGTCGATGCCGAGGACAAGGTACTGATCTATCGCAATACGCTGGGCCTGATGAACGGCACCTTGTCCGCCGACTTCGAGAAGGGCGGCAGGACCATGACCCGCGCGCTCAATCCCGACCGGATCTACACGACGCCCGACGGCAAGCAGCTCAAGCTGCATGGCCGCAGCCTGCTCCTGATGCGCAATGTCGGTCATCACATGTTCACCGACGCTGTACTCGACAGCACCGGCGCCGAAATTCCGGAAGGCATTCTTGACGCCGCCATCAGCGGCCTGCTCGCGATCCATGATCTCAGGGGCGATTCCAAGACCCGCAACAGCCGCACCGGCTCGGTCTACATCGTCAAGCCGAAGATGCACGGCCCCGACGAGGTGCAATTGACCTGCGAGCTGTTCGGCCGGGTCGAAGCGCTGCTGTCACTGCCTGAAAACACCATGAAGGTCGGGATCATGGACGAGGAGCGCCGCACCACGGTTAACCTCAAGGCCTGCATTCAGAATGCCTCCAGGCGTATCTGCTTCATCAATACCGGCTTCCTCGATCGCACCGGCGACGAAATCCACACTTCGATGGAAGCCGGCCCGATGATCCGCAAGAACGACATGAAGGCGCAGCCCTGGATCAAGGCCTACGAAGACTGGAACGTCGATATCGGCCTGATCGACGGCCTGCCCGGCCATGCCCAGATCGGCAAGGGCATGTGGGCCGCACCCGACAAGATGGCCGACATGCTGGCGCAAAAGATCGGGCATCCTCAGGCGGGCGCCACCACCGCCTGGGTACCGTCGCCGACCGCAGCGACCCTGCACGCGCTGCATTATCATCAGGTCAACGTGCTGGCGCGCCAGCAGGAACTGGCCAAGGGCGGCCCGCGCGCCAAGCTGTCGGACATCCTCACCATTCCGGTGTCGCAATCGAACTGGGCGCCCGACGACGTCAAGCAGGAGATCGACAATAATTGCCAGGGCATCCTCGGCTACGTGGTGCGCTGGATCGATCAGGGGGTCGGCTGCTCCAAGGTCCCCGACATCCACGACGTCGGCCTGATGGAAGACCGCGCCACGCTCCGGATCTCGAGCCAGCATCTGGCGAACTGGCTTCACCAGGGTGTCATCACGAAAGACCAGGTGATGGAGGCGCTGCGCCGCATGGCGGCGGTGGTGGACCGCCAGAACGAGGGCGATCCCTTGTACCGGCCAATGGCGCCCGGCTTCGACGGCGTCGCTTTCAAGGCCGCCTGCGATCTCATCTTCAAGGGCCGCGAGCAGCCGAACGGCTACACCGAATTCATCCTGACGGCACGGCGCCGGGAAGCCAAAGCGGCGGTCTGAACGGTGCCGCGACGCGCGGCGACGAAGGCTTGCTTGGACGTCGTCGCGCCTAATTTAAAGGTATCTGAGCAGCGAGATCACGCCGAGGATGATGACGACCACCCGTGCGATCTGCTTGGCGCGGCCGTCGAGCGGGAGCAGGTTGATCAGATAGAGAATGAGAATAACGACCAGAAATGTAACCAGCGCACTGATCAGCATACGAATGTCCCCCCGCACCAGCGTCAGAAAACGACAATAACGGTGGTTTAACGCCTGAGGGGCACCGGGGTTCCAGCAACGGAACTAAAGGCATGACCTCAAGTTTTCGACGTAAAAACAGGTAGTTCTGCCGGTTTTGGCGGGCATTGCGGCAGCAGCGCTGACTATATGTTTACCATTTTGGCCCAGACAGGGAATCTGGGGGCACAATCCATGTTGAACCGTTTGACGGTATCTGCACTGCTCAAAGCAGTTATCCTGACCACCGCCTGCTGCATCGTCGCCGGATTTTCACTTAGCGCCTGGGATTCCTGGGAGCGCCTGCAGTTGACGGGCCGGATCTCGGTGATCGCCGAAGCTTCGGCGAACCTGTTCAAGGCCATGCATAATCTGCGCACCGATCAGTCCACGACCGTCCGGCTCTTGAATTCCGACCAGCCCTCCGACGCCGCTATCGAGAAATATCTGCGCGGACTCCGCGAAACCCAAATGCGCGCGATCGGCAATGCGCTCTCGCAACTCGCCACGATCGAATTCTCGCAGCAGAACACGCTGGTGCCCGAACTGGATCGCCTGTTCAAGACCCTGACCGCCCAGCACGAGGAGTTCTGGGACGAGGTCGGCAAGCCGAAGGCCGCGCGCCGCCCGGCGCTGGTGAAGGAATCGCTGGAAACGACGGCGGCGCTGCTTGGAACGCTGGACAAGCTGTCGACGGCGCTTGCCACCAATGTCAACCACCAGGATGCCACGATCGACCAGCTGCTGGCGATCAAACAGACCGCCTGGCTGCTGCGCAATACCGCCGGCGAGGCTTCGCTGCTGATCTCGAAGGGGCTCGCCGTCGGACACGTGGCGCCGGAAACGCGTATCACCTATACGAGACTGCTCGGCGGCACCGAAACTGCATTCAACGCGCTTGAAATGGCGGCATCCGGCATGCAGTTGCCATCAGCGCTTTCCAGCGCCATTGCGGCGACCAAAACCGCGTATTTCGAGCCGGATTATCTCGCCCTGCGCGATCGCCTGCTGGCGTCGCTGATCGCCGGTGAGAAGACCGAAATTACGGCGAACCAGTGGAGTCCGCTTACGGTGGGGCGCATGGCCAGCGCGGTCAATGTTGCCGAAGTCGCGCTCGAGTCCGCCAAGGATTATATTATGAGCCAGCATTCAGCGGCCGAGCGCTCGCTGGTGCTGCAACTGGTGTTGTTGGCTTCGGCGCTTGCCCTGACGTTCGGCGCCCTGATCACCGTCAGCCGCCGCGTCATCAAACCGCTGCACAACATTCGCGACGCCATGCTGAAGGTGGCCTCCGGCGATCTCGCCGTGGATGCCGGATATGCGGATCGCCGTGACGAGATCGGCGCCCTGGCCGGTGCCCTGGAAACGTTCAAGCAACAGGCCACGGACAAGCTGCGGATCGAACAGCAGGAGCGTGAACGCAATGCCGGCGCCGCGGCGCGCCAGCAGGCGATCGAAAGTTACGTCGGTGAATTCGAGGGCATGGTGCGCCAGGCGTTGCAGGAATTGGGCGACGCCTCCGGCCAGATGAGGACCACTTCGGCCGGCATGTCGGCGGTTTCCAGCCAGACCAATGCGCGCGTCCAGGTGGCGGAGAAGGCATCCGGCGAGGCCTCGATGAGCGTCGAGAGCGTGGCCTCCGCCTCCGAGCAGTTGAGTGCATCGATCAACGATATCAGCCGGCAGGCCGCCCATGCGGCAGGCATCGCCAGCCGAGCGGTCGATCAGGCGCGTGAAACCGACGGCACGGTGCAGGGGCTGGCCAAGACGGCAACCCGGATCGGCGAAGTGGTCGGTCTGATCAATACCATTGCCTCGCAGACCAACCTGCTGGCGCTGAACGCCACCATCGAGGCGGCGCGTGCCGGAGAGGCCGGCAGGGGATTTGCCGTGGTGGCGTCCGAGGTCAAATCGCTGGCCAGCCAGACCGCCAAGGCGACGGATGACATCTCGGCACAGATCGCCGACATCCAGAAGGTGGCCGGAGAGGCGATCGATGCCATCAAGGCCATCGGCAGCATCATCGGCGAGGTCAATGAGGTCGCGACCGCGATCGCGGCTGCGGTCCAGCAACAAGGCGCCGCCACCCAGGAGATCACCCGCAGCACCCAGCACGCGGCGCTCGGTACCAAGAACGTCTCCGACAATATCATGGGCGTCAAAACCGATGCGGATGCCGCTGCTGCCGCCGCCGAGGATGTGAAGCATGCCTCCGAGACGCTCCAGACCCAGAGCAAGCAGCTCGGCGACCGGGTGACCCAGTTCCTCGGCAAAATCCGGGCCGCCTGATCCAAGGGCGTCAACCCCGGGTCATCAATCCGACGCCACCACCGGCACCTGCTGGTAGCGCGCGCGCAGCGATTGCGGGGCGGGCGAGAAATTCAGCGAGGCGCCGCGCTTGTCTGGACCGCCGCGAACCACCATCAGGCCGCCGGCACTGGCGACGATATCGCCCTTGCGAAGCGTCGGATCGTTCTCGATTGGAACCGGCGCAAGCCCGACCTGCTCCTTGCCGTTGCAGGTGCATCCCGGCACGATCTCGTTGCGGTAGCGAAACGCATTGGGCAATTCGGAATAGGGCTTGCCGCTTTCGGTCGCAGCGCTGTCGATATTGCTGCCATAGACCAGACTGGTTTTGCTGGCCGGGCAAAAGCTATTGCAGGCCGCCGCCCGGCTTTGGGCGTCCGACCCGTTGACCGGGAAATACCGCCCGTCGCAGCCCCGCACGCAATAAGCCTGGGTAGCGCCGGAATAGGTGGCCCGCGGGCGCGGCTCGGCCAGCGGGGCAACTGAATTTCCTTCGCTGGCATACGGCAGCGGCATCGAGGGAGCCTGCGGCCGTCCGCCGCCGAACGCGCCGAACAGCGCGGACAGGAAGTCTTCGGCGTGAGCCGACGGTGCCAGGGTCGAAGCCCATAACAACGTCAGCGCCCCGAATACCCACCGTTTGCCTGATCGCCCCTTCATGTTGGCCTCCGCGACGAGGTTGGCTTCTCCGTAAATCGACGACGTCGTCTCAGTACAGCGACGACGTCGACAGATTCATCGCCTGCCGGTCAGCAGCAGCAACCGGATGCGACCTCACGCCAGCCGGACGCGCGCTGGTTACAGCCCGCGCCTCGAAGCGCGGCGAATTCTTCGGCAGCACCACCACCTTGGTGCCGACATCGACTCGGTTGAACAGGTCGGCGACGTCTTCATTGGTCAAACGGATGCAGCCGCTGGAGACGAACTTGCCGATCGTCGAGGGATCGTTGGTGCCGTGAATGCGATATTCGCTGGAGCCGAGATACATGGCGCGCGCGCCCAGCGGGTTGCCGGGGCCTCCCGCCATGAAGCGCGGCAGGTAGGGCTGCCGGGCGATCATTTCGGCCGGCGGATTCCAATCCGGCCATTCCGCCTTGCGGCTGATGGTTTGCGTCCCGGACCAGGTAAAGCCCTCGCGGCCAACGCCAACGCCGTAGCGAATCGCCCGGCCCTGGCCCAGCACGTAATACAGGGTGGTGTTGGCGGTATCGATGATCACCGTGCCCGGCGCTTCGCGGGTGTCGAAAGCGACGACGGCGCGGCGCAGCCGCTCCGGGACGACGCTGGCGTCGCCATCGCCCTCATCGGTCAGCGCCGGCGCATCGGGCGCCACCATGATATTGTCCGTCGGAAACGAGCTTTGCGGCGCTGCTGCGTAGCCGAGAACCTGCGCGCCCGCAGCGGCCGGAAAAATCACCGGCCCGGCCAGCAAAACTCCGGCGAACATCAGCGCGCTGCTCGCGCGCAGCGACGGCCTGCGAATCCCAGCGAATATCTGTGTCATGAATTGCCCCATTCGATATGCATCGTGCGGATGCTCTGCATAGGGAACGCGACCGGGGCTCCGCGGTTCCGTTCGCGGCGCCGCAAACCGACGCTGTCAAGTAAGCCGCGCTTCACGTTTCCGCGATGGAACTTTTGCGGCGGACGGCCGTTGGAGTTTATCTCAGCCGGGTTCGCCATGCGACCTCGCGACAGGGTAACTTCGTCGTAGCGGGGAGAGCTGCTTTGCGTGTCTTTCCCAACCAGGCGTCAGGCACGCCGCTGCCTGACAGCAAGACCGAGCTCCCGCCGGTCATCCGCCGCGCCGAAGTCGTTGCCTTCAGCCTGGTCGCCCTGCTGGTGATCTGCGTCGTCGCGGTTCTCTATGTTGCGAAAGCATTCTTCCTTCCGGTGGTGGCGGCATTCGTGGTCGGCACCATGCTGTCGCCACCCGCCGGCTTTCTGGAGCGGCATCGGATTCCCCGCGCATTATCGGCGGTGCTGATCGTGACCGCGGTCGGCGCCGCGGTCGCTTTCATGATCGGCCTGATCTCTTCGCCGCTGATGGAATGGAGCACGCGGCTGCCCGAACTGGGGTCGCTGCTGCGGGACAAGCTGCATCTGTTCGACCGGCCGATGGCGCTATGGCAGGAGCTGCAGGGCATGCTGGGCGGGTCCGACGGGCTCTCGGTATTGCAGATCCCAAAATTCGACTGGGTTCAGCCGACCATCGATTTCCTGTCTCCGACCTTCACCGAATTCCTGCTGTTCTTCGCGACGCTGGTGCTGTTCATTGCAAGCTGGCGCGACCTGCGGCGGGCCTTGATCATGACGTTCGGCGATCACGCTTCGCGGCTGCGGATGTTGCGGATCCTGAATGAAATCGAGGGGCATCTCGGCGGCTACCTGCTGACCGTGACGATGATCAATCTCGGCGTCGGCACGCTGACCGGGATCATCTGCGCGATCACGGGGATGCCCAATGCGGCCGGACTGGGAGCGCTGGCCGCGACCTTGAACTTCTTTCCGATCATCGGCCCGGTAGCGATGTTCGTGATCCTGGCGGTGGTCGGCGTGATCGCGTTCTCCGCCCTCGGCACCGGCCTGGTCGCCGCCCTCGCCTTTGCCGGACTGGCTTTCCTCGAAGGCCATTTCGTCACGCCGACCATTATCGGCCGCCGGCTCGAGCTCAACGCGCTGGCGGTGTTCATGGCGCTGGCGTTCTGGACCTGGCTGTGGGGACCGATGGGGGGGTTCCTGTCATCGCCGCTTTTGATCGTGGCCCTCATTCTCAAGGAGCATCTGATGCCGGTGGAATCTCCGCATCTGCCGCCGGGATGAAAGGGTTTCGCTGACGGAACTTACGGCAGAGCGGGGCGTTTGTGCCGAGCTGACCCAGATATCCCAGGAGCCTTTGATGTCGAGCACGGATGGCGAAGCCGGAATGCGGAATCTGGCGGATAAAGCGACCTATGAACGCCTCGAAAAGGATGTAGCAGCCGTGAAAAACGATATTTCAGCCCTGACCGACCAGATCACCGATGCCCTCAATGCCTTCGCCGGCACGGCAGGGAAGCAGGCACGCCGCGGCTACAGGCAGGCCCGCGCCAATGTCGATTCGGCGGTGGATGACATTTCGGAGCGCGGTGGCGCCATGATGGATGCCGCCCAGGACGCAGCCCATTCGATCGAAGAAACACTGGAGGACGTCATTCAGACGCGTCCGCTTGCAACCGTGGGGCTCGCGCTCGGCCTCGGCTTCCTGATCGGCGTCACCTGGCGCCGCTGACGGTCCGCGCCTTCCCGGCGGCGGTTTCAACCGAATACATTTGCTCGGCCCGAACGGCGGTGCATCGCACCGCGATCTCGTTCATGGGCATTTTTTGAATCGAGGCGTCCGATGTTCCAGCGCATGGTCGATGATTTCAAGGATTCCACCGCGACCGCGCTGCGGCTGAGCTCGTTGGCGGCGGCGGCGGCACTGGCGCTGTTCATCGCTTTGTCGTTCCTCTGCGCGGCGGCGTTCGTTTTCGTACTTCGCAGATATGGCCTGATCGAAGCCTGCCTGGCCGGTGCCGGCGTGTTCTTGATCGCGGCGCTGATCGCGGCCGCTTGCTACGTGGCCCGCAAAAGACAGCTCAAGGCCCGCGTCGCCGAAACCCCGAAATCCGCGCTGCAAACCGCTCTTGCCGATCCCATGCTGGTGGCGACCGGGATCCAGCTGGTCCGTGCGATCGGGATCAAGAAATTGATTCCGATCCTGGCGGTCGGTGGGCTGGCATTGGGGTTTTGGGCAAGCCGCGGCGGTTCCCGCGATCAATCCCCGGAGGCGTGACCCGAACCGTTCAGGTAACGCAGCGGCCCGGTTGCAGCCTTTTGAACACCTCGGTCAGGACACTGACCGCCGGCTCGCAGGCCACCAGGGCCTTGCGCTCCGCGGGCTTCGCCGCGGACGGAGCGGATGAATTGCCGCGGGCCTCGCGGACTACCGGCACCCGGACCAGAACGGAGGTATCGGCAAGACCTTCGAGCCGAAGCGAAATCGTCTGCGTCAGGCCTCCCGGTCCGGTCGTCACGGCAGCACGATCGGCCTTCGCGGCACGGTTGACGGCCGCCGCTGACGTTCCGGCGGAACCGGACTGGTCGAAATTCTGCGGGTTCGCCAGATCGCGGCCGGATGCCAACTGCACGGCGCCGAGACTCAGCGCGATGGCGATCGAACCCAAAATTCCCTGGGATAGCGCGGAACCGGATAGCTGCAACATGTTGCGCCCGCCGTCGTCTGTCGCCCCATGGCGATTCGTGAAGCCAACGCGAGCGGACCAGTCGGGTTCGGCCGGCCGACCATCACTTAACCGTGTGGAAAAAAATATTGGGTGCCGGGAACGAAGGCGGTGGCCTGCGCGTCATCTTGGCAGCCGGTCTTCCCCCCTGCCCCATTGACCGGTGATGTAGGGCGCGGCTGTGGTGATGCCAGCCGCGCCCTGCTTTTATTAATCATCCGATTGATTTTCCTACGCTTTGAAAGCCGCGGGGTAGCAGGCTCTGGCCGGGGAAATACGGCATCGCGACATCGGAGGCGGGCCAGGCGCTCAACACCGCCGGCGGCATGGATGCCTACATCCATTCCAACCGCGCCAGCTTGCTCAGCTTCCGGAATAAGGGATTGCTGGTCGTCGCGGCCGAGCCCGCTCCTGATCAACCGCTGTGACGTGATCGAATTCAGTCCGCAAGATCGCGCCGGCGCAAAACGGGCACCGGCGAAGATCTTCGCAGCTTGGCTGGAAGACCAGCAAGCCATCGGCACCTGTCAGGTGAACGGACAAAAAATTATTCAATCCGTGAGCCGAGCGGCCCCTGATGGCGACGTCCGGCGTGCCGTCCAGCACGCCGGCTTCGCTATGCCACACTCTTCCGATCAGGAAGCCGCCGCGCGCGGCGCCCGGTTGCGCGAATTCCGCTGGAAGAACAATGCCTGGCTGGCGACGGCAGAAACCATTGCGGGCTGGAACGGCTTTGAGATCAGGAACGCCGGCTCGGGACGCTCTCCGGTCAGGAAGCGTTCCGGATAGGCGGTGATGAACACCACCGGGACCTCGAAAATCCGCAGCAGCTCGTTGACGGCGTCGAGACCCGAGCTGCCGTCGGCAAGCTGGATGTCGGCCAGAATCAGGCCCGGCTTCTTGTTCTTGGCCAGCGCCACGGCGTCGGAATGGGTGCGGGCGACGCCGATCACGTTGTGACCGAGATTCTTCACCAGACTTTCCAGATCCATCGCGATGAAGGTCTCGTCCTCGATGATCAAAACGTCGGTGGCGATTTCGGCCGCCATTTCCCGTCCTGCAGCATCGGCGAGCTTGCGGGTCTCGGCCACGTCGGTGGCCAGGATGAACGCCACTTCCTCTTCCGAAAATCCTTCCAGTGACAGCAGCAGGAAGGCCTGCCGTGGCAGCGGGGTAATGTTGGAAAGCCGGCGTTCCGAGGGCAGTGGCAGGGTGGTGACGTCGGAATCGTCGTTGAGTGAGACCGAATTCCAGATCTGGGTAAACAGCCGGAACAGCCCGGCCCTGGGGCCGTGCTGCTCATCGAGCAGCGACTGGTCCTGAAGCAGGGCTTCCAGCATGGCTCCTACATAGGCGTCGCCCGACGCCTGGTTTCCCGTCAGTGCCCGGGCATAGCGCCGCAACAACGGTAAATGTTCAGCTACGAGCTGTGATCGCGACATCCCCACTCCATGATTGTCTTGGGTCAAATCGTCCAAACGGGGTGACCCGGGTTCCACTGATATGCCTACCTACGCCCGAACGCTATAAAAGTTCCCGGGTTCCGGAACTTTCCGCCTCACTTCGAATTAGCCTCTCGATGCAGCAGAGACCCCAAACCGATAATTCTCGAAGCTACAGGGACTTAACTCTCGGGGAAACGTGGAACGGATCATGAAAGAAGTAAAGTCTCAAGCCGGCAAGACCGCCGCGCCGGGCAAGCAGGGCGGGCTCAACGCCGAGATTCAGTCGAGAATCGGCCACCAGCTCCGCGCCATGTACGACGACGTCGTACGACAGGGGGTGCCGGACCGTTTCGCGGAACTGATTCGCAAGCTTGATGTGCCCGACACCAATCCCCAAATCGGCCATGCGGGCGATAAAAATGACGGAGGGGAGTAATGCCTCTCACAAACGCACTCCGCGACGACATCCTGGCATCGGTACCCAGCCTGCGCGCGTTCGCGATCTCGCTGAGCGGCAATGGTGATCGCGCCGACGATCTGGTGCAGGAGACCCTGCTTCGGGCGCTGGCGAATATCGACTCGTTTCAGCCCGGCTCGAACCTGCCGGCCTGGCTGTTCACGATCCTGCGCAACCTGTTCCGCTCGGACTATCGCAAGCGGCGGCGCGAGGTCGAGGACGCGGACGGCAGCTATGCCAAGACGCTCAAGACCCAGCCGGCGCAGAATGCGCATCTCGAGTTTGAGGAATTCCGCGCCGCGCTGGAAAAGCTTCCTCAGGACCAGCGCGAAGCGCTGATTCTGGTCGGGGCCTCCGGCTTCTCCTACGAAGACGCGGCGGCGATCTGCGGTTGCGCGGTCGGCACCATCAAGAGCCGCGTCAACCGCGCGCGCTCCAAGCTCAGCGCCCTGCTGTATGTCGATGGCGCCGAGGATTTCGGCCCCGATGAAACGGTGCGCGCCGTGATCGGCGGCAGCGGCGGCTGACCCGTCCCGATACGATTCAAATCGGTCAGACCCGGCTTTAGGCCGCGGCCCTTCCCCGCGCAGGTGTCATCGCTTGTGCGGGGAAGGCATGTGGGCTTGTCGTCATCGCCGCCCCGCTATCGGCCCGTCCTCGGCGGCGCTGAAAATTGCTCGGTCCGGTCGCGCTCGGTCATGTCGACGACGGTTTCCATCGGCGCGGTCAGTTCGTACACATAACTCACATCGGTAAAGAACCGCTTCGATACGCCTCCCAGTGCCTCCGGCGCGACCCGATCGAGCAGGATGACCCCGAAATCGCTGTCCTCGCGGCGGGTCGCCGCGCTGGTGTTGAATTCCTCCCAGCGAAAATGAAATGTGGTGTCGGGATCTTCCCCGGTCACTTCCCAATGGGCCACGATATGGGGGTGCTTGCCGACCAGCGACAGCCCCTCGTCGGAATGCGACGCCAGCTCGAAAAACAGCAACGACAGGCTCTGCGCGGCACGCGCGCTGACGGCGATGTCGGGACCGCTCACCGCGATGCGCTCGGCGTGCGGAATCGCACGCGCCTCGAACAACCCTTTCAGTTTAACGCCCTGCCACTGGCTTTCGCTCAACAGCGAGACCACGTTCGACATGGCGTGAATCCGGCCGATCAGCAGCTCGCGGGCGACATCGATGTCGGAACCATGGCGCAGGGTGCGCGTCACGATCGACTGGATCACTGCCAGGATGTTCTTGACCCGGTGATTGAGCTCGTCGATGACGGCGGTCAACCGGCGCTCGAAGCCGATCCGCACCTGGATTTCCCGGCTGAGCCGCAGATTGTTGTAGGCGACATACCCGAACAGCCCGCAGATGATGCCGGTCAGCGCCAGCCCGATCGCAGCCACCACTGCCGCGGTCTGGTTGGCGTGCCTGACCGTGCTGCTCTTGGGATAATAGCCGAGCGACCAGTCGCGGTCTCCGAACGTCACCGTTCGCGTCATCGACGGTGCGGTGGCTTGCGTTGCGGTGCGGGACGTAACGACGCCCTGATCGTTCGCGATCAGCTCCCTGTCGGCGTTGCGGGGATCTTTCAGCACCACCGAGAACAGCGACAGATCGTCATTCGCCAGCATCAGCGGCGCCAGTTCGTAGGAAAAAGTCACGAAGCCGGCCGGCGAGGCCTCGCCCTCCTGCAGCACGGGCGCGGCCAGAACCAGGCCGATCGGGCCGTCCGGGCGCAACAGCGGCAGCGGGTCGGACGCAACCGGTTTGCCGCTGGCCATGGCCTGCGCCAGCATCGGTCCCAGAATCGGGTGCTGATCGAACGAACGCCCCGGGAAAGCCATGGTTTCCGCGTTGCGGGGTTCGACGTCCATCACCACATCGATCGGCCCGTCGAGAGACCGGATGTCCAGCGGCTGATCCTTGTAATTACGGATGGTCGGGCTCGAAAAGCCGGCAGCCGCAAGTTCGGCGCGCGCGGCTTCCAGTTCATCCGGCTTGAGCCGCGCGACCCAGCTCGCCACCACGAAATCGGTCTTGAAGGCATAGATCGAGGACCGCAGCGGCTGCAGCATGTCGGCCCTGATTACCGAGGGGGCGTGGAACAGTCCCGATGCGACACGGGCGAGCAACTCACGCTCGGTCAGCCGGTCCTGAACCAGGCTGGCGTGGACGTCGATCGCGCGCGCCAGCGCGATGCCATCGACCGTCAGCTCCTGATCGTGGACACGATAGGCCGCCAGACCGGAGAAAAGAACCCCGATCAGCGCGATAAAACCGATGATGAAACCGAGCCGAACCACTCGCTTACTCGAAAATGAGGAGTTGGCGAAGAAGGAGAACAAGTATCTGCCGTCCGCCGGAACGGCCACGAACCGAAACAGAATGAAAACCGACCATCCGGGATAATGCAGGAGCGACCATCACTACGCAACTACGGTTGGCGACGAGGACTAGCAGGGCTGTCAACGAGTGGTCCCGACACAGGTCGAGGCATGCTAATCACGGCCAAGCGATTTGGTTCCGGCCATTGGCAAATATTTTGAGGCATGGCGGCGCGGCTCTGCCATGTTAACGAATTCGTTCCGCTGCTTCGGCCGGCGGCGACGGGCTCAAACCACCCTTGGCCTCGATAAAGCCGATGATGCGCTCCAGTCCTTCGCTCTTCCTGAGATTGGTCATGACAAAGGGCCGCGCGCCGCGCATCCTGCGCGCGTCGGTGTCCATTTTCTCAAGGGATGCGCCGACATGCGGCGCAAGGTCGATCTTGTTGATGACGAGAAGGTCCGAGCGGGTGATGCCGGGCCCCCCCTTGGAGGGGATCTTGTCGCCGGCCGCGACGTCGATGACGTAAATCGTAAGATCGGCAAGCTCGGGCGAGAAGGTCGCGGCCAGGTTGTCGCCGCCGGATTCGATCAGCACCAAATCGAGATCGGGAAATTTCGCGCGCATGTCGGCAACGGCGGCGAGATTCATCGAGGCGTCCTCGCGTATCGCCGTGTGCGGGCAGCCACCGGTCTCGACGCCGGCGATGCGATCCGGGGTCAGCGACCCCGAACGAACCAGAAATTCCGCGTCCCATTTGGTGTAGATGTCGTTGGTGATCGCCGCGATGTCGTAGCGTTCCCGCATCGACTTGCACAGCAGGTCCATCAAAGCGGTTTTTCCGGATCCGACGGGACCACCGATGCCGATCCGAAGCGGGCCATTAACTCTCGACATGTCAGATGCTCTTTCGGTTATCGTTGTAGCGGACGCGCCGTCGCCTGCCCTGTTCCACGGACAGGCTCGGTCCGGCTTGCGCTGCACAACTCGCCAGCCGGGACGGCCGGTCGAGATCCGTCGGGCGCCGTCGGCTTTGTCATGACCTGAACAGCCTCGTGTACTGGGTCTCGTGCCGCATGCCGGCGAGGTCGGCGCGAAAGGTCGCGCTGCCGAGGTCGTCGAGCGAAGCCCGCAACGCCCGGCTGCCGGTGCTGGCGACGACCGGCTCCAGCCAGGCCAGCACACGCTGGCTGTCGGTCTGCCCCAGAGGAACCAGCCGCGCCCCGGCGGAAATCCAGTTCGACACCAATGCGTGCAAGAAACCGTGCATGGTCGAGGCGAGCGGGATGGCATGCGCGGCGCTGACGATGCCGACGGCGACGGGATAGACGATGACGCCCTGGCAAATCCCGATCAATCGATCCAGACCGTGACAATTCCAGGCAGCGCGGGCGATATCCATGAAGGCGCGTCCTTGCGCCGCGGTCTCGAGCTGGCGCTCGCGCGAGGACACGAAGGCAGCCGCAAGCTCGGCGAGGTCTCGCAGCGAGGCATGGTCGCCGGACGACGCGGCGCGGTGCGCCTGCGCCAGGAACACCCCGTCGCTAAAACCTGATCCGTCGGCCAGCATCGAGCCGAGCCAGTCCCGCAACGACCCGGCATCGGCAATATCGCCGGCTTCCACTGCCCATTCGATCCCGCTGGAATAGGAGAACGCGCCGACCGGGAAGGCAGGCGAGAGCCAGGTCAACAGCCGGTAAAGCGCCGCGGCCTCGCCGGCGCCGAGCCCGCTGCGATCATCGAGCGGCGGGGCTACGCCTGCGGCGGTGGATATTTCGACCCCGGGTTCGACTCGAGCGATGGCGGGAGAGCGAACCGTTGCGGACCGCCGCGGCCCGGGCGGCGGCTTATTTGTGGTCATGAGCATGGGAATGACCGTCGTGATGATCATGCTTGCAATGCTCATCATGGTGATGATGGCCGCCGTGGCCGTGCGATGAATGATCATGCACCTCGGGGCTGCGGGAATCGCCTTGCCGCGCGTCGGCATGCCCGCCGCCGGCATAGGCGCCGCCTTCGGGATCGAACGGCGCCTCGATCTCGATGACGCGGGCGCCGAGCCCTTTTACCATCGCCTCGATGACGTGATCGCGCCTGACCCGCAGCGCCCTGGGCATGATCTGCGTCGGCAAATGGCGGTTGCCGAGATGCCAGGCGATCCGCACCAGATGGTGCGGATCGCTGCCCCGGATTTCGGCGAGCGGTTCCGGCGCCGCCACCACCTCGATCAGCCTGTTGTCGTCGAGCACCAGCGCATCGCCGCCGCGCAGCACCGTGGCGTTTTGCAGGTCGAGCAGGAATTCAAGCCCGCGGGTGCCGGTCATCGCCATCCGCCGGCGGTGACGGTCGTCGAAGTCGAGCACGACGCTATCGGCCGGCGGCTCGGCCCAGCGATGCGCCGCCCGGACCTCGATGGCGCGGATCATGCGAAAATACTCACAGCTTCTCGACCTTGCCGTCGCTGATGATCTCGATCACGGTCGGCGATATCTTCAGCGGCGCCGAATATTCCCGCCAGACCTTCATGTGCGGCGCCCGGCCATGCGCATTGAGATCTTCGCGGGTTTCCCAGCGCTCCACGACCACGAAAAGATCGGGATCGTGGATACTGGTGTGGCTGTCATAGGCGATACAGCCCTTTTCCTTTCGGGTTGCCGCGATGCATTCCTTGGCGCCCTTGACGAAGGCGTCGCGCGAACCCGGCTTCACATGGGAGGTAGCGATCACATAGATCATGGATGGTGGTTCCCGGTTGGATTCGCCATTATCGGACGTCGACTTTTGCGGGCGTGATGACCTCGATTTTCGGCGGCGCCGACATGCACTTCACCGCGATGCGGCCGAACGCCTTCATGTGCTCGGCACTGCGGTGCGGCACCAGCGCCTCTTCGTTCTCCCACTGCTCGACAAACACCATCTTGGCCGGATCGGTGACGCTCTCGTGCAGGTCATAGGCGATATTGCCGGGCTCCTTGCGGGTTTCCCTGATGCAGGCGGTCGCCCCGGCAATGAATTCGGCGCGTGTTTCGGGTTTGACGGTCAGCGTGGCAACGACATAAATCACGAAATCCTCCCGGGCTTTGTTCTGGCATCGAGTGCCGCGCGCAAGCCTAGAACATGAAATAGCGTTGCGCCATGGGCAGCACCTCGGCGGGCGCGCAGGTCAGCAATTCGCCGTCGGCGCGTACCTCGTAGGTTTCGGGATCGACCTCGATCTTGGGCGTGGCGCCGTTGTGGATCATGCTCTTCTTGGAGATACCGCCCCTGGTATTGGCCACCGGATAGAGCTTCTTCTCGATGCCGAGCTTGCGGGCCAGCCCAGACGCTACCGCCGCCTTGGAGGAAAACACCACCGACGAGGCGGTCAGCGACTTGCCGTAGGCTGCGAACATCGGCTGGTAATGCACCGGCTGCGGCGTCGGAATCGACGCGTTGGGATCGCCCATCGGGGCGGCGACGATGGAGCCGCCCTTGATGATGCAGTCCGGCTTGACCCCGAAGAAGGCCGGCGACCACAGCACCAGATCGGCTAGTTTGCCCTTTTCCACCGAGCCGATCAGCTTGGATACGCCGTGGGCGATCGCGGGGTTGATGGTGTATTTGGCGATGTAGCGCTTGACGCGGAAATTGTCGTTGTTGCCCTTGTCCTGGGGCAGCGCGCCACGCTGCTTCTTCATCTTGTCGGCGGTCTGCCAGGTGCGGATGATGACCTCGCCGAGCCGGCCCATGGCCTGGGAATCCGACGACATCATCGACAGCGCGCCGAGGTCGTGCAGGATGTCTTCAGCGGCGATGGTTTCCTTGCGAATCCGGCTTTCGGCGAAGGCGAGATCCTCGGCGATCGCGGGATCGAGATGGTGGCACACCATCAACATGTCGAGGTGCTCGTCGATGGTATTGCGGGTAAAGGGCCGCGTCGGATTGGTCGAGGACGGAAGCACGTTCTTCAGCCCGGCAATCTTGATGATGTCGGGCGCGTGGCCGCCGCCGGCGCCTTCGGTATGGAAGGCGTGGATGGTGCGGCCCTTGAACGCCTTGACGGTATCCTCGACAAAGCCGGACTCGTTCAGCGTATCGGAATGGATCATCACCTGAATGTCGTGATCGTCGGCCACCGAAAGACAGTTGTCGATCGCCGCCGGCGTGGTGCCCCAGTCCTCATGCAGCTTGAGCGCGCAGGCGCCGGCCTTGATCATCTCCACCAGCGCCGCCGGGCGCGAAGCGTTGCCCTTGCCGGAAATGCCGAGATTGACCGGGAAGGCATCGAACGACTGGATCATCCGCGCGATGTGCCAGGGCCCCGGCGTGCAGGTGGTGGCAAAGGTGCCGTGCGACGGGCCGGTGCCGCCGCCGAGCATCGAGGTGACGCCGGACATCAGGGCGTGCTCGATCTGCTGCGGGCAGATGAAGTGGATGTGGCTGTCGAAGCCGCCGGCGGTCAGGATCTTGCCCTCGCCTGCGATCACGTCGGTGCCGGGGCCGATGACGATGGTCACGCCGGGCTGGATATCCGGATTGCCGGCCTTGCCGATGGCGCTGATGTAGCCCTCCTTGATGGCGACATCGGCCTTCACAATCCCCCAGTGATCGACGATCAGCGCATTGGTGATGACGGTATCCGCTGCACCCTGGCGGTTGGTGACCTGGGATTGGCCCATGCCGTCACGGATCACCTTGCCGCCGCCGAATTTCACTTCCTCGCCGTAGACTGTAAAATCCTTCTCGACCTCGATGATGAGGTCGGTGTCCGCCAGCCGGACCCGATCGCCGGTGGTGGGCCCGAGCATGTCGGCATAGACGGAACGTTTTATCTTGACCGACATCGTTTCGCTCCATCGATGGAAATCTCACCCTCCCCTGATGGGAAGGGTAAAAGCAAGGTCGCCGCCTCCCGGATCTTCCGCTTCATCATTGGCGAAAGCCCCGGCCGCAAGGGAGCTGGCAGGATGAACGTTGCGCTCAAAGCGTGCTCCTGGCCAGCCGGACGGTGTCGTCGAAGGTGCGATCGAGCATCGCATTGCCGCCGCGGCATCCCGCAACGACCTTCTCGGCAAAGGCCACATAGTCGATCAGGTCGTCACGCTCGTTCCGGTCGGGCGCCGGCACGGTGCGCGCCCGGATATTGCTGATCTTGTCGGCGATCTTGATCAGTTTCGCGCCCGGCGATTTATGCGGGGCGTCGCCGACCTGGCTTTGCCGGCGCGCGGCTTTCGGCAAGCTCATGTCGTCGGTCACCTCGACGACCAGGGCAGCGACGCGTTGACCGAAGGTTTCGGCGAGTTGCTGCGGCGTGGTCGGGGTGTCTTCCACGGCGTCATGCAGCCAGCCGGCGGCCACCAGTTCGGCATCCCGTCCGTCGGTTGCTATGGCGAGCAAGTTCGCGACCTCGGCAAGGTGATTGATATAGGGCTCGTTGCCGCGTCCCTTGCGCGCCATGCCGCTGTGACAGCGCGCCGCCAGATCGGCAGCTTCGGAAACAAGTCGCAGGCCTTCCAGCATCGCTTCACAGCTTCCCCATCACCTCGCCGCGGAAGCCATAAACGACGCGCTTTCCGGCAAGGGCGACCAGTTGCACGTCACGGGTCTGCCCCGGCTCGAACCGCACCGCGGTGCCGGCGGCGATGTCGAGCCGCATGCCGCGGGCTTTCCTGCGCTCGAATTTCAGCGCCGGATTGGTTTCGAAGAAATGATAGTGCGAGCCGACCTGGATCGGGCGATCGCCCGAATTGGCGACGGTGAGCGTCACCGTCTTGCGGCCGGCATTGAGCTCGATCTCGCCGTCCAAAATCAACATTTCGCCGGGAATCATTGCCAACTCCTATCTTATCGGCTCGTGCACGGTAACCAGCTTGGTGCCATCCGGAAACGTCGCCTCGACCTGTATGTCGTGGATCATTTCCGCGATGCCCTGCATCACCTGGGCGCGGGTCAGCACCTGGGCGCCCGCCTGCATCAGGTCGGCCACCGTGCGGCCGTCACGCGCGCCCTCGACAATGAAATCGGAAATGATCGCGATGGCTTCCGGATGGTTGAGCTTGACGCCGCGCTCCAGCCGGCGTCGCGCCACCATCGCAGCCATCGAGATCAGAAGCTTGTCCTTTTCGCGGGGAGACAGATTCATGCGAGTACTCTGATCATTTTACAACTTCAACGAATGTTCAACGGGCCTAGTTGAGCCACAGCCGCGGCAGCGCCGAACCGCTGGCGCGGCCGAGTACCGCCATCATGTCGGCGCGGAGCCGGGCGGCATCTTGGGCACAGAACCGCGCCATTGCAAACCCATTCCAGGCGGAGACGCCGACCTCGCCGCCGAACGTTTCGGAAAGTCCCCGAATCCGCTGCACCAGCGCCTCGTCGCCCGGCACCATCAGCGCGGTCCCGATCGCCGCGCCGGCCCTGGCGACCGCGGGTCTGGCCAGTTTTTCGCCGAGGTCGCCGTTCAGCCGTACGGTCTCGGCGAACACCAGCCTGCCGCCGCGCCGGATTCGCCAGCGGTCGACGAATTCGCCCTGCCGCAGCCGCTCACCCATCGCCGCCCGGCCGAACACCACGATTTCACACAGCAGCAGCGAGGCGCTATCCGCCAGATCGATCTCGATGTTGCGTAGCACCCGCGCCCGGTCGAATAAAATCGTCTCCTGCGGCAACCAGGCGAGATGCGAGTCCGCCGCCCCGTTCAGGGCGATATTGAGCTCGGCGGCCGGTCCCTGCGCGCGGTAGACCTTTTCGGCCGCAGCGGTCGTTACCGCAAGACGGGACCCGGCGCCGGCGGCGATGTCGATGTCGAAGCGGTCGCCTCCGGCGACGCCACCGGCGGTGTTGACGAAGACGGCCGAAAGTCCCTCGCCCTCGGGCGACGGGAAGCGGACCCGCAGCGAGCCGGACTCATGCAGATGGCCGCGGCGGGTAACGCCCTCGACGAGGCGAACGTCGAACTTGACCGCGCCCCGGGCGCGGTTGTCCGCGAAGGTCGCCGAAGCCGCTCTGGTAGTATCGGTCCGCATCTGCCCCCCGGCCACGACCCTTGCCGGCCGCGTCACAAGACCATCTCAAAGCGCCATCTGGCGACTGATTTCGCCGGGATCGAGCTGACTGCGATCGCAGGCATATTTCACGGCACCACGATCCATCACCGCGAAATTGTCGCCGAGTTCGCAGGCGAAGTCGAGATATTGTTCGACCAGCACGATCGCGATGTTGCCGAGGCTGCGCAGGTAGGTGATCGCCCGCCCGATGTCCTTGATGATCGAGGGCTGGATGCCCTCGGTCGGCTCGTCCAGCAACAGCAGTTTTGGCCGCATTACCAGCGCCCGCCCGATCGCGAGCTGCTGCTGCTGGCCTCCGGACAGATCGCCGCCGCGGCGGCCGAGCATCGACTGCAGCACCGGAAACAGCGAGAACACGTCATCGGGAATATTGCGGTCCTGACGCTTCAACGGTCCAAAGCCGGTCTTGAGATTTTCCTCCACGGTCAGCAGCGGAAAAATCTCGCGGCCCTGCGGCACGAAGCCGATGCCTCGCCGGGCTCGCTCATAAGGCTTCAGTCCGGAGATTTCGGTGCCGTCGAATGTAATCGAGCCGCTGGCAATGGGGTATTGGCCGACCATGGCGCGCAGCAGGCTGGTCTTGCCGACTCCGTTGCGGCCGAGCACGCACATCACCTTGCCCGCTTCGGCCGAGATCGAAACCCCGCGCAGCGCCTGGGCCGCTCCGTAGAACAGGTTGATATTGTCGACTCTAAGCATGCGGCGTCCTCAAGAGGGAGAATAGTGAGTGGCGAACAGTTAAAGGCAGCATTCTATTCGCTACTCACTATTCGCTGTTCGCCCTATCTTCCCAGATACACTTCGATCACGCGTTCGTTCGACGAGACCTGGTCGATGGTTCCTTCGGCCAGCACCGAGCCTTCATGCAGGCAGGTGACCTTGACGCCAAGTTCGCGGACGAAGGTCATGTCGTGCTCGACCACCATGATGGTCTTCTCGCGATTGATTTCCTTGAGCAGCTCGGCGGTCTGGTGGGTTTCGACGTCGGTCATGCCGGCAACCGGCTCGTCGACCAAAAGCAATTTGGGATCCTGCGCCAGCAGCATGCCGATTTCGAGCCATTGCTTCTGGCCGTGCGACAGGCTCCCCGCCAGGCGGTTGCGCGCGTCGGTCAGGCGAATGGTTTCCAGCACCCGCTCGATGCGCTCGGACTCGGGCTTGGTTTCCCGCCAGAACAGGGTGCCCTTGACGCGATGATCGACATTCAGCGCCAGCAGCAGGTTGTCTTCGATGGTCTGGCTTTCGAACACCGTCGGCTTCTGGAATTTGCGGCCGATTCCGAGTTCGGCGATTCTGGTTTCGTCGAGCCGGGTCAGGTCGGTAACGCCATCGAACAGCACTTCGCCCTGGTCCGGCTTGGTCTTGCCGGTGATGATGTCCATCATCGTGGTCTTGCCTGCACCGTTCGGGCCGATGATGGCGCGCATTTCGCCGGGAGCCAGCGTCAGCGACAGATTGTTGATGGCGTGAAAGCCGTCGAACGAGACGTGCACGCCGTCGAGATAGAGCAGCGCGGAGGTGGCCCGGGCATCCATGACGTTCATGTGCTCACTCCGCCGGGTTCGGTTCGCTGATGCCGTCTTCGCGCGCCGCGCTCTCGGCATTGGCCGACAGCCGTCGCGCCTTCCACGGTTCCCACCAGGCGTTGAAGGTGCCGATGATTCCCTTCGGCAGCAGCAGCGTCACCAGGATGAACAGGGCGCCCAGCATGAACAACCAATACGGCGCCAGCGGGCCGGAGGTGAATACGGTTTTCGCATAATTGACCACGACGGCGCCGAGCGCCGCGCCGATCAGCGTGCCGCGACCGCCAACCGCGACCCAGATCACCGCCTCGATGGAATTTCCCGGCGCGAATTCCCCGGGATTGATGATGCCGATCTGCGGCACATACAGCGCGCCGGCGACGCCGGCCATGCAGGCCGACAGCGTGAACACGAACAGCTTGTAGGATTCGACCCGGTAGCCGAGAAACCGGGTGCGGGATTCGGCATCGCGGATCGCGATCAGCACCTTGCCGAGCTTGGAGGTCACCACCGCCCGGCAGATCAGGAACCCCAGGATCAGCGCCAGGCAGCTCAGCGCGAACAGCGCCGCCCGGGTTTGATCGGCCTGGACGTTGAAGCCGAGAATATCCTTGAAGTCGGTCAGGCCGTTGTTGCCGCCAAAGCCGAAATCATTGCGGAAGAACGCCAGCAACAGCGCGTAGGTCATCGCCTGGGTTATGATCGAGAGATAGACGCCGGTGACGCGGGAGCGGAACGCGAGCCAGCCGAAGCAGAAGGCCAGCAGGCCGGGGACCAGGATGACCATCAGCGCCGCAAACCAGAACATGTCGAAGCCGTGCCAGTACCAGGGCAGCTTCGGGTAGTTCAGGAACACCATGAAATCCGGCAATATCGGATTGCCGTAGACGCCGCGGCTGCCGATCTGGCGCATCAGATACATGCCCATCGCGTAGCCGCCGAGCGCGAAGAAGGCCCCGTGACCGAGCGAGAGGATGCCGCAATAGCCCCAGATCAGGTCGATCGAGAGCGCCAGAATGGCGTAGCAGACATATTTCCCGAACAGCGACATCAGGTAGGTCGGGACCTGGAATGCCGAGCCGGCCGGCAGCAAGAGGTTCGACATCGGGAGCAGAACCCCGACCACAGCCACCACGATCAGAAATACGGTCGCGCTGCGATCCAGCGAGCGCGTGAGTACGTGCGGCATCATGCTTCCACCGCCCGCCCTTTCAGCGCGAACAGACCGCGGGGGCGCTTCTGGATGAACAGGATGATGAGGACCAGAATGGCGATCTTGCCAAGCACGGCGCCTGCGACCGGCTCCATGAATTTGTTGGCGATCCCGAGCGTGAAGGCGCCGACCAGCGTACCCCATAGATTGCCGACGCCGCCGAACACCACCACCATGAAGGAGTCGATGATGTAGCTCTGGCCGAGATTGGGACTGACGTTGTCGATCTGCGACAGCGCCACGCCGGCAATCCCGGCGATACCCGAGCCCAGGCCGAATGTCAGCGCATCCACGCGCGAGGTCGCGATTCCCATCGATGCCGCCATTCTGCGATTTTGCGTCACTGCGCGCATCTCGAGTCCGAGACTGGTATAGCGCAGCATGGCAAGCAGGATAGCAAACACCGCCAGCGTAAAGCAAAGAATCCACAGCCGGTTGTAGGTGATGGTGATCTGTCCGATCTGGAACGCGCCGCTCATCCAGGAGGGATTGCCGACTTCCTGGTTGGTGGGACCGAACATGGTGCGCACGGCCTGCTGCAGAACCAGCGACAAGCCCCAGGTCGCCAGCAGGGTCTCCAGCGGGCGGCCGTAGAGAAAGCGGATGATGCTTCGTTCGATCAGGATACCGATCGCCCCGGCAACCAGGAAGGCCATCGGAACGGCAATCAGCAGCGAATAGTCGAACAGGCCCGGAAAGCTCGACCTGACGGTCTGCTGCACCACGAAGGTGACATAGGCCCCGATCATCACCATTTCGCCATGGGCCATGTTGATGACGCCCATCACCCCGAAGGTGATGGCAAGGCCGATGGCGGCGAGCAGCAGGACCGAGCCGAGCGACAGGCCGTACCAGGCATTCTGAACCATCGACCAGAGCGCGAGGTTGCTCTCAATCGCCGACTTGGCGTTGGCCGCGGCGTGGGCAATCGCGGGCGACTGCTCGCCGGTCAGACCGGTCAGCAGCGCCAGGGCTTCCTGATCGCCGCGCGCCTTGATGGTGGCGATGGCTTCGAGCTTTTCGGCATCGGTGGCGTCTTCCTTGAACAACAGGATCGCGGCGCGCGCCTCGGTAAATGCCAGTTTGGCGGCCTT
>Ga0302279_10001493_pt1 | contig 33080 bp, 19 predicted proteins | sample III_Bog_N3_3_FD_194541 | JGI IMG/M metagenome (GOLD analysis project Ga0302279, IMG submission 194541) | Peat permafrost microbial communities from Stordalen Mire near Abisko, Sweden - III_Bog_N3_3 | ecosystem: Environmental > Terrestrial > Soil > Wetlands > Peat | place: Sweden: Abisko...
CGCGTGCGGCTCCTCGCGGGGGGAGTCGTCGGCGCGGGCGGCGCCTGATCGGCGGTCTGGACGAGGGCACGGGAGGGCGCCTCCGCGGCGGCGGTGACGGGCTTGGGGGTCTCGCCGAGGGTCACCGGCCTGGCGCCCGACGCCGACGGGACGGGCTCCGCCGACAGCTCGGGCGCGCCTCCCCAGGTCGGGACGCCGGGGCCGGTCTGCGCCGCGCCGGAGGCGCTCGAGGCGCGGGTGACGCCGGAGGCGGCCGTCTCCGAGGGTGGGGAAGAAGCCCTCGGCGGGGGCGCGCCGAAGCTCGGGGTGATGCTGGCCTGGGGGAGGGGATTCGCGGCGGCCTCGCCGGCGGCGACGAGGATGGGCTCGAGGGCGGCGAACGCCTCGGCCGCGTTGGCGTAGCGCTGCTCCATCGGGCGCGCGACGCACTTCGCGAACCAGGTATCGAAGCCCGGAGGGAGCCGCTCCTGGCACTTGTAGTGCGCCGCGCGCTCCGAGGCGGTGGGCAGCGGGTGCATGAAGGCCTCGGCCATCAGCATCATCACCGAGGCGCCCTGATCGTAGGGGGCCTTCCAGAACAGGTAGCCGGTGAGCAGCCGGAACGCGATGAGGCCCAGCGGCCACACGTCGGTGCTGGGCCCGACCGGGCCGCCGGGCACCGTCTGCTCGGGCGCCATCCACATGGGCGTGCCCAGCCCGGTGGTCGTCGCCGCCGAGATGGTCTGCGACTCGGCGAGGATCCGGGCGATGCCGAAGTCGAGCACCTTGACCATGAACGGCACGCCGCGCCGCCGCGCGGTGGCGAGGAAGATGTTGTCCGGCTTGAGGTCGCGGTGGATGATCCCCTGCGCGTGCGCCTCCCCCACTGCGTGGCAGAGCTGGGAGAAGATCTCCAGCACCTCGCTCGGCGGCAGCCGCTTGCGCTTCTGCACGTAGGCGGCCAGATCCTGCCCATCGAGGAGCTCCATCACCAGCCACGGCGTGCCGGACTCCAGGTCGACGCCCGAGGCGATGCTTTCCACGACGTGATCGCTCTGGATGCGCGCCGCGATCCGCGCCTCCAGCTCGAAGCGCTTGCGCGACGCCGGCTGCGCCACCAGCTCCGGGAGCATCAGCTTGAGCGCGCGCTGCTTGCTGGTCGAGAGCTGCTCGACCACGTAGAGCGACCCCTGCCCGCCCGAGCGCAGCGGCCTCACGACCTTGAAGTCGCTGGCGAAGATGGTCCCCGCCGGCAGGTGGAGAGACGGCTCCGTCACGGTCGGTGAGGCATGAGGCGGCCCCCCGCGCTCACTTGCAGCGCTTGAGGAACTTGCCGCATGGCTTTGGCGGCGCGGCCGGGCCCGTGGGACCGGCGGGCGCGGTCGGCCTGGCGACGAGCTTGTAGGTCTTCTCCACCTTGTCGCCGGGGCCCACCTTGAACGTCTCCTTGAAGGTGACGAACCCGCTCTTGGAGGCGACCACGGTGTGCTTGCCGGGGGTCAGGTCGACCGGCTGGCCGAGCTCGATGGGGCGGTCGTCGAGCCTGATCTCGTCGCACTCGGGATCGCACGCCAGCGTGGAGTGGACCTGAGCCGGCCCGGCGTCGGCGTCGGCGGCAGGCGCCGTGTCGGCGGGAGCAGCGGGAGCGGTGGCTGCGGAGCCCGTGTCGGCCGGTGCGGCGGAGCCCGTGTCGGCCGGCGCGGCGACGGAGGTGGCCGCGACCGGAGCTGCCGAGGCGCTCGCCGACGCGGAGGCGGACGCCAGCGCGTCGTCCGGATGCGAGCGCTTGCCCATCACCACCCAGGCGGCGGCCGCGCCGCCGAGCAGCACCAGCGCGACCAGGGCGACCAGGATGGGCGCCAGCCGGTTCGGCGAGGCGCGGCGCTGGAGGGCTGCGGCGGGGATGTTGCGGCCGGCGGCGGTCTCGCCGAACTCGCTGTCGCTCGGGGGCGGCCCGCCCGGTGGGTTACCCGGCGGTGGCGTGGACCCGTAGGCGGCGTTGCTGGGCTGGGGTGGGGGGGCCATGCCCGCTCCGGGGCCGCCCGGATACCCGCCGGCTTGCTGGAAAGGCTCCTGGCTCTGGCCGTTCCAGGGGTACTGGGCGGTGGCGAGCTGGCCGGGCGGAGGGAGGTTCTGCTGCGACGGCATGCCGTAGGGCGACGGCGCGGCCGCATAGCCGCCGGCGGGGCCTCCAGGGGCATAGCCACCTCCGGCGGGACCTCCGGGATAGCCGCCTCCGGCGGGACCTCCGGGGTAGCCCCCTCCTGCGGCAGGCGGCGGAGCGGCCTGGTAGCCGCCGCTCGGCTGCGGCGGGGGAGGATACGCGGCGCCGCCTCCTTCCATGGGGAAGGCGAGCGCACCGGCGGGGAACGCCATGGTCGCCTGGTTCTCCTCGGCGGCGCCGGCGATGGCTTCGAACGCCTGCGCCAGCTCGTGAACGGAGCGGTAGCGCTGGTCCGGGTCGGCGGAGAGGGCGCAGCCGAGGACGCCGTCGTAGGCCGAGTTGAGCTGGACGCCGAGCTGGAGCGCGCGGGCCGAGGGCGGGGTGCGGGGGCTTCCGAGCTCGCGCTGCCAGCCGGGCAGGTCGAGGGGGACCTGCTGGCAGGCGCGCCAGTAGGAGCGGCCGGTGAGGGCGAAGAACATCACCAGCGCGGTGGAGAACACGTCGGCCTGGGCGCCCGCGGGCGCGGTGCCCTGCACCTGCTCGGGGGCCAGCCAGGGGGCGCTCTGCTCGTAGCCCTCCTGGGTGGGGACGGCGGCGCGCGCGAGGCCCGCGCCGAAGTCGGTGATGCGCACGCCGTAGCCCTGGGCGAAGCCTACGAAGATGTTGGCGGGCTTGAGGGCGTGGTGGAAGAGCTGGCGGCCCTGGGCCTGCTCGAGCAGGATCCCCAGGGCGTTGACGACGTTGAGGACCTCCTCCGGGGTGAGGGGGCGCTGCAAGGCGAGCTGCGCCAGGCTGGGGAAGGGGATGCGCTCGCCGACGCTGAAGGGAGCGCCGCTGCCGGCGTCGTAGCCGGCGTCGAGGAGAGGGACCGCGACGTCCTGCGGCAGCGCGTTGGTGGCGGCGTAGGTCTGCTCGATGGCCCCCATGATGTCCGCGCGCTGGCGGATCCCGGGGTCGAACATCTTGAGCACCACCTCGCGCCCGTCGGAGCCGAGGGCCTGGTACGTCGCGGAGGAGCCGCCGTACCCGAGCATGGCGCCGATCTGGTACTTCTGCGCGACGATGGTCCCGGGGGGGAGCTGCGGGGCGCTCACTTACTTACCCGTCCCGAGCGACCCGATCGACTGGAGGATGGCCGCGTCCGCCGCGGTCTTGTCGTCCTCGGGGACGAAGCCGACGCCGACGGCGCTCTTGCCCTCGGCGAGCTGGGCGGCAACGATCAGGAGGACCCCCTTCTTCCCGCCGCGATTGCCCGGCTCCTCGAGCTGCCAGAACTCGACCTTGACCGTGCCGTAGGCCTTCTTGTCGTCCGACTTCTTCCAGGGCACCTTGCGCTTGAGGGGGTTGAGGCCGACCTGCTTGAACAGCTCGGCGAGCGCGGCGTCCTTGGTGGCGACCTCCTTCTTGGCGTCCTTGGGGTCGACGTCGATGCCGAGGAAGGCGAGCGCGGCGCCCGACTCGGAGAGCTGGGCCACCGTGGAGCTGGACTGCTGCGCGTAGATCCACCCGGCCACCGGCGTGAAGAGCAGCGTCGAGCCGGTGATCTTGGCGCGGGTGTCGCCCCGGGCCGCGCACTTTTCGCTGAAGGCCTCGCACTTGGGAGGGGGCGGGGCCGCCTCGGCGACCGGCTCCGGGGGCGGCGCCGGCGGCGGAGGCTTGGGGCAGCCTGCGGTGAGAGCCGCCAGCACGGTCAGCGCGAGGAGCTTCAGGGGTCGGGGCGACATGCGGAAGGAGCGTTGCAGAAGGGGGCCGGTCGCTGCAAGTGGAGAGCGCTTCCGGCCCCAAAGTCACCGCGAATTCGTCGGGAACCGCTCTCGGGCGGCTCCCAGGGTGAATTGGGTCGGGTCATTTCACCACGGCGCCCAGGTCCTGCTCGAGCTGCTCGGCGAGGGCCGGGGTCACCTTGCCGAAAAGGCGGGTGTGCTCGGTGCGCAGGTAGAACCCGGGCTTGTCGGCGCCGGTCACCTTGATGAGCTCGACGTACCCGAGGGGACCCTTGCCGGTGTACTCGACCTTGAGGAGGGCCTCGCGGGGCTCGGGGTCCTTCTCCGCGTACTCGGTGGGGCGCAGCCGGTCGAGCTTGCTCATCCAGTTGCCCAGGGTCTCGTCGTTGGTCTCGGGGCTCTGGGAGTCGGCCCAGAAGCGCTTGCTCTCGGGGCCGCCGCGCACCAGGTCGCGCGCCTTGCCGCCGGCGGTGATGCGGGCGCGGGAGACGACGGGGTCCTTCCAGTCGTGGAGGTCGTGCTCGAGCAGCAGCGAGTCGGCCGACTCCAGGTTGCGCACGGGCTCGCCCTTGAGCACGTACACCTCGCCGGAGGCGGCGTCGCGGGCGTAGCGGTCGCCGCCGCCGGGCGTGGCGATCCCGATGAAGAGCTTGTGCTCCACGCCGGCCACCTTCACGGTCACGGTGGCCTCGGGGTCCGCCAGGCCGAACTCGGCGGCGCGGTCGTCGCCGATCTTGCCCAGATCGCGGAGCGCCTTGAGGCCGCCGAGGGCGTCGGCGAGCTTCTCGGCGGGGCCCACGGAGACGAAGCCGAGGGTGGTGCGCACCCCGGGGGGAGGTGCTCCGGCGTCATGGCTGGCGTGCGCCGCCGTGGCCTCGTGCTCGAAGCTGCCCACGAAGTAGCGGCCCTCGGCGTCCTTGCGGGCGTCGACGGTGACCTTGCGGGTCTTGCTCTCGTAGGTGATCCGCTCCACGTCGGCGCCGTGGCCGGACCAGACGGTGACGTCCCCCGCGGCGAGCGCCTTGGGGGCCTTGTCGCGCGTCCACACGCCCACCGCCACGACCACGGAGAGAGCGAGCACGCCCACGTGCGTGAGCGTCCCGTTGCGTGCAGCCTTCATGCGCTCTTCTCCTTGGAGACGTTGCTCTTGCGGGTGGGGCGGCGGCGCCGCGAGACCACGAGGCCGAGGCCGAGGACGGCGAGCGGGGCCAGGAACAGCGTGCCGAAGAACCAGATCTCGTCCTTCTGCTTGGTGTGCTCGATGCGCACGTCCTCGCTGTTGGTGATGGCGCCGCTGAAGCTCTCCTCGCCGCCCAGCCAGCGGATCACATCGGCCGCCAGGATGATGTTGGGCTCGTTGAAGAACGCCGCGTCGCTGATGACGTCGGCGTCGCCGAGCACGAAGGCGCGCAGCTCGGGCGGGTCCTTGCCCTTCCAGCCGGGGGGCGCGGGCAGGGTGCGGCTCACCGCGGCGGCCAGGTTGTAGGTGGTGCGCTTCTCGCCCGGGTCGGGCTGGAAGTTGCCGTTCTTGTCGTCGAAGGTCTCGGCGGTGGACTTGACCGCGAAGTCGATCTTGTAGTCGCCGGCGCTCCCATCCTGAGAGGCCTTCTTGTCGAGCGCGGCGGCGCCGGGGAACACCACGTTCATCCGGGCGGCGTTGCGGCTCAGCGTCGAGACCGAGGCGTGCGACGAGAAGCGGGTGGTGACCAGGATGGTCCGGTCGGAGTCGTTGTGGCGGCGCCGCACCATGACCTTGTCGTTGGCGAGGATCACCGGGCTCCAGGTGAGCCCGACGATCTCGGCCAGCGGCTCGAGGTCGACCTTGGCGTCCGGGTCGAGGGCCATGAGCAGGTGCCCGCCGCGATCGGCGTAGCGCTGGAGCGAGGCGACCTCCTCGGGGAGGAAGGCCTGCGCCGGCCCGAAGATCACCACCACCGTGGCGTCGGCGGGGACGTCGGTGCCGAGGCCCTGGGAGAGGCCCAGGTCCTTCACGGTGTAGTTCTGCGACTCGAAGAGCTTGCGCAGCAGCTTGCCGGTGTGACCCTCGGGGTTGCCCTCGGTCTTGTTCTCGTTGAGCTCGCCGTGGCCGATGGTCAGGTAGGCCACGTGCGCCTCGCGCAGCACCTTCAGCAAGGACTTCTGGAAGTCCCCGTCGAGGGTCTTGAGCTTGGCGGCCGCGACCTTCATGTCGGTGCCGATCGTCAGCGTGTCGCGCGAGGCGCCCCGGCTGAGGACGATGACGCCGTCGGTGGTCACCTTGGCCTCCTTGGCGATGGCCGGGACGAGGAGCCGGTCGTACTCCTCGATCTCCAGCCCGGGCGCGGCCTTCTTGATGTCGCGCAGGTAGCCGCTGACCTCGGTCCCGACCTCGTTGAGCTGGGGGAAGAAGGCCTTGACCTGGATCGGCTCGGTCGCGGTGGCGGCGATGTTCCGGGTCGACTCGCTCGCCCGCGCCGTCCGGAAGTACGAGTAGTCGGCCTTGAGGTCGAGCTCGCCCGCCGCGTAGGTGAAGAGCGAGCAGTAGATCAGCGCGCAGGCGAGGACGAGGCCGGCGTTGAGGGCCGCGCGCACCCGGCGGGCCTCGATCATGGCGGCGCGGCGCATCGGCGCCAGGGCCAGCTCGCCGAGGATCAGCGGCAGCACGGAGAGCAGGAGGAGCGAGACCCAGGCCACCAGGGTGGCGCTCTCGATGCGGGCGCGCATCTCCGGCTTGGCCCCGGCGACGCCGAAGAGCCCGCGGCCGGTCTCGGTGGTGGTGAAGTACATCGCCAGCGCCAGGAGCCCGCCGGTGGAGCAGAACGCCAGCACCCGCTCGGCGCGCCCGCGCTCGCCGCGGGCGGTCCCGGAGCGGGCGAAGCGGAGCGCCGTCGTCGCCGTGGCACCGAGGAGCCCGAGCCCGTCACAGGCGTAGCGGGCGCCGTCGGAGATGGCCACGCGCTCGGCGAAGAACACCAGCGCCAGCGACACCAGGTAGCCGGGCAGCAGCCACGCGCCGAAGGGCGCGGCCACCGGCGGGGCCGTGGGCCCCTGCTTCTCGGTCAGCGCCATCGCCGTGCCTCCAGCGTCTTGGTGGCCGCGAGCAGGAAGAAGTACGCGACGGCGACGAAGTACACCACGTTCTCCAGCTTCAGTACGCCCATCATGAAGGACCGCTCCCTCACGTGGAAGATGGCCACCCCGGAGAGGAACCCGTTGATCGGCGGGTCGGTCGCCGGCGCCACGAAGAACATCAGGAAGAACGTCAGCAAGAGGACGCCTCCCACCAGCGCGGCGATGATCTGGTTGGGCGACACCGCCGACGCGAAGAGCCCGATGGCCAGCGACGCCGCCGCCAGCAGCATCACGCCCAGGTACCCCACGAGGATGTGGCCGAGGCTGACCTTGCCGTTGACGAAGATCAGGGCCGGCATGTACCCGGCGAGCAGGCAGAGCAGCGCCAGGAAGGCCAGCCCGGCGAGGAACTTGCCGAGCACCACCTCCGACTCGCGCACCGGGGCGGTGTTGAGGAGCACCAGGGTGCCGTTCTCCCGCTCACCGGCGATGAGGCGCATCGCCAGGATGGCCGCCATCACCATGGTGCCGCCGCTGGCCGCCTCGAAGAAGAGGGCGAGCACCTGCGCCGAGAGCAGGGTGCCCTTGAGGCCCATCGCGTAGAAATAGATCCCCTCGCCGAGCAGCGTCACCGCGGCCACGACGTAGCCGATGGGCGAGCGGGCGTAGGCCCGTAGCTCGCGCCCGGCGAGGAGCAGCGCGTTCTTCATGACTCTCCCTCCTCGTTCTCGGTCTCGGTCTTCTTGGCGGCGGCGCGGGTGCCCGCGGCCCGGGCGTCGGCCGCGTCCTTCGCCGCCTTGCGCTTGGCGCGCCGGGGCGCCGCCTTCTCGGCTTGGTCAGGGGTGGCCAGCTCGAGGAAGACCGACTCCAGCTCGCGCTCGCCCGGGCCCACCTGGAGGACGCCCAGGCCCTCCTCGATGAGCGCGCGCACCAGCTCGGCGCGCACGTCGCTGGCGGCGTCGATCTGGAGCGTCACCACGCCCTCGCCCGCCTCGGCCGGCGGCCGCTCGTCGACGCTCTGCACGCCGGCGACCGCCGCGGCCACGGTGCGCGCGCGGCTGCCGCCGGCGCTCTCTCCCTTGACCGTGACTGCCACGCGGAAGCCGCCCCGCAGCTTGCTGGTGAGCTCGGCCTCGGTGCCGGCGGCGGCGATCTGGCCGTCCTTGATGACCAGGATGCGATCGCAGGTCTCGCTGATCTCCGAGAGGATGTGGCTGGAGAGGACGATGGTGTGCTCGCCCTTGAGGCTGCGGAGCAGCTCGCGCATCTCCACGATCTGGACCGGGTCGAGGCCGGTGATGGGCTCGTCGAGCACCAGCAGCCGCGGGCGGTGGACGATGGCCTGGGCGATGCCGACGCGCTGCTTGAAGCCGTGCGACAGCGAGGCGATCGGCTCGCCGGCGACGTCGCCGAGCTCGACCAGCTCCTCGACCTCGGGCACGCGCTTCTCCGCGGCGCTGCGGGACATGCCGCGCAGCCGGGCGGCGAAGTGGAGGTACGCGCGCACGGTCATCTCGGGGTAGAGCGGCGGCGTGTCGGGCAGGTAGCCGATGCGCGACCGCACCTCGTGGGGGTGCTCGACCACGTCGAGCCCGTCGACGAGGACGGAGCCGGCCGAGGGGAGCAGATCGCACGCGAGGATGCGCAGCGTCGTCGTCTTGCCGGCGCCGTTGAGGCCGAGCAGGCCCACGATCTCGCCGCCGGCGATGGAGCAGGACAGGGGGCCGATGGCCCTCCGTTCCCCGTAGTACTTGTAGAGGTCGGTGATTTCGATCACGAGTGGCGCCTCGGTTCTGAGGCCCGGTCCCCGCGAACGGGGCGCGAGCGGCGCCCTCATAACACGAGTTGCGGGCGATCATTCCAGGCGACGTGAGCCAGCGCACCTGCCCTGCCGGTGGACGCCGCCCGGGACGGGGCTCAGCGCGGGTGCGAACGTCGAGTCCCTGGGCTCCCGCCGCGCGACCGCCGGCGGACCGCCAGGATTGCCCCGAGCCCGAGCAGCAGGAAGGCGCGGTTGCCCCCGCCCTCGCGGCGCCCGGCAGTGTGGCAGCCGCAGTCGTAGGGGTCGTAGTCGTTCCCTGGGTCCGTCCCCGCGTCCTGGCCCCCGCCGGTCCCGGCCCCGCACGCCGCGGCGACCTCCGGCGACCCACCGTCGGCGGGCTGGCAGTCCGGATCGGCCGGCGCGCAGCTCGGATCGCAGACGCCGTCGGGCCCGCAGTGGTCGACCGCGGCGCAGTCGGGGTCGGGGGTGTCCGTGCACGAGAGCACGCAGATCCCGTCGGCGCCGCAGTGGGCCGGCGCGCAGTCCGGATCGACGAGCTGGTGGCCGGTGTTGCACGACTCGTCGCAGACCCCGTCCGCGCGGCAGGGGTCGGCGCCCTCGAAGAGATCGATCGTCGGCTGGATGAACGCCGCGATCTGCGGAGCGTCCGTGCGCGCGTCGTCGCCGTCGGTGGCGCACGCCTTCCCGTAGAACGACGTCGCTCCCGCCAGCCGCTCGACCGGGCCGCTCGGTAGCAGCGCGGGCCCGCCCGTGTCCCCGTTGCAGGTGTCCTCGCCGGCGAAGCGGTAGTAGAACTTGGTGCCGTCGATGGGCCCTGTTCCGGTGTCGACCCCGACGCACGCCGGCCCGACCGCGGCGATGGGGAAGGTCGCCACCCTGCGGACTCCGCGGTTCCCCTGTCCGTCGTCTCCGTACCCGACGAATGCGAAGCGCGGGCCCAGGTACTCCGGGGTGTTGGTCATGGTCTCGCGCAGCAGCGGCACCGCCTGCGACGGCGCGTCGTCGGCGAGCTCGATCAGGGCCAGGTCGTTGGTCCGCGTGGCCTCGTCGAAGCTGGGGTGGAGCACCACCTGAGCGGTCTGCACCATCGTCGCCGACGCCTGGAGCGGGTAGGTGAGGTCGGGCCCGAAGAACACCGCCGTGAGCCCGCCCTGCGCGCCTGCGTTGGATGCGTAGCAGTGAGCGGCGGTGAGCACGGTGCGCCGCGAGATCAACGTGCCCGAGCAGAACGGGCCGGCATCGTTCGCGTCGAGGTCGGCCGGGTCGTAGGGCGCGCCCACGCCCACCACGTAGGACCGGAAGACGTCGTCGATGCCACCGACGATCGGAGCCCTCGCTTCCCCGATGGGCTCGGCCGTCTCGGGGGCTCCGCACGCGGCGAGCGCGACGGTCGAGAGGGCGGCGAGGATGGTTCTTCCGAGCGCCATGGTCTCTCGACCCTAGAGCAGGCAGCCGGCGGCGGTCGTCGAATTCTCGCGTCAGGGCAGGTTTGTGCGATCTCGCCCGGTGAGCTCACGCTCCACCGCCCGGCGGCCGGGCTCCTCCGCCACGTCGCCGGCCGTGCTTCCCGGGCCAGTGCCGCGTACGCTCCGCCGCATCCAGCATGCCCACCTCGATGCCGCCCGTGGAGGACTGCGTCCTGACGCCCGAGGATCAGCCCCCCTTCAGGGTGGTCAACCCCGGGGGCGCTGCCGCGATCCTGGTGGTCTGTGACCACGCCGCCAACGCCGTGCCGCGGCGGCGCGGCGGCCTGGGCCTCTCCGCCGAGGAGCTCGGCCGTCACATCGGCTGGGACATCGGCGCGGAGGCGGTCGCGCGTGGGCTCGCCGAGCGGCTCGACGCCCCGGCCGTGCTGGCCTCGTTCTCGCGCCTGGTGATCGACGCGAACCGCGCGCTCGACGACCCCGGCTCGATCCTCGCGGTGAGCGACGGCACGGTGGTCCCGGGCAACGCTCGACTCGATGCCGCCGCGCGCACGGCGGTGGCCTCCGCCATCTTCTGGCCCTACCACCGCGCCATCGCCGCGGCGCTCGACCGGATGGTGGCCCGCGGCGTCACGCCGGTGCTGCTCTCGGTGCACAGCTTCACGCCGCGCCTGAACGGCCGGGAGCGGCCCTGGCACCTCGGGGTGCTCTGGAACGAGGACCCGCGCGTCGCGGTGCCGCTCCTTCGCGAGCTGCGGCGGCTCCCGGGCCTGGTGGTCGGCGACAACGAGCCCTACTCGGGGCGCACCCCGACCGATTTCACGATTCCCTACCACGCCGAGGCCCGCGGTCTGCCGCACGTGATGCTCGAGCTCCGCCAGGACGAGATCGACGATGACGTGGGGGCGGCCCGCTACGCCGCGCTGATCGCGGCGGCGCTCGCCCCGATCCTGGCGGACCCTACGCGCCTTGCGAGCGCAGCCGCCCGCGCACCGTGACCCGGCTGCCGTCGTTCAACCGATCCCCCCACGCGGCCTCGATCCGATCCATCCACGCCGCGTGCCCTTGCCTGCGCAGCAGCCCCCGCGAGGCTCGCGGCAGCGCCGGCGCCTCGTCGGACCGCCCCAGCAGGCACGCCGCCTCGAAGCCCGCCGCCGCGAGCTCGGCGCGCGCGAGCCCCCCCGCCTCGGGCAGCGCCGACCGCGCGAGGGCGAGCGTCTCGTCGAAGTGGCCGAGCTTCAAGCTCCGCCGCGCCCGGAGAGGGGGCACCGCGCGGCGACCCATGGGCCCGCCTTCCTCGAGCGCGGCGAGGTCGGCGTCGAGCGCGGCCAGGTCCGAGACCTCCAGGAGCGCCCGCGCGCGTCGCCGGATCATCGAGGTCCGCTCCCACGCGACCATCTCCAGCGCGAGCGCTGCCGATGCGGCCGCGATGACCCCGGGCCACTCCTGCTGCCCACCCAGCGCGTCGGCCAGCACGTCCCACGCGTCGACGCAGGAGGGATCGTCGGTCAGGATCGCCCGGCAGAGCGCGGCAGCCCGCTCGTGGGCCCCCTCGTGCACGTCGATGTCGGCCTCGAGCAAGCGCGCCGGGAGGCAGCCCGGGTCGCGCCCCTGGACGACGGCGAGGACCTGCCGCGCCTCCACGTAGCGCTCCAGATAGTGCAGCTCGCGCGCGAACGACACCTGGACCCGCGCCGCCGGATCGCCGCGCGCCACGTCGTCGAGCAACCTGCTCAGCGCGCCCGCGATGCTGAACGGGCGGCCGCGGCCCGTGGGATCGTCGAGCAGCGCCGCCAGCGGCAGCGCGAGGCCGCCGTGCTCCTCCACCAACGCGCCGAGCGCCGCGACCTGGGCCGGATACGTCCGCTCCAGGTAGGGCACCACCACCGCCACCGTCCACGCGTGCTGGCGCGCCTCTGCGTAGGCCTCGACCTTGGCGTCGTCGTCGGCCCGCCAGCGGCCGCGGGCGATACGCGCGGTGTAGTCGTGATGGTGTCCGACCTCGTGGACGAGCGTCTCGAGCTGGCGCAGGCGCAGGTAGAGCTCGATCGGCTCCCGCAGGGGCGCGTCGGGGGCGTACACGTAGGCGTAGATCTCGATCGCTGCGGCCGGGAATCGATACCTCCCGAGCACCGGAGGGCTCCAGTAGCCCGGGAGCACCTCCGAGCCACTACGGCCGATCAGCGGGTCTCGCTCGCAGTCCTCAGGCTCGTCGGTTTGCTCCTCCTGGACCTCGCGCCCGAGGCGGAGGTCGATCGCGCCCAGGCCGTCGGTCGTGCCCGGTGGGAGCAGGCGAAGGATCGCGCGGACGTCGTCCGTCGAGGCCGGGAAATGAACGCTCGCATCGGCGTCGTGGACCTCGATCGGGATCGTCTCGATCGGCGCCCCCGCCGGGGACGGCCCGGCGCGCCGCTCGTCCAGGACCTGCCCCTTGATGTGCTCCTTCTTCGCGAGCTCCCGCCGCAGGCGGGCGCGCTCCGCGGCGAAGTCGCTCCGGTGGGCGCAGCGCACGCGCCACGCCTCGCGGACGTCGCGCTGGGTGGTGTGAATGCTGCGGGACACCGCGGCAGTCTAGGCTCGGCCGGGGGGGGTGCCCAGGTACAGCTCGACGAGGGCGCGCGCCTCGCCCTCGATGAAGCGCGACAGCTCTTGCGCCTCCGTGCCGGAGAGGGCGCCGAGCGCCGGCCCGCAGCGCCGGCCGAGCTCCTCGTGGAGATCCTCCTGCACGAGCGAGAGCACCTCGGCGAGCCGCGCGGAGTCGCCGGCGCGCACCGCGCCCACCTTGGAGACGGCGGCGGCGAGGCGGTTCTCGTTCACCAGCAGCGACGCCTCGGCCCGGAGCAGGTCGAGCGCGGGCACCCCCGCCGCGGGCGCGGGTGGAGCCGACCACCTCTGCGCCCCGTGAAAGCGCTCGTCCTCGGAGAACTCCGGGATCTTGCGCTTGATCACCGGGCGGATCGACCCGGCGCGGCGCGGCACCACGATGGCGCTCGCGGGCTTCAACACCACGCCCTCGGCCCTGTTGGTCGCCCCCAGCGAGGGCAGCCCGAGGAGCGCCGGCACCGTGGTCTCGAAGCCGAGCGGGAAGGCCAGGGCGTCCTCGTAGGTACCGCGCGCGAGCGGCACCGCGAACCGCAGGCCCGCGCTCTCGCACAGGCGGGCCGCGACCGGCTGGTCCAGGTAGATGCGCTCGGCGGCGCCGGCGTGGAGGACGCCGACGTCGAACACGCAGAGGTGGATTCCGGGCGCGTACCAGCAGCCCGTCTGCACCGGCGACACGCCGGCCACCGGCGGCACGTCGGGGTGAGGATAGCCACCCCCGAAGAGCTCCCCGTACACGTAGACGAGCGCGATCCGCGGGTCCTCGGCGAGGGCCTCGGCGTGCAATCCGAGGACGCTCGGGCGCAGCGTCGCGACGAGCGCCCGGTGGCCGAAGAAGTCCTCCTCGTCGGGGAGGAAGGCCTTGCGCTTGGCCGAGCGGATCGCCTCGCCGTTGGTCACCAGGCAGAAGTTGGCGCCGTGGATCTTCTCGGTGACGATCCACGAGGACCGGCTCACGGCGCGATAGGCCGCCTCGTCGTCGCCCAGCCAGGCCGCGAGGCTCTCGGCGATCTTCTCGTAGGGCGGAAACGGGAAGGCGTCCGGCGGGAGCGGCATGGGGGACGCGAGCATACAGGACGTCGACGACGGGGCCAGCCGGTGGCTCCGGCGCCGTGCCTCAGCGCCTGCGAGCGGACGCCTCCAGGTCCCGGACGAGCTGCTCCCGCACCGGGCCGTAGGCCGCGAGGTAGGGCTCCCACTCCCCGTCCGCGCGCGCCGCGAGCTCCCGCCATAGCCCGCTGGCCTCACCGTAGTCGGTGATGCGGCCCTTGCGGGCGATCTGGAGAGCGAACATGGGCACGCGGAGGGCGTGGAAGAGCTTCTTCTTCGAGGCGCCCGGCTCCTCCGCGAAGCATTTGCCCGCCTTGGCGAAATCGGAGGCGGAGCGTCCGCCGGCGGAGGCGAGCAGCTTCTTGCGGTCGAGCGTGAAGGCGAAGGGAGGACGAGGATCCTTGAGCCGGTGCTCGGGGGCGACGAACAGGCACTCGAGCGCGAAGACGCTGTGATCGGCGAGGGCGTCCCGGAAGGTGTCGAGGCCGTGGATGACGACGTTGACGCCGGCGCCGAAGGCCAGGTCGCGACGGGCGTCCCGGCGGGCCAGGACGGCGACGAAGTCCTCGTCGGAGGCCGGCGAGGCGGTGCCGTAGACGCGCGAGCCGGTCCGGAAGAGGGCGGCGACCTCGCCCTCCGAACGGCCGAGCAGGCGGAGGATGGCGGCGAAGTCCATGGGAAGCACCCCTCTCGCGGGAGGGCCGATGCTAGCACGCAGCCGCCCGCTCACTGCGGCACCGCCCCCGGGCCAGGTGATCGAATGAAGGAGGTCATCGCGGGCGTCCCGCTCGCCCAGCTCGCGGCGATCACCGCGGCCCTGGCCGAGGCGTTCCCCCTCCGGGCGGTAGTCGCCGTCGAGGCGGCGTGACGCATCGCGGAGGAGGTTGCGGCGCGCCTGGCGCGCTGCGGCGGCGAGCCTGCGATCGGTCGCGATCGCGCGGTCGAGCTCGGGCCGCACCGGCGCCCAGCAATCGGCCCGAGCGTGCGCCCAGGGCTCGGCCGCAGCCGCGAGATCGCCCGGATCGGCCTCGATCTCGGTGACCACGGCGGAGGCGTCATCCCCCATGATATCGCCGCCATGGCCTCCGGGGGCCGCCCGGCCACGGTAGCCCAGCCATTGCGGCGAAGGCCGCCTCTCCGGTAGTGTGAAAAGCGTTGAAATCTATCGTGTTGCATAGCGCTGGTCACTCTTGCCCCCGTTTCCTCCTGGCGGGTGCGTTGTGCGTGGCGGTGGGGAGCGCGACGCCGGCCCTCGCGCAGGATCCCGGGGTCGCGGCGGAGCGCTTCCAGGCGGCGATCGGGCCAGGCAACCTCGTCACCGTGGAGACGGCGCGCGTTCCGGCCGACTTCTCGTACTCGCTCGGGCTGGTGCTGGACTACGCGCGTCAGCCCCTGCGGCTGCGGCACTGCCTCCCCGGGTCGTGCAGCGCTCCGGGCGCGACGATCGACCACCTGGACGTGGTGCGCGACCTGGCGACGGCGAGCATCCTCGCGGCGCTGACGCCGGTGTCCAGGCTCCAGATCGGCCTGCGCATCCCGGTTCAGTACATCGCCGGCGAGGGCGTCGTGACGGACCCGAGCAGCGCGGGCTACGGGGGACCGCAACCGGGTGGCATCCGGGGCTTCGCCATGGGCGATCCGACGCTGGAGGCGAAGGTGCGCGCCATCGGCGCGGTCGGCGATCCCATCACGGTGGGCGCCGCGCTCTCGGCGAGCGCGCCGCTCGGGCACGCCACGGCGCCCGGGCTCTACGCGGGGTACGGGTCGCCCGTCGTCGACGCACGGGCCATCCTCGACCTCGACCTCCGCCGCTTCTTTGCGGCCGTCAACGTCGGGGCCGCGTTCAAGAGCGCGGCGCAGCTGGGCACGCTCGATCTGGGGTCGGAGCTGCGCTTCGGCGCCGGCGCCGGCTTCCGCATCACGCCCCTGGTGCAGGTGCTCGCCGAGGGCTTCGGCAGCACGAACTTCACCACCGCGAGCGGGAGCAACGCCGCCGAGGTCGACGCCGCAGTCAGGCTCCTCCCCGCGGGGGCGCCCCTGGTGCTCACGCTGGGTGGGGGGGCCGGTCTCAACAGCGGCGTCGGCGCGCCCGCGTTCCGCCTCTTTCTCGGGGCGGGGGTCTTCCTCGAAAAGAAGACCGATCCCAACGATCCGGACTTCGACAAGGACGGCATCCCCAACGCCGAGGATCAGTGCCCGCTCGAAGGCGGAGACGTCGTCCGGGTCCGGGGCAGGTTCTACGGCTGTCCCAAGAGAGACTCGGACGGGGACGGCGTGCCCGATCACCTCGACGCCTGCCCCGACCTGCCCGGCGTCCCCACCGACGACCCGAAGACCAACGGCTGCCCGTCCAACGACCGCGATCACGACGGCATCCCCAACGACCTCGACAAGTGCCCGGACGAGCCGGAGACGTACAACGGCTTCCAGGACGCGGACGGTTGCCCCGACTCGCCGCCCATCCGGGCCGAGGTGCGCGCCGACCAGATCGTCCTCATCAACGAGCGCATCAACTTCGACTTCGGGAGCGACAAGATCGTCGGCGCGCGCAGCTTCGAGGCGCTCGATCTCATCGCCCAGGTGATGAAGGAGCACCCCGAGCTCAAGCGCATCGAGGTCGCCGGGCACACCGACAACGTCGGGCTCGGCGCGATGAACCTCGACATCTCCAAGCGCCGCGCCAGGGCCGTCGTCGCCTACATGGTGAGCAAGGGCGTCGAAGCCTCGCGCCTCACCTCCAACGGCTACGGCCCCGACATGCCCATCGCCAAGAACGACACCGAGGCCGGGCGCGCTGCCAACCGCCGCGTCCAGTTCAACATTCTCTTGCTTGCGAAGTGACGGACGAGGAGATGGACATGAAGAGCCGAGCCGAGCCGAGACCCGGACCCACCCCCTCCGCGCTCCGAGCGCTGGCGCTGTCGTTCCTGTTCGCGCTGGCCCTTCTGGGGGGCTGCACCACGGGCGACGACTCGACCCTCACCATCGAAGGGCCGGGCCACCCGGACGCCGGCGGCTGCGCGCCGGGGACGACGGTCTGCGGCACCGGGTGCGCCGACCTCCAGACCGACGACGGCAACTGCGGGTCGTGCGGCAAGGCCTGCCCCATGGGCGACGCCTGCCAGAAGGGCCAGTGCGTCCTCGACTGCCAGGCGGGTCTCAGCGATTGCGCCGGGCTCTGCGTCCACCTGCCCTCCGACAACGACAACTGCGGCGCCTGCGGCACCGCCTGCCCGGCGGGGAACGTCTGCTCGAACGGCGCTTGCGCCGTGAGCTGTCAGGCGGGGCTCCTCGACTGCAACGGCACCTGCACCGATCCCCAGGTCGATCCGCAAAGCTGCGGCGCCTGCGGCACCGCCTGCTCGGCGAGCCAGGTCTGCTCGGCGGGCAAGTGCGCGGTCGTCTGCGGGACCGGGCTCACCGACTGCGGCGGCCTCTGCGTGGACACGACCAGCAACCCGGCCGATTGCGGCGGCTGCGGCAAGAGCTGTGCGGCGGGCCAGGCCTGTGCGGGGGGCGCGTGCGTGTTCGGCTGCGTCGCCTCGTCGGGGTCGGTCAACTGTGGGGGCACCTGCGTTCACCTGCCCACCGACGACCAGAACTGCGGCGCGTGCGGCAACGCCTGCCCCGCGGGCCAGGTCTGCTCGGGTGGCACGTGCTCCCCGAGCTGCCAGACGGGGCTCACCCTCTGCGGCGGTGTCTGCACCAGCACCCAGACCGACAACGGCAATTGCGGCGCCTGCGGCACGGCGTGCCCGGCGGGCGACGTGTGCTCGGCGGGCACGTGCGCCGTCACGTGTCAGGCGGGGCTCACCGACTGCAACGGCGGCTGCGCCGACCTCAAGAACGACAACGGCAACTGCGGCGCGTGCGGCATGGCCTGCCCGGCGGGGGACGTCTGCTCCGCCGGCGCCTGCGGGCTGACCTGTCAGGTGGGGCAGACGATCTGCAGCGGCGTCTGCACCAGCACCCAGACCGACAACGCCAACTGCGGCACGTGCGGCACCGCGTGCCCCGCGGGCAAGGTCTGCTCGGCAGGGACGTGCGCGCTCTCGTGCCAGGCTGGGCTCACCAATTGCGGCGGCACCTGCACCGACACCACGTCGAGCGGCGCCAACTGCGGCGCCTGCGGCAAGGTGTGCCCCGCGGGCGATGCGTGCACCGCCGGCGCCTGCGTCGTGAGCTGCCAGGTCGGGCAAACCAGCTGCGGCGGAACCTGCGTCCACCTGCCCACCGACAACGGCAACTGCGGGGCGTGCGGCGTCGGCTGCCCTGCGGGCGCCGTGTGCTCCGGCGGCGCGTGTGCGCTCTCTTGCCAGATGGGGCTGACCAGCTGCAGCGGCACCTGCACGAACACCCAGACCGACCTGGGCAACTGCGGGGCGTGCGGCAAGGCCTGCCCCGCAGGCGACGTCTGCTCGGCGGGGGCGTGCGCCGTCGCGTGTCAGGCCGGCTCGACGGTCTGCGCGGGCGGCTGCGTCGACCTCAAGACCGACAACGGCAACTGCGGCGTCTGCGGCACGGCCTGCCCCGCAGGGGACATCTGCTCGGGGGGCACCTGCGGGCTGACCTGCCAGGCGGGGCTCACCCAGTGCGCGGGCACCTGCGTCAACGTCAAGACGGACAACGGCAACTGCGGGGCGTGCGGCACCGTCTGCCCCGCGGGCGATGTGTGCTCGGCGGGTACCTGCGGGCTGACCTGCCAGGCGGGGCTCACCAACTGCGCGGGCACCTGCGTCAACGTCAAGACGGACGGCGCTGACTGCGGCGCCTGCGGCAACGTCTGCCCGGCGGGCAACGTCTGCCAGGCGGGGACCTGTGTGCTGAGCTGCCAGACCGGGCTCACCACCTGCGGCGGCACCTGCGTCCACCTGCCCACGGACAACGCCAACTGCGGGGCGTGCGGCGTCGTCTGCCCTGCGGGCAACGTGTGCTCCGGCGGCACGTGCGCGCTCTCGTGCCAGATGGGGCTGAGCAATTGCGGCGGCACCTGCACCAGCACCCAGACCGACGTGGGCAACTGCGGGACGTGCGGCAACGCCTGCCCCGTGGGCAACGTGTGCTCGGCGGGGGTGTGCGTGGTGTCGTGCGGGTCGGGGCTCACCGACTGCGCGGGCGGCTGCGTCGACCTCAAGACCGCCAATGGCAACTGCGGCGTCTGCGGCACGGCCTGCCCGTCCGGCGACATCTGCTCCACGGGGACCTGCGCGCTCACGTGCCAGGCGGGGCTCACCAACTGCGGCGGCACCTGCGTCAACGTCACGACGGACAACGGCAACTGCGGGGCCTGCAGCAACGCCTGCCCCGCGGGCGACGTGTGCTCGGCAGGGACCTGCGCGCTCACGTGCCAGGCGGGGCTCACCAACTGCGGCGGCACCTGCGCCGACGTGCAAACGGACGCCGCCGACTGCGGCGCCTGCGGCATGGTCTGCCCCGCCGGCAATGCCTGCCAGGCCGGGCTCTGTGTGCTGAGCTGCCAGATGGGGCTCACGCCGTGCGCGGGCACCTGCGTCAACCTCGGGACCGACGGCCAGAACTGCGGCGCCTGCAGCACCGCCTGCCCCGCGGGCGACGTCTGCTCGGGCGGCACCTGCGGGCTCTCGTGCCAGATGGGGCTGACCAACTGCGGCGGCACCTGCACGAACACCCAGACCGACCTCGGCAGCTGTGGCACGTGCGGCAACGCTTGCGCGGCGGGCCAGGTCTGCTCGGCCGGCGCGTGCGTGGTGTCGTGCGGGTCGGGGCTCACCGACTGCGCGGGCGGCTGCGTCGACCTCAAGACCGACGACGGCAACTGCGGCCTCTGTGGCATGGCCTGCCCGGCGGGGGACCTCTGCTCGGCGGGCACCTGCGCGCTGACCTGCCAGGCGGGCCTCACCGATTGCAGCGGCACCTGCGTCAACCTCGGGACCGACAACGGCAACTGCGGCATGTGCGGCGTCGTCTGCCCTGCGGGCAACGTGTGCTCGGGGGGCACCTGCGGGCTGACTTGCCAGGCGGGGCTCACCAACTGCGGCGGCACCTGCGCGAACATCACGACGGACAACGGCAACTGCGGGACCTGCGGCAACGTGTGCCCCGTGGGAGATCTGTGCTCGAACGGCGCGTGCGCGCTCTCCTGCCAGGCGGGCCTGACCGCCTGCGGCGGCACCTGCGTCAGCCTGCAGACGAGCAACCAGAACTGCGGCTCGTGCGGCGTGACGTGCCCGGCGGGCGACGTGTGCTCGACGGGGACGTGCGGGCTCACCTGCCAGGCGGGCCTCACCAACTGCGGCGGGACGTGCGTGAACGTCACGTCGGACGTCGCCAACTGCGGCGCCTGCGCCATGGCGTGCCCCGCGGGCGACGTGTGCTCGAACGGCGCGTGCGCGCTCTCGTGCCAGGCGGGCCTCACCAACTGCTCGGGGACCTGCGCGAACGTCAAGACCGACGACGCCAACTGCGGGACGTGCGGCAACGCCTGCCCGGCGGGCAACGTGTGCTCGAACGGCGCGTGCGCGCTCTCGTGCCAGACCGGGCTCACCAACTGCGGCGGCGTCTGCGTCAACCTCCAGACCGACAACGGCCAGTGCGGCGCCTGCGGCATGACCTGCCCTGCCGGGAACGTCTGCGCCGGGGGCGCGTGCGGGCTCTCGTGCCAGGCGGGCCTCACCAACTGCGGCGGCATCTGCGTCGACCTCAAGACCGACAACGGCGACTGCGGCGCCTGCGGCATGGCGTGCCCCGCGGGGGACGTGTGCTCGAGCGGCGCCTGCGCGCCGACCTGCGGCGCAGGCGAGACCAACTGCGGCGGCTCCTGCGTCAACCTCCAGCAGAGCGGCCAGAACTGCGGCGCGTGCGGCAACCTCTGCCCCGCGGGCGACGTGTGCTCGGGCGGCGCCTGCGCGCTGACCTGCCAGGCGGGGCTCACCGCCTGCGGCCTCACCTGCGTCAACGAGCAGACCGACCCGAACCACTGCGGCGGCTGCGCGATCGTCTGCCCGGCGGGCAACGTCTGCTCCAGCGGGGTCTGCACGCTCTCGTGCCAGGCGGGGCTCACCAACTGCAGCGGGGCGTGCGTCAACAAGCAGACCGACAACGGCAACTGCGGCACCTGCGGCACCGCGTGCCCCGCGGGCCAGGTCTGCTCCGGCGGATCCTGCGCGCTGAGCTGCCAGGCCGGCCTCACCAACTGCGGCGGCACCTGCGTCAACGAGTCGACCGACAACGCCCACTGCGGCACCTGCGTCACGGTGTGCCCGGCGGGCGACGTCTGCTCCGGCGGGATGTGCGGCCTCACGTGCCAGGCGGGCCTCAACAACTGCAGCGGCACCTGCACCAACCTCAAGACCGACGAGCTCAACTGCGGCGCGTGCGCGCACCCCTGCCCGGCGGGCCAGGCCTGCGCCGCGGGCCTGTGCACCGCGACCTGCCAGGCGGGGCTCACGCTCTGCGGGGGCGTCTGCGTCAACGAGCAGACCGACAACGCCAACTGCGGCGGGTGCGGCGCCCCCTGCCTCGCGGGGGACGTGTGCTCGGCCGGGGCCTGCGGGCTCTCGTGCCAGTCGGGCCTCACTGCCTGCAACGGGACCTGCGTCAACCTCAAGACCGATCCGAACAACTGCGGCGGGTGCAGCCTGCCCTGCGCGGCTGGCATGGTCTGCTCCAGCGGCACGTGCGCGCTCTCGTGCCAGGCGGGCGAGACCAGCTGCGCCGGCACCTGCGTCAAGCTCCTCAGCGACAACCAGAACTGCGGCGCGTGCGGCGTGCCGTGCGCCGCCGGCCAGGTGTGCTCCGCCGGGACTTGCCAGGTCTCGTGCCAGGCCAGCCTGACGGACTGCAGCGGCGTGTGCTCCAACACCAAGACCGACCCCGCGAACTGCGGCTCGTGCGGCCACCCCTGCCTCGCCGGCCAGGTGTGCTCGGCCGGCGTGTGCGCGCTCTCGTGCCAGGCGGGCCTCACCAACTGCAGCGGGACGTGCGCGAACACGCTGACCGACACCTCGAACTGCGGCACCTGCGGCCACCTCTGCGCAGCGGGTAACCTCTGCTCGGCGGGCCTCTGCGTGCTCTCGTGCGAGGCGGGCGAGACGAGCTGCAGCGGGACCTGCACCACCCTGCAGACCGACAACGCCAACTGCGGGAGCTGCGGCCATGCTTGCCCCGTGGGCAACGTGTGCTCGGGCGGCACCTGCGGGCTGACCTGCCAGTCGAGCCTCACCAACTGCAGCGGGACGTGCGCGAACACCCAGACCGACCCGGCCAACTGCGGGAGCTGCGCCCACCCTTGCCCCGTGGGCAACGTCTGCGCGGCGGGCGTGTGCGCGCTCTCGTGCGAGGCCGGCGAGACCAACTGCAGCGGCACCTGCACCACCCTGCAGACCGACAACGCCAACTGCGGGAGCTGCGGCCACGCTTGCCCCGTGGGCAACGTGTGCTCGGGCGGCACCTGCGGGCTGACCTGCCAGTCTGCCCTCACCAACTGCAGCGGCACCTGCGTCAACCTCCAGATCGACCCCGGCAACTGCAAGGTGTGCGGCGCCGCCTGCCCCACCGGAGAGAGCTGCGCGCTGGGGACGTGCACCTGCCCGTCGGGGCAGAGCTACTGCGGCGGCGCCTGCGTCAACGAGAGCGTCGACACCGCCCACTGCGGCGGCTGCTCCACGGTCTGCGCCTCCGGGCAAGCGTGCGTCGCCGGGATGTGCCAGTGCCCGGCGGGTCAGAGCCTCTGCAGCGGCGCCTGCGTCAACGAGAGCGTCGACACCTCGCACTGCGGCACCTGCACGACGGTGTGTGCCGTCGGGCAGGCGTGCAACGCGGGCCTGTGCGGCTGCCCGAGCGGGCAGATCCTCTGCGGGGGCGTCTGCACGGCGGTGCAGAGCGACCCGAACCACTGCGGCGCGTGCGCGACCGTGTGCCCGGCCGGCGACGTCTGCTCGGCCGGGTCGTGCGCGTTGACCTGCGGCGCGGGGCTCACCCCCTGCAGCGGGTCCTGCGTCAACCTGCAGTTCGATCCGAACAACTGCAACGCCTGCGGGACGAAGTGCAACCTGACCAACGCCAGCTCGGCGTGCAGCGCGGGCGTCTGCCAGGTCACCGCGTGCAACGCCGGGTTCGCCAACTGCGACGGCAACCCGGCCAACGGCTGCGAGGTCAACCTCAAGACCAGCACCAGCAACTGCGGCGCGTGCGGGGTCTCGTGCGGCGCGCCCGCCAACACCAACAGCGTCACCTGCAGCGCCGGCGCCTGCTCGTTCGCCTGCAACGCCAGCAGCTACAACCAGGATGGGCAGTACGCGGACGGCTGCGAGTGCACCAACCTGAGCGCCGGGGGGAGCTGCGGGGCGGCCACCGTCGTGACCGCACCGGCGACGATGAGCGGGCGCGTGCTGCCGATGGGATCGCAGGAGTGGTACCAGGTCACGTTCCCCGGTGAAGGGACCTGCGGCGAGCACTACAGCATCGTGCTCCAGACCAACGGGAACCCCGTGGCGATGACGGTGTACCAGAACTGCTCGAGCACGACCGCCACCTGCACCGGCGCCGAGGCCACCGGCAACTACACGCTCTGGGATTGGACCAACATCGGCGCCCAGTGCACCGACACGTCCCCCACCACGTACTACGTCGAGGTCGTCGCGACGGGGAGCGCGGCCACCTGCATGGATTACTCGCTGGTGGTGCTGGTCCAGTAGGTTTCGCGACCGGTCCTCCTGGGGAACGCCCGAGAGCGTTCCCCGACCGGCCCAGCCGGCGCGCTCCGGGGGAGCCCCGGCTGGCTCCCGCTCAGACCGCGTGGACCCGGATGGGCAGGGAGAGCGGCCCACGCTCGACGGCGGAGAGGTTGTACTCGATGTCGCCGGGCAGCCGCTCGAAGGCGCGGAAACGGGAGGCGAGCTCCTCGATGGCGATGCGCCCCTGGAGCCGCGCCAGCGGGGCGCCGATGCAGAAGTGGGCGCCACGGCCGAAGGCGAGGCTGCCCTGGGTGCTGCGCCCCGCGTCGAAGCGCTCGGGCGCGGAGAAGACCTGTGGGTCGCGGTTGGCCGATCCGGGGAGCAAGAGCACCATGGATCCGCGCGGCACCTTCACCCCTCCGATCTCCGCGTCGACCGTGGTGAGGCGCAGGATGCCGTGCACCGACGGCTCCTTGCGCAGGCTCTCCTCCACGTAGGGGGCGATCCGCGTTCGATCCGCGCGGAGCTCCGTGAGATCGTCCGGGCGCTCCACGAAGCCGAGCACGATGGCGCAGAGGAGGTGCTGCGTGGTCCCGAAGCCCCCCTGCAAGAGCAGGAACAGGAAGGCGATGATCTCCTCGTCGGTCAGGGCGCTCCCGTCGATCTCGGCGCGGACGAGGTCGCTCACCGTGTCGTCCACGGGCGCGCGCCGCCGGGCGTCGACGACCTCCTTCAGGCAGCCCTCCATCTTGCTCACCGTCGCGCGGACGGCGTTCGCGAGCTCGTCGCCCGGATGGACGGGCGAGACCATCGAGAGCTGGCGCGTCCACTCCTTGAGCTCTCCGGTGAGCGCGGGATCGACGCCGAGGATCTCGACGATCACGCGCCCCGTGAACGGGACGGCGAGCTCGTGGACGAAATCCGCCTCGCCGAGCGTCGCGAGGCGGTCGCAGAGCTCGGCGGCGATCGCGCGGACCCGGGGCTCGAGCCGGGCGATCGCGCGCGGCGCGAACACGCGGCTCACCTGGGCACGCAGCCGGGCGTGGGCCGGGCCGTCCTTGGCCAACATCGAGTCGGCGAGGGGGTTGTGCGGGAGCCAGCTCGGCTTGAGGAGCGCCTGGAAGCCGGCAGAGGAGAACACCTGCGGGTTCTTGAGGACGTGCTCGACGTCCTCGTGCCGGCTGACGGCCCAGAAGCCGCCCGGCTCCACCTGCTGGACGGGCGCGTCGCGCAGGCGCGCATAGACCGGATAGGGGTCACGACGGACGTCTGGCGCAAAGAGATTGATCGGTTCGGTCATCGCTGGCTCCTCCCCCGGTAGGTGCACGGATCATCACCGGCCACCGAGGCGCTCTGGGAGGACACCTCCGCGGCGCCGGCAGTCGCAAAATTTCTCGGGCTCCCCGGGGCGGGAGGGGAGAGCCGTGCCCTGCTGCGCTGCGTCGAGGCGACTGCCCCAAGGTGCGGTGGACCTGCCTCAACGCGCGGTGGACCTGCCCGACCGGGCGATGGACCTGCCCGACTGGGCGATGGACCTGCCCGACAGGGCGATGGACCTGCCCGACTGGGCGATGGACCTGCCCGACTGGGCGATGGACCTGCCCGACTGCGCGATGGACCTGCCCGACAGGGCGATGGACCTGCCCGACAGGGCGATGGACCTGCCCGACTGCGCGATGGACCTGCCCGACAGGGCGATGGACCTGCCCGACTGCGCGATGGACCTGCCCCAACGGGCGATGGACCTGCCCCAACGGGCGATGGGCCTGCCCGACAGGGCGATGGGCCTGCCCGACAGGGCGATGGACCTGCCCGACAGGGCGATGGACCTGCCCGACAGGGCGATGGACCTGCCCGACAGGGCGATCGGCGAGCACAATCTTGGCAACGACGGCGCAATTCCTTACGTCGTCGTACGTTGTCGCATCGTTCACGCACCCGACGTCGCCGACGGTCCACTTCCGCTCCAGGTATGGCCATTGCGGGCGTGACGCGCATCGTGCGAGGAGACCCCTTCAAGCGTCGAGCGCGCCCCCGGCCTCGTCGCCGAGCCATGCCCTGGCGAGCATGACGACGCGCGCGTTGGCGGGCACGTTGGTGAGATACCGCGCGCGCCACAGACGCTCGGGGATGTCGTCGAGGCGCTTCCCGAGGCGAGAGCGCGCGTCCGAGAGCGTCGCGCGCGCGTCCTCGGCCCTGCCGGCGGCGTGGAGCGCCTCCGCCCAGGAGAGGCGCAGGTCGATCTCGCCGCTCCCCTCGATGCCGAGCCGTTCGATCTGCCGGACGCCTGTCTCGGCGACGTCGAGAGCCTCTTCGGTACGCCCTTGTTCGAGCAGGATGCGCGCGTGGAGCGCGGTGACCTCCACCGCGTAGGTCGGGAAGAACCGCGCGGCCACGCACCCGGCACGGGCTTCTTGCTCGGCGAGGGCGAGAGCGCCCCGCCGGCGCCTGATCGCGGCGAGCGCACCGTGACCGAGGCCGACGAGCGAGGCGTTGTTCATCGTGATGACGCTCGAGGCGAGCTGTTCAGGCTCATCCAGCCGATCGGGCGGCGCCGCTTGCGCGAGCAGGCCCGCGAGGTACGCCCTGACATAGGCCAGCGGGGTCGTCTCGCCGAGGTGCTCGGTCTGCGCGAGCGCCTCCCGCAGGGCGGCCTCGGCGCCGGTCAGGTCGCCCAGCTCGTGCAGCTCCTTCGCGCGGTGGGCAGAGGCGACCCGTTGAAAGCGCCGCTCTCCCACGGCCCGAAGCGCGTCCCGTGCCTCCCCATAAGCAGTCATGGCCGACCAGGGAGCCCCTTCGAGCCGGAAGAAAGCGTCTCCGTCCATGACCTTGAGATAACCCCAGGTGAGCCGATCGTCCCGGCCGAGGGCTGCACCGACCTGCCACGCCCGTTCCCGGAAGGCTCCGCTGGCCTCTCGCATGCCCATGAAGCTGAGCATGCAGGCGAACCATGCGGCCGTCTGGACATACTCGCTGCGGGCGTCGGCGGTGGGCTCGACGCGAGCGAGGCGCGAGGATAGCTCCGCGACCAGCGCCGTCCGCTGGGTCATGGTCGCCCCCACGCAGAGATAGCGCAAGGACCGGCACCAGCGCGTCGTCCCGGGAGAGAGCAGATCGATCGCCTCGGTGCCCGGCGTGATGAGCTCGTGGAACCTTTCGCGCCACGTATGCGCCGCGACCTTCACGCTCAGAAGGGCGCCTCGCATCTCTCCCGCCGCACCACAGGCGAGCCCACGCTCCGCGGACGAGAGCGCCGCGGCCGTGTCGTCGGCTTCATACGACTCCTCCCCGGCGCGCAGATAATGAGGCGTCGCCCTTCGCTCTGCCCCTCCCCGCACGAAGTGCTCGGCCAGGACCAGGCTGTCTGGCTCGCCTCGGGCCTCCAGGTACTCGCCGGCGAGCCGATGGAACACGACGCGCTCCTCCGGAGGCGCGAGGGAGTACGCCGCGTCACGCACCAGCGCATGGTGGAAGCGATACACCTTCTCCCCTGAAGACCGACCCTCGCTCCGCTCTTCCAGGATCTCCTCGTGGAGCAGGCGCGTGAGCCGACCATCGATCTCCGGAGCCGACATCGATGCGCCGAGCAGCGCGTGGACGCCGCCGTGCGAGGCCGTCTCTCCGAACACGCTCGCCGCCCGGAGCACCCGGCGTGCGCTCCCAGGCAAGCGCCCGATGCGCGCCTGCATCATGGCCAGCACCGTCCCCGACGCCTCGTCGCCCTTGCCCTCGGCGGCGGCGCGGATCAGCTCTTCCAGGAACAGCGCGTTGCCCTCGGACTGGGCGACGATCCTGGCGACGGTCTCCGGGCTCGCCTCTCGACCGAGCACCTGCCGTACCAGCCGCTCGCCCGCCTTCCTGCTCAGCGGATTCAGGGGCACGACCTGTGCTGTGCTGGCCCACAGATCGGGGAAGAGCTCGTCGACCTCCGGCCGCGCCAGGGCCAGCACCATCAGCGGGCAGCCCGTGAGCTTCTTGAGCGCGATCCCGCAGAGCTTCACCGTGAGCGCGTCGCCCCAGTGCAAATCCTCGAGCACCAGGAGCACGGGGCGCTCGGCGCACTCCGCGCGCAGGAAAGCCAGCGCGGCCTCCGTGAGCTGATCGCTCATCAACCGCGGATCCTGCCGCGCCGCTCGGAGCCTCACGTCGTGCTCGTCAGGGAAGGGGACGCCCGAGAGCTCGCCCATGAACGCCACCACCGGCGCCGTGATCTCCTCGGACAAGCGCTCGCCGATGCGCTTCGTGAGCTTGGCACGGCGCACGTCGAGGCCCTCGCCGTCCTGGATCCCCGAGAGCCGGCGCAGCGCCTGGCCGAGGAGGCCGTACGAGGTGCCGGCGCTCATCGGATCGCCTCGCCCGATGACGATCAAGACGCCGTCCCCGCGCGCCCCCAAGATCCTTCGAATGAGCTCGTGCCGTAGGCGCGATTTGCCCACCCCCGGCGGCGCCTTCACCAGCACCGCGCGCGGCTCCTCCTCCTCGATGCACCCCGAGAGCAACGCCTCCAGCATGCCGAGCTCGGCCTCGCGACCCACACAGGGCGTGGGCTTGCCGAGCAGCGGGCGCGTCGCATCGAGCGCGAGCTCGTCTCCGGTGAGCACGTGGGCACCGGAGGGCGTCTTCTCGATGACGAAGCGCACCTCGAGCAGCCCCCGCGTCGCCTCGTCGATCATGATCCGGGAAGGGCCCGGTCCTCCCGCGTGATCCCGCAGGAGCGCTGCGGCGCGGTCGAACGCCTCGCCTGCCTTCCCGCGACCGTGGAGCCTGCCCGAGCCGGTGCCGAGCGCGATCGTCGCCTCGGGCCAGCGCGCCTTGAGCCGCATGGCGCACTGCGCCGCCCGCGTCGCCTGGTCGATCGCTGCAGCGCCCGTGTGCAGCAGCGTCGCCACCAGCGACCCATCGGCCAGGAGCTCGATCTTGGCGCCGTAGCCTTCGAGCTCCTGAAGATCGCGGTCGTCGAGCGGGAGCGTCACCGGGGTGTCGCCCGAAACGGTCGTCGCCGGGGGCATCGCCATCAGGACGCTCAGGAGCTGCGGTTCGCCGCCGAGCGCCGACGGCGAGGGCAACGCCTGCGGGCCGAGCTCATCGAGGGCGTCGAGCGCGGCCAGGAGCGTCGATGCGTTCTTGAAGCGGCTCTCGGCGTCCTTGGCGAGCATTCGCGACAACAGCGCACCGACGGCCTCCGGCGCCTCCGGGCACACCTGGTGGAGCCTCGGCGGCTCCTCGAAGAGGATCCTGGCGAGCACCGCCATCACGTGCTCGGCGTGGAAGGGAGGCTCGCCGGTGATGCACTCGAACAGCACGCACCCCAGCGAGAAGACGTCCGCGGCGGCCAGGAGGGTCCGCTCTCCGCGCACCTGCTCCGGCGCCATGTAATTGGGTGTCCCGACGATGACGCCCGTGCCGGTGACCACCTGCGACGCCGTGCTTCGCCGCGCGATCCCGAAGTCGAGCAGCGAAAGCCGCTCCACCTGCCCGCCCCGAAGGAACAGGTTGCTCGGCTTGAGATCCCGGTGGACCAGGCCCCGCGCGTGCGCCACCGCCAGCGCCTCCGCCGCACGCCGCAACAGGACGAGCGCCTCCGCGATCGGCAGCGGCCCGCGCGAGAGGCGCTGGGCGAGGTCCTCGCCGTCCAGCCACTCCATCGCCAGATAGGGGGCGCCGGGGGTTTGGGGGTACCCCCCATCGTGGCCGGGGGTTTGGGGGTACCCCCCATCGTGACCGGTCTCCGCCTCGCCGTGCGCGAGGTACGCGACGATGCCCGGATGGTGAAGCTCCGCCAGGACCCGCGCCTCGCGCGCGAATCGTTCGGCCACCTCGGGGCTCTCGCCATGCCGGAGGAGCTTGAGCGCGACCGTGCTGCCCGTCTGCTCGTCGCGGGCGCGATACACGGTGCCCATCCCCCCGGAGCCCGCGTACGACACGATGACGAAGCGGCCCCCTATGAGCGAGCCGGCAGGGAGGAGGTGGGGCAGGGCGAGGATCCTCCCGTGTGCCTCCTCCGCGAGGGCGTGTCGCGCCCACTCGAGCTCCGCCTCGGCGGCCCCGGCACGCACCGCCCGGAGCTCCTCCGAGCCGAGCCCGGCGACCACGCCGGCACACACCCGGCACCCCGCGACGTGCTCCTTCAGCCGCCCGAGCGCCGCCTCGTCGAGCTGGCCCTCGGCGAGCTCGACCAGCTCCGTGGTCGAAGGGCATGGCTTTGGGCGCGGCATCTTCCCCGAGAGGAGGGGACGCCTGGGCGCCGGGAGCCGCAAGAGGAAAAGGTCTGCCTCCAGCCCTAGCGGAGCTCGCCCAGCCTCTGGCCGCCTGTCCGGAATACGCTCCGCAGGCTCAGGTCGAGCCGGCTGCGCATCACCCGAGCGAGGCTCTCCAGCTCGGACTCTCCGACGCCCAGCGCGATCTGGAGCCGCCGTCGAACCTCGAGCCGGAGCGCGGCGCGCGCGGCGGCGAGGCGGCGGGCGACGGTGGCGCGGTGGACACCGAGCTCGACCGCCAGCGCGTCCAGCGTGAGCCCGTCGGCGAAGTGCCGCCGGAGGATGCGCCGCTCCTCACCGTCGAGGGCCGCGACCGCGCCGCGGATCACCTCGTCGAACGCGAGGCGATAGCGCCCCTCCTCGTAGGCCATCTCAGGGTTGTCCGGGGCCGGGCGGTCCAGCTCGCTGTCGTCGTCGGCGACAGGCCAGGGCTGCCGGCGCATGTTCATGGCGACGCGGAGCGCGACCACGCGCACCCAGCTCACCAGCGCGCCCTTGCCGTGGTACTCCGCGATCCTGGGCGGGGCGGCGTCGCTGCGCATGAAAAGCTTGTCGCGGACCTCCTGCCGGACCTCGTCGACGAAGGCCGGCGTAGGCCCGAGCCGCGCCAGGTAGGCGCCCATCTGGGCGAGGTACGCCCGGTCGAAGGACTCGATCGCGCCGCGGCCGCGCGTCACACAGGCGCACGCGAGGTACAGGTCCGGCCCTCGGACCTCGGATGGCAGGGCGCCGCCCGCCCGTTCGGCGAGGTACCCGACGAAGGCCTCGATCCCCAGCTCCACGCCCGGCCGGGCCCGCCGCCCCTCGTCGAAGAGCCGGCGCAACGCGGCGCCGAGGTCGACGTCCCGACCGGCGGGGGGCTCACTCGTTGCCCGACCGCGATAGAGGCCGGCCAGGGCGAGGTCGGTGACCGCGTGCGGCGTCACCACGTCCCGCTCCCCCTGTGCTCACCCATCGCCAGGGAAAGCTAGCACGGCCGCCGTTTCACCCGCTGGCTGGAGAAGCACGGTCTCCGCGCCGACGAGACTAGTTGCAGAAGAACTGGCCCTGCACGCAGAGGCAGCTCGAGGTGCCGTACGTGCACGCCATGTTCGCCGCCGTGGAGCACGCCGTGCCGGGAGCGGGCTCGGTGGTGGGGCAGGGGGCGTCGCAGCGCCAGTGGTCGCCGCCCATCCCGCCGCCGCCCGGGGTGCACAGGCAGCCGGTGCCGCTGTAGCCGCAGTAGATGTCGGCGGCGGTGCAGGTGCTGTTGTTGACGGGCAGCGTGGCCGGGCAGGTCCCGCAGCTCCACTTGCCGCCCGCGCAGGTGCAGTCGTCCGTGCCGAAGGCGCACGTCGCGCCCGGGTCGGTGCAGGCGGAGCCGGCCGCCGGCTCGGTCGTCGGGCAGGTGTGACAGCGCCAGCTCGGGCCGCCCATCCCGGCGCCGGCGCAGCTGCACTCCGTGGCGCCGTAGGTACAGACGTCGTTGGCGAAGCCGGCGCACATGGACATGTCGGCCGGCGCCGTCGCGGGGCAGCCCATCGTGCCCGTGCCCGTCGAGGCCGTGCTGGTGGTGGTCCCGTTGCCCCCGAAGCCGGTGCCCGTCGAGGCCGTGCTGGTGGTGGTCCCGTTGCCCCCGAAGCCCGTGCCCGTCGAGGTGACGGTGCTCGCGTCGCCACCGCCGAAGCCCGTGCCCGTCGAGGCGACGGTGCTGGTGACGTTGCCGCCGAAGCCGGTGCTGCTGCTCGAGGTGGCGGTGCCCGTGCTGCCGGTCCCGCCCGTGGATTCGGTGACGTTGCCGCTGCACGCCGCGATCATCCCCACCGCGACTCCGAGATAAGCGATGACTGCCTTGTTGCGCATGTTCTCTCCAGGCTCCGTCGATTGACCTCGCCGCGCGAGCGGGAGGTTTCGTTGTCGTACGTTCATGAACGAAAGCGGGGCGCGCTTTCAAGGGAAATTCGGCGCCGGGGCGATCGCGTCGAGGGCCCGTTCCGAGGCCTCTCGACGCAGGGGGCGCCGCGTGTCATGCGCCTGCGATGCCCAGGGATGCCGCGCCCACCCCCGAACGAGCCGTGTCGGTACGAGACGTGATCCGCGAGGCGCTCGCCGGGCGCCCGCTCTCGGCGCACGACATCTCGCAGCGGGCCGGCGTGTCGGAGAAGGACGTCGCCGAGCACCTCGAGCACCTGCAGCGCTCGCTCCGGGCCAAGGGCGGCCGCCTGGTGATCAAGCCTGCGGAGTGCCTGGCGTGCGGCTACGTCTTCCGCGACCGCTCCCGGTTGAAGGATCCGGCCACCTGCCCGAAGTGCCAGGCCAGCCATCTCGCCGCCTCGACGTATCGCATCGAGGCGGCGACGGCGGCGTCGCCCAGAGGGGAAGCGAAGAAAGCGCGGCCGCTGCGTGACGAGGGGGACGAGGGCGAGGACTGACGCTAGACCGGCGTCACCAGCGTCAGCCGCGGCCCGGCCTCGTAGGCGCCGAGGTGTCCGCTCTCCTCCGCGACGTAGACGTCGCAGCGCTCGCCGACGCGGAGCAGGTCCGGGATGATGTCGTTGGGCACGCGGCCGAGGATGGTCCCGTCGTGCGGGCGCACCACGTGGACCTCGGTCTGCGGGACGAAGAGGGCGCCCGAGCGCAGCACCGGCTCGAGGCGGCGGGGGCGATCCCCCTCGGCGCCGCCGGCGAAGACGTGCCGGTAGCGCGTCGAGCCGTCGGCGGCCGAGATGCCCACCAGCTCGCCGCCCTCGCCGTTGACGATGACCGTGCCGTCGACCATCAGGCAGGACGCCGCCGAGCTGCACACCGCCTGATCGAACCGCAGCGCGCCGGTCTTGCGATCGAAGCCCGCCAGGCCGGTGCCCCGGCGTCCGTGGGTGGCGATGACGACCGTCTCCGGGCCGAGCAGCGGCGCGCCGACGGGGGCCAGGTGCTCGGGCAGGTCGACGCTCCAGCGGCCGGCGCCCGACCACGGATCGACGTGGTGGAGCCGCGTGCCGCCGCGCCCGACGAAGGCGCCGCCGCCGGCGATGGCGAAGAGCGCGTCGTGGTCCACGGCGACGTGGGAGGCGAAGCGGAGGCGATCGCAGAAGCGCCAGACCACCTCGCCGGTGAGCACGTCGAGCGCGCAGAGGGCCGGGTCGGAGCTGGCCACGATGACCAGCTTGCCGGCGCGACGCAGCCGGAAGACGCCGCCGCGCCGGGCCGCGAAGCGCCACTTGATCTCGCCGCCGTGCAGATCGACGGCCGCCAGGTGCCGCGCGCCCTCGCTGACGATGAGCATCCGCGGCAACCCCGGCGCGCTCACCACGGCGCCGGCGGCGCTGGTGCCCACCCGCGGCGACAGGCGCGTCGACCAGATGGGATCGCCGCCCGAAAGGTCGTGGAGGCGGAGCTGGCCGTCGGGCTCCAGCCG